>OLRK01001663.1_pt1 | contig 17126 bp, 11 predicted proteins | sample 1672911 | NCBI WGS metagenome assembly OLRK01 (sample SAMEA3136736, study PRJEB25190) | human gut metagenome | biome: human gut; feature: human-associated habitat; material: faeces | place: Austria | collected 2013 | reverse complement strand
GTTTCCTGTTAAACAAGAATGCTCCGCAAGGAGGCACACTCCGCGCAAAGGAAAATGGCTGTTGGCGCAGCCGCGCTCCGGCGCGAGTGTGCGCCAAGCACACGCTTTTTGTAATACAAATTACCCATTTTTGGCCAAATTTGTTTTTGGAAATTTTTGAAACCGAGTAGTTTGTGAAAAACCACTATATATTGATGATAATTCAAAAATATAAACAAAATATGGGAATTTATGGATGGAAATTCGTGAAACAATTTCAGAGAAAATAGATGGATGTAACTTGTTATGTAATGAAAAATATGCTATTCTGAGAGGGACGGGAAACCTATGGTTTTTCTGTCAAAAACTGCAAATGAACCGCTGAATTCATTTGTGAAAAGGAAAGGAGAGAAGTGGTATGGAAGGACACAAAAAGTCCAGAGGAAGGAAGAACCGCCGGATCTTCTCCTCCAAACGTCTGACGTCATTCCTGCTGGCTCTGGCCATGATCTGCACCAATGTGATCGCGGATCTGAACACGGCTTACGCGGCAGGAGCTTCCACAGAAGTCGCGTTTGAGATGCGGGGCGCCGATCTGGTTGCTGCCGTTGAGGATGCGGTCGCATCGGGAAACGTGGTGACGCCGGACGACCTGAATTTTACTGCCGGAAAGGCGGAGGAATTTAAGGGCTACCTCTTTGGAACGGGAACGCTTTACGAGGCTTACCCCGACTTAGAGGGAGGAGATGTGAACGCGGAAATGCGCGTATTTGTCCGTCTGCCGGAGGATGCGGACGATATGTACGCGGTGACAGGGGATGAGGAGATCATTTTCCTGTATGTGAACAACAGTGACGAGACCATCTCATTCCGTTCTTACATCAGCTATACGGCGGATGGAGAGGAAAAGATAAAAAAGACAGACCGGGTTACAGTGAGAAGTTACGAGAGCACCTTCGGCGACGAGGAGGTCAATGTGATTTCTGATCCGGTGGAGCCGGAAACTCCGGCAGAGGTCCCGGATGAGACGGAGCCGGAGACTCCCGAAACGGATCCGGTGGCCACAGAGTCTGAGCTGACGGTTTCCATGAGCCCCAATGTGGCTGCCTTTGTGGCAGTTCCCGGCGATGAGCTGGCGACCCCGTCAGATATGCCGGAGGCCTCTGCACCGTCCGGAGACGAGAGCGGAGATCCGGATGAGACAGACGGCAGCCTGCCCGCGGAAGGAAACACGGAGCCGGAGGAAACCACCACGGCGGATGAGACCACCGCGCCTGTGGATGAGACGAAAACCCCTGCCGATCCTGAGGAGCTTCCCGCGGAAGGAAACGAGCCGGTAGCCACAGAGCCGGAGATCCCCACCGCGGCGAAACCCAACTACGGAGACCTGGTAGCCATCGGCTGGAGCAGCACGGCGAAACTGTACAGCTCCACATTGAATAAGCTGCACGCGTTAGACGACGTAGAAGGATGGGAAATCCGCTACTCCATCGCTCCGGAAGGCGCTGCCAGAATCATCGACGGGCCGAGAGGGGTAGAGGACGGAGAAGATTTATACTTTGGTGTAAAGAACCAGATCGGCTATGCCGTGGACACCGTTCTTGCCAACGGCGAGGAACTCATAGCCGACACCGTCACAGACAACGGCGACGGTTCCCAGACCGTCTGGTACAACGTACCGGAAGTATCCGAGGAGCAGAGCATCGACGTGGTGATGACGGAAAGCGGAGAACATCCCGCCTTTGAGCAGGTGCTCACCATGGATGACGGAATGGTGATCACCATCCGCGCCGAAGAAGGCGTACTCCCCGCCGGCGTAACCGCCACCGCCGCCAGAGTCAGCCAGGAGGTGGAGGATGAGGTCGTAGAGTCCGCCAGTGAGGAAGGCAAAGCGGTAACCTCCGTATACGCCTACGACATCAACCTCTGGCTGGGAGACCAGCTGCTGGATTCCGAGATTTGGGGCGGCAGCAGGAAGGTGGAAGTGACCTTCTCCGGACAGATTGTTGAGGAGGAGAGCCAGACTGCGGATTCCGTTGAAGTGATGTATGTGGAAACGGTACAGGACAGCGATCTTCAGGCCAAGGAACAAGTTGCTTTGCAGCAGGAAACATTCAAAGCAGAGGATGTCCGGAAGGTTGAGACGGTTAGTAATACAGTTGAAGTTCCAGAGGCAGAAATGATTTCTGAAATTTCTTTTGAGGCGGAACATTTCAGCATTTATGCTTATGTTGGCTATGGATTTTGGCTGCCATTTAAAAATATGGAGATGAAAGTTGGAGATAGGGTGAATGTTATCTCTGATCAGCCTTCAATTTCCCATAAGTGGACATCCAGTGATCCGTTGGTTGTATCCGTGAAAGATACTGGAAAACGTTCCACTACGCTTTCTGCAAATGCTGCGGGAACAGCGAAAATTACCCATAAATATTTCACAATAATGGATGGTTGGAAAGAGGAAAGCGTAATCATTACTGTTGTGCAGCCGAAAAAACAGTTCAAGGTTGAATGGTATATCAATGGGAATTTGTCATTCACAGATACGGTTCAAGAGGGAGAGAAACCCCGGTATAAAAATGGTACTCCCACCAGAAATGGCGTAAATGGCAAAGCTACGTTTGCCGGTTGGGCCACGGAACCGAATTCCAAAGAATACAAATTGGAGGCGGAACTTCCGGCGGTTACGGGAGACACAAAATATTATGCGGTATTTACGTATGACGCGTTGTTCTATTTCCTGTTAGAAGGTCATTCCAATACGGAGACGGCAGCAACGTCTTATATGTATGCTGGCCCGGATTATGATCCGGTTGTTACACCTGGAAAGGTAATCGTTCCGGATAGGTTTACTGCGAGTTCACGGTGGTATGTTCCAAACGATCTGGACAATTTGGAGGATTACATTGTCGCGGGGCCGATAGACGATTCCATTCGAAAAGGCTTAGCTAAGGTTTATGATGACTATGACAGTTCCTGGAAGTATAATCTTAACTGGACTACGCTGTCATACGCCAGTCCATCCGTGGGATATGATTATGAAATCATCAAAAATGATACGGTTCTGCACGTAGATGGTGCAATTACACTGGACAGAGATAATAAAGTTGGCTTAGAGTATTCTGTGCGTATGCCGGATGGCAGCACAATAATCAATACGAAAACCCATACTAAAGGGGAGTCCGTTGCGATCAATAGCACTGTAACGTCAACCGGCTCTTTCTCAACGGACGGATACTCCTATAATGCGATTGAGACTTCGAATGGGCAGAAATACAAATTTGATGGATGGTATAAAGATCCCGATTTTTCTGAAAAAGCGGGCGATGTCATAACGGTTGAAGGGATTACATCTTTCTATGCAAAGTATGTGCTGGCACAGACGTATTCTGTAACCTATCAGTTTGATGGAACGATTCCTCAGAATGTGGAGTTCGTATTACCGGAACAGAACGAATACGTACCGAAAGAAGAGGTATTGGTTGATACGGGTTACACAGCTGACACAACAGTGACGAATGAAATCGGCACCTGGAAATTCAGCGGCTGGACATCGGAGGATGTAACGGTAGAAAACGGGGAGTTCTCCATGCCGGAGAAACCAGTCGTATTTACCGGAACATGGGAGTTGATTTCTCGGGCCAAGTACACGTTGCAGGTACAGCACATCTATCTTGATGAAAACGGGAATCGGGAAAAAATGGTCATTGATCAATCTGCCAACGGTTCTGTAGAGTACAACACTCCGATCATGGTAAGCGCCAGAAATGACGAGGGCTATGTGTACGCAGGAGAGATACATATGATCAGCACTGCCAGTGGGCATAATCCTACGATTTTCGAACAAAATGTGCTCCGGTTCAATATGCCGGCTGGTACAGTAGTGCTGAAACTCTACTATGATGCTGACCGCAATCACGACGGTGTCGCCGACAAGGATCAGATCAAGGTCACCTACAAAGTGGTGAATGGTCAGTGGAATGACGGTACGACAGAGGACATTGAAGAATACGTTACAATAACAGGCGAATGGGCGTCAGTAAATCTTCCTGATGCAGGTGATAAACCGGATTCCGGTTATGAAGCAGGCACATGGAGTTCCAATGTACCCTTTGTCTTTACAAAGGCGAACGATGGAGATGTGTACACCTATACGTATGGAAAATCTCCTTATAAACTGACGGTACAGCACGTATACCACGATGAGAACGGAAACAGTACGACGGTTGTTGATGAAACGCAGAGCAGAGAGAATGTTGCGGAAGGAGAGCTTGTCAGAGTAGAAAAGCGGGATAAAGAAGATTATGTATTTGGCAAGCTGGTCTTTTCAGGAAATGGTGGCACAAATAGCGATCAAGGTACAAAGGAGAGTTTCCTTTTCCATATGTATAGCGATGCTGTGATAACCTTCCACTATGGTACTGACAAAAATAAAGATCAGATCCCGGATATGTACCAGCTCACCATCGTTTTCGAAGCGGTAAACGGAACATTCACTGAAACAGATAATGCCAAGGTAGAAAAGACGATCACCCTTACGGATAACGGAACGGCAGAGGGAAGTTGGAGAGAAGACGGGAAATATATCCTTACAGCAAGCGACGTTCCGGAAGCAAAGCCGAATCCCGGATACACGGAAGACAGTAAGAAATGGGACGTTCCCGCCCCGTTAGGCTACACCATTTTCAAGGAGATGGGAGTCGACGATAAAGAGACGGATATAAGTGGAACCCAGCGCACGTTTACCGTGAGATTTGACGGAAAGCAGAAACAGACATACACCGTTCACTATATTGATGAGGATACCAATCTTGAGATCGCAGAGCCGCAGATCAAGGATACGGAATTTGAGGCTTATATCAACGGAAACGATGAAAAGATTGATATTGAAGGGTATGCCTTCACTCACGCGACAGATCTGTATGTGACGGACGACAACGAGAGCAACATCGTAAACGTATACTACAGCAAAGATGAAAAAGGCAATGAAAATGATCCTACTAAGCCCGACGGAAAGCCGGATAAGTACCAGGTTATTTTCACTTACAGACTGAGCGATGCAAGTCAGGGTACCATCAATGGCGGTACTCAGGACGTATACGAAATCAGGAGCAGAGCCGAGGAGGATGACGCGCTGGCTCCCAACGCGGCAGTCACCATCACCCCCGCCGACGGCTACCGTTTCGCCCACTGGCAGGATCAGAACGGAACGGTCTACAGCACGACGGAAGCGTTAAAGGCAACTTCCTTTGAGGATGACATGACCTTCACCGCGTACTTTGAAACTACCGGCGGTGAGGATCCCGATAATCCCGGCGGAGAAGATCCCGACAACCCCAGCACTCCTGGCGGTGATGACAACCCGGGAGGCGGCAATGGCTCCGGCTCCAGCAGCGGCGGCAGTGGCGGCAGCAGTTCCGGCGGCGGCAGTCCCTATGCGCCTGCTACCAGCGGCCCTGGGGTGACCATTGACGAGGATGCGGTGCCCTTAGCGCCCCTTCCCGATGGCGGAACCAGTTTCGTGATCGACGAGGACAGCGTGCCGTTGGCGCCTCTGCCAAAGACCGGCCAGCAGCCGATCCGGACGCAGGTGACCATGCTTTTCGCTGGTATCTTCCTGGCGCTCGCCTCTGTGAGAAAACGGAAAGAAGAAAACTAAAAAGCACAGTGCAGCAACACCGTGTTTCTGAAAAAGGCCCGGCCGCATTCGGCCGGGTCCTTTCCATTTCACAGGAAAGGGCGTCCCCTATGCCACAAAAATTTCCAGCGCAGCCGCGCTCCGCGGAAAGGAAACTGGTTGCCAGCGCGTCCGCATCCCGCGCGCCGGAACCAATCTGCCGGTGCAGCCGCTCTCCACGCGCCGGAACCAAACGGCCGGCACAGCCGTTCTCCAGCAGGCGTGTATGCCACCCGCGCGCTTTTTAAATCCGCTCCGGGAGCAGCCCCTCCGGCCCGCGATTCCTGCTTTCTTAAAATCTTGGAAACTTCTGGCAATGGTGCAACCATTTTCTTATTTTTCCATCCGGGAACCCCTCAGGCCATTTGCCCCTGCCCCGGCCTTCTGTCAGTTTCCGATTTCCCGGAAACCGTTGGATATACGAGGCTTTCGCCGGGGATCCCCAGGGATTTTTCTGCCGGAAGATCCCGTTTCCCATCCCCGATTCCCCATTTTTTCTCCCCGATTCCCCGGGTGCCTGCCGGCTCATCATACCCGCTGACGACAAATATAGGTGGTATTCTGACTCAAAATCTGATATGATATAGGAAAAATCGAAAATTACAGGAGGGACCATGAAAGGCAGAAGAAAAATCATTCTCGCGGCAGCGGTGGTTCTGATTATTGTTTCCGGAAGTATGCTGCTGTGGGATTATGTAAAACAGCGGGAATCGGAAAAAATTTATGAGGAGCTGGCCTCCCAGGTGGTGGAGGAGACCACCCAGGCGGAGGCGGAAACCGAGCCGGAGACGGAGGCAGAATATGTTTCCCCGGTGAATTTTGAGGAGCTTTGGGCAATCAATGAGGACGTGGTGGGCTGGCTCACTATTCCGGGAACGGTGATCGACTACCCGATCCTGTTCGACCCGGAGAGCAACGAGACCTATCTTTACACGGACATTGAGGGAGCGCACACCGCCGCCGGTTCCATTTACCTGGATTGCGACGACGAGGCCGATTTTTCAGCTCTCCACAACGTCCTCTACGGCCATCACATGAAGAATGGCACCATGTTCAAGGATATTATGAAATTCCGGGAACAGGCGTTTTTAGAGGAGCACCAGGAGGCGTACATCTATCTTCCGGACCGGGAGATTTTGCTGCGGCCGTTTTCCTGTCTGTACACCACCTCAGACGGAATCCGCAGGAAGACCAGGTTTGAGGACGAGGAGCAGTTTCAGCTGTACGTGGAAGAAATGACAAAGGACTCCACTGCCTATGTGGAACCGGACCAGGAGGTAGGCCGGTTGTTTTCCTTTGTGACCTGCAGCTATGAGTTCGACGACGCCAGAACGATTATGTATGCCTATGAGGTGACGCAAGAGGATGTCGGAGGAGAGTAACCAGTGGACGCAAAGCATAAAAAGGAATCGCCCAATATTCTTGTAATTGTCCTGTTTTGGATCATTGTCATCCTCAGCGGAATTTACGTGAGAAACACTCTGGAAATCCAGAAGGTGACGGAGGAGAGGACAGAGACGTATGTGACAGACATTACGGGACAGATCGCGGACAGCATCAATTTCCGGGTGGAACAGTCCATCCAGGCCATGCGCATGATCCGCAACAGTGCTACGCTGTTTTCCCCTGACCGGGTGGAGACATTTCTGGAGGGGAAACGGAGTTATTTTGATTTTGACGTTTTCTACCTGGCGAAGGACACCACAGACGCGGAAACGTGGATACACAGTATTTATCCGGAGGCAGAGATTAAGCTGGAGGGCCGGGCGGGGGAAGTGCAGCTGATCGCGGTTCCGGCGGAGGGGAGCCTGGTCTATTTCGTCAGCGGCGAGGCAGATGAAACGCCGGGCATCCTGGTGGGAATCAAAAAGAGCGATGCCCTCATGGAGCTGATGCAAAACGACAGCCTGGACGGAAAAGGCCGGCTGTTTACCATTTCCGGCGACGGGACTGTGATCAATACGCTGGTGCAGACGAATTTCTTCGATATTGTTGAAGAAAAAAAGGAGCAGATGAGCGAGGAGAACAAGAAAATTTTCAGCCAAATGGAGCAGGCTGTAAAAACGGGCGGAGATGGTGGGATGATCGAGTACCGCACCATGGCGGGAGAGGATCAGATCCTGTGTTATCTGCCTTTAAACTATTCTGATTGGTACGTAGTCGCGTTTATCGAGTCAGATATTATCAGCGCCGGGGTGGACGCCATCACCATGCGGAATATCCTGCTGGCGCTGGCCGCGGTGGGACTTATGGGCATTGTGATGCTCATCACGACCTGGCGGCAGAAAAACATACAGGGAAAGCTGGAGCACCTGGCCTATGTGGATCCGGTGACAGGAGGGCAGAATCTGAACCGGTTCAAGCAGCAGGCGGAGAAAATGGTGGAAGAACAGGCGGAGAAATACGTGCTGGTCTCCATGGACGTACAGGATTTTAAACTGATAAACAACGTGTACGGCGTGGAGGAGGGCGACCGCACCTTGGCCTACCTGTATCGTGTGCTGGAGAAGGGCCTGGAACCGGGAGAAATCCTGGCCAGGGGCAGCGCGGACGTGTTCTATCTATTTCTGGAACGGCAGGAGCGGGAGGCATTAATCCGGCGGCTGGAACACGTCTATACCGAGGTCAACCGCTTTAACGAGGGGCGGGACGATTCCTATTACCTGGAACTGCGGTTCGGCATTTACGAGCCGGAGGCCGGGGAGACGGACATTTCCCGCATGGAGGAGCGGGCCAATATCGCCAGAAAGAGCCAGAACGGCAGATCCAGGATCCTGTTTGGGTTCTACGACAGGAACCGCAGCCGTGAAGTGATAGAGGAGAAGGAACTGGTATACAGCGTGGACAACGCCATCGCCAACGGGGAGTTTCTCGTATATTTCCAGCCAAAGGTGAATCTGGAGCGGATGCAGGTGGCGGGAGCGGAGGCGCTGATCCGCTGGAACCATCCCCAGAGAGGGATCCTCGCTCCCGGCCTGTTTGTGCCGGTGCTGGAAAAATACAGGATGATCAGCCGCCTGGATATGTTCGTGTTCGAGGAGGTGTGCCGCACGCTGGCCAGATGGAGTGCCGAGGGCCGGGAGCTGTGCGGGATTTCGGTCAACATTTCCAGACAGCATTTTGACGCCCCCGATTTTCTGCGCACCTGCAAAGAGCTGTGCAGCCGCTACGGCGTTTCCCCGGAGCTCATTGAACTGGAGCTGACGGAGACGATCTTCCTGGAAAATCCCCAGGAGGTGAAGTCCAGCATTGACCGGATCCATGCGGCCGGGTTCCGGTGTTCCCTGGACGATTTCGGCACAGGGTATTCCTCCCTGGGGCTGTTAAACGACCTGAACGTAGATGTGATCAAGCTGGACCGCGTCTTTTTCATCGGCGCCAATGACAACCAGAGGGGCAGGAATATTGTGGAGACCATCCTGCGGCTGGCGGAACAGCTCCATATCGACACGGTGGCGGAGGGCATCGACAGCCCCGCCCAGGCAGAGTATCTGCGGCGGTCGGTGTGCGGAATGATTCAGGGCTATGTGTTCTTTAAACCCATGCCGGTGGAGGAGTTTGAAAGGGAAGCGTATCAGGGGATGAGCCTGCGGTACGTGTCCCTCCAGGCGGAGACGGAGAGAGAAGGGGAAATCGACGTCGATCTGGAACGGAAGGCCACATTCGATCCCACCAGGGAGATTATGACCTTCCTCTACTTCCCGGAGGAGGACCAGGTGATCTTTTCCGCCCTGTTTTCCCCGGTTCAGGAAGGCCGCTACGTCATAAACGGGGCCAGGAAATGGTTCGGCAGCTCCGGCTTTGTCCATGAGGAGGACAGGCCCGCCTTCCTGAAAATGCTGAAAACCGACGGGAACGAGGCTCCCTGGATGGAAAACACCCTGCGGTTTTTGGTGGGGCAGGAGCGGTATGAATGGCTGGAGATTTACCTGAAACGGGATATTTCCTCCCGGGAACGCGCCAACGTGATCACCGGTGTCCTGACCAACATGGGAGAGTGGCAGGCGGAGCTGGACCGCTGGAAGGAGCAGGCCAGCCGGGACGCCCTCACAGGTCTTTACAACCGGGCATTTTTTGAGAGCTGGGTGAGCACCAGCTTAGACAGCGGCAACCTGGAGCGGGGAGCGCTGATCTTTATCGACGTAGATGATTTTAAAAATATCAACGATACCCTGGGCCATCTGGCCGGGGACGAGATCCTGAAAGGGATTGCCCAGAAGATCCTGGGCGTGTTCCGCAGGACGGACGTGGTGGCCCGGTTCGGCGGGGACGAGTACGTGATCTTTGTGCCCTCCGTAAGCCGGAACATCCTGGTGGCCAGGCTGGAACAGCTCTGCCAGGTATTCCGGGAGCCCTACGTCAGCGGAAACATGACGTATTTCGTAGCCGCCAGCATCGGCGCCTCCTATTATCCGGACGATGGCCGGGACTGCCGTGTCCTCCTTGCCAACGCGGACAAGGCCCTCTACGAGGCCAAGCGGCGGGGCAAGAATCAGTATGTACTGTACGAGCCGGGAATGTGACCCGGAAGGCGAAACCGGAAAATGGGGACCAAAGCCGGAACAGAGAATAAAGGCAGAAAAATAGAACAGCAAAAGAAAAGCAAAGCAGGAGGCGTGAGCCCGGTGAGATTCCGGCCATGCCTCCTGCTTTTTTGTTTTTTATCTGGATGTTATGTCATAATGCCATGCCATAGGAAAGGGCCATAGGAGGGGCGCTCCCTGGCCCTCCCTATGACAGGAAAGCCTCCGTCGGGAACCGCCTCTCTAGCGCAGCCGCAGCTGCATCTGCTCGCTGTCCTGGCTGTAGGTGATGGCGGTGTCCTTGGAAATGGCGCCGTCCCGGTACAGCTTTAACAGGCTGTTGTCCATGCTCACCATGCCGGATGCCGCTCCGGTGGCGATTACGTTGTCGATCTGGTGGATCTTGGATTCCCGGATCAGGTTGCGGATGGCCTTGTTTAAAAACATCAGCTCAAAGGCCGGGGTCAGCCGGTTGTCCAGGGTGGGCACCAGCTGCTGGGACACCACAGCCTGGAGCACCATGGACAGCTGGACCCGGATCTGCTGCTGGGCATTGGCCGGGAAGATGTCGATGATGCGGTCGATGGTATTGGCCGCTCCCGTGGTGTGCAGGGTGGAAATGACCAGATGGCCGGTTTCCGCCGCCGTCATGGCGATGCGGATGGTCTCGTAATCCCTCATTTCCCCTAAGAGGATCACGTCCGGGGCCTGGCGCAGGGCCGCCCGCAGGCCGTCCACGTAGCTGTCCGTGTCCAGGCCGATCTCCCTCTGGGTTACCACGGACTTCTGGTGGCGGTGGAGGAACTCGATGGGATCCTCCAGGGTGATCACGTGGGCGTTCTTCGTCTGATTGATGCGGTCGATGATGCAGGCCAGGGTGGTGGACTTTCCGCTGCCGGCAGGGCCGGTCACCAGCACCAGTCCCTTGGAGAGGCCGGACAGCCCCATGATGGACTCCGGGATGTGGAGAGATTCCGGGGAGGGCAGGTCAAACCGCACCAGGCGGATGACGGCCGCCAGGGAACCTCTCTGTTTCATCACGCTGGCCCGGAAACGGGACAGCCCCTTGATGGAGAAGGAGAAGTCATCGTCCCCCGCCTCCAGCACCTTTTTCATGGTGCGGCCATTGGTGAGGGCGTAGATGGCGTTGATGTACTGGTTCATTTCCTCCGGAAAGATTTTCCGCTCGTCGATGGCCTCGATCTGTCCGTGGAGCTTAAAGGCCACCGGCATACCGGGAATCAGGAAGATGTCGGAGGCATCCTGTTCCACTGCCGATGTGAGGAGCGCTGTGAGCTGCTCCAGTTTTTCCTGGTTTAAGGGTTCCATCATGGGTTTACCGCCTCCATTTCTCCCTGCCATACAGGCAGGCTGTCGTCGATTTCCAGGACCTCGTTGTTGATGACCTGGTAGGAGAGGAGCTCAAAGGTCTCCCCGTCCACGGCCACGGAAAGGGTCTGGGAGTCGGAGATGGGAAATTCCTGCCGCAAAATCCCCTCCGAAACTGCCCCCTCCTGTTTCAGGCTGTGGAGCCATTTCTGGGCTTTGGAATCCGCCTGGTAGTAGGCGGTGACGGCCTCCGCGTTCCGCTGGACGGACGCGTAGCTCTGGCGGGCGGAATTGACGCTTAAAAGGGCGAATACCGACAGGCAGAGCACGATGAAAATAAAGATAATGGATGAAATTCCAATGTTGATAAATGTTCTTGAGCGATTCTGTTCCATGGCCCCTCCTAACTGAAATCCCGGTCCGCGCTCAGCCGGTAAAGCTCCTCGCCCCCGGCGGAGATGACGGTGATTTCCATGTGCACCAGGCCGTTGTCCCAGGTCTCCGTCACCTGGGCGGTGGCGTAGGCGTGTTCCGGGGATTCCTGGCGGTTCCAGTCCTGGTCAAAGGCGATGGAGTAGGTTTCCGTGCCGTCCGCCGTGTTCCCGTCGGGGAGAACGGTCTCCACGATGGTCTGGGCGGCGTTTACAGAGGCGGAAATGTCCTCCGCCGCGGCGCTTAACCGGCCGGCCTTCAGAAATACCAGCACGAACACGCAGGCGGCCACCGCGAAGAATCCGCACACAAAGGTGAGCTCCATGAGCAGGCCGTGGGAGCGGAAGGAGAGACGGTGATTTTGTGAACTCATAAGATGCCTCCTTCCTCAAGGATGGTGACGGTTTCCGGAGAGGGAGCCATTTCCCCGTCCGGGCCGGCGGCGTTTTCAGGAAGGGCTGTTTCCAGGCCGGTTTCTGTGTCCGCTGGGGAAAGGGAGCCGGTTTCTGCCGCCGCCTCTCCGCACATCAGACGGATATAGGAAGGCTCCCGGCTGTCCAGGCGCAGGGAGAGAAGGCGGACCTCCCGTCCCCTTTCCCCGGTCCCGTCCTCTGTGAGGATCTGAAAGGCCGCGTCACCGCACTCCATCACCGGAATGCCGTCTGCCAGGGTCAGGCCGCTGTCTCTGGAGGTAAAGAGCTCCATGAGCCACCCGTCCCGGGCATAAATATAGGTTTCGTATACGGTGTCCGCCGTGGAAAGCTCCCCGTCAGCGATGCAGAGGACGCTCACCCCTTCCATATCCCGGACGGAGATCTGTCCCGCCCGGTCGGCCTGGCGAACCTTGTTTTTGATGTAGGATACGGAGGTATCCCTGGTGAAAATGGCGTTGTCCTTATCCTGGATGTTGGCGTACACCCGGCTGCCGGTCATGATGGTGAACAGGGCGCAGAGCACAAACACCAGAAAGAGCAGAAGGGAAAACAGGGAGCCGAGCCCGGAAAAGGCTGTACTCCGGCTGGAAGATGATTTCATAGGCGTTCCTCCTCGCTCTCAAGGGGGATCACGGTGATGTCCGGCATCAGATTGGAGGCGAAACCGTCGTAAAATACGGCGTACTTCTCCTCGTCCACCACAATCCCGTAATGTTCCTTCAGATAGTCCACGCTGGGCGGATAGCGGCCCTCGATGGCGTAGCACTGGACGCTGGCCCGCCGGATGGCGTTTTCCAGGATGTCAAGCTGCTCCCCGGCGGTCCGTCCGGAGACGGAGCGGACGCAGATGAGAAACGCCGCCAGCACCGCCGCTAAAAGGACGGCGGAGAGGACGGTTCCCGGCAGGGAACGCTTCTGTTTTACTGGTTCAATATGTAGCATAGATTACACTCCGATCGTAGAAAGAATGCCCGCAAGGGGGAGCATGACAGCTAAGAGCACCAGGCCCACGGCCACGGCAAGGACAGCCACCACAGCCGGTTCCAGCATGGAGATCATCTTCTCAATGCTGTCCTGGGATTTCTGGGCGTAGTCCCCGGCCAGGGAATCTAACACCGTGTCCAGCTGCCCCGCCCGGGAGCCGGTGCGCAGCATCTGCAGGTCAAATCCGGTGAAGATGTCCGTCTTTTTCACCGCCTCGTAAAAGTCGGAGCCGGAGGCCACATCCTCCCGCACCGCCTGGAGCTTTTTCGCCAGGGACTCGCTTTGCACCAGTCCGGCGGCGATGTCGATGCCTTCCTCCGTCCGCAGCCCGCTTTTCATGCTGAGGGAAACGGCGGAGCAGAGGCGGCGCAGGGACGCTGCCTTCGCCACGGAGGAGTGGTTCTGAAAGCTCTTATAGATGGCCTGGACAAAGGCGGGCTGTCTGCCGAAACGGCCGGAAACAGCCGCGAAGGCCATCACCACCGCGGCGGCAGCGGCCAGGATGAGGGCAGCTCCGGAAAAGATGCTGCCAAACTCCATGGCGGCCTGGGCCGCGTCGGGGATGGAGGTGCCCAGGGATTCGTACACCCCGGTGAACACCGGCATGACCTTGGAGAACAGGACAAACAGGATGATGAGCAGCATAACCACCATCATGGCCGGATAGGTGACGGCTTTGCGCAGGTTCTCGGAAAGGTAGTATTCCTGCTCGTAGTGGGATGCCAGGCTTTCCATGCAGACATCCAGGTTTCCCGTGGTCTCTCCCAGGCGGGTCATGTGGATGACGTACTCCGGGAAGGCGCCGCTTTTGGCTAGGGAGGCGCTTAAGGGTTCTCCCAGGCGGAGCTGTTCCGCCATGGAGAGAAGGCGCTGTTTCTCCCCGTCATTTTCCCCATCTTCCGCCATGGCCTCCAGTCCCTCGTAGAGGGGAACGCCTGAGCGGATCAGGATGGAGAGCTGGGTGCAGAAACGGGAGAGGACAAGCCCCTGATAGGTTTCAGTTTTTTTTGACATAATCGGTTCCTCCGCAATGTATTAATATGAGAATCTGGTCCGGTAATTGCTGCCGTTTCCAATGTAGTCCATGATGGCGGCGCTTCGCTTTCCGTTGGAGGCGAAGGTGGGGTCCATCAGTTTCCAGGCGTTGCCGTCGAAGTAGATCACATTGTCCACCCAGCCGCTGGCCTTGGTGTAGACGGAGATCCAGGCGTGGTAGACGGAGCCGGAATAACCCACCACCAGCTTGGTGGGGACGTCCTCCGCCCGCAGCATGGAGGTCATGAGGGCGGCGTAATCAAAGCAGATGCCCTTTTTCTTTGCCAGGACGCTGTCCACATCCGGCAGGTAGCCGCTGGAAACGGTGGCGGCCAGGTTGGTGTCGTAGGAAATATTGTCCACCACCCAGTTGTAGACGCCGGCCACCTTGGCCAGCTCGTCCGCCGCGTCCTTCGTCAGCTCATCCGCCAGGGGCACCACCGCGGAGGACGCGGAAAAGTTGCAGAACTGGTTGGGATAGAGGAAGGGGGACAGCTCGCTGGAAAGCTGCACGGAAACCGCCTGGCTGAAGGCCTGGGAATACTGGTTTCCGCTGATGTTCTCAAACACCTTGATGGTGTAGGTCCCGTTTCCCTCGGAAAAGGGGAATACCTCGTAGTTTCCGGAGGAATTCAGGTTGTAGGTATAAGTCTCCACGCCGTCTTTTGAGATCTGCACCTTGATCTTCGGGTTGCTGCCGGTGTATTTGACCATCACATAGCCCTCCGAAATGTTGGAGGCGTCGATGGTCACCCGGCTGTTCCCGTAGGTGACAGCCCCGGATGCCGTGGGCGTCCGGACGTTGGCGGCGGAGGCGGAAATGCCGGCACGGCAGCTAAACAGCACCAGTAGCAACAGCAACAGGCACGCCGTGCGCAGGGATTTCCCGTTCATCGCTCGTGTAAGCATGGCTCACTCCTTTTTTTGTGATAATGATATGAAAACGTGTGCGAAACGGCGCACACTCGCGCCGGAGCGCGGCTGCGCCAGCAGCCGATTTCCTTTGCGCGTAGTGCGCCTCCCGCCGGAGGCTTTTGTGTCATAGGGAACGCAGTTTCCTCTGACATGAAAAATGCCGCAGGATCCGAACTGTTCGGATCGCTACGACATCATTATAGGTTGCGGGGACAGTTCCTGCAAGTCTTTTTCGCATTTATAAGGAAGAAAGGCAGTTTTTTCCAGGTTTTTGCCAGGAAAAAGACGGTTTTTCTTCCTTTTTTGTCATGGGAGGCCGCGTTTCCGATGGCAAAAGGTCTCCAGCGGAAAGCCCGCCCGCGCTTTAGCCCCGGTAGACCCGTTTCCACGTCCCGGTGCGGTACTGGAAAAAGGAGATGGCCCAGTTGAGGAACCAGCCGATGGGCACAGCGTACCAGACAAAGGCGATGCCGAAACGGGGGGCAAAGGCCATGGCCACTGCCACCCGCACCGTCAGGTTTGTCAGGTTGGCCACCGTAAACATTTTCATATCTCCGGCGCCCCGCAGAAGGCCGTCCACCGCCATCTTAAAGCCGATCAGGCAGAAGAAAAATCCCATGAAAACCAGGTAGCCCTGTCCCGTCTCCATGGCCACGGCGGTGCCGTCCTCTCCCAGAAACAGGGAGATGAGCTGCCTGGGGAACAGCTCCAGCACCAGAAGGATGAGGACGGCGCAGAAAATGACCAGCTTGTTGGCGGCGCGGTAGCCCTCTGTGACCCGGTGCTGTTTTCCGGCGCCGATGTTCTGGGCGGTGTAGGAGGACACGGCGTTTCCGATGCCGCTCATGGGGACGACGCAGATGGACTCGATGCGCATGGCCGCGGAAAATCCCGCCAGGGCCTCGGAGCCGAACCCGTTTACCACGGACTGTACTAACGTCATGCCGATGGAGACGGTGGACTGCTGCAAAATGGAGGGCAGGGAAATTTTCATCATGGGAAGGAGCTCCTCCCTGGCGAACCATTTCCCCCGCTCTCCCTCCATGGAGCGGAACTGGAGCAGCAGCACCAGGAAGGAGAGCACCGCCGAGATGCCCTGGGCGATGAGGGTGGCCCATGCCGCTCCCGCCACCCCCATGTGGAACCGGGTCACCAGGACCAGATCCAGCGCGATGTTAAAGACGGAGGAAAATATCAGGAAACCGAGGGGGATCTTCGATTTTCCCAGGGCGTTGAACATGGAGGACAGCACGTTGTACATAAAGAGGAAGGGCAGTCCCAGAAAATAGATGTTTAAATACTGGGCCGCCATATCAAACACGTCCGCCGGCGTGTTTAAGGCCGCCAGGATGGGGCGGGAAAACAGCAGCCCGAACCCGGCCAGAAACAGGCTCACCAGCAGGAACACGGTGAGGGCGGTGTAGGCCGCCGCCTTCATCCGGCCGTACTTTTGGGAGCCGAAATACCGGCTGACGATGACGGAGGAGCCGATGCCGCCTCCGATGGCAACGCAGATGAAAATGTTGGTGAGGGAGTAGGACGCCCCCACAGCCGCCAGGGCCTGTTCCCCCACGTAGCGGCCCACGATGGCGGAATCGGCCATGGTGTAGGTCTGCTGGAATAAGTTTCCTATGATGATGGGCAGGGAAAAGAGCACCAGGGCGTTTAAGGGTTTTTTCTGAATGAGATAATCACGGTCCATAAGGGTTCGCCTCCTCGGTGTGACAGGTTGTTTGGTTCATATCTATCATGCCTCCTTTTTTCTCGTTTAACAGGAAACTTCGTTTCCTGTTAAACAAGAATGCTCCGCAAGGAGGCGCA
>OLRK01001659.1_pt1 | contig 17166 bp, 12 predicted proteins | sample 1672911 | NCBI WGS metagenome assembly OLRK01 (sample SAMEA3136736, study PRJEB25190) | human gut metagenome | biome: human gut; feature: human-associated habitat; material: faeces | place: Austria | collected 2013 | reverse complement strand
AGGCTGTTTCTGAAGCTAAGAAGGCAGCTCCGGCTGCAAAGGAAACAACAGAAAAGCCAGCAGCGCCGGCAAAGAAGGCGGCAGCACCTGCAAAGCGTACAGCAGCAAAGCCAGAGGATGCTTTAAAGGCAGTGGTACATATCCAGTTTGGCGGAGATAAGGATATTGTTGCAAAGGATATTCTTGATAAGGCAGTGGAGAATTACAAGGCATCCCACAAGGATGTGCAGGTAAAGAACATTGAGCTTTACATTGTTCCGGAAAAGAATACCGCTTACTATGTAGTAAACGGTGAGGAAGCTGAGGAGAATCAGATTCAGCTGTAAAAAGATGGAAAGAATGGATAATCGGGCTGCTATACCCAGTTAGGTGTGGCAGCCCGTTTTGCGATAAGGAGGAAATGGGATGACCAAGCTGCCGCAGCGTTTTGAAGAGCGGATGAAACAACTGTTGGGAGAGGAATATGAGGCTTTTCGGGCCAGCTATGAAAAGGAACGGGTCCAGGGCCTTCGTTTTAATGAGCTGAAAGCAGGGGATGAGTTTGAAGGGCTGGCAGCCAGGCTGGAAAAAGAGATGGAGGGTTTATCCCTCTCTCCTGTTCCCTGGGTGAAGGAAGGGTATTACTACACCGGGACAGCCAGACCTGGAAAGCATCCTTACCATGAAGCCGGCCTTTACTACATCCAGGAGCCAAGTGCCATGGCAGTAGTGGAGCTTCTGGATCCTAAGCCGGGAGATGCAGTGCTGGATCTGTGCGCAGCTCCCGGAGGAAAGTCAAGCCACATTGCTTCCAGGCTGGGCGGACAGGGGTTCCTGCTTTCGAATGAGATCCATCCTGCCAGGGCCAGGATATTGTCTCAGAATATGGAGCGCATGGGCGTTTTTAATGTGGTAGTTTCCAACGAGGATTCCTCAGTGCTGGCACAGCATTTTCCAGAGTTTTTTGACCGTATTGCAGTAGATGCCCCTTGTTCCGGGGAAGGGATGTTCCGCAAGGATGAAGAGGCGGTAAACCAGTGGAGCGAGGAACATGTCCATCAGTGCGCTGCCCGTCAGCAGGAGATTTTGGATAATGGAGCCAGGATGCTGAAGCCGGGAGGAAGGCTGGTGTATTCCACCTGTACCTTTGCGCCGGAGGAGAATGAGCAGGCAATCAGCCGTTTTCTCCTGCGACACAGTGAATTTTCCCTGGAGCAGGTTCCGCATTATGAGGGATTCTCAGAAGGACGCCCTCAGTGGGCCGGGGAAGAGGGAACCGGGTTTCCATTGGAACGGGCGATCCGTATCATGCCTCACAAGCTGGAGGGAGAGGGGCATTTTATTGCAGTTTTAAAGAAGTCAGAGGGATTGAGTCAGGCCTCTTCCTGTAAAATGCCGGTTTATCTGGATAAGAAGAAAGAAAGGCTGATCTGGAGCAGTGCAGAAAGCTTTTTGAAAGAGAATCTGGAAAATGGGGAGGAGCTTGCAGCGCGCAGGGAATATGTTATGTTTGGGGAACAGCTGTATCTTTTTCCTCCTCAAATGACGGATATGAAGGGCTTAAAAATTGTGCGTCCGGGACTTCACATTGGTACGGTAAAAAAGAACCGGCTGGAGCCCTCACACGCCCTGGCCCTTTCATTGCTTCCCGGCCAGGCAAAGCGTGTCTGCCGCCTTTCTCCTGATTCCCCGGAAGCAGTACGCTATTTAAAAGGGGAGGCACTGCCCTGTGAAGGGCTGGATATTACAGGAGGCGACAAGGGCTGGATATTGATCTGTGTGGGGGATGTGAGCCTGGGCTGGGGAAAAGGGTCTGGGGGAATTATAAAAAATCATTACCCCAAGGGCCTGCGCTGGGTATGATCATAAAAGGCATTCCATGTCTTTGGGCAGGGGGGCGGTAAATTCCATAGGATCCCCTGTGACCGGGTGGGTAAAGGAGAGGCAGAAGGAGTGCAGGGGCTGTCGGTCAATATAGCGGTAATCCGGGCAATAGAGAAAATCCCCAGGCAGAGGATGGCCTATATAGGACATGTGGACACGAATCTGATGAGTGCGTCCTGTATCCAGTTTTAAGCTGAGGCAGGAGAGATTTAAGTCGGGGTTGTAGGAAAGACGCCGGTAGTGGGTACAGGCGCTTTCGCCATGAGAAAAATCCACCTGGCGCTCAATGGTAGAGCCGTCTGTCCGGCCAATGGGGGCGTTGATGGTTCCCGCTTCTTCGGTACAGCCGCAGACAATAGCCCGGTATTCCCGGCGTATCTGTCGTTTTGCCATTTGCTGTGACAGGACGCAGGCACTGAGCATATGCTTTGCCAGCAGCAGGAGACCGGTAGTATCCCGGTCAAGTCGGCTGATCGCCCTGAATACGAAGGGTTCGTTTTTTTGACTGTAATACCAGGCAACGGCATTTGCCAGTGTGTTTTCAAAGTGACCCTGGGACGGGTGGACAGGTACGCCGGCATCCTTATTAATAACAAGGATATCCTCGTCCTCGTAAACAATATGAAGTGGAAGGTCTGCAGGGACAATATTCCGGGAGGGGGTATCCTCTATGAGAAGTGCTTTCAGGGTATCTCCGGCAGTCAGTTTATGATTTGTAAATACGGGTGCACCGTTTAAGGAAAGCCCCATAGCGGTGTCTCTTAAGTGCACCACCAGACGGTGGGAAAATCCCCTGCCCCGAAGAAATTCTTCTACGGTCTTATTCTGCTCATCTGTTTTTATGTTATAGGTAAAAAGACGCTTCATTCAAAAACTCCTTTATTTTTACGGGCAGCTTCCTTGCGGCTTTGGCTCAGATGCTTTGCCTTGCTTGCGGCATGGTCTGTGACGGCATCTTTTTTCAGGAAGCTGGCGCGGCGGATGCTGTCTACGCCGTAACGGCTGCGGATGGAATCAACCGCCCGTTCCAGTTCTTTTTTCTTTTTGGCCTGAGGGTCTTCAAAGAGGCTCATCTGGGTAAAGTCATCCTCTGCGATCTTTCCGGCCCGCACACCCATAAGCCGGAGAGGTGTCATATCCCAGGATTCTTTTAAAAGCCGGCAGCAGTTCTCATAAAGGGCAGAGGTGGAATCAGTGGGTTCTGAAAGGGTCATCTGGTGAGACTGGTTTTTAAATTCCCAGTCACGCAATTCCACGCATACATTACTGCACAGCACATTATCAGCCCGCAGCCTTGCACCTACGGTCTCACAGAGGGATAAAAGTACCTGACAGGCATCCTCGTAGGCAGAAATATCCCGGGAAAGGGTAATACTGTTTCCATAGCCCTTGTTGACCGGATCTTTTTCTTTTACAGGTTCATTGTCAATTCCGTTGGCATATTGATGGATCAGGACAGCATATTTTTCTCCCAGATGGATCTTTAAAAGATTTAAGTCGCAGGAGGCCAGCTGCCCGATGGTGTGGATTCCAAGATTTTGAAGCTTTTTCCGGGCGGAACCGCCTACAAAAAATAAATCGCCAATGGGAAGGGGCCACATTTTTTCAGGTATCTCTTCCGGAAACAGGGTATGACACTTATCCGGCTTTTCGAAATCCGAGGCCATTTTTGCCAGCAGCTTGTTGGGGGCAATTCCTATATTTACAGTAAAACCCAGTTCGCGGTGAAGCCGTTCCCGGATCGTGTTGGCTGTCTTAAGAGGAGAGCCGAAGAGGTGAATTGTATCGGTCATATCAAGAAAGGTTTCATCAATACTGAATTTTTCGTGGTCAGGAGTGTATTCTTCCAAAAGAGCCATCATCTGACGGGAGCATTTGATATAAAAATCGAATCGGGAGGGCACAACTACAAGGTCAGGACATTTGCGCAGGGCCTGAGCCAGAGGTTCACCGGTGGAAATGCCGTACTTTTTTGCCAGAGGGGATTTGGCTAAAACAATGCCGTGGCGGGTGCTGGCATCTCCGCCTACAGCAGAGGCAATGGTGCGCAGATCCAGTGCTTCCGGATCCTGCCTTAATCGGTAAACAGATTCCCAGCTTAAAAACGCAGAATTTACATCAATGTGAAAAATCAGCCGTTCTTTTTCCTTTTGCCCTGTCATAGAAGCATCTCCTTATATTTTATCATGTTGGAGTCAAACGTTTTTGCCCCCTTTGATATTATACACGAATGTATGTTCGGAAGCAAGGGCGTTTATGGATTTCATACATAAACGCTGCTTTTTTTGAATAGGATAGAATAATAACAGGCAGGCGGTGGATGGATGAAAGTGGGAAGGCGCTGGGCTGCTTTTTTGATGTCAGGTCTTATGCTGTGGCTTGCGCCGTTTATAGCCCTGGCAGAGGAAAAGCCACAGGAGGATTTAAGACTTTATGCCCAGTCCGCCGTCCTGATCGATGCAGATAATGGGCGGGTCCTTTATGGAAAGGGGCAGGATATTATAAGGCCTATGGCCAGCACTACGAAGATCATGACATGTATCCTTGCACTGGAGCTGGGGGATCTGGATGCTCAGATTACAGCCTCAGGAAAGGCTGCCTCTCAGCCCAAAGTTCATTTGGGAGTAAGAAAGGGGGAGCAGTACAGGCTGAAGGATCTGCTCTATGCCCTGATGCTTGAATCCTATAATGACGCGGCGGTCATGATCGCGGAGGAGATCGGAGGAAGCACCCAGGGCTTTGCCGATTTAATGAATGATAAGGCAGCGGCCCTTGGCTGTGAAAATACATATTTTATTACAGCAAATGGCCTGGATGGCGCTGAAACAGATAAACAGGGAATGGAGAGGATCCATTCCACCACAGCGGCAGAGTTGGCGCAGATAATGCGTTACTGCATTTTACAGTCACCGAAGCAAAAAGAATTTCTGGAAATTACAGGGACACAGAATTATTCCTTTACAGATGCAAAGGGGAGCCGTTCTTTCCAGTGCAGTAATCACAATGCATTTCTGCAGATGATGGAGGGGGCGCTGTCGGGAAAAACAGGATTTACGGGAGGTGCAGGCTACTCCTACGTGGGGGCTTTAAAAAAGGATGGAAAATGCTATATAATCGCCCTTTTAGGCTGTGGCTGGCCGCCTCATAAAAGCTATAAATGGAAGGATGCAAGAACCCTTTACAGCTATGGAATAGAAAAATATGAGAGAAGGGATGTGTTCCAGACAGAAATAATTCCGCCTATCCCGGTGACAGGGGGCTTACATTGGAAGGAAAGCAGGAAGGAGATACCGGTCCATTTTAAACTGAGAGAGGAAGAACGCCATTTATACCTTCTGCTAAAGGATGGGGAGCAGGTAGAGGTCAGGAAACAGCTTCCTTCTATAATAAAAGCGCCTGTTTTGGAAGGGCAGCTGGTGGGGGAAATTGAGTACAGGATTGACGGGATCCTTTTAAAGAAGGTTGGGGTTTATGCCGGTGATACAGTGGAAAAGCTGACTTTCAGGAGAGCCTGGAGCCTGGTTTTGGGAATTTTTGTAATGTCTTAAAGAGGTTAAGCTTTTCTTACGAATTTTATGATTCTGTGAACTTTACAGGGTTCAGGTTGACATGGAAAGGTATTTGTCATTATAATAAGGTTAAAAATCATGGAAGCAGTTACCATTTATATAGAAAGGAATATAGGGTACACTGGCAGTATATGTGATGGAAAATACAGGAGAATAAGTACATAGCATGAAAATAAAAAAATTAAAAAAGGGTCTGGCGCTTTTTCTGGGCCTGGCGCTGGCAGCACAGCTTCCGGCGTCCAGAGTTGTGCCTGGAGGCGTAGTTGATGCCTATGCTTATACAGGAACCGCTACGGTGAAGGCATCTTCTCTTAATGTGCGCAGCGGCCCTGGTACCGGGTATTCGCTGGCAGGACGGCTGGCGGCCGGAAGCTCTGTTCAGATTACAGGCGAGACACAAGGCAGTGATGGCAAAACTTGGTATCAGATACAGTACAGGGGAAATGGCGGAAGCGTAGCCTCAGGCTATGTGCTTTCGTCTTATTTGCGGCTTCCGGTATCCTATTCTTCGGATGCTGATTTTGAAGCCTATCTGACCAGCCAGGGATTTCCGGAAAGCTATAAAAACGGCCTGCGTCAGCTTCATGCCCAGTATCCAAACTGGGTATTTGTAAGCAAGGACACAGGACTGGACTGAAATACGGTAATTGAGAATGAGGCGGTTTTAGGCCGTAATCTGGTGTCTAAGGGGAGCATTTCCTCCTGGAAGTCCGTAGAAAGCGGAGCCTATAACTGGGATACCAGTACATGGACAGGCTTTGATGGAAGCAACTGGGTGGCAGCCTCAAAAGAGATCATAGAATACTATATGGACCCCAGGAATTTTCTGGATGAGACCTATGTGTTCCAGTTCCTTTCCCATGAATACAATCCCTCAGTTCACACAAAAGAGGGGCTGGAAAGTATGGTTGCAGGGACCTTTCTGTCCGGCACAACTGATTCCACCGGTACTGGCGGCAGCGATTTCTCGGGAAGCTCAGGGCCTTCCGGAAGAGGGCCTGGAAGCTCTGGTTCAGCCCAGGTATCAGATACAGGCCCGGGAGGACACGGAAAAACGGATGATTCAAATAACGGGCCCGGTGTATCCGGAAAAAACAGCAGCCAGGCAGGAAGCCAGTCTCCGTCCGGAGGCAGTCAAGGTAATGTAAGCCTGGAGGCTCCCAGTGCGTCTATTACCCATAACAGAAAGCAGCTTTTAAGTGAAACGGCTCAGGTAATTACAGGAGCAGGGGCAGCACCCGGTGCTTCTGAAAGCGGAAGCCAGAGCAGCCAGGGCCCGTCAGCACCCGGAAACGGAAGCCAGGAAAACCAGAGCCCGTCAGCACCCGGAAACGGAAGCTCTCAGCCTTCCGGCAGTACGGGAACCGCATCTTATACAGAGCTTCTCATGAAGGCAGCCCAGCAGTCCGGCGTAAGCCCCTATGTGCTTGCTGCCATGATTCTGCAGGAGCAGGGAAATTCAGGAGGGAGTCCCCTTATATCCGGCACCTATTCCGGCTATGAGGGATACTATAATTTCTTTAATGTGGAGGCATACCAGTCTGGTTCCATGTCTCCGATCCAGATGGGGCTGCGCTATGCTTCCCAGTCCGGCAGCTACGGACGCCCCTGGAATACAGTGGAAAAGTCAATTTTGGGTGGCGCTCAGAATTATGGTGATAACTATATGAAGGCAGGGCAGAACACCTTCTATTTAAAGAAATTTAATGTGCAGGGCTCAAACCTGTACAAGCATCAGTATATGAGCAACATTCAGGGGGCGGCCTCCGAGGCGGCAAAGCTTTCTCAGGCTTATACGGATGAAGTGAAAAAGTCAGCACTGGAATTCCATATCCCCATTTACCGAAATATGCCGGAGCAGGCATGTGTAGCGCCTACAGGGGATGGAAGTCCCAATAATAAGCTGTCCAGCCTTGAGATCAGCGGCTACAGCCTGACACCATCCTTCCATAGGGATACAGAGAGCTATAGCCTGATCGTAGATCCTTCTGTTTCAAGTGTGGCAGTAAATGCCAGCCCGGCAGACAGCCAGGCCCAGGTGAGCGGCACAGGCACCGTGAATCTGCCTTCTCAGTCAAACAGCGTTACAATTTCCGTTACAGCTCAGAATGGCAGTGTACGCAATTACACTATAAATATTGTAAAACAGAATGGGGCGCCTTCATCGGGAAGCAGTACTGCTGTATCGCCTGGAGGCAGCCAGGGCCCGGGAGCATCCTCTGGTCAGGGAAGCTCTGATAACAATACAGGCGGGCCAGGCGGAAGCAATGTGACCATTGTTGAAGTGCCATAGGGGGATGGGGCTTACAGGCCCTGCTCCCTATCATGACGAAAACAGAGGAAGTAGGAGATCAAGGATGATAAATACAATGAAAAACAGGCTGCATGCCCTGATCGTTGCCCTTTTAATGGTATGCATGATCTGGGCTTTGCCCTTTACTGCTTTTGGGGCAAGCGATAAGATCACATTTTCAGATCCTTCTGCTACGGTAGGAGGCAGCGTAACTGTAAACATGAAGGTGTCGAGTACTAAAAAGCTTTCCAGCGTAGATATAATGCTTTCCTATGATTCTGGCATTCTGGAATTTGTAAGCGGTACCGACGCAGAGGGAGGAGCAGGTGCAGTCCGTATCCATGGGGACGGAGGGACAGCAGGAAGTGAAACCATGTCCTTTGCCCTGCAGTTTAAGGCTCTTGCAGCCGGAACTGCTAAAATCAATATTACCAGCCAGGAAATTTATGACACAGGCTCACAGATCGTAGCCATGGAGCATCAGGGAAGCTCAACTGTAACGATCGGCGCCCTGGAAACGGCTTCCAAGGATGCAACCCTGAAGTCCCTTCAGGTTTCTCCAGGCCAGCTTACGCCGGAATTTTCCCCTGAGGTTGATACCTATGCTGTAACAGTAGGAACAGATGTGGAAAAGCTGGTCATCAGTGCAGAGTGTACCGACAGCAATGCCACGAATGTAGTAAGCGGAAATGAAAATCTCCAGATGGGGGAAAATCGGGTCAGCTGCAAGGTGGTAGCCCAGGATGGAGAAACTACAAAGGAGTATGTGATCGTTGTTACCAAACAGGAAGGCGGGGCAAGCGCATCTTCCGGTGACGCGGCAGAAGGCTTTAAGATGCATGTGTCAGAGCGCACGATTACAGTTCTTGAGCCGGATGCTTCGGTGACAATTCCGGAGGGCTTCCGGGAAAGCACGATCAAAATAGACGGCCATGAGGTAAAGGGCTGGGTATGGGGTGCTTCGGATGTTCCGGAATACTGTGTTATTTACGGAATGAATGAGGCGGGAGAGAAGGATTTCTACCGCTATGATATGAAGGATACAGAGCGTACCATCCAGCGCTATTTTGCAGATCCGGCATCAGAGGGGGCTGTGACCCAGGAGGTATATACGCAGCTGGCAGACAACTATGATCAGCTTCGCAGTGATTATAACCTGTTCCGCATTCTTTTAATTGCAGTGATCGTGATTGCTCTGGTACTTTTGGTGCTTCTGATCGTTGCTGTATCCGGCCATAAGAATGGGCGGGGAGGCACACCGGGAGGAAGACGCCGGAACGGGTCCTATCAGGACGAAGAGGATTATCCGGAAGAAACGTCAGAAGAAATTTTGGAGGAAGAAGCTCTGGAGGAAGAGGAAGCTTTTGCAGAAGAGGAAGCTTTAGAGGAAGAGGCTGAGGAAGAACCTGTTTATGAAGAATATGAAGAGGAGGAGCCTGAGCTTTGGGAAGAGGAGACCGAACCGCAGGATATAAAGGAGGAGGCAGCCAGCCAGGAGCCAGCTCAGCCGGAAGCGGCAGAGGATGATGACTTTGAAATTTTTGATTTATAAGATACATGAGTCAAAAAGCCGGAGCTTTTATGCAAATATGGGCTCATGGCTGTACATACTAAACCATATCAGAAGCAGCGGAAGAATAAAGGAGGCTGTTTCGGTGGGGCAAGGCAGACAGGCGGATGCATGAGGCACCGCCGGTCTGCATGCTGTGGAAAAAAGAAAGGAAGATAAGAGATGTACTGTGTAAAGACAATTAAGGATGATTTATTTTGGGTAGGAGGAAGTGACAGAAGACTGGCCTTATTTGAGAATGCATACCCGATTCCAAGAGGGGTTTCCTACAATGCGTATGTAGTAATGGACGAAAAGACAGTTCTCTTTGATACCATTGACCGTTCCTTATCCGATCTGTTCTTTGAAAATCTGGAGGCAGTGCTTCAGGGCCGAAAGCTTGATTATGTGGTGGTACAGCACATGGAGCCGGATCACTGCGCGACCCTGGGAGAGCTGATCGACAAATACCCGGAGGTCAAGGTAGTGGGAAATGCAAAGACTATTTCTATGATCAAGCAGTTTTTCCGTTTTGATGTAGATTCCCGGGCCTATGTGGTAAAGGAGAAGGATACCCTGTGCACAGGACGCCATACCTTTACCTTCCTGTTTGCGCCTATGGTTCACTGGCCGGAGGTTATGGTTACCTATGACATGACAGACAAAACACTGTTTTCCGCAGATGCCTTCGGAACCTTTGGAGCGATCAATGGAAACCTTTTTGCAGATGAGGTTGGATTTGAAACTGACTGGCTGGAGGACGCAAGAAGATACTATGCCAATATTGTAGGTAAATACGGACAGCCAGTGCAGACGCTGTTAAAGAAGGCGGCAGGACTGGAGATCCAGCTGATCTGCCCGCTGCATGGCCCGGTATGGCGTGAAAACCTTGCGTGGTATGTTGATAAGTATCAGAAGTGGAGCACCTATGAGCCGGAGGAAAAGGCAGTAATGATCGCCTATGGCTCTATTTACGGCCATACGGAAAATGCGGCCAACATCCTGGCTTCCATGCTGGCAGACCGCGGAGTAAAGAGGATTGCCATGTATGATGTATCAAACACCCATGTGTCAACTCTGATTGGTGAGGCTTTCCGCTGCAGCCATCTTGTATTTGCATCTGCAACCTACAACAGCGGTATTTTCACAAATATGGAACATTTCCTCACAGATTTAAAGGCTCATGGCCTTCAGAACCGGACGGTGGCACTGATTGAAAACGGTTCCTGGGCAAGCACTGCAGGAAAGCAGATGCGGGAAATCATTGAAGGAATGAAGAATATGAATGTGCTGGAGCAGACCATCAGCTTAAAATCTGCCCTCAGCGATGACCAGAGACAGGAGCTGGAAACCCTGGCAGACGCCATTGTATCTTCTATGGGCTGCTAGAGCATGTTTTTCAGTTTTATATAAATAAAAACGAAAGGAAGTGAACCAGAGTGGAAGGTCCAAGTCATCAAAAAATGGAAGCAGACACGTATCATAGTCCTGTGGCGGCGGAAGTATGGCGGGGAACCTCCGTTCTGCGTTCGCTGCCGTAAATCGACGGGGTCTTAAGCGGGTTGATCCGCCTTAAGGTGGCTGCTTTCATGATGTTGCCGTTCATGAAGGAAAAAAATGCAGGAAACAAATGGATTAAAAGAGTTAATGGGGCTGCTGGAGAGCCGGCAGCTTCGGGTTTTGAAGGAAAGGCTGGCTGAGATGAATGAGGCGGATACTGCCGCATTCATTGAGGATTTGGATTCAGAGCGTACAGTGATCGTGTTCCGTATGCTTCCAAAGGAGCTGGCGTCCCAGGTATTTGCCTGCCTGACGGTAGAAAAGCAGGAGCACATTATCAACAGCATTACAGACAATGAGTTAAAGGTCATTGTAGATGACCTGTTTGTGGATGATGCAGTTGATATGCTGGAGGAGCTTCCGGCCAATGTGGTAAAGCGTGTGCTGAAAAATTCTACGCCGGATACAAGGGCTCTGATCAATCAGTTCTTACAGTATCCGGAAAACAGCGCTGGAAGTATTATGACAGCGGAGTATGTGGGCTTAAAGCAAGGCATGACTGTGGAGCAGGCCTTTGCCTACATCCGGAAAAATGGGGTAGATAAGGAAACGATCTACACCTGCTATGTAATGGATGACAAGAGAAGACTGGAAGGGGTTGTAACAGTAAAGGATCTGCTGATGCACCCTTACGAGGAAACGGTAGGCTCCATTATGGATACCCATGTGATCAAGGCTGTGACTACAGACGATCAGGAGGAGGTGGCGGACTGTTTCCAGAAATATGCCCTCTTAAGCCTTCCGGTAGTAGACCATGAAAACCGTCTGGTAGGTATTGTCACAGTAGATGATGTAGTGGAGGTTATGGAACAGGAGGCCACCGAGGATTTTGAGAAGATGGCGGCCATGATCCCCAGTGAGAAGCCATATCTGAAAACAGGGGTATTTTCTCTGGCAAAGAACCGTCTGGCCTGGCTTCTGATCCTGATGATAAGCAGCATTATTACAGGCGGGATCCTGGCAAAGTATGAGGAGGCCTTTGCAGTTCTGCCTCTTCTGGTAACCTTTATCCCTATGCTGACGGATACGGGAGGCAATGCGGGAAGCCAGAGCAGCACCCTGATCATCCGAGGCATGGCAGTAGGAGATATCCATCCTTCGGATATGATGCGGGTGATCTGGAAAGAGCTGCGGGTGGGTTTGATCGTAGGTACTGTCCTGGGACTGGTAAATTTTATCCAGCTGAGCCTGCGCTATCCGGGGCAGGAAATGGTCTGCCTGACAGTGGTTTTAAGCCTTCTTGCAACGGTCATTATAGCAAAGACCATTGGGGGCATCCTTCCTATGGCAGCCCAGGTGCTGCATCTTGATCCGGCCATTATGGCTGCGCCTTTAATTACAACCATTGTAGATGCAGTAAGCCTGGTGCTGTATTTCCAGCTTGCCTGCCAGCTGCTTCATCTATCGGTTTAATACAGTAATATCTTTCATGGAGATTTGGTGCTTTTTGGTGTACGCCGTCTGCAAAAAATTGCAGGCGGCGTATATGAGTCTATGCAGGAGTGAACTCATAGGATTTTCTGCTTGACGAAGGAGCCGGCCCTTGTTATAGTAATATTGACAGATGTTATAGCATCTGTAGAACAGATATAACGGTTTAGAAGCAGTGTGGCCAAAAGTTTCCATGGAGGGGAATGAGCAAACGAAAGATGGTGGTTTTATGGTTTTAAAGATTGATTTCAATAGTGATGAAGCGATTTATATCCAGCTGCGGAATCAGATCGTTATGGGGATTGCCACAGAAACCATACGGGAAGGGGATACACTGCCCTCGGTGCGGCAGATGGCCGACCACATCGGGATCAATATGCATACGGTTAACAAGGCCTATTCTGTTCTCAGGCAGGAAGGCTTTGTAAAGCTGGACCGGAGGAAGGGAGCTGTGGTGAGCCTGGATGTGGATAAGCTTCAGGCTATCAATGAGCTGCGCCAGAATCTGGATGTGGTTCTGGCCTGCGGTATCTGCAGGAATATTACAAGGCAGGAGGTACACGAGCTGGTAGATGAGCTTTACGACCGGTATGCAGGGCACTGCAAAAAGGCGGACGAGGGCTGATACACTGGATTTCAGGAGGATTCGTATGTTATGTGAAAAATGTAAAATCCGGGAAGCAAATATTAAATATACAGAGATCATCAATGGCGTAAAGACAGAGCATAACCTTTGCTCCCACTGCGCCAGGGAAATGGATTTTGGGCAGTACACAGCAATGCTGGACGGGGAATTCCCCTTAGGGCAGCTTTTATCCGGGCTGTTGGGACTGGAGGAGGATGAGGAGGAAAATGATGCACGTTCCAGAGTCATCTGCCCTACCTGCGGCACCAGCTTTGATGAGTTTGTGGACAGCAGCCGCTTTGGCTGCCCTGACTGCTACGGTGTCTTTGATCTGTTTATTAAGGATCAGATGAAGCAGCTTCAGGGAAGCGAGGAGCATAAGGGAAAACAGCCCAAATACCGCAGTACCATAGAACAGGAGGCCCCGGAGGGAGAGGCAGGGAACAGCCTTGCAAAGGATAAGGAAGCCTCCGGGCTTTTAAATCAGGAAGCAGGCGGCAGCCGGCAGCAGCAGGAAATTTCCCGGCTGGAGGCAGAGCTAAAGTCAGCCCTTTCAAGGGAGGATTATGAGGCGGCTGCCGGGCTTCGGGATGAGATCCGGGCATTAAAGGCCGGGAAAGCAAAGGAGGAAGGCCGGGATGAGTAAATGGTTTGATAAACTGGGAGCTGGAAAATCCTCTATTATTTACAGCCGCCTGCGCCTTACGAGAAACTGGGATAAATATGTATTTCCTTCCCGCCTTTCCGGGGAAGAAAACCGTCTGGTGGTCAATTGCCTCAGAGAGGGATTAAAGGATTTGGGACAGTTTGACGGTCATCAGTACCAGTACATTGCCCTGGAAGCAGCAGGGCAGCCGGAGAAGCTGGCCTTACGGGAGAGACGTATCTTAAACCAGTCGGCCCTGGAGCGGGAGGAAGCAGGGGGACTGTATCTTTCTGAGGATGAAAGCCGCAGCCTGCTGCTTGGAGTTGATGACCATATCCGGATCCAGCTTTTGGCCCCTGGCCTTATGCTGGAGTCCCTTTGGAAGAAGGCGGATAAGATAGACGATTATGTCAATGAACGTTTTTCCTATGCCTTTGACGAAAAATATGGCTACCTCACTTCTTTTCCTACCAATGTAGGCACCGGTCTCAGGGCCTGCGTGGTCATGCATCTGCCCGGCCTGTCACAGGTGAAGAAGTTCCAGAGCATTGTGGGAGATATGAGCCGGTTTGGCGCTTCCATAAAAGGGCTTTTTGGAGAAGGGGATGATAATTACGGGAATCTCTATGAGATTTCTAATCAGAGAACACTTGGCCTGTCGGAAAAAGAGATTGTGGAGCTGGTGACAAAGGCAGCCATGCAGTTAAATAATCAGGAAATGCGTGTGCGGGCTGCTGCTCTGGAAACAAAACGTGCAGAGCGGGAGGATGAGGCTTATAAATCCTATGGCGTTTTAAAATATGCAAGAAGGATTACCCAGAAGGATGCAAGGATCTTTCTGTCTCAGCTAATGGCAGGGGAGGCGGACGGCCTTATGGGCTTTGAAAGCCAGGGCAGCATTTACCGCATGCTTATGGGGATTAAGCCGGCTAATCTCACCTTGTGGGCCAGAAAGCCTTTGAGTAAGGAGGAGATGGATACAGTACGGGCTTCTTATATCCGTCAGAGCCTGCCGGATATTGAGGCTTCTTCGGAAACAGTCTGAAATAAGACAAAAATTTAACTTGTGAAACTCATAAGGAGGATAGGACTATGGAACGCTATACACCACAGGCGCAGGAGGCCCTGACCCAGGCAGTGGCAGCTGCAGAGCAGTTGAACCATGGTTATGTGGGGACAGAGCATCTGCTGATCGGCCTTTTGCGCGAGGGAACCGGAGTGGCGGCAAAGGTTCTGGAGGAAAACGGGCTTGAGGAGGAGCGGGTCATTGAGCTTGTAAGCCAGCTGATCGCTCCAAATCCGTCTGTCCAGACAGCAGACCGCACAGATTATACGCCAAGAGCCCGCCGTGTGATCGAAAACAGCTACAGGGAGGCAGTGCGCTTTAAGGCAGTGCAGATTGGCACAGAGCATCTTCTGATCGCAATTTTAAGAGAGGGTGACTGTGTTGCCAGCCGCCTTTTAAATACCATCGGTATCAGTATCCAGAAGCTGTATATTGACCTGTTAGCAGCCATGGGAGAGGATGCACCTCAGACAAAGGAGGAGCTTCAGGGGGCAAAGGGCGGGAAACGCACCAATGCAACACCTACCCTTGACAGCTACAGCCGCAATCTTACAAAGTTGGCCGGACAGGGGCGCCTTGACCCGGTGATCGGAAGGGAGCAGGAGATACAGCGCGTTATTCAGATCTTAAGCCGCCGCACAAAGAACAACCCCTGCCTGATCGGAGAGCCGGGAGTTGGAAAAACGGCGGTTGTAGAAGGCCTGGCACAGCTGATCGCGTCGGGAGATGTGCCGGAAACCATAGCGGATAAGCGGGTTATGACCCTGGATCTGTCCGGCATGGTGGCAGGCTCCAAATACAGGGGTGAATTTGAGGAGCGCATTAAAAAGGTGATCTCCGAGGTGGTGGAAGCCCAGGATGTGATCCTGTTTATTGACGAGATCCATACCATTATCGGCGCAGGCGGTGCAGAGGGCGCTCTGGATGCCTCCAATATTTTAAAGCCCTCCCTGGCAAGAGGGGAGCTGCAGCTCATTGGGGCAACGACCATCAACGAGTACCGCAAGTACATTGAAAAGGATTCTGCCCTTGAACGCCGTTTTCAGCCGGTTACAGTGGACGAGCCCTCAGAGGAGGAATCCGTTGCTATTTTAAAGGGCTTAAGGAGCCGGTATGAGGAGCACCATAAGGTGCAGATCACAGATGCTGCCCTGGAGGCGGCAGTGAAGCTTTCAAGCCGCTATATTAATGACCGCTTCCTTCCGGATAAAGCCATTGACCTGATTGACGAGGCTGCCTCCCGCACAAGGCTTATGAATTATACAAAGCCGGAAAAGGTAAAGACCTATGAGGCACAGATTGAGGAGCTTGAAACACGCAAGGAGGAGGCTGTAAAGGAGGAAGCCTACGAGAAGGCTGGTGAATGCAAGAAAAAGCAGGAGAAGCTGCGGGAAAAGATAAACCAGGCCATGGATGCATGGAGGCAGGAAAAGGAGACGAATATCCTGGTTGTAGATGAAAATGAGATCGCAGATGTTGTGGCAGGCTGGACAAAAATTCCGGTGAAAAAGCTTGCCCAGGAGGAATCAGAGCGTCTTAAGAACCTGGAGTCCATCCTTCATGAGCGGGTGGTAGGGCAGGAGGAAGCAGTGACTGCCATTTCAAAGGCCATCCGCAGAGGAAGGGTAGGTTTAAAAGATCCAAAGCGGCCCATTGGCTCTTTCCTGTTTTTAGGTCCTACAGGTGTTGGAAAGACAGAGCTTTCAAAGGCGCTGGCAGAGGCTATGTTCGGTACGGAAAGCGCCCTGATCCGGGTAGACATGTCCGAGTATATGGAGAAGCACAGCGTTTCCAAAATGATCGGCTCCCCGCCAGGCTATGTTGGCTATGATGAGGGCGGGCAGCTCAGCGAAAAGGTACGCAGGAACCCTTATTCCGTTATCCTTTTTGACGAGATTGAGAAGGCTCATCCGGATGTGTTTAATATCCTGCTTCAGGTCCTGGACGACGGCCATATTACAGATGCCCAGGGAAGGAAAATTGATTTTAAAAACACCATTATCATTATGACTTCCAACGCAGGGGCGGAAAATATTATTTCTCCCAAGCGCCTTGGATTTGGCGTTGCCACAGATGCAAAGGCGGATTACGATTTTATGAAGGGCCGGGTTATGGAAGAGGTTAAGCGCCTGTTTAAGCCGGAGTTCTTAAACCGTATTGATGAGATCATTGTATTCCACCAGCTTACCAGGGAGCATATGAAGGGAATTGCTGATATTATGCTGGCCTCCATTATAAAGCGCTGCAGGGAGCAGCTTGGCATTGGCCTTAAGGTGACAGAGGAGGCAAAAGATTTCCTGATCGGCAAGGGCTATGATGATAAATATGGGGCTAGGCCGCTGCGCAGGACCATACAGAACCTTCTGGAGGATAAGCTGGCAGAAGAGGTGCTGGAGGGGAAGGTACCCGCAGGCGCCACCGTGGAGGTAGGCTTTAAGGAAGAGAAGCTGAGCTTTCTGGTAAGGCAGAAGCGCGCCCCGAGAAAGCCAAGGGCAGCGAAAGGGGAGGAGAAGCATTAGTAATAGTTCAGCCATGCATCTTCTTGCCCGCTTACAGCGGACAAG
>OLRK01001654.1_pt1 | contig 17211 bp, 15 predicted proteins | sample 1672911 | NCBI WGS metagenome assembly OLRK01 (sample SAMEA3136736, study PRJEB25190) | human gut metagenome | biome: human gut; feature: human-associated habitat; material: faeces | place: Austria | collected 2013 | reverse complement strand
TATACAGGTAAATCCACGAAACTACAAATTGGAGGTCATTACATATTGTCTGTTATCTCTATTCTTCAATTATCTGAATTTCAAGAAAATCAAATTCAATTTGTTCAATAAAATTATCCTGGGTAAACCGGGCTTTATCATGGCGTTTAAATTCTCTTACAGTGGCGTCAAGCCATATGGGTTTTCCAAGGTCAAATTCATAGCAGATCTTATCCAGGGCATCAAAAACCATCTGCGTCCTTGACAGGGAATAGTCAGAAATACAGATAACTGTATCCTGAAGCAGATGATTATCCTTCATGATCTTTCCCCACATTCTGAACATGATATCCCTCCTGTTAATCAATGTTTTGTGTATACTATCTGAAAATAGAGAGTTCCTTTGTAAACTGATGGTAAGTATATCACCCACCAGCCCTTGCTGTAAACCTACATTTGTAGTAAGCTATAAAAAACAGATGAAATTCCCATAAGGAGGAAAAAATACATGGGGAAGGCCATTACGGATTATGTAAAATTTTTGGCTGAAGCCAGAGATGCGGTGTACCGTTTAAACTGTGATGAAAATACAGCGAATCAGTTAAGGGGGCAGGAGGCGCAGGAAGAAAGAGAGCTTGAAGCAACTAGAAAAGAGATTGCAGATATCATTGAGCAGACAGTTCAAAGCAGAAATAATGAAATTTCTTCCAGCTATGACAGTGAGATACAAAAAGAGCAGGAGCGCTTAAAAAAGGCAAGGGCGCGGAGGGAAAAGGCAAAAAATAAGGGGATTAAGGACAGGATCTTTGATGAGACAAAGGGGCTTAGGGAAGAACGCAGGGATTTACAGCTGCAGTTAAAAACACAATTTCAGAAGGATCGTGTCCCGTCCTTTTACAGATCCTCCCTGTTTTATGCACTTTATTATCCAAGAAGCCTGAAAGAAATACTGGCTGTTCTGGGGACCGTGTTTGTGTGCTTTCTGGCGCTGCCTTGCGGGGTTTACTTTATGATTCCTGAGAAAAAGCTGTGGCAGCTGGTTCTTATTTATTTTGTTACCATCCTTCTTTTAGGCGGACTTTATGTAAAGCTGGGAAATCACGCAAGGCATTATTATGGGGAAGCGCTGAAGGCAGGGAGGCTGATCCGCAGCAGTCTGCGGGCAAACCAGAAAAAGATCCACGTGATCACCCGGACGATCCAGAAGGATGGGGATGAGGATATTTATAGGCTGGAAAAATATGATGATGAGATTTCCTGCATTGAACAGGAGCTTTTACAGATTTCACAGCGCAAAAAGGATGCTCTGGTAACCTTTGAGAATGTGACAAAAAATATTATTTCAGACGAGATCGAGGGAAGCAGAAGGGAACAGCTGCAGCAGCTGGAGCAAAGGCTTGCGGAAACCTCTGAGGCCCTTCGGCAGTTGGAGAGCAGCATTAAAGAACAGAATATTTATATTACGGATACTTATGGGCCATATCTTGGAAAAGAATTTCTAAATCCAGACCGTATTGCAGAGCTTTCACATTTGATCGCAGATAAAACGGCCTCCAATATTACGGAGGCCATAGAAATTATAAAGCGGAAACAGGCTGAGCTGTAACTACAGCCGGATCAGATTGTGCGCAATTTGCTCAGAAGCCAGCAGTGCGGCTTCTCTGTGATGGCAGGTAAAGATAATAATCTGGTTATTGTAGGCGCTGTTCAGCCATTTAAGAGCTGTTTTTAAGCGCTCATCATCATACATGACAAAGCTGTCATCAAAAATCAGCGGCATTGCATCTGTGCCGTTTTGAACCAGCCGCGCTGCTGCCAGGCGGACGGCCAGATAAATCTGGTCCATAGTGCCGCTGCTGACCTGCTCAATGGGAACCAGTCGGGCCGGTGTGTTCATGTAGATATCCAGGTTCTGGTCGATACTCATGCTGGTGTAGATGCCTCCGGTGATGCCTTCGATCAGTTCAGAGGCCGTTTTGTTCAGATACAGGCCGAAGGAATCACGGATGGAGGTAGAAAGGCTGGTCATGGTTTCCTGTGCCAGATCAAGGGCATCCAGTTCCTCCTGAATTCGCTCATTTTCTGCCAGAATATGGCGGAAGGCTTCCGCTTTTGTCTTGCAGGCATCCAGATGCTCCAGCTTCTGTTCCAGCTCCCACTGGGTATGCTGCTGCAGCTCCAGCTCCGCAAGACAGCCCTCCTCCTGGGACTGCAGGCTGCTGATTTCTTCAGAAAGCTGAGCCAGGGTTTCTTCAGACTGAGTGACAGCTTTGCTGAGCCTTAAAAATTCCCCCATCTTGTTTTCAAAGGACTTCATAGCCTCGGAAGAAATATCAGAGCTTCCCAGGTGACGGGCAAAGATTTCCTGCAGCAGCCGGGTGCTGGCTTCTAATTCATTTCTGGATTTTCTTTTTTTACCTAATTGTATCAGGCCAGAGATAATGGTTCCGACGCAGAGAAGGCTATAGCTGATCCCCAGGATCCGAAGGGAGGGAGGGGAAAGCTGCAGGGCGAGTCCCGGGAAATAGCGCCCGGCTACATTTAGGATAAGCTGGGGAGATAAAAGCAGAATCCCGGCGCTGATTCCGATAAAAACGGATAAAAAGAAAAACAGGACGGCATAGACAGTCCGGGACTTTTTGGCACAGGCTGCTTTCGCTGTCTGGTAATCCGCAAAAATACGCTGTGTGTCAGCTTCATAAGCTTCAATGGAGGCCTGGTCAGAAAACTGGCTGTTAAGGAGAATCTGGCGCCCTTTTGCTGCTTTTTCCAGCAGGCTTTCTTTTTCACGCTGCCGCTCTTCCAGTTCTTTTTTCACGGCGCTTTTTTTTGAGCGGCATGCGATCAGCTGGTTAGAGTACTGAGGCCCGGAGATTTCCTGTTCGATCTTCCGGATTTCTCCCAACAAAAGGTTGTAGTCTCTGGCTGCCTCCGGTACAAGCTGATTTTCAAGCTGGCGGCGCTGGGTTTTTAAATAGGTGCTGGCTTTTGTGATATTAAGGGCAATATTGCCGGAGGTATTAAGATTGGCAATGTAATTGCGCAGCTCAGAAACCATGCCGCCGTCGGTGGCGCATTTTAACTGGCCGATGCTGATAGTATTATCATAGGCTGTTTCCGACAAACCGCATCGAAGCCTGTCCCACAGAGCGTTTGCAGGCTCCTCTTCCCGGCCCAGAGTTTCATTGACAATGGTCAGGCGTTTATTTCCCTTCTGGAAACGGCGCTCAATCCGAAAAACTTCTCCGTCGCTTTCTAAACGCAGCCATCCTTCATAGACCCCCCCGGTCCATGGCTCATATTTTATGTAGGTATCTTTTTTTGAGGCACGTCCACGCTGGCGTTCAATGCCGAAAAGCATACCCCGGATAAAGGTATGGAGCGTTGATTTTCCAGCTTCATTTTGTCCATACACCACGTTCAGGCCGTCCGTAAAGGAAACATCCTGGTTATGAAATTTTCCGAAGCCTTCAATATGCAGACTCAGCAGCTTCATGGTTTAACTCCTTTCATCTGTGGTGTGCAGCAGTGCATTGACCCCATAATATAATGCTTTTCTTTCCACAGGACTCATATCCTCTTTTTGAAGGGCCTGGATAAAAAAGCCGATCATATCACTGGAATGCTGGGCAAACAGAGCAGAAAAGTCATATTGAGGCTCAGAATCGTCAATTACCTCGGCAATGCGGAAGCGGGAACATAAGGAATACAGGTCAAATTCAATTTCCGGGTCGCGCATTCCCTTAATGCGGAAACGATAGATATTTTTTGTTCCACGCTCTTTGATTTCCTGTTCAATCCGGTCCATAAGTCCGTTATTGGTAGTATCCTTTGATACATTTACTGCCAGGGGAATGTACTGGAGGCTGGAAACAGGAATGAATTCAAGGCGTGTAAGTCTCCGGGTAACAGGATGGATTTCTCCGGTATAAAATCCATGAGGCCCGGTTTCTGTCATATCCAGAGGTTCCGGCGATCCGCAGTAGGCAATTTTTGTTTCTCCCATAAGCTGAGGCTTGTGTATATGTCCCAGAGCAATGTAGGAAAATGGGGAAAGTTCCAGGCTGTTATAATTCATAGGTACATGGGAGGCGTCGCCGCCATGGGCCAGAAGGATCTGGATATGATTGTTTAGAGGAACCTGGATATCCTCCAGCAAAGGCTCTTTGATTTCAGTCCTGTGATAGCTGAAGCCATAGACTTCGGTATTGATCTCTTCAAAATAAACAGAAGTAAGCCCCTCGTCCATAAGAAAAGTGACATTGGGACTCCAGGTAAAACTTAAAAGGGCAGAATTTGGCCGAATCCGGTCATGGTTTCCTGCAATCAGAATTACTTTTGTGGTAGGGATTGTAGAAAAAAGATAATCAATTTCCTTTAAATCGCGAAGAAGGGGCTGGCGGTGAAATAAATCGCCGCTGATAAAAAGGCAGTCTGCCTTTATCTCATTTGCATAAGAAATAATGGCCCGAAAGGTATCCTTAATTGCCTGGGCCCGTTCCTTCCCCCATGGTTTATCCGCATCCGGGCACATACCCCAGTGAATGTCGCCTGTGTGGATGAATTTCATACCTGCCTCCTGTTGTTCTTGAACAAATCGCTCCCCATCGGAGGATGCGGAGCGATTTAAAAGCTGCTTAGATATCGCAGTTGTTAACGGTTCTTGGGAATGGGATCACGTCGCGGATGTTGGACATTCCGGTAAGGTACATAACACAGCGCTCAAAGCCAAGTCCAAAGCCGGCATGGCGTGTGGAGCCGTATTTCCTTAAATCGAGATAGAAGCCGTAATCCTCTTTGTTCAGTCCAAGCTCTTCCATACGGGCAACCAGCTTGTCGTAATCATCCTCTCTCTGGCTTCCTCCAATAATCTCGCCAATTCCAGGCACAAGGCAGTCAACAGCAGCAACCGTCTTGTTGTCTGGATTCATCTTCATATAGAAAGCTTTGATTTCCTTCGGATAGTCTGTTACGAATACAGGCTTTTTGAAAATCTGCTCTGTAAGGTAGCGCTCATGCTCAGTCTGCAGATCGCAGCCCCAGGAAACCTTATAATCAAACTCATCATTGTGCTTCTCTAAAAGTTCAATGGCCTCAGTGTAGGTGATGCGGCCAAACTCGGAATGGAGCACGTTGTGAAGACGGTCTAAAAGGCCCTTGTCCACAAAGCTGTTGAAGAAATTCATTTCTTCCGGTGCATGATCCAGAACGTACTGAATTACATATTTTAACATGCCTTCTGCAAGACGCATATTATCATCAAGATCTGCAAATGCGATTTCCGGCTCGATCATCCAGAATTCAGCTGCATGGCGTGTGGTATTAGAATTTTCAGCGCGGAAGGTCGGGCCAAAGGTATAGATGTTGCGGAAGGCCATAGCGTAGGTTTCGCCGTTAAGCTGTCCGGATACTGTCAGGTTGGTTGGCTTTCCAAAGAAGTCCTGAGAGAAATCAACTTTTCCGTCCTGGGTTTTTGGAATATTATTTAAATCCATGGTTGTAACCTGGAACATTTCACCTGCACCCTCGCAGTCGCTTCCGGTAATAAGAGGCGTGTGCACATAAACAAAGTCACGCTCCTGGAAATACTGGTGGATTGCATAGGCAATAAGGGAGCGTACGCGGAATACAGCCTGGAAGGTATTGGTGCGGGCTCTTAAATGGGAGATAGTGCGCAGGTATTCAAAGGAATGGCGCTTTTTCTGCAGCGGGTAATCCGGAGCGGAGGTCCCTTCCACTTCAATCTCAACAGCCTGGATCTCAAATGGCTGTTTTGCCTGAGGAGTAGCAACCAGTGTACCTTTTACAATAATAGCAGTTCCTACATTTAATTTGCTGATTTCAGCAAAGTTTTCCATTGTATCGTGATATACAACCTGCAGGGGCTCAAAGTAGGTGCCGTCGCTTACAACGATAAATCCAAAGGCTTTGGAATCACGCAGGCTGCGCACCCAGCCGCCCACAGTTACCTCTTTGTCAAGGTACTGGTCGGGCTGCTTATAAAGTTCTCTTACAGTAATCAAGTCCATGTCGGATATTCTCCTTTTCTAAAATATATTATCATAAATACGTTATTAGTGATTATATGCTATTTTGCAGAATGTTTCAAGGCTTATCGCTTTTTTGTAGTATCAGGAGTTAAAGGGGGTGAGGGATGGAAAATAGAATATGTAGGGTGAGAAAAAATGTCGAATACAATATCTGGTGCGGATGGAAAAATATGGTGAAACCCCATGTAAAATGTCGGAAAAATATCCAAAAAACGCCAAAAAAGAATAATTATTTATGTACTATTAATCAAGTTTATGATATAATTAAAACTACAAAATACTAACAGCAAGAGGTGATAACGTGATTAAGAAGGAAATGATAGCCATGCTTTTAGCTGGCGGACAGGGAAGCCGCCTTGGCGTGCTTACACAGAAAGTAGCCAAGCCGGCGGTATCTTTTGGGGGGAAGTACCGAATCATTGATTTCCCGCTGAGCAACTGCATTAACTCCGGCGTAGACACAGTCGGTGTGCTGACGCAGTATCAGCCATTACGTTTAAATACCCATATTGGAATAGGTATTCCGTGGGATTTGGACAGGAATGTTGGTGGTGTAACCATTTTGCCTCCTTATGAAAAGAGCAAAGGCAGTGACTGGTATACAGGTACGGCCAATGCGATTTACCAGAACTTAGAATATATGGAGGCTTATAATCCAGAATATGTCCTAATCCTTTCGGGAGATCATATTTATAAAATGGATTATGAGGTAATGCTGGATTACCATAAAGCAAATAATGCTGATATCACCATTGCTGCAATGCCGGTGCCTATGGAGGAAGCCAGCCGCTTCGGTATTTTAATTACAGACGAGACAAACCGTATTACAGAGTTTGAGGAAAAACCGCCTGTACCAAGAAGCAATCTGGCATCTATGGGTATTTATATATTCAGCTGGCCCGTATTAAAAGAGGCTCTTATTAAAATGAAGGACGAGCCTGGCTGTGATTTCGGAAAACATATTATTCCGTACTGTCATGGAAAGGGGAACCGTATCTTTGCTTATGAGTATAACGGATACTGGAAGGACGTAGGAACCCTGGGCTCTTATTGGGAAGCTAATATGGAGCTCATTGATATTATTCCGGAATTCAACCTGTATGAGGAATACTGGAAGATCTACACCAGAAGTGATGTGATACCGCCGCAGTATGTTGCCAGTGATGCGAAGATTGAGCGAAGCATTATTGGTGAGGGCTCTGAGATTTACGGTGATGTGATCAATTCTGTTATCGGAGCAGGAGTTACCATTGAAAAGGGCGCGGTGGTTCGTGATTCCATTATAATGCAGGGAAGTGTGATCGGTGCCGGAACAGAGGTAGATAAGGCGATCATTGCTGAAAATGTATCGGTAGGCGCCAATGTGAAGCTGGGTGTGGGAGAATATGCTCCTAGCACCTATGATGCAAAGGTATATCAGTTCGAGCTCGTTACAGTTGGAGAAAATTCGGTGATTCCGGATGGCGTAAAGGTAGGAAGGAATACGGCGATTACAGGCAATACAACTCCGGATGACTATCCTGACGGATTACTGGCAAGCGGAAATTACATTATAAAGGCAGGTGGCGCAAGATGAGAGCAGTCGGTATTGTATTAGCAGGTGGTAACAGCAAGAGGATGAAGGAGCTTTCAAATAAAAGAGCAGTGGCTGCCATGCCGGTTGCAGGAAGCTACCGAAGCATTGATTTTGCTTTAAGCAATATGACTAATTCCCACATTCAGAACGTAGCAGTGTTCACCCAGTATAATTCAAGATCATTAAACCTGCATTTGAGTTCTTCCAAATGGTGGGATTTTGGGCGTAAACAGGGTGGGCTGTATGTATTTACACCGTCTATCACACCAGAAAACGGAGACTGGTACCGGGGGACGGCGGATGCATTATATCAGAACCTGACTTTCTTAAAAAACAGTCATGAGCCTTATGTTGTAATTGCTGCTGGAGATGGAATCTATAAGCTGGATTACAACAAGGTCCTGGAATACCATATTGAGAAAAAAGCAGATATTACGGTTGTGTGCAAGAACATGGAGGAAGGGACAGACGTTACCCGTTTCGGATGCCTGAAGCTGAATGAGGATGGCCGTATTGTTGACTTTGAAGAGAAACCAATGGCCTCTGACGCGAAGGTTATGTCCTGTGGTATCTATGTTATCCGCAGAAGACAGCTGATCGAGCTTTTAGAGCGCTGCGCAGCAGAGGACAGATACGATATTGTAACGGATATCCTGGTACGCTATAAAAACTTAAAGCGTATTTATGGTTACAAAATGGAGGGCTATTGGAGCAATATTGCATCAGTTGATTCTTATTATAAGACCAATATGGACTTCTTAAAGCCTGAGGTAAGAAATTACTTTTTTAAACAGTATCCCGATGTTTATACAAAAATTGATGATCTGCCTCCGGCTAAGTACAACCCTGGTGCAGTTGTGAAAAACAGCTTGATTTCCAGCGGTTGCATCTTAAACGGGCGGGTGGAGAATTCAATTCTCTTTAAGAAGGCATATGTGGGTAATAACTGTGTTATCCGCAATTCTATTATTTTAAATGATGTCTATATTGGTGATAATACAGTGATTGAAAACTGTATTGTTGAAAGCAGGGACACGATCCGCGCCAATACAACACATATGGGGACACCGGAAAACATCAAAATTGTTGTGGAGAAGAACGAGAGGTATACATTATAATTTGCAGCAGGGGGTACAGAAAATGCAGGTTACAGATGTGAGAGTCAGGCGTGTGGAAAAAGAAGGGAAAATGAAGGCGATCGTTTCTATTACGCTTGATAATGAATTTGTAATTCATGATATTAAAGTAATTGAGGGAGAAAAGGGGTTATTTATAGCAATGCCTAGCCGCAAGGCAGCAGACGGTGAGTACCGTGACATTGCACATCCCATTAATTCAAATACCAGGGATATGATCCAGACGATTATTCTGGATAAGTATGAGACAACACTGCTGGAGAATGAAGTGGGTTCAGATGTGCTGTCATAGATGGCAGGGCATATAAGGTGAGTCAAAAACGGCTGGATGCGAATTCGTATCCGGCCGTTTTGAGTCGTGCGCCCGGCGGCGCATGTTTCTTAAGGGCGTAAGTTCCAAGTCTGCCCGGTAGCGGGGTGGACAAAGGCGGCTTCATGTTGTCAGATTAACCCTCCAGACGGGACAGGATGCTGCGGGCAACACTGATACCGTTGGCAGAAGCCTGCTGCAGGCCCCGTGTAACGGAAGCGCCGTCACCGATTGCCCTTAAGCCATGGATGCTGGTTTCAAAGTCGCTATCAACTACAACCTTGTTGGAGTAGAATTTTACTTCAACGCCATAAAGCAGGGTTTCATCACTGGCAATACCTGGAGTGACCTTATCCAAAGCCAGGATCATTTCCTTGATATCCATCATGATCCGGTAAGGGAATACCAATGACAGATCTCCAGGAACAGCATCCTTTAAGGTAGGGATCAGATTGTTGCGGCAGAGGCGCTCCTCGGTTGTACGCCGCCCGCGCTGGAAATCACCAAAGGTCTGAACCATAATCTTCCCGCCGCAGAGCATATTGGACAGCTGAGCAATGTGCTTGCCGTATTCAATAGGCTCATTAAATGGTTTTGTGAAATTCTTGCTTACAAGAAGGGCAAAATTAGTGTTGCTTGTCTTGAACTCTTTGGACTTGTAGGCATGTCCATTAACAACAGCCAGACCGTTTTCATAATATTCTGTTGCAACCTCGCCGGATGGATTGGAGCAGAAGGTGCGCACCTTGTCATCAAAGGTAGGGGTATAATATACAAGCTTTGCCTCGTAAAGGTTTTCATTGAGGAATTTCATAACCTCATCACGAACCTCAACGCGGACTCCGATATCGACTGTGCCGACACGTGTATCAATACCATGGCTGCTGCAGATATGGGAGAACCAGTCGGAGCCTTCGCGTCCGATAGCAGAGACAATTTCCGGAGCATAGTAGGTTTCATCCTTATCTGTAATGACACCCTTTGCGGTACCGTCTTCAATAATAATATCTTTTACCATGGTATTGAATTCCATGGTAATGCCCTGAGCCAGAAGGTGTTCCTGAAGACGGGTATAAATCTTGTAGCCCTCTTCTGTTCCAAGATGACGGATAGGGCACTCGATCAGCTTTAAGTTGGCGTTAATGGCCTTGCGGCGGATTTCTTCAATTTCTTTCTGCTTATCTACACCGTATACGTTGGTATCGGCTCCAAATTTCAGATAAATATTGTCGGATTCCTTCAAAAGCTCTACCGTTTTGTCATAGCCAAGGATTTCCGGAAGATTTCCTCCTACATCTGGTGAAAGAGATAATTTACCATCGGAGAAAGCGCCGGCACCTGCAAATCCGGTAGTGATGGAACAGGGCTGGCATCCCACACAGGTTTTGGTGGTTCGCTTGGGACATACACGCTTTTCAATAGGGCGTCCTTTTTCTATCATAAGAATTTTTAAATCCGGCTTTTTCTGGATCAGCTCATAGGCGCAGAAAATACCGGAAGGGCCGGCCCCAATGATAATGACGTCAAAATTAGCAGATGGCTTCATAAAAAATCTCCTTTCCTTTGTGCGGACTGCAGACATAAAAAAAACCAGTATACAAAATAGAAGCAAGTAGTCAACTATTCCGGCAGCTGGTAGAAACGTCCATCCGATCATGGCCCTATACAGGCATGAGGTTTATGTGGTATCAACATTGCAAGTTTAACATAAAATCAGGGCAAATGCAAGAAAAGATTACTGGCTGGAAATAGATTGGAACATCTGGTGAGATGTGAAATCAACCAAAATACCGATAAAATACATCTTATTTTTAACAAATATGTGGTTAATGTGCATATAAATATTGACATTTAATAAAAATATGCATATAATCTGATGTATACAACGATGGGTTCAACAAGGATAGATCTGCATTAAGCGGATCAGGAAGAACCTTAAAAAATATTTTATTTAGGAGGATGTATTATGAGATTAAAGAAAGCAACAGCATTGGCAACAGCAGGCATTATGGCAGTCAGTCTTGTTGGATGTGGAAGTTCTTCATCTAAAACAGAGACTACCGCAGCGGCAACAACGGCTGCAGCGACAGAAGCAGAGAAAAAGGAGGAGACTCCGGCAGAGACAACTGCAGCTGCAGAAAACAAAACAGAGGCAAAGGGAATCAGAGTTGGCTTTACAAATAGCTATAATGGAAACAGCTATCGTCAGACAGAAGAGAAGCAAATGCAGATTACTGCAGATAAGCTGATCGCAGAAGGTTATATCAGCGAATATACGGTTGCAGAAGCAAACCAGGATACAGCAACTCAGATTTCTCAGATTGAAGACTTCATCACACAGGGATATGATATCATTATTGTTGATCCGGCTTCTACCAGTTCCTTAAATAACGCTATTATCGAAGCATGTGATGCAGGCATTCCTGTTATTACTGTAAACGATGGTCCAGTAGATTGTGAGCATGAGCTTCTTTATCAGATGTACTTTGAGAATGAGGCTATGACAAAAGCTCTTACAGAGTATGTCTGCGAGCAGATGGGCGGTTCTGGAAATCTGATCGAGTTACGTGGTACTGCAGGAACAACAACAGATGACCAGTTCCATCAGGGAGTTCTTTCCGCACTGGAAAACTATCCGGACGTTAAGATCGTTTCCGAAATTTATACAGACTGGACTGCTTCCAAAGCACAGACAGAGTTAAATAGTGTTCTTCCGACATTATCAGATGTTAAGGGCCTTGTTACACAGGGTGGAGATGCCTATGCAGCAGTTCAGGCATTTATTTCTGCAGGATATTCTGAGGAAGATCTTCCGGTAATCGCAGGAGACAACAGAGGCGGCTTCCTTAATTGGTGGGCAAATGAAGCACCAGAAGGCTATAAGACATTGTCAGCAGCAAGTAATCCTTGGATTGGTGCAATGTCACTCTATGTAGCAGTTGATATCTGCAATGGCGATCAGGTAGTAAATAATATGTCTGTTCCGTTTGGTATGGTTGATGCAGATACACTTTCTGAATACACCGGCTTAGGTGATGATGATGTTGCTTTCACAGAAATGTCCTGGGATGATATCCGGACAAAGATTGAGGTTCAGTAGGAAAATATAAATACGGCTGATATTGAGACATTATGGAGAGAAGGGGATGGGCATAGTTTTGCCGCATCCCCTTTTGGAAACGAGGAAGGCTATGAATACACTTGAAAAATTATTAGATCTGGTTACCTGCTCTAAATTTGTGGACATGACACATCCTTTGGAAGAAGGAATTCCCCATTGGCCGACACAGGCGGGTCTGACTGTTCATCCTGGAATGAAATATGTTGAGGATGGTTCCTATTGGAGGAATATAACATTTTGTGAACATACAGGCACACATATTGATGCACTTTCTCATTTCATTGAGGGGGGGGAAAATGTTGATGAAATCCCGATTCAGCGTCTGATAGGAAGAGGAGTCCGTATTGATGCTACAGGCATTGCTCCGGGAGGTGTAACCTCTGTTGAGGATGTTAAAAAGTTTGAATCACAGTATGGGTCACTTCAGAAGTGGGATATCGTATTCTTTCACTTTGGTTGGGATAAGAAGTGGAAAACTGGTGAAGAAGGCAGACCATTTATGGAAAATTGGCCAGGAATTTCTGCAGAAACAGCAGAATATCTTCTCCAGAAAGGTGTCAGCGCAGTAGGAACGGATGCTTCAGCTCTTGATGCTGCAAATACCTCTAATCCAGCTCATAAGGTGCTTTTGGGAAATGGAGTCAATATTATTGAAAATGTAAATAAGCTGGACTGTCTTCCTGCCTTTTTTGGTGTCATAGGGCTTCCGTGCTGCTTCAAGGATGGCTCAGGATCGACTATGCGTCTGGTTGCAGTACTGGATAAATAACATTTTTTAGAAGGGATGTGTTTAGCTTGAGACATAAGGAAAACCAAAAGCCATATCTGAGCCTAAAAAATATTGACCGTTTTTTTGGTATTACAAAGGCACTCCAAGGAGTAAATTTGGATATTTATGAGGGCGAGGTTATCGGACTTGTTGGACCTAATGGTGCCGGTAAGTCTACTTTAATGAAAATTTTGACGGGTGTTCTTCCTAAGACAAATGGTGAGATCATTTATAAGGGTTCTCCAGAGGAAAACTATAATGCTCGTACTGCTAAACAGATTGGTGTGAGCTGTGCGTATCAGGATCTGTCTCTTTGCACAAATCTGAGTATTTTTGAAAATTTTGCAATGCTGAATGTCAGCCATAGCATGGCTCCGTGTAAAAATTGGAGAAATGAAGTAAAAACAGAAGTAAAAAAGCTTATTGAAACATATTTTCCAGGAAGCAATATTGATGTGATGAAGCCCTTAGGCTCTTTGAGCCTGACAGATCGTCAGGTCGTTGAAATTTGTAAGACCCTGATGATGGATAACTTGAAAATATTGATTCTTGATGAGCCTACAAGCGCTTTGTCATCCGATAAGGCTCAGCAGCTGCATAAGATCGTTGCAAAGTTAAGTGCAAAAGGTGTTGCCGTTATTTATATTTCCCATAAGCTGGATGAAATCCGAGTTGTTTCTGACAGGATCGTGCTTTTGACAAATGGTCAGAACAAAGGTGAATTCTACTCAGACGAGATTACACAGGAAGAATTGATTTCACATATGGGCGGTGTATCTGAGAAAAAAGAGAGGGTAGATTTAGATTTTTCTTCTCAGCCCAATATGCTCCAGATTACAGATCTGAATACGAAGGGATTAAATAATATAAATCTCCAATTAAAAAAGGGAGAAATTATAGGAATATCCGGTCTGGCCGGGTCAGGACAGCAGGAACTGCTGCAGCAGATCTTTTCAGCGAGGAAAAAGAGTATAAAAGGTATTGAACTGAATGGTTCCCTTGCGTATGTTTCAGGAGACCGTGCAACAGAAGGAGTCTTTCAGTTCTGGAATATCAGAAATAATATTTTGATCGCGAACCTTGACCGGGTAAAAGGAAAGGTTTTGATCGATGACAAAAAAGCAGATGCGTCAGCACAGAGCTGGTATGATAAGTTAAAATTCCGTGCAGAAGGAATTGACAGCAATATTATGTCTCTTTCCGGAGGAAACCAGCAAAAAGCTTTGATCGCGCGAGGCATAGCTTCAGAAGCTGATATCATTATCCTGAATGATCCAACTGCTGGTGTAGATATTGGAACCAAGCAGGATATTTATAAACTCTTGAATGAAACCCGCGAGATGGGCAAGTCTATCATTCTGTATTCAACTGAGGATATGGAAATGGAAATTTGTGACCGTGTGTATGTAATGCGTGACGGTTATATCACAAAAGAATTAAGAGGAAGTGAGATTGACGTTCCAAATCTTGTAAAGGCCTCATTCATAGAAACAGAAAAAAAGGAAATTAAAGAAAAACAGAAAAATCAATTTGCGCAGTATATGACAGCGCCATGGATGCTGCCTCTTATAACGCTTATGGTTATTTTTGCGGCAAATGTAATAATCAATCCGAATCTTATGTCGTATACGGGGCTGAGGATGAAGATCAGCTCTGCGCTGCCGCTGATATTTGCAGCATTAGGCCAGATGTTCATTGTCATGTGCGGTGATGTTGATATGGGAAATGGGTATTCCATTGGCCTGGTTAACGTAATCGTAGGAATATGGTTAACGGGAAGCCCGGTGATTGGATTTTTAGGCCTCCTTATCTTTATCGGTCTATATATGACATTGGCTGCGCTTATTAAGATCCGTCAAATTCCGGCAATTGTTGTTACTATGGGTGCACAGTTTGTGTGGTATGGTTTGGCCTTGCTGATCTGTCCTACTCCAGGAGGTGCATGTCCTCAGTGGCTGTCTGATTTTATGCGTTTAAAGTTTCCGCTGATACCGCTGCCGATCATTATTGCAGCAGTGGCCGGGCTGGCATGCTGGTATTTTCTGTTCCGCTGCAGATACGGTATTGTTTTGCGCGGAGCCGGAAATAATGTTCAGGCCCTGGAACGTTCTGGATGGAGTTATCTGAGAGCAAAAATAGTTGCATATGGGATTGCAGGATTTTTTGTAGTATTATCAGGTATGGCTTATACTAATACCTGTAATGGCGCAGATGCAAATAGTTCTGTAAATTATAATATGATGTCTATTGCAACGGTTATTCTTGGCGGTTGTGATATGGCCGGTGGTGTTCCGGTTCCCGTTGGTGTTGTTATGGCTGCAATTGTTATGAAGCTTATCAATTCCCTGCTGACAGCCATGAAGATGAATTCAAACTATCAGACAGCGATTATCGGCATTATACTGATCGGTGTCCTTGCGCTGAAGTTTTTACTTCATAGAGGGGAGCGTGGCCGTTGTGAATAATAAAATGAAAAAGGTATTTGAAAGTCCAGTTGTTTGGCCTGTAGTGGGCTGCATTATTCTGTATGCGCTTATCTGCATTGTATCAGGAAACGTGAATGTGCGCGTGCTTACATCGGGATTGAAGCTTTGTGTTTTTTCAATGCTTTTGGGCGTTGCACAGATGATCGTAGTAACCAGTGGAAAAGGCGCGATTGATATTTCTCAGAAATATATTTTGACATTGACAGCGTACATATCCTGTGAGCTGATGCAGTATGATATCATGCTGGGTCTGCTTGTAGCTGTTGCTGTGGGAATGCTTTGCGGACTGATCAATGCGTGCATTAATGTTTATTTAAATATTCATGCAATGATCACGACAATGGCTACTGGTTATTTGTATTACACGATAATATTGCTGGTATCCAATAAATTTGCAAATTCTCCTAATAGTGCGTTTGTTAAATTTACAAATAAGAATTTTTTCGGAATCAATTCTATGACAGCTATCGCAATTATAATTGCGATCATATTGTATTTTGTTTTGTATAAATCAAAATATGGTATGAATCTGCATGCAGTTGGACAAAAGCGAGAGGCGGCCAGGTTGGCTGGCATTAATGTCAATAAAACTGTTATTATAGCATTTGTCATTAACGGAGCGCTCTGTGGTCTTGCAGGAGTATTAAATGCAGCATACTGCGGAGGCGCTAATCAGGATTTGGGAACAACCTATTTTCTTCCATCTATTGCAGCCTGCTTTGTAGGCGGCACGAATGCAGCAGGAGGAAAATCCAATATTATTGCTGTCTGCATCGGAGCGTTTATGATGACCTTGATGTCAACATTTTTAAATGCAGCACATATTAGTGTTGGAGGCCAACGGCTTATACAGGGAATTTTTATTGTATTATTGCTGGTAGCTGCAACTAAAAATTCCTCAAAATAGTTACCTGAAATAGAAAAATATCTGGATATGAAGAGATGAAGGGAGTGGCTTAAATGCTAACGCCACATAGGGAAGTAATTTGAAAACACATCAAAATATAACTTTATGGGCGTTGCAAAGGTGAAAGACAGTGTAGAAAGCAGAAATGCTTTTTGCGCTGTCTTTCTTTATGTCAAAAAACAAAATCGCACATTCGTCATCTTGATTATCTCTTGCTACAATGTAGGCACAAAGGAGGCTTAGCATATGCGAGAGAAGAAATACTATTTAGCGATTGATAATTATGAATACAGCACCATTATAAATGCGCTGAATGGTTTACGAAACAAACTTATTACCGTTGGAAGATATACTGATGTGGTTGACGAACTCATTGTCAAATTCGCTAAAGCACCAATTAAGAAATTCAGAATCAAAAGGACGGAGGATTAAGTTTATGGAAAAGGCAATATTTGAACAGATGAGTGGTACTTACACATTACAAGGGGATTACTACTTACCTAACCTTGCACTGCCAGCCGAAGAAAACAAGTTTATCGGTATATGGGGACAGCGGCACAAACGCTATTTGCAAGAGCATAAACGAGCTACTTACACTACTCTGCTTACAAGTGGTAAACTCAACTCGTATCTCTCAGATATAAATGAGCAGGCGGAAAATATGTTTTTTCGGCTCGTAAAACAGATGGCAGAGAGTGAGGGTGTGACCGAACAGCTAAAAGCGAGTAATCAAATGAAATGGGTTGCACGAATGAATACCATCCAAAGCAGAGCAACAGAAATCGTGAATCACGATATAATTTACAACTAACAGCAATAAAAGAGGGTGTCGCAAAATCATCAAATTAGATGATTGAGCGATACCCTCGCTCTCTGC
>OLRK01001650.1_pt1 | contig 17228 bp, 14 predicted proteins | sample 1672911 | NCBI WGS metagenome assembly OLRK01 (sample SAMEA3136736, study PRJEB25190) | human gut metagenome | biome: human gut; feature: human-associated habitat; material: faeces | place: Austria | collected 2013 | reverse complement strand
GCATCGCAAACAAAACCATACGTGAAGCGCACGAGCAATGCCGCGTGTATGATGGCTAGATGTCACAAAAAATTCATGACATCCTCGGACGCGCAAGTACAAACACATTGACAAACCTCCATTTACCGCCGCATCCATTGTTCTTTTGTCAGACAGGATATATGCTCTGTTCTCATGTCATTTAGGAGGGAACAATGAACGTTTTCTTTTGTGAATTGGTACTGAAATCCACATTTTTCCTGAACACGTTTTGAATTATTATTACCGTCAAAATAGACGCACCATATTTTTTGAAGCTGTAATTCTTCAAAAGCATAGCGGAGCAGTTCATGGACGGCTTCGGGAATCAGTCCTTTGCCCCAATAAGGGGTACCAATCCAGTAACCGATCTCCCCTTCTGTATTGGGCAGCTCAATATTGCTGTTTTTGCCAATCATGATACCAACACATCCAATGGCACGGTCACTTTCTTTGTCAATGACGGCATAGGTTTCGGGGGCCGATAAAACGGTGCGGATAATCTCTAAACTATTTTCGACACTTGTGTGGACAGGCCAGCCGGCGATAGGGCCGACTTTTGGTGAGCTTGCGTATTGATACAAACTTTCGGCATCAGATTCCAGCCAGGGGCGTAAAATTAGTCTTTTAGTTTCTAATATCATAAAAACGACCTCATAAAAAATTAGTTAAAAGTGATTGTATACTCTGCAGTAAATCCGGCACCGGAAGCGAGGCTGTTGCCGTAAGCCCTGTCTTTTAATTCGCCGTTAAAATCTGCAGCATCACAGCGGCCGTACCATGGTTCAATGCAGACAAAAGGTGCACATTTGCCGACGCAGGACCACACACCAAAAATAGGTGCATCGAAGTCAACAGTGACATAAGGCTTTTTGTCCGGTGTTAAAAGGCTGACACAGTGGCACTGATTATTTTCAATGATAAGCGCATCATTGTCAAAAAGATGTTCATGAATATTTACAAGACCATTTTCCAGTTCAACCGGATGGTTGTAAGAAGCAACGAGGCCGCCATCACCGATACGGCTTGTTGTCAGATTACCGTTTGTATGGAAGTCAAGGAAATAGTCGCTTTGTTTTTCATCAGGATTGAGCGGGCATGTAAAGCCGGGATGAGCGCCAATGGAAAAATACATTGTATCATTGCCGGTATTTTTAACTGTCCATGTCACTGTCAGATGATTGTCAAACAAAAAGTAACCGATTTCAAAAACAAAAGGGAAAGGGTATTTTTCAAGCGTTTCTTCGTTGGAGGACAACTTGAACAAAAGAACGTTTTCCGTGTGGGCTTTTAAAGTAAAAGCCATATCGCGGGCAAAGCCGTGCTGGTTCATTGGGTAAGCCTTGCCATTGTGGATAAATTCCTTGTTTTTAAGACTTCCGACAATCGGGAAAAGGACAGGTGTTCGGCGTGGCCAGAAAGCTTCGTCTCCCTGCCATATGTATTCTTTGTTGTCCTTTGTGACAGAAACAAGCTCTGCGCCCATTTCATCGACAGTCACTGTAAGAAAATCATTTTTTAATGTGTGTTTCATAAAAACTACCTCCTGAAAATATTGCTGCGTACCGCAGCATTAGCATTGCTTATAGTATACCATTGTGTGTGTGTGCTTTCAATAAAACTATGAGTGGACATATGAAGTTTAAAGCGATATAATGAAAAAAAGCACGGGAGGATTAGGTTTATGGAGAAGATCAAAAAAGGTATTTAAAAAATAATTTTAGTGTGGAAAGCTTTTCCAAAACACGCCTTAAAAACAGCAAGACGCCCACATTCTTCGGCGCTGCCGCACATCGTATTCATATGACTCACAGGACAATTTTGCGCTCCCAAAAACTCTGCCGCCGCAAAATCCATACCGGCCGCCGGTTTTGTCACAATCTCCGGGCGGCGGCAGTTAATTCTCCGAAGCACGGCTCTGTCCAATATACTTTCCTGTATTTTTCCCTGTTTCACTATTTTTCTCCTTTATCCGCTGCCTCTGACTACATAGCGGGGATAAGCCCCGTATATACTCCGGTTTACTAAAATCTGTTCTGTCAAATGACCGTCCACATAAATATTTTTATAAAATGCCGCCGTGTAACCTGTATGGGCATTCTGTGCCACATAAAAATAATCGGCATCTCTCTCACTGTCGTAGGTCACAACATCAGCGCCCGGCAGGACCGTTTCCTCTGTGACCGTTACAAATTCGATTGTCCGGTTTTCAGGCCGCACCTCTTTGCCGTAAATATTCACATAAAGCATTGTTCCGGATGTATACGCTTCAATAAGCACCGGCGTCTGACTGTCATTTCTGAATTTAAAATCCGTGGACGGATTTGCAATCGTTGCATCGGCGCCAAGCGGCACATAGCCGACCGTCATCATGTGATTTGTCCGCTCGGTCACTGTAAGCTCTGCACGAAGTACTGCATTATAAAGTGTCGACGATACCTGACATATACCGCCGCCAAGCCCCGGCGTATTGCGCCCATTCACATACGTGCCTGCCACATGATAGCCGTTTTCCTCAGAAAATGGCTTCATTGCCTGTAAAAACGAATATTCCTCACCCGGATAAACGACTGTATTTTCAAGCTTTGCCGCACCGTTTTTTATATTGGCAATCCGCCCTTTCGGCGAGCCCGCAAAGCTTGTTTCGTAAGCACCAAGCCGGTCACACACAGCCGAAAGCTCTGCCGATGTATGTTTTGGAGGCACCGGCTGCATCACCGCCTCCGCATGCAATCGATCCCGGCCATCCCGCCACCGGTGTTCAATCGCCGAACAGACTTTCTGTGCGGTCGCTTCTGTATTCATCGCCTGCCCCGGCGTTTCCGGTGTCACTATAAACGCACCGTCCTTTCGGACAAGGACTGCATCTTTTGCCGCCACATCAATATCGGCCCTATGACTTTCAATCACCGCGGCAGCCGTCTTAGTATCGCACGAAATTTCCAGTTTAAAATAAAGACCGTCAAAAGCCGCCGTACATATATCCGAAAACCGCCGGGAAAAACTGCCCCGGCGTCCCACGCTGCATATTTCATCAACGACCGTCTCATCCTTAAGACCTGCGCCAAGCTCACCAAAGGTCGTTAAAAAAGACTTTTCACCGCTGCCGATACAAACCTCATAGCGGCTGATATCTGCCAGCAGTTCATCAATCACACGGCGCGCCTCATCTCTTGTCATACCGCCGATATCTATATTTTCGACAAAAACGCCTTTTGGCAGCCTCTGTGCTCCGTCATTTGTCTGACTTTTCGTTTCATCCTCCGCCGGATTTTCTGTTTCATCTTCCGGCGCTTTGACTTGTGTGCCGTAGGCTGCGGACGGGTAAAGCAAAGTTGCCGCAGCCGTCACGATTAAAAGTAACCGCTTTACAAACAAAAAATGACGTCTCATAAATGACTCCCGCATTTTGTATTCACTTAATTAAGGTCAGAACGCCTTTTCTTTTAAAAAAGTGCTGCGAAACATCCAAGCACCATAGATGCTACTAAAATCACAACAATAATTGTTGAAAATATTTTTTTCTTTTTCTGATTGAACACTTAAATTCGCCCCTTTGCTATTTTAAAACATTCTTCCGTGAACAAGAATAATTTTATCAATCATTCTGGACATCTCGCTTTTAGTCATCGTGTCCATATCCTGATTAAACTCTATTTTATGATATTTCAGCAATTCATTCAAGTAGGCTTTTTGCTTTGCCGTCGCAGGCGACACCTTTTTTTGATGATACACAAGACTTTCCGGATCAAACAGCGCCGGATATTTTTCTTCGTAAAAATGTGCCAGCATATGATAAATTTTCGCCGTCGCCAGTGCATCATGATATGCCCTGTGGGCTGCCTGATTCACAATTTCATAATGCTCACAGAGGGCGCCAAGACTTCTTGATTCAAGCTCCGGAAGCACTTTGCGCGCAATCTTTAATGTATCAAGCCCTTTCTTTTCAAAGGGCAGACCGTATCTTTTAGCATATACCTTTGTAAACTTATAGTCAAACATAACATTATGTCCGAGTAATATTTCATCTCTGCAAAAAAGAACAAATTCCGGAATCACTTTCTCAACCGGCGGCGCACTCTCAAGCATTTCATTCGTAATTCCTGTAATTGCCGTAATTTCCGGCGGCACCGAAAGCTTCGGTTGTATAAGACGGGCAAACCGTTCTGTCACCTTTCCGTCTTTAACCTTTAACGCCCCGATTTCTATAATTTCATCCCGCTCGCAGTTCAATCCTGTTGTCTCAAGGTCAAAAGCCACGTAATCTTTAACCATAGTTCTCCTTATTCCCGTATATGTATTGCCGCCGCTTCATAAGTGAGCGCATCTCTCTGACCATAATCAAACAATACTTTATATTCCTGTCTGATTGCCTCACCACGCGTCCATGCAGCCTCCATATCATACTCAAAATATTCCAAATGCGTCTCATAGCGGACTTGGCGGTAGCTCATGCCCTCCGACCGGGGCATATACGCCATAAGTGCTTCCCTGTCACTGAAAAATGCCGCCGCTGCTTCCTTTTTCTCGTCGGACGGCGCCCACGCCGGACGGCTTTTAAGATTTTCTCTCGCATATAAATCATAAATGAGAAGTGCTGCTGTAAGCCCCTCATCCGCTCCGATTTCTTTTGAAAATGACAGAAGATGCTCATACCTTGCCAGCCGTTTATGACTCATTTCATTCAGGCCATGCTTCTCGTAATACGCTGCCAGCGCACCGTAAAAATCAAACGGCGTCTCAAAAAAGCGTTCAAGATAAGGCAGCGTCTTTTCAAACTGGCGGCTGTTGTAAAAAACTTCCACGACAGCTTCAATGCCTTTTAAATATAAAACATCATCAAAGCTGAGCCATTTTGTCGAAAGCACCTCATAGGGCGGCTCTTTTGTATACACAAGATCATATACCGCCTGATTTTCATGCATCCATGAGCCTTTAAGCACTTTTAAAAATCCAAGCTGAAGCTGCTGGGGCGCCAGCGCATATACATCATTAAAGGACTTTCTAAAGCTTTCCAGATCTTCAAAAGGCAATCCCGCAATCAAATCAAGATGCTGATGCACATTTTTACCTGCGGCAATCTTTGTCACAACATCCGAAAGCTGCCCAAAGTCCATCACACGCCGTATTTCTTCAAGCGTCTTCTGATTTGTTGACTGAACGCCGATTTCAAGCTGGACAAGCCCCGGACGCATTGTATTTAACAGGGCAATTTCTTCATCGCCAAGTAAATCCGCCGTAATCTCAAAATGAAAATTTGTCACACCGTTATCATGTTCTTTGATATACTGCCATATTTCCATCGTATGCGCGTGCCGGCAGTTAAATGTCCTGTCTACAAACTTTACCTGCGGCACCCGTGCATCTATAAGCTTCTGAAGCTCCGCACACACAAGCGCCGTGCTTTTAAAACGCACCCGCTTATCAATCGAGGACAGGCAGTAGCTGCATGAAAACGGACAGCCCCGGCTTGACTCATAGTAAATAATCTTATTTTCAAAAAGCGCCGGATAATCATAAACAAACGGAAGACTGTCCATATCTGCCTGCGATGTTATAGGATTCACACAAATCTTTCCTTCTCCGTTTCTATAGGTAAAGCCTGCGATGTGTGAAAAAGCTTCCGCCGCCGTTTGGTAAACATCCTTTCTGTCAATCCGGACGCCGGATGCTTTACCGCACTTTTTTTCCTTTTCAAGGTTTACATAAATCTCACATAATTTTGTAAAGGCTTCCTCACCCTCGCCGCATATCACGCCGTCAATCTCCGGATGTTTTGCCAGCACATCGGCCGCATCGTAGGATACCTCCGGTCCTCCGAGCCATATTTTTGTCTGCGGTGCTACCTGCTTTAGGCGCGCTGCAATCGAAAGGACAAATTCTATATTCCATATATAGCATGAAAAGGCCGCCACATCGGCCCGCTCTTTGTATATTCCCTTTAAAATATCTTCTTTTTGATGGTTAATTGTATATTCCGCAATCTGAATATCGGCACCGACTGACTTCGCGGCTGCCGCCAGCGAATAAACTGCCAGATTCGCGTGAATATACTTGGCATTCACTGCCGTTAAAAGTATTTTCATAAATTTAACTCCATTATTATTTGATGCTGTTATCGTCTCTTTCCCATTCCGCATGGGCATATGACCATAATTTTTCGTCCGCTGCGCCATAGATGATAAACATTTTTTTATTATAGCATACCATTCTCCAAATATCCATAAAATATAAAAATGCCTGCCGGGGTGGTTTTGTGAAACATAAGCTTGTTCCCTTTGTTTTTGTGTGCAGTCTCTTTGCCCTTCCGGCGCTTTGCACACTTCTTCCCGATGTCCGTCAGACATCTTCACCGGATGTCTTTAATTCAGGTATCGATATTTACATCAGCCGGGGCAGTCTCGTCTCATGCATGGATTTAGACGAATATCTTGTCGGCGTTGTTGCCGCTTCGGCCGATGCCGCCTGCCATCCCGAAACGCTCAAGGCGATGGCTGTCATTGCCCGGACGAATATCACCGGTATTTTGGGCGGCCGGAAGTCTGTCAGCGCCGATGAATTAAATCAGCCCTATATGAGCCCCTCCGCCCTAAAAAGCCGCTTCGGCTCAGATTTCAATACCGTTTTCAGCAAATATAAAGAGGCTGTCATTGCCGTCCCCGGTGAAATCATCACCTACGAAGGCTCACCGGTGCTGGCGCCTTTTTTTAAATGCGGCACCGGTAAAACCCGCGCTGCAAAAAATGTTTTCGGCAGTGATCTGCCCTATCTTATAAGTGTTGACTCCCCCGCCGATGCCGCCTGCCCTGACGCCCTGTCAGTGCAGACGATAACCTGCGAAGATTTCATCACTCGTATGCTTTCTTATGACAGAAATTTCTTTGCAACGCCGGACAGCCTTGCCGATACGGTTCAAATCATCGAAACCGATGATGTCGGTTATGTCCATACTGTACAGGCCGGAAACCTGTCAATTAGCGGCGATGACTTCCGCTATCTTTTTAATTTACCCTCCGCGGCTTTTACACTGAAAATAAGCGGCGGCAATGTGACAATGACAACAACCGGAGAGGGGCACGGTGTCGGTTTCAGCCAGTACGGTGCCGATACAATGGCACGCGAAGGAAAAACCTATAAAGAGCTTCTCGCCTTTTATTACCCAGGCACTATCGTTGAATAAGTCCTCCCGGCATCGCCTGCGAATAAATCTTCTTAAATATTTTGGGATTTTTTTGTATAAACCGGATGGAATCTGTCCACACTATGGTCAGAGGTGATAAAGTTGAAACAAAGATTTACAGAATTTTTTCAAAAAAATGGATTTTATGTCCTTGCTGCCGTCTGTGTCATTGCACTGGCCGCAGTCATTGCTGTTGTAAGCACCGATACAAATGAAGATACAAATCAGGTGGCTCAAAATGCCGCCGGCTTTTCCGACGAACAAACTCAGGTCGAAAGCACAAAAACAGACGAGGCAGACGCAGCTGCCAGCAATAATGCCTTGGGCACTGACAGCGCACTGGACTATACTGAAGGCTATAATGCCGATGAAATTCAAAATATTATTACTCAGATTGAAGAATCAAAAGCACAGAGCGAAACCGGTGAAACAGCGGCCGAAAGCGGCGAGATTGCTGCAAACGCGCCTGCTGCGCCTGCCTATGACGGTTCTTCAAAAATGAGCTGGCCCGTTCAGGGAAATATTCTTATGAAATACAGTATGGATACGACAACTTATTTTAAAACACTCGATCAGTACAAATGCAGCGACGGCTTAATGATTGCCGCCGAAGTCAATACACCAGTAAACTGCGCCTGCAGCGGCGTTGTCGAATCTATTTATACAAGCGATGAATACGGCACCTGTGTTCTCGTTGCCATGGGCAATGATTATAAAGCAGTTTACGGTCAGCTCAAGGATGTGACTGTCACCGAAGGTCAGACTATTTCGGCAGGACAGCAGCTTGCCGCCGTCTCAGAGCCGTCAAGATATTTTTCAAAGGAAGGCAGTCATCTTTTCTTTAAAATAACGCACGAAGAACTGCCGATGAATCCCGAAAATTACCTTGAATAAATTTTCTCATGTAAAGCACACTTTGAATTGAAAATCATATGATATAGTAGCCGGTGAAAAGTTAAGCGTTACATATTGAAAAATATGCAACCGTTTTTTCACAACAGCCCAGCTTCGGCGCGTCTGTTAAATAACACATTTTATCGGCTGCTTTATCATAAAGCGCCGCGGCCGGAAAACACTCTCCCCGGCCGCACACGGCGCACTTGCAAAGCGTTTTAAAAACGCATTATGCCCGTGATACATATTCGGACGGCATCTTAAAATATTTTGACCTGTCAGCCCTTCCGTTATATAATAAGTCAATGACAGACGCATATGACAGACAGCTTCATATGGCAGACATACATTATTTTAAAGCAGGTGACTTCCATGAATTATACATATATCGTCCGCTGCGCGGACAATACGCTCTACACCGGATGGACAAACGATATTGCCCGACGGCTTTTAGCACACAATCACGGCCGCGGCGCCAAATATACCCGCGCCCGCTTTCCTGTCGCTTTAGTTTATCTTGAATGCTTTGAAGATAAAAAAGAAGCCATGCGCCGGGAATATTTTCTAAAACAGCTCTCAAAATCAAAAAAAGAAGCGCTCATTGCCGAACATGGCGCAAGAACACTTGAACTTATAAAGGCCGCCCTGAAACAATAGCTTCAGAGCGGCCTTATGATTATACTTTTTGGAGTAAGGTTTTTGTAATAAATGTTTTTATGATAAGCTTTCTACGAGTTCTGCCGTCTCTCTGGCAATCATAAGCTCCTCATTTGTCGGAATGACAAGCACTTTGACCTTTGAATCCGGTGCTGAAATGACGGAATCTTCCTCATTTGCTTCGTTTTTGGCATCGTCCAGCTTCACACCTAAATAAGTGAGGCTGTCGCAGACAGCTTTTCTTGTGACAGGCGCATGTTCGCCAATCCCGGCTGTAAAAGCAATAGCATCGACACCGTTCATTGCTGCAGCATAAGCGCCGACCTTTGTCACAATATTATAATGGAAAACATCAAGCGCACGGATGCACTTTTCATCGCCGGCAGCCGCGCCCGCACGAATATCTCTGAAATCCACAAGACCGTCCGTCAGGCCGTACATACCTGATTTTTTATTTAGGACATTCATCACATCGTGAGATGTGCCGCCCTCCTTATTGGCAATAAACTCAATGATTTCAGGATCAACATCACCACAGCGTGTTCCCATAACAAGACCGGAAACCGGTGTAAAGCCCATGCTTGTATCGACGGACTTTCCGCCGTCCACCGCACATATACTTGCACCGTTGCCCAGATGGCAGACAATTGTTTTTAAAGATTCCAGCGGTCTTCCTAAAATTTCAGCAGTCTTTTTAGAAACATAGCTGTGGCTTGTTCCATGGAAGCCATATCTTCTTACTTTGTAATCCGTATAATAGCGGTAAGGAATACCGTATAAAAATGCTTTTTCCGGCATTGTCTGATGAAAAGCCGTATCAAATACAGCAACCATCGGAACGCCCGGCATCAATTCCTGGCATACGCGGATACCAATTAAATTTGCCGGAATATGCAAAGGTGCCAGCTCTGTTGTTTCTTCAATTGCCTGAATCACATCATCATCAATCAATGTAGCCTTCGAGAAACGTTCCCCCCCTTGGATTGCTCTGTGACCGACTGCACCGATTTCTTCAAGTGAACGGATGACACCGCTCTTTTCATCTGTAAGACATGAAAGCACAAGACTTATGGCATTTGTGTGCGTCGGCATCGGTGACTGAATCTCAACCTTTTCTTTGCCGGCCGGCTTATAAACGATTCTGCTGCCCTCAATGCCAATTCTTTCACAAAGTCCCTTTGCCAGCACTGCCTCCGTATCGGAGTTAATAAGCTGAAACTTTAAAGATGAACTGCCGCAGTTAATTACAAGAATGTTCATGACTAAAAAATACCTCCTTATGATTGGATACTTTGTCTTTTTCGACAAAATAATCTGTGAAATAAATAACAATATTGTAAAATCTCACCAAAGTCTGTACTCGTATTGTATCATAGAAGCATTTTTTGCGCCACCCTATTTTTGTACTTTATTTAATACGTTTTGCGACAACAACCATACGGCCATTCGTCTGGGAGTATTCGCACGTAGACAACATAATAAAACTGTCATCGTAGGAAACCTCCACACCCGTGTCATAAAGAGACAGCTCTTTAAAATGGGCGATGTGATCATTAAATTCTTCCTCACTTGCCGGCTCAATAAAATCATAGTAGCGATAGCCTTCCTCGCCCTCCATGTATGCCTTGGCATGCATGACAAAGGCAACCTGATACTCGCCCTCCTCGTAAATTGTATCAAATCTTATGATTGGATATTTTTCAAAATACGACTTATCCTCATATTTTAAAAGTGTACTAAACATCGTCTTACTTTGCATGTTGTGACCGTAGATAATCACATTTTTACTTGCCGGCTTAATCTGACAGCGCTCATCTACAAACGGCAGTCCGCTGTATTCATATTCTTTTTTAAAATTCCGATGAAGATAATATTCGCCGTCATCCGGCGTATACATGACAGGATAGCTTAACGTTGTGCCATCCACGGCAACCCATCCGATTAAATCTTCATTCTGGCTGCGCAGATTGTCATACTTCGTATAAACCGTTTCACTTTCTCCGGCATCATTTGTCTGAACGGCAGTTTCACCGCCATTGTCAACAATAAGGTCTTCGAGCTTATTAATATCACCCTCTGCTTTAAAATTTGTCGCATAATATTTAATAAGATAGCCGGCACTGCCGACAAAACAAATGACTGCGAGCACGAGAATAATATTTAATACGATATTGCTTTTTTTCTTCTGTTTTTTAATCTGAGTTTTCTTTCTTCTTGGCTGCTGTTGCTGCTGCATAGTGTACCCCCTTATCCTTTCCCATGGCCCTTCTGTCTTCTAAAAAGACGGCCTTTCATATGTTAAAAATCAAAAGCCGGAGAGTCTCTCCGGCTTTGTACGGCAGTACCGCCTGCCGGTATTGATATGTGTGATTATTCTGATTCCTTGCTGCTTTCTGTCTCACTTTCAGTTGTTTTTGAAGACTCGTTCTGACTTTCCTCTGAAGCGGATTCTGTCTCAGACTCAGCTTCTACTGTCGGATTTACAACCGCATAGTTTTTCCAGATATCCATAAATTCTGCGGCATTTTCAGCGCTCCATGCGGCATAGCCTTCCTGAACCTTCGTCATAATAAGCTTCTGCTTTGCTGTCTCATCTGCATCAGCATTGTCTTCACTGACACACTTAATAATATGATAACCATACTCTGTTTCTACAAGGCCGCTGACTTCGCCCTCTTTGAGTTCATTGGCTGCCTTATAAAAAGCATCGACCATCTGTGCACCGTCCGGTGTCTGACCCTTTTCATTGAGATAATAAGTCACACCGCTATCAGCTGTGTATTCGTTGGCAAGTTCTTCAAAATCACCGCCGTCCTTAACTTTTTTAAGGACGTCCTCGGCTTTTGCTTTCTGTTCTGCCTTATATGCCTCTGTATCTTTTGCAGTTTCTGTCGTCTCGCCGTTCTCGTCTGTCTCCTCCACATTCTGCGTTGAAATAAGAATGTGCTGGATTTCCTTAAACTTGCAGTCTGCCAGTTCTTCCTCTGTAAGACTTTCCTCAGCCTCTTTTTGTACTGCTTCATAAACCTTATTTGTCAAATAAGTCTTATCATACATTGCACGGATATTTTCTTCATTAAAGCCGTAGGCTTCTTTCTCCGCATCAGGAACAGCTTCAAGGAATTTCTTCACTTCCTCATCTGCCGCTTCTTCTTCCTCCTCTGTAAGCTTTACTTTATACTTATCAGTCATGCTGTCTAAATACTCAAATGTCACGACCTGGCTTTCGACCATCTGCTTTAAATAATCTGCATATGTGTAACCTGCTGTCAGTTCTGTGCCCCAGTCTGTCACACCTGTCAGTTCCATCTGCTGCTTTAACACATGGTACACATAAAATACTTCCGAAGCCGGAACTTCGATATCATCGCCGATTTTTACAGCAACAGCCGTCGGATCTACTTTTGCAAGCGCTGTCCCGGCCTCTGCTACCGGTGTTGATGTGCTTCCTGCTTCACTCTCTGACGTACTGCTCTGACTTTCACTTTCAGTTTCACCGCTTTTTCCACAGCCTGCCATTAAAGCGGCTGCCATAGAAACCGCAAGAAATGCGCCTGCGATTCTCTTAAAAAAACTTTTTTTCATGATTTCTCTGTTTCCTTTCTCTGTATAAGCATCGGTGCACTGCCTGAAATATGCTGTCCACTGACGCCAAACTAAACATAACCATTATAGATGATTTAGTCTAGTCAAGCAATGACTTTATATCTTTTATCACATTTTTTTCACATTTCAAAATCTCTGTGCCTTTAAGAACACCATGCCTGTACATAAAATACGGATTTTCTCCGCCGATAAATTTCAGACGGCGGTTATATTTTTCCAAAAGCGGCGGAATACGATTGATATTCACCGGCGCCCTGTTGTACATCATAATTTTTGTCGCTTCACCCCGCTGGGTAAGCTGGGTAACTGCCGCCTCGTGAGCCTCGGCCTTAAGCAGGGCAATTGATAAAAGATTTTGCGCCGGACGCGGCAGCTCGCCATATCTGTCCATAAGCTCGTCGGCCATCTCGTCAAAGTCTTCCTCATTTAAAATAGCTGCAATCCGCTTATAAACATCGAGCTTCTGAAATTCATTTCTGATATAAGAAGATGGAATAAAGGCATCCATGTCAAGCTCTACCGTTGTTTCAAATTCTTCGGCAACCGTCTCACCCTTCAGTTTTCGCACAGCCTCATTCAGCATTTTACAGTATAAATCATAGCCGACCGCTTCCATATGACCGCTCTGCTGCTCACCGAGAAGATTTCCGGCACCGCGGATTTCCAAATCACGCATGGCAATTTTAAAACCTGAGCCTAAATCTGTAAATTCACGGATAGCTGCTAACCGCTTTTCCGCAATTTCTCTGAGCACTGTATTTCTCCGGTACATAAGAAAAGCATAAGCAAGTCTGTTTGAACGGCCGACACGTCCGCGGAGCTGGTAAAGCTGGGATAATCCCATTTTATCGGCATCATGGATAATCATTGTATTGACATTTGAAATATCAAGACCTGTCTCAATAATTGTCGTTGACACAAGGACATCAATTTCACCGTTGATAAACTGATACATAATTTTTTCGAGCTCACGCTCGCTCATCTGCCCGTGGGCAAAAGCAACCGAAGCATCCGGCACAAGCGCGGCAATTTTTGACGCCATTTCCGCAATACCGTTGACACGGTTAAATACGTAGTAAACCTGACCGCCTCGTCCAAGCTCCCTCAAAATGGCCTCGCGTATCATTTCTTCATTATATTCAAGGACATATGTCTGTATCGGCATTCTGTCCATCGGCGGCTCCTCTAGTACGCACATATCCCGAATGCCGATAAGGCTCATATGCAAAGTTCTTGGAATCGGCGTCGCAGTCAGCGTCAGCACATCCACATTTTTCCGAAACTGTTTTATTTTTTCCTTGTGGGCAACACCAAAACGCTGTTCCTCATCGACAATTAACAGTCCCAGATCTTTAAACTCGACATCCTTTGATAACACTCTGTGCGTACCGATCACAATATCGACCATACCATTTTTGAGTCCTTTAAGCGTTTCCGACTGCTGCTTTGGCGTTCTGAATCTTGAGAGCATGCCAACAGTCACCGGATAGTCCTTCATTCTCTGCACAAAAGTATTATAGTGCTGCTGAGCAAGAATCGTTGTCGGCACTAAAACAACAACCTGCTTTCCGTCCTGAACAGCCTTAAAGGCAATACGGATCGCAACCTCTGTTTTGCCGTAACCGACGTCGCCGCACACAAGCCTGTCCATAATTTTCGTGCTTTCCATATCTTTTTTGGCTGCTTCAATGGCTGCAAGCTGATCATCTGTTTCTGTATAAGGAAACATTTCTTCAAATTCACGCTGCCATACCGTATCCGGCGAGTAGGCATAGCCTTTTTCAGACTGCCGCTGGGCATAAAGCTTAATTAAATCCGCCGCCAGATCCTTGACCGCACCACGCACCCGTGTTTTTGTCTTATGCCATTCCTGACCGCCAAGCTTATTAAGCTTTGGCTGTCTTGCATCGGCACCGGCATATTTCTGAATTAAATCAAGCTGGGTTGCAAGCACATACAAATTGCCGCCCCCCGCATATTCTATTTTAATATAATCTTTTTCAACCTTATCGACCTCAATTTTTTCAATGCCCTTGTAAACACCGAGGCCATGATTTTCATGAACAACATAATCTCCGATATTAAGGTCTGAAAAGCTTTGAATTTTCTGACCGTTATACCGCTTTCTCCGTGCCTTTTTCTTCTTTTCCTCGCCAAAAATATCCGTTTCTGCAATCACTGCAAATTTAATCAGAGGATACTCAAATCCTTTATGCAGACTCCCGTGAATCACCATAATTTCACCGTCATTAATCAGACGGTCTTTATCTGCTGTATAAAACGCATTCAAATCAAATGCCTGCAAATCTTTTGCAAGGCGCTGCGCTCTCGTCTCCGAACCGGACACAAGAAGTATTTTATACTTATTCTTCTTCCAGACACCAAGTGCTTTGACAAGCATTTCGAAATTGCCGTTAAATGAGCTGATAGATTTCATTGTAAGGCCGTACTCGCCCTTCATATCAAGCATTTTAAATTTCTGTGCAAGCGTCGCCATCACTATTGTGCGAAGCTTCGAAAGCTTATGCCATATCACCTTTAAATCATAGAGCACCTGCATCTGCCCAGGCAAAATATAGCCTTTTTCAAGACGTCCTGTCATGCCCTCACGAAATTCATAAGTCACCGCCTCGCCCTTTTCCTCAAGACGGTTCGGTTCATCAAGAAATATTATACTGTCATCATTGTCAAAATAATCAATAAAAGACATCGTATTCGGATAGAAATAGTGAATATAGGCGTCAATATTCGTACTTCCGAAGGCTTCCCGGATATTTTCTTCAAACTCACGGATTGTCTGAGACAGCCGCCCTGCCGCCTCCATATTTTTATCATCCTGAAATTTCTTAATCGTCTTTTGAGCCTCTGTCTGAATACGCCGCAATCCGGCTTCCGCCGTTCTGTCATCCAAAACAAATTCCGATGACGGATAAATTGTGAATGTATCGCAATTTTCAATAGAACGCTGGCTTTCCGCGTCAAAGCTTCGGATTGAATCGATTTCATCATCCCAAAATTCTATACGGTACGGACAATCATCCGACATATTATAAACATCCAAAATACCGCCGCGCACAGCAAACTGTCCCGGCGCTTCAACCTGTCCGACGCGCTCAAAGCCGATACTGACAAGCTTTTTCTTCATCTGTTCAATATCACATATCTGCCCGACTTCAAGCGCCATTATATTTTCTTTAATCACTGACAAATCAAGGACACTGTCCATCAGCGCATCAATTGTCGTGACAATCGTTACAGGCTTTTGCTCCAAAAGACGTCTTATAACACAAAGTCTCTGACGCACAATATAGTTGCCGTGAATATCTGCATTGTAAAAAATAACATCCTTTGCCGGATAGAGCATCACATTTCTGTCATAAAACTTATAGTCCTCCAAAAACTCCTTTGCCCGAACATCATTGCCCGTAATAATAAGCTTGCACGGATAATTTTCTGACAACGTATAAACAAACTGCCCCTTGCCCGCATCAATGCAGCCATCGGCCAGCAGCGGAAGCCTGCCGGCTTTGATGTCTGCCTGAATAAAACGGATATCCTCAAGCTGTTTCATAGGATTTGTTAAAGCTAGCATACTCCCCGCTCCTTTCATGCCTTTTTCTTTACATTGTACTTATTCATCGCCGCATCAATATCACCGCCGGCGATCATCTTTACCGCATCGGATGCATCCGCAGCTGCCGCATCAATAAGCTTTGCATCTTCCCCAGTAAATTTTCCGAGCACATAATCCGCTAAATCCCAGCCCTTTGGTTTTTCACCGACACCGACCTTAATCCTCGGAAACTCTGTCGTTCCCAAATGAGCAATAATACTTTTAATGCCATTATGTCCGCCGGCACTGCCTTTTTTGCGGATACGCAGCTGTCCGACATCAAGGCTGATATCATCAAAAATAATCAAAATATCTTCCGCATCCACCTTATAATAATCGGCAATTTCTCTTATACTCTCGCCGCTTAAGTTCATATAAGTCATCGGCTTTACCAAAATGACTTTCTGTCCCTCAATGACGCCTTTGCCAATGAGCGCTTTATGCTTTTTTGTATCTACAGATATATTATAATCTTCTGCAATTTTATCTATGACACGAAAGCCTGCATTATGGCGCGTGCCCTCGTATGTTTTCGTCGGATTTCCAAGTCCTGCAATCACAAACATCTTCTGATACTCCTTTCATTTTTCCACAAATTTTATCTGCTCTTGTTTTGCATAATATAATAGTCGAAACCTATTTATTCTAACATCTTAGTATACAAAGCACAGCATTAAAAGTCAAACGGCACTTTTTCCGGTTCCGACACAGCTTTATACGCCCGTACACTGCATATGCCGTTTACTGTTTTCTGTTAATTCTTACTTTTTCCTTAAATTATCTTGCTTTTTTGCTTCATCTATATACTTTATCAGTGCTTTCTGCTATACTTATAGTAGGAATAGCGTCATGATGAAGTACATAAAATAATTTGAATGGAAAAGCGCAGGACGTATCCATCATATTTCAGGGAATGAGGTGATTTTATGAAACGCAAAGCTTTAAAACTTTTATCTATGATTCTTACCGCGGCAATGGTGCTTTCATGCTCGATACTGATTGCATTTGCCGAAGAAGCCCCAAAACCTAAAGTACCGGAATTAAAAACCGCACTGGCTGACAGTATCTCACTGATAACCGAGGACGGTTTTGAATATGCCATCCGCGCAAAAGACGATGCCGGTACAGACATTTGGAAATGGGCGGACACTGACCAGTATGATGCGAAAAATCATACAGTAACTTTTAAATCTCTGACAGCAGATACAGAATACACATTTGCCCGCAGAGCTGCTGATGCCGAAGATGTTGCCGACACAG
>OLRK01001649.1_pt1 | contig 17243 bp, 16 predicted proteins | sample 1672911 | NCBI WGS metagenome assembly OLRK01 (sample SAMEA3136736, study PRJEB25190) | human gut metagenome | biome: human gut; feature: human-associated habitat; material: faeces | place: Austria | collected 2013 | reverse complement strand
CTCATGAGAACGAACCGTATCTTAATGAAAAGCTGGTATACCTGTCTTTGATCAAAAGTACGCCCAATTTTTGGAGCAATTAGAAATACAGTGCAAAATGCCATGTGAATGAGGAGGAAATCTTATGGATGCCATCTTTAAGCGAATCAGCGTAAGAAAATACAAGAGTCGGCCGGTGGAGCCGGAGAAGGTGGAGCGGCTGCTGCGGGCGGCCATGGCGGCCCCGTCTGCCAGAAACCAGCAGCCCTGGGAGTTTTATGTGGTGACGGACCGGGAAACGATCCGGGAGCTGGCGGGATGCAGTCCCTACGCCTCCTTTTTGCCGGAGGCGCCTCTGGCCATTGTGCCCTGCTACCGGAAGGAAGGGCTGACGGCCCCGTCCTACGCGGAGATCGACATGAGCATCGCCACGGAGAACCTGCTGCTGGAGGCAGCGGATCTGGGGCTTGGGGCCTGCTGGATGGGGATCGCTCCGGTGCGGGAGCGGATGGACGCGGTGAACGCGGTTTTGGGAAACCCGGATGGCCTGGAGGCCTTCGCCCTGGTTTCCTGCGGCTACCCGGCGGAGGAGCGGCCCCAGCAGGATCGCTACGAGGAAAGCAGGATTCACTGGATTCTGGAGAAGAAGTGACGCCGGAAGGGACTAGGAAAACTGGCGAGAATGTGCGCCTATGGCGTACATTTTGAATGGCATAGGAAAGAAAGTTCCCTATGCCATTCACGTTTCTGACGAAACCCGCGTTTTACAGGAAGGGACGGACTGTTGATACAGCCGGACTCCGGCATGGGTGTACGCTTGTAACGAACATTTTCGCGCGCTTTAAATGCCATAGGAAACGCACACAGTTCATAGAAAAAGGAGGAGATGTATGAACTATCCGAAACCATTGGGAGAGAAGGGGACCATCGGGTTTGTGGCCCCGTCCTTCAGCTGCGGTATCGAGCCCTACCGCACCATGTTTCAGCATGGGCTGGAGACCTTTTCGGCCATGGGCCACGGCCTGGATCTGGGGCCAAACTGTTATGAGGAAAAGGGAATCGGCATCAGCAACACCCCGGAGGCTTGCGGGACGGAGCTGACGGAGTGGTACTGCCGGAGGGAGAATGACGTCCTCATTTCCTGCGGCGGGGGAGAGCTGATGTGCGAGATTCTGGATCACGTGGATTTTGAGCGGATCCGGGCGGCGGAGCCGAAGTGGTATATGGGCTTTTCCGACAACACCAATTTCACCTTCCTGCTCCCCACTCTCTGCGACACGGCGTCCATCTACGGGCCCTGCGGGGCGGTGTTCGGCATGGAGCCGTGGCATGAGTCCCTGCGGGATGCCTACGGGCTGCTGCGGGGGATAAAAAACCAGGTATCCGGCTATCCCCTGTGGAGCCGGGAGACGCCGGAAATGGGCGGCCCGGACCGGGAACAGAATCCCCTGGCGCCTTACCGCCTGACGGAGCCGAAGGTGTTAAAATGCTTTGTGGGGGCGCGGGCTGTGGGGCCGGAGGAGGAGCTGGAGCTGTCCGGCCGCCTGGTGGGCGGCTGTCTGGACTGCCTGGCAAACCTGGTGGGCACCTGCTATGACGGAGTGCGGCCCTTCGCGGACAAGTACCAGGAGGACGGGATCCTCTGGTTTTTAGAATCCTGTGATCTGGGAGTCATGGCCATTCGCCGGGCCATCTGGGAGATGAAACACGCCGGTTGGTTCCGTCACGTGAAGGGCTTTCTCATCGGCCGGCCTCTCTGCTTTGGCCAGGAGGCCATGGGATTGGATCAGTACCGGGCGGTGACGGACCTGCTGGCGGAGTACGAAGTGCCCATCATCATGGATGCCGACTTCGGGCACCTGCCGCCGATGATGCCCCTGATGTGCGGCGCGGCGGCGAAGGTGCGGGTGAAAGGAAATGACATTTCCATTCAGTACGAGAAAAGATAGTAGGAATCCGGTTCTCCCATGATCTGGCCGTCCAGGGCGCTGATGGAAAGCAGCAGGTTCTGGGCGGTGGAATGCCTCGTTCCTTGTCCGTCTCCGGCGGAATCTGTGAATTCCAGAATCTGCTGGCTCTCACCCAGAATTTGCTGGTTCTCACCGGAGGAGGAATCCACGGTGACGTACAGGGAGGACGTATCGGAGAGGAAGAACTCCAGGGAACCGTAGAAATTCCAGACGGGGATCAGGGAACCATCGCCCTCATCGCCGTACTGAGGCAGGTACTCCAGAGCCACCTCTGTCACCGTTCCGCGGAGGTTCGGCCCGGAGCTGTCCGTGTCTGAGGAGTGCCAGGCGCGGCACTGCTGCTCAAAGATTTCCCCGATGGAGGAAAAGGGGAGAAGGAAGGGCTCGGAATCCAGGGAGTCTCCCACGGTGTTGAAACCGATGTCCTTAAATTCCAGCAGCTGTCCGTCCCAGGCGTACAAAAACTCCACGTACTGGGAGGCGGGAAGGGAGCCGTTGAAATAGGAAATCCGGGAGTCGGCGGCAGAGATGCCTCCGGCGCTCAAGGTGTAGCGGAGCTGCAGGCCGTAGTCGCCGCGGAACTGGAGCTTGTAGTCCTGGCTCTCCGGGTCGGAGGAGCGGAGCCGTTTCCACTGGAAATTCTGGAGGGCCATGTGGGAGAGATCCATGGAGGCCAGCAGATCCTCCGCCTTTTGCTCCAGGCTGGCCCGCAGCCGTTCTTCCTCCTCAGAGGAGAGGGAGAAGTCCGACAGGTCGTTGGAATGAAAGTTTCCGTCGGAGGCAGCGGTGGTGCTGGTACAGCTGAGCCAGAAAATAGGGGTGGGCGCCGCCGTGGAGCGGGTGGTTTCGCTTTCTGTTTCTATTTCCATGTTTCCGTCGTGGATGGAGAGCTGGTAGCCGGAGCGGCCGCTGGCGTTTGGCAGCACCGTCTGGCCGTTGCGGGAGACGAGCACCTGATCCATGGGGACGCCGGCTTTCTCCAGGGCGTCGGTCATTTTGTCGATCTGCCCGTCCTCATAGGTGGACTGGGACAGCGCCCAGGTGGGGGCGGCAGAGACGTCGGGAAGGATGACCGGGGCGTTTGCCGTCAGATTCAGGACGTCCGTCTGCACGTGAACCTGGTAGGTTTCCGGCGCCTCGGTCTGGGCCCGGAGGGAGGCGGCGCTGCCGGAAGTTCCGGAGGTTCCTCCCTGGCTGGAGGAATCCGAGGAGCTGCCGCCACTGTCTGGATTTCCGGGATCCCCGGCGTTTCCGTTTTCCTTGTTCTCCGTCTCCTCATCCGTCTCCCGGATGATCACCGTTTCCTCTTTTCCGCAGCCGGAAAGCCCGGCGGCGGGGACCAGGGCGGCCCCAAAGAGAGCCGCCATCCCCAGGGCGCGGGCCGGCGGGAGGGAAAATCGTAAATATCTGTTTTTTTGTCTCATCATCATTGCTCCTTTCACTGCGAAACCGGTTTTTACCGGTTCCGTTTCTGTTCTGCCATAGAAGGCTGCGTTTCCCATGCCACAGAAGCCTCCGGCGGGATGTGTACTCCGCGCAGAGGAAGATGGCTGCCGGCGCAGCCGCGTTCCGGCGAGAGTGTGCGTTGCTGCGCACACCTTTTATGAAATGAGCATATCACGGCTGTCTTCCAAAGTATTCATCGTTTTGTAAAGGTTTTGTAAACGCCACAGTCACCGTTGTCCCCTGGCCTTCCCGGCTCTCGATGGTTAAGGAGGCGCCGTGGAGGGCGGCGATGCGCTCACAGAGGGCCAGCCCCAGGCCGGAGCCGCCCTGGCTGCGGGAACGGGAGCGGTCGGCCATATAGAAGGCCTTGGTCACGTGGGGCAGATCCTTTTCCGGGATGCCGCAGCCGCAGTCCGCCACGATGAGTGTCCCCGGCCGGGCCGAGAGGCGGATGGGATCACCGGGATGGGAGGCGCGGCAGGCGTTCTGCACCAGGTTTGTGAGCAGGCTTTCCAGGAGGGCGGCGTCCCCCTGAAAAGAGACAGGCTGCGGACAGTCCAGAAGAAGGCGGACGCCTCTTTCCTCCAAAAACGGGGCGCAGTCCTGGCGCACCTGCTGGAACAGGGCGTCTGCCGGGACCGCCTGGAAGGAGATGGAGTCGTTTTCATAGAGGCCCAGCAGGCTTAAAAGGCGGGAGGAGAGCTGTTCCATCCTGGCTCCCGACTCGTAGATGCGTTTGAGGGCCGCCGTCTGGGCTTCTTTTGGAAGGCGCACGTGGAGCAGGCTGTCGGCGTAGCCCATGACGGAGGTCATGGGGGTTTTCATCTCGTGGGCCAGGGCTCCTAGGAGGAGCTGCAAATCCTCCACCTGCTGTTCCACCTGGTCCGACATCCGGTTGAAGGCCTGTCCCACCTGTCCCAGCTCGTCGGAGGAGCGGACGGCCACCTTGGCCCCCAGCTCTCCCCGGCTGATGGCGGCAGCGGCGTTTTTCAACTCCTCCAGGGGACGGAGGGCTCCAGTGAGAAACAGGGTCAGAAGGAGGGAGACCCCCAGGGAGGAGGCCAGGAACATGAGGCCTGACCAGGCGGCCTGCCGTCCGGCGTTTTCCCAGACGGAGGACACGTCCGACGCCGCCAGCACCGAGAACCCGTCGGGGTAAGGGAGGGGTTCCAGGAGCAGGAGAATGCGGCGGCCGCCCACCTCCTGGACGGCGTACTCCCCTGTGAGGGGGCTAAGGTCCACGATCTCGTAGCCAGTGAGGTTGACCAGAGGTTCCCCGTCTTTGATCAGGGCATAGCCGTCCTCGTAGCAGCGGCGGAACTGGTATTTTAAGTAGGCGTCCCTGGCGATCTCCCCCATATCCTCAAAATCCTCCCTGGTGCCCACCTGCTGGAAGGCCCGGCCGGCGATGGCCAGCTTTTCCCGCTCCCCGGCGGCCGCTGTGTCCAGGCTGTAGTTTTTAAAAGAGAGGGCGGAAACGGTGCCGCAGAGGGCGAAGGCGGCGGCGGATACCCCCAGGATGGCGGCGGTCAGCTTTGTCTTCAGTTTCATAGGCTGTCGTCCTCAAATAGGTATCCGGCCTTGGGGATGGTGCGGATGGCCGCCCCCGCCTTCAGCTTTTTCCGCAGCCAGGCCACATGGACGTCCACGGTCCTGGTTTCCCCGCAGAAGTCGTTTCCCCACACCAGGTTTAGCAGGCGGTCCCGGCCCAGCACCACGTTCCTGTTTTTAAGAAACACGGCCAGAAGGGAAAACTCCATGGGCTTTAAGGGGATTTCCCGTCCCCCTTCCGTCACCCGCCGCCGGCCGAGATCCACGGTCAGATCCCGGTAGGTGAGGACGGAGCGCATCCGCCCCGTCCGCTCCAGCACCTTTTCCATCCGCACCAAAAGTTCCAGGATCTCAAAGGGCTTGACGATGTAGTCCTCCGCCCCCGCCCGCAGGCCCTTCACCTTGGAGGAAACGTCCCCCTTGGCGGTGAGATAGATCACCGGCACATCCGCCCGTTTAAAATCCTCCATGAGCTGAAAGCCGTCCGGTCCCGGCAGCATCACGTCCACAAGGGCCAGATCCGCCTGTTTTCCCTTCTCCTCCCGCAGGGCGGCCCGCACCGACTCCCCATCGTCAAAGGCCGCCGTCTCATAGCCCGCCGCCGTCAGGCTCATACAGATCAGATCGGAGATGGCCGGCTCGTCCTCCACCACAAAAATTCTGTTTTTCATATCCGCCTCCCGGAAATCCTCCTGTGTTGCTTGATTACTTTATAATAGGATAGCAGGGATCCAAGGTCAGGCATCCGGCAAAACGCTTTTGCGCGGAGGAACCCTGGCCTTGAACCCCTTTCCCCATTATAGCATTCCGCCGTCGGGAAATCTTTAACAAAATGTAAATCTTTCCCCGCCGCCCCCGGCTGCCGCACAGCCGTCCCCGCCCGCCAACAATTCCTTGAAAACAGCGTCTCCCTGTGATAAAATGGGACTGTTTTTGAGACGCTAATACGAAAGAGAAAATCAGGAAGGTGCGAGTGGAAAATGGGCAAGAAGAACGACAATTATCTGGTGCAGGGCAGCATCCTGGCGGCGGCCGGGATCATCGTGCGCCTCATCGGACTGTTTTACAAGGTTCCCATGACCAGGATTCTGGGAGATGAGGGGATCGGCTATTACAACACAGCGTATGAAATTTATAATATCGGACTGATCCTGTCCTCCTACAGCCTTCCTCTGGCGGTTTCCAAGCAGATCGCCTTAAGCCGCAGCGGAAAGAGGCCGGGGGACGTAAAACGGGTGTTTGACTGCGGCATCGCCTTCGGAGTGATCACCGGCGGCGTGATGACGGCGGTGCTTTTGGCGGGGGCGGACCTTATCGCCAGCCTGCTGTTTCAAAGCCCCGGCAGCGCCCTGCCTCTGCGGGTGATGGCCCCCACCATCCTGGTGTTTGCGGTGATGGGCGTGTTCCGCGGCTTTTTCCAGGGGCGTGGAAACATGATCCCCACCTCCGTCTCCCAGATCATCGAGCAGGTGGTTCACGCCGGCGTGAGCATCTGGGCCTCCTACGATTTCATGAACCGGTTCGCGGACAAGCCAAACCCAGCCTCCTACGGGGCGGCGGGCGGCACCCTGGGCACCTTTGTGGGGGCTTTGGCGGCCTTTTTGTTCCTGGCGGCGATGATGGCCCTCTACAGCCGGGGACGGCGCAGGCGGGACCCTGGCCGCTGTTCCTCTTATAAGAGGGTGGCCCTGGCCCTGTTCCTCACCGTGGTCCCCATTATTTTAAGCCAGACGGTGTACCAGTTGAGCGGGACGGTGGATAACTCCATGTTCGGCATCATCATGGGTGGAAAAGGGTTCGCGGAGAAGGAGAGAATGGAGCTTTTGGGCATTTACAGCGGCAAATACCGTCTGCTCACCAATGTGCCGGTGGCCATCGCCACCTCCTTAGGCGCCTCCATGATCCCCAGCATCGTCACCTCCAAGACCACGAAAAAGTACGGCGAGGTGCGGCGGAAAATCTACATGACCATCAAGTTCAATATGCTCATCGCCATCCCCTGCGCCGTGGGAATGGGCGTTCTGGCATCCCCCATTTTGCAGCTCCTCTTTGGGGACAGCCGGGAGATGTCGGCCAGGCTTTTGATGATGGGCGCGTCGGCGGTGGTATTCTTCTCCCTGTCCACGGTGACCAACGCCGTGCTTCAGGGCATTGACCTGATGGCCAAATCCGTGACCCACTCCGCCATTTCCCTGGCTATCCACGTGGTGCTGGTGTACGTGATGCTGGACCTTCTGGAGTGGGGCGTCTACGGCCTGGTGGTGGGAAATGTGACCTTCGCCCTGGTGGTCTGCGTGCTGAACTGGGTGTCCATCGGAACGGCCATGCGCTACCGCCAGGAGGTAATTTCCACCTTTATAAAGCCCCTGCTGGTGTCGGTGGTGATGGGGGTGGTGGCCTTTGGGGCTTACCATCTGGTGCATTTCCTAATCCATTCCAACACCGTGGCCCTTCTGATTTCCGTGCCCCTGGCGATGGTGGTCTACGGAGTGGGCATCGTGGTCACGGGGACGGTGCGGAAAAAGGAGCTGATGGAAATGCCCATGGGCAGCCGTCTGTACCGGCTCTGCCGCAAAGTACATCTGATGTAAGGTTTGAGATCCATGGTAGTTTTGACACTGCCAGATACAGTTTGGAGGGATAAAAAATGAGAATGGTCATTCAGCGGGTCACCTCCGCGTCCGTGACAGTGGACGGCCAGGTGATCGGAGAGATTGGAAAGGGATTTCTGGTGCTTTTAGGGGTCCAGGAGACGGACAGCGAGGAAATCGCCGATAAAATGGTGGATAAAATGTGCCGCCTGCGCATTTTTGAGGATGAAAACGGAAAGACAAACCGGGCGCTGGCGGATGTGGGCGGAGAGCTTTTGGTGGTGAGCCAGTTCACCCTCTACGCCGACTGCCGCAAGGGCAACCGCCCCAGCTTTATCAAGGCCGGCCCGCCGGACATGGCAGACCGCCTGTACCAGTACGTGCTGGAAAAGTGCCGCGGCTACGCCGGAAAGGTGGAGAGCGGCAGCTTTGGCGCCCATATGGAAGTAAAACTGGTAAACGACGGGCCCTTTACGGTGGTGCTGGACAGCGACGAGCTGTGGAAACAGACGGAGGACAGACGGTGAGACGAGAGGTGCGCATGGAGGACATCTCCGACGGGAAACTTTACACGGCGGAGGATATGGTGCGGGCCGGCTGCGGGGACTGCGCCGGCTGTTCCGCCTGCTGCCGCGGGATGGGGGATTCCCTGGTTTTGGATCCTTTGGACGTATATCGCCTGAATATTGAGGGAAAAGTGGGACTTAACGAGCTGTTTTCCCGGTATTTGGACTTCCATGTGGAGGATGGCCTCATTCTCCCCCACATGAAGATGGCGGAGGCCTGCGGCTTTCTGGATGAGAACGGCCGCTGTCAGGTCCACCCCTTCCGGCCGGGGATCTGCCGGCTGTTTCCCCTGGGGCGGTTTTACGAAAACGGCGGGTTCCGCTATTTTTTACAGGTGAACGAGTGTAAAAAGAAAAACCGCTCCAAAGGAAAGGTCAAACACTTTTTAGACACCCCCGACCTGCCCCGGTATGAGAAGTACGTGGCGGACTGGCACTATTTTCTGCTGGACGCGCAGAAGGGGATCAGGGCCATGGGAGATCAGGAGCGGGCGAAGGCGGCGAATCTGTACCTGCTGAACCGGTTTTTCCTCACACCCTATGACGGGAACCGGGAGTTTTACGTGCAGTTTTATGAGCGGCTGGAGGAGGCCCGCGGCAGATGGGAGGAGCTATGAGGGAAAACCGGTACGACGACCCGAAATTTTTTGAAAAATACAGCCAGATGGACCGCTCCGTAAAAGGCCTTTCCGGGGCGGGAGAGTGGGAGACCCTGCGGCCTCTGCTCCCGGATTTTGCCGGGCAACGGGTGTTGGACATGGGCTGCGGCTACGGCTGGCACTGCCGCTACGCCGCGGAGCAGGGGGCGGCTTACGTCCTGGGCTTTGACCTGTCAGAGAAAATGCTTCAGACGGCAAAGGAAAAGACGGACAGCCAGGCGGTGGAATACCGCCACCTGGCCATGGAGGATATGGACTTCCCGGCGGAAAGCTTTGACGTGGCCTTAAGCTCCCTGGCCCTTCACTACGTGGAGGACTACCGGGGCGTGGTGGAGCAGGTGAAAAGGGCGCTGGTTCCCGGAGGGCAGTTCATTTTCTCTGTGGAACACCCGGTGTTTACCGCCGCCGGAAACCAGGACTGGTATTACGGGGAAAACGGGGAGATTCTCCATTTTCCCGTGGACAACTACTATTATGAGGGAAAACGGAACGCGGTGTTTTTAGGGGAACAGGTGGTGAAGTACCACCGCACCCTGACCACCTATCTGGGGGTTTTGCAGGACTGCGGATTTTTGCTGAACCGGGTGGCGGAGCCCATGCCTCCGGCGTCCATGGTGGACACCGTTCCGGGAATGCGGGATGAGATGCGCCGGCCCATGATGCTCATTGTGGCGGCGGAAAAGAGATAGGAGGAGCTATGGAGTGCAATTATTTTGCCCTGGATCACGCGGTGGCCCGATGGGCGGGCCGGACGGTGCGCTACGACGGCCCCACGGAGGCCCTGCGGGGAAAGACGGGCCGCCTGGAGGTGGTCTTTGATGAGAACTGCTGCGCCCCCACCCAGGAGCAGCGCTACCTTTTTCAGGGAAAGGACGCCACCTGGATGATGACGGGGGAGGAGTTTGAGCGGGAGCTGCCCCATTTCTCCTGCCCGGAGCTGGAGGCGGGTCTGTGAGGATCTACGCCGCCCCCATGGAGGGGATCACGGGATACATTTACCGGAACGCCCATTTCCGGTGGTTCGGCGGGGTGGACCGGTATTTTACCCCCTTTATCGTGCCGGGGAAAAAGCGGGGGTTCCGCTCCAGGGAGTTAAACGACATCCTTCCGGCCCATAACGAGGGGGTGCCGGTGACGCCCCAGATCCTCACCAACGACAGCGAGGACTTCCTCCACACCGCCGCCATTTTGCGGGATTACGGCTATGAGGAAGTGAATCTGAACCTGGGCTGCCCGTCGGGGACGGTGGTGTCCAAAGGCCGCGGCTCCGGGTTTCTGGCGGTTCCGGAGGAGCTGGACGGCTTTTTGGAGCGGATCTTTTCCGGGACCAAGATGAACATTTCCATCAAAACCAGGATCGGCCTGGAGGAGCCGGAGGAATTTGACCGGCTGTTGGAGATTTATAAAAAATCCCCCACCCGGGAGCTGACGGTGCACCCGCGGGTACAGCGGGATCTGTACCGGAACGAGCCGCGGCGGCAGGTGTTTGCCAAGGCCCTGGAGCTGCCTGGGATCCCCGTCTGCTATAACGGCGACCTGTTTTCCGTGGCGGACGCCGCCGCCTTCCGGGAGGAATTTCCCCAGGTGGAGGCGGTGATGCTGGGCCGCGGGCTCATCGCCGGTCCGGGGCTGGCAGCCGGGGTGCGGGCGCAGGCCCCTGTCCCCGTGAAAAAAGAAACCTTTGCCGCCTTCCACCAGGAGCTGCTGGAGGGCTACTGCCGGGAAATGTCCGGGGACCGGAACGTGCTGTTTAAGATGAAGGAGCTGTGGGCCTACATGATCCACCTGTTTCCCGACGCCGGCGGCTACGCCAAAAAGCTGCGCAAGGCCAGCCGGGTGACGGAGTACAGCCTGTGGGTAAACCGCCTGCTGGCGGAGCGGGAGCTTTTGCCGGAGGCGGACACCTCCTTCCTGCGGCAGGGGCGGTGAATCCAGCAGGGACGATAACCCAGCAGGGACGGTAACCCAGCAGGGACGGTAACCCGGCGGGGCGGTGACCCGGCGGGAGACGGCGGCCTGCCCAGAAGACGCCCCCGCTCTGTCCGGAACCCTTCTGCTGCCTGTTTCCATGCACACCGGGGGCGGTTTTGCCGTCCCCGAAACCAGATTGGAGAATCCAACAAATGAAAATGACCCCGATCCGCCTGTCCATCAACAAAAAGCTGCTCCTTCTCTCCCTGGGGCTGGTGCTGCCCTTCTGCGTGCTGATCGTCTTTCTGCTGCTGTCCATGACCCGGTACAGCCGCACCTATGACCAGATCGTAAGCAATCTGACGGTGGCCAACAATTACAACTTAAACTTCAAGGAGGAGATGGACGAAAGCCTTTACAAGCTGGTGGTGGGCTATATCGACTACGAACACATTTCCGAGGACGGGACTTTAAAAGATCCCTACGCCCTTATCGGCGAGCTGCGGGATGAATTTACTGACCTGCGCGACATCACCACCGAGGCGGAGAGCCGGGTGTGGCTGGAGAGCCTGCTGCGCAACATCGACACCCTGGAAAAGCGGGTGGACGACATCATGGAAAACATCCGCATCGGCGGCCGCTACGACGAAAACATCCGGGAGCTGGACAACAACATCTACATCCTGACGGAGCTGATCCAGGACAACATCCAGCACTACATCTACTACCAGACGCGAAGCATGGAACAGACCACCGCGGACCTAAACCACCAGATCACCAGTTTCATCGTGGTCTGCGGCAGCCTTCTGCTGGCCTTAGCCTGCATGGCGGTGGCGGCGGCCTTTGTCATCACCTCCGGCATCCTGCGGCCGGTGGGAGAGCTCTACGAGGCTACGAAACGGGTGGCGGCGGGAGATCTGGACGCCAGGGCCAGGGTGGACTCCAAGGACGAGCTGGAGACCCTGGCAGTGGGCTTTAACGACATGGCGGAGCATATGCAGGACCTCATCGGCAAGATCAAGGAGGACGAGCAGCGGATGCGCCGGGCCGACCTGCGCCTTCTTCAGGAGCAGATCAACCCCCATTTCCTCTACAACACCCTGGACACCATCGTCTGGCTCATCGAGTGCAACCAGGACGACGAGGCGGTGAACATGGTGGTGACTCTGTCCAACTTTTTCCGCCTGGTGTTAAGCCGCGGCAAGGAGTTCATCTCCCTGCGGGAGGAGGAGCAGCACATCCGCAGCTATCTGGAAATCCAGGAGGTGCGCTACCGGGATATTTTAGACTACGAGATCCGCATTTCCCCCTCCCTCTACGAGTACCAGATTCTGAAACTGACCCTCCAGCCCCTGGTGGAAAATGCCCTCTACCACGGCATCAAGTACAAGCGGGCCAGGGGCTGCATCCGGGTCACCGGGGAAAAGCAGGGGGAAACCCTCCTGCTCACCGTCAGCGACGACGGGGTGGGCATGGAGGAGGCGGACCTTCTGGAGCTGCGCCGGGAGATTAAACGCCCCTGCAGCGAGACGGAAAAGGGCTTTGGCCTGGCAAACGTCAACGAGCGCATCCATATGTATTTCGGCCCCCAGTACGGCATGGAGATCCAGTCGGAGAAGGGAAAGGGAACCACGGTGAAACTGACGATCCCGGCAGTCTTAGCCTGGGAGGGAAGACCCTTTCCCGCAGGGGCGGAAGGAAACCTGACGGCAGCGGACAGATCCGGGATTTCCGGAACAGATGGGGAGGTGCAGGGATGAAGAAGGAAAGAAACAGGAAAAAACGGCGTCCTCTCCTCTGGCTGACGGCCGTTCTGGGAGCGGGAACCGTCCTGGGAGCCGGCCTTCTTTCCGGCTGCGGACAGCCGGGGCCTGAGACCGGCAGCCAGGGACTTCCGGCGGAGACGGAAACCCTTTTGCCGGAGGAGGATCTGGTGGTGGTGGGAATGTCCCAGGTGGGCAGCGAGTCCATGTGGCGGACGGCAAACACCAACTCCATCCAGAACGTATTTACCCAGGAAAACGGCTATTTCCTGCTGTTTGACAACGCCAGGCAGAAACAGGAAAACCAGATCAAAGCCCTCCGCAGCTTTATTTCCCAGCGTGTGGATTACATCATCTTTTCCCCCATTACGGAATCGGGCTGGGATACGGTCCTTCAGGAGGCGAAGGAGGCGCAGATTCCCGTCATCATCATCGACCGGAAGGTGGATGTGAAGGATCCCTCCCTCTACGTCTCCTGGGTGGGCTCTGACTTTATGAGAGAGGGGCGCCAGGCGGGGGAGACCCTGGCGGCGTACCTGGAACAGCAGGGCCGCACGGAGGAGAGCATCCGCATTGTGGTGCTGCGGGGCACAGACGGATCCACCGCCACCATCGGCCGCACAGATGGATTCCGGGAGGTGGCTGCGGAGCATGAAAACTGGCTGATTTTAGAGGAGGCGGACGGGGATTTCACCACCGCCAAGGGCCATGAGGAGATGGAACGGATGCTGGAAACCTACCAGGACATCGACGTGCTCATTTCCCAGAATGACGATATGACCTTCGGCGCCCTGGAGGCCATCCAGGACGCGGGAAAGACGGTGGGAACAGAGGGGGACATCATGGTGTTTTCCTTTGACGCCACCAAGAGCGCTCTAAAACTGGTGGAACAGGGGATGGTCACCGCCGACATCGAGTGCAACCCCAATCAGGGGGAGTACGCCGAGGAGGTGATCCGCCGGCTGGAACAGGGAAAACCGGTGGCAAAGCTTTATTTTGTGCCGGGACAGATCTTTACGGAAGACAATGTGTCAGACGCCATCGAAGGACGGGCGTACTAGAGAAAGGAAGGCCTTGTGTTAAAAGTATTTATTGTAGAGGACGAGACGGTTATCCGGGAGGGATTCCGGGACAAAATCCCGTGGGAGCAGTACGGCTTTCAGCTGGTGGGAGACGCGGGGGACGGGGAGGTGGCCCTTCCCCTGATCCGGAAAATCCGGCCGGACGTGCTGATCACCGACATCAAAATGCCCTTTATGGACGGGCTGTCCTTGAGCGAGATCGTAAAAGAGGAATTTCCCAAGACGAAAATTATCATCATCAGCGGGTACGACGATTTTGAGTACGCCAGGCAGGCCATCCGGGCGGGGGTGGACCAGTACCTGCTAAAGCCCATCACCAGGCAGACCTTAAGAGGGGTGCTGGTGGAGCTGCGGGAAAAGATTGAGCAGGAGACGGAGCAGCAGGACTACCAGGACCAGTATCAGGACGAGATGCAGGAGTTTGAGCAGTTCGCCCTCCGCCGGTTTTTTGAGAAGATCCTGGACGGAAAGCTGTCGGTAAAGGAGATTTACGAGGAGGCGGCCAGGCTTTCCCTGCCCCTGACGGCGGCCAGCTATAACCTTCTCCTCTTTTCCGTCTACGAAGCCAGCGAGTCCTCCTCCCTGGAGCGGCGGGAGTGGTTTACGAGAAAGCAGGAGGAGGTGTTTCACTACTTTCTGCGCCATCCCCAGTACATCCTGTTCCGCCTGGACGTCAACTGCTACGGCGTGCTGATCAAGTCGGAGACAGCCCTGATGGAGGACCTGGCGGACCGGGCCCTGGATCACATCAAGCGGGTGTGCGGCCCGGAGGAGGAGCGGATCCGCTGGTACGTGGCGGTGGGGACGCCGGTGGAGCGGCTCAGCTCCCTGCCCCAGTGCTATGAGCGGGTGAACCACTGTTTCGCCTACCGGTTTATCATGCCCGCCCTTCACATCCTGTCGGAGACCACCCTGGCAGGCTTTCTGGCGGACCAGGAGGAGAAAAACATCGGCCAGGTGGACTTTATGCAGATGGACCCCGACATTATCCGGGACTTCCTCTCCCGGGGGACGAAAAAGGAGATCCACGGCTTTGTGGAATCCTACCTCCAGAATATCCAGAACGCCTTAAAGTCCAGGATGTTCCGGGATTACGTGATTTTAAACATCCGTTTCGCGGTGGTGGCCTTTTTAGAGTCCATCGGGGCCAAGCAGGCGGAGTACATGGGGCGGATCGAGCAGGCGGTGCAGGCCATCCACAGAGAGGATCGGGAAATCTCCCTCTATTTTGTGGAAATGCTGGGGACGGCCATGGACCAGCGGGAGGAAATCAACAGCTATCAGGGCGGGAAAATGTTAAAGAAGGCCCTGGAGTACATCGACGCCAACTTTGACAGCGAGACCCTGTCCCTCAACCAGGCGGCGGAGAGCATCGGGGCCAGCGCCAACTATTTAAGCGCCGTGTTCAGCCAGGGAATGCAGAAAACCTTTGTGGAATATGTGACGGAGAAGCGGATCGAGAAGGCCAAAAAGCTGCTCCGCCACACAGACAAGACCTCCGGCGAGATCGCCAGGGAGGTGGGATATAAGGATGCCAGGTACTTTGGCTTTGTGTTTAAAAAGCTCCAGGGGTGCAGCCCCAGGGAGTACCGGGGAGAGGGCCGGAAATAACGCTGGAACCGGAGCTACCGTTTCAGCTTTGTGCTCTCCCTGATAATCAGTTCCCAGCGGGATTCCTGTAAAGAAACGGGGATCCCGTTTAATGTTTTTATGACCGTCTCCGCCGTCAGCCGTCCCATCTCATGGGGGCGGTGGGCGAGGGAGGTGAGGGGGAGACTGCTGTGGCTGCTTAAGTAGGTGTTGTCAAAGGAGGCGATGGCCATGGCGGCGGGAAGCTCATACCCGGCCCGCCGGAAGGCACCCGCCAGGCGGTAGGCGACCCGGTCGTCAAAGCAGATCACGGCGGTGCAGGAGGACAGAAGGCGGGTCATGATCACCCGGAAAACCCTCACCTCCTCCTCCGGGGAAAGGCGGCGCAGCTCCCCGGAACTGTACCAGCAGACGTGGCTGTCCTGGAAGGGCAGGCCTAAAGACAGCAGGGTCTCGGAAAAGCCCAGATACCGCTCCTGTCCCCGCAGGTCGTCCCAGGGAAGGACGGCCCCCATGGCCCGGTGGCCCTGGGAGGCCAGATGGCGGACCAGCAGGGAGCTGCCGGAATCGTTGTCGTCCTTCACTGTCAGGACCCCGGAAAGCCCGGGATAGGAACTGCCCAGAAACACGGGACGGCAGCCCTCCCGGATCAGGCGGCGGTAGAGATCCAGGTTGGGATTTGGGAGGGCGCTGCGGCAGGGCTCTGCGATCATGCCGCGGGGCGGCCGGCAAAGCAGGTCGGAGAGGATGTCCCTCTCCCTGGCCACAGAGCCCTCCGTCACCAGCACTTCAGAGGAAAATCCCCCCTCAGAGAGGCGGGAGCGGATGTCCTCCAAAAGGCCGGGATAGAGGTAGTCCTGATCTTCGGAAATGAGGATGGGGATGAGGTTTTCCTGGGGGGCGGCGGACAGGCCGGTGATGTAGGAGCCGCTGCCCCGCCGCTTGGAGATCACTCCCTCCTGTTCCAATAAGGCCAGGGCCGCCCGCACCGTCTGGCGGCTCACCCCGTAGGTGGAGCACAGCTCCTGCTCTGTGGGAAGGCGGTGGATCCCGTCCCGGATGCTTTGGCGGATCAGCAGGGAGAGCTGTTCCTTCAGCCATTCATATTTCAGCGCCATAAAAATTCCTCCTGAAGGGCCGGGTAGCGGACAGACCTCAAAATTTGGGCGGGTCTGCCCGCCGTCCCGGCTGAAAATACGTAAAAAATCATACATTTATCGTAAAATAACATACATTTTCCCTCCATTCTGAAAAAATACACAGGACAATAGGAGGAAAAAATCCGGAACAGTTCCGGTAAAATCAGAAAAATTCTTCATTATGCGGAAGAAAACTGGTGTTTTATCAAAAGTTGTCCGCAATTCCCATTATATCACCCCAAATTTGTATTGTAAACTATTGCCAAATCCTGGAAACCAGGGGGATTGTCCATTGAACCACGCCGCCGTCTGCTATATGATGGAATCACAGGGAGGACATCTCCCAGTAGCTCGAAAACCATAAAAAAGCGGAGGTAACAATCATGAAAAAGAAAGCATTGGCAACCATGTTGGTAGTGTCTATGGCAGCAGCAGGACTGGCAGGCTGCGGCGGCGGTGGCACCGAGACCACGGCAGCTCCCACAGAGGCAGCAGCAGCTGAGGACGACGCAACGGAAGCAGCGGCTGAGGACGATGCGGAAGAAGCAGCGGCACCGGCAGCAGACGGCGAGCTGATCCGCGTGGGCATCATCAACAACGACCCCAACGAGTCCGGCTACCGCACCGCCAACGACGCGGATTTAAAGGCAATGTTCACCGAGGAGAACGGCTATGACGCCTCCTTCGCATACAGCTTAAAGAACGACGAGCAGATCACCGCAGCTCAGAAGTTCATCCAGGACGAGGTAGACTACTTACTTCTGTCCGCAGCAGATACGTCCGGCTGGGACAGCGTGCTCCAGGACGCTCAGGACGCAGGCATCGGCGTAATCCTGTTTGACCGTACCATCGACGCCAGCGAGGATCTGTACCTGGCATCCATCGTATCCGACATGGACAAAGAGGGCGAGACCGCTGTGAACTGGCTGAAAGAACATCCGGCTCATGTACTGCTGGTGACCGGGCTGACATTTATTCAGAGAAGCAGTCTCTTTG
>OLRK01001644.1_pt1 | contig 17318 bp, 17 predicted proteins | sample 1672911 | NCBI WGS metagenome assembly OLRK01 (sample SAMEA3136736, study PRJEB25190) | human gut metagenome | biome: human gut; feature: human-associated habitat; material: faeces | place: Austria | collected 2013 | reverse complement strand
GCAGGCTTGCTTGCAAGAGGATTTTTGACCTTGGGACCCCAACATCATGATAAGGATTGGAAATGTGCGCCGCACGAAACAATCCCATTTTACGGGGTTAAAACGCCTTTTACCCTATCTATTACTTATCATAACACGCCGGGAAAAAATGGCAAGTTTTCCATTTCATACAAGCCCGGCACGGAGGGAATTTTATGGAACAGTTATATGTGCTGGGCACGGGGAACGCCGCAGTGACCCGCTGTTACAATACCTGCTTTGCCGTAAAGGACGGCAGCGAGTTTTTTCTGGTGGACGCCGGGGGCGGAAACGGGATCCTGCGGATCTTAAACGACATGAACGTGCCTTTAAACAGCATCCACAACATTTTTGTCACCCACGAGCACACGGACCACATCCTGGGCATTGTCTGGATGGTGCGGATGATCGGCTCCCGCATCCTGTCGGGAAAATATGAGGGAAATTTAAACATCTACTGCCACGACCTGCTGCCGGACACCATTTCCACCCTGTGCCGCCTTACCTTACAGGGCAAGCTGTGCAAACTCATCGGCGACCGGATCCGGCTGGTGCCCGTGACAGACGGACAGACGGAGCGGATTCTGGATTACGACGTGACCTTTTTTGACATCCATTCCACAAAGGCCAGACAGTTTGGGTTCACCATGAACTTAAAGAACGGGAAGAAATTTACCTGCGCCGGGGACGAGCCTTACAATCCCATCTGCCAGCCCTACGTGGAGGGGAGTGACTGGCTGCTCCTCGAGGCCTTCTGCCTCTACGGCGACCGGGAGAAGTACAAGCCCTATGAGAAACATCACTCCACCGTAAAGGACGCCTGCGAGCTGGCCCAGTCCTTAAACATCCCCAACCTGGTGCTCTGGCACACGGAGGACGACCAGATTTCCGTCCGCAAGGAGAAATACACCGCGGAAGGCAGGGAGTATTACCACGGAAACTTATTTGTGCCGGACGACGGGGAAATCCTCGATCTGTAACGGTTTTCATTCTATATGGAGAGCTGTCCGCATATCTTAATCATAAACCGATGTTGACTGCGGGGCGGCGTCCGATTTTCCGGGCGCGCCCCGCCCGCTGACTGGAAGATAGGAGGAGGCTCTCCATGTTTTTGAACCGAAAATCCTTTCTGGCGGGCCTTAAAACGGCCGCTCTTGCCGTCCTCACGGGGGCGATTCTCTTTCTGATCCTGATTCCCGCTGTTTCCGCGCTCTCTGGAAACTGGCGCAGCCCCTTAGGCTCCATTCCCACCGCCGGGGACGGAGATTTTATCCACTGGGTGGACTTTGACGTGCCCCAGGAGGCCCTGGAACGGGCATTCCGCCTGGATGTGAACACCTGCCAGTCGGAAATCCACATCGGCTGGGTGGATCTGCTGGCCTATCTGGGCGCCAAATACGGCGGTGATTTTTCCCATTACCGGGCCTCGGACTTAGACGAGGCCGCCGCCAGGCTGCAAAACGGGGAGACCATGGAAACCATTGCCGCGGACATGGAGTATTTCCCCTACTACCGGGAGGCTTATGGGGCGGTGCTGGACGGCCTGCTGGGACAGTACGAGACGGAGATCGCCGCCGAAGACGCCCCCGACTTTGCCCTGCCCACAGATGAGGCCGGAAATCCCATCCGGGACGGGGAAAAGGTGTGGGTGACCAAGTACGGGCTGAAGGCATTTTCCCCCATCGCCTACGGGTTTCCCTACAGCGAGTACGACGATTTCGGCGTTTCCAGGAGCTACGGGTTCCGGCGGCAGCACTTAGGGCATGACATGATGGGGCAGGTGGGAACGCCCATCATCGCCGTGGAGTCGGGCCGGGTGGAGGCCCTGGGCTGGAATCAGTACGGCGGCTGGCGCATCGGCATCCGCAGCTTTGACGGGAAACGGTACTATTACTACGCCCACCTGAGGAAAAATTATCCCTACCAGTCCAGCCTCCAGGAGGGGAGCGTGGTGAGCGCCGGGGACGTGATCGGCTACATGGGCCGCACCGGCTACAGCGCCACGGAAAACACCAACAACATTGACGAATCCCACCTCCATTTCGGCATCCAGCTCATTTTCGACGAGTCTCAGAAGGAGGGAAACAACGAGATCTGGATCGACTGCTATGAGCTGGTGAAATTCCTCTCCCTGCACCGTTCGGAGGTGTATAAGGTGGAAGGGACGAAGGAGTGGACCAGAACGTACCAGATGCGGGATCCGGCGGTGGCGGAGTATATGGGGGAATTAGAAAATGAAAACGGCGGCGGCTGAGGCATCTCTCCCGCCGCCCCACCTGTCCGGACGTTTCTGCCGTCTTCCGCATATGATATAGCGAAGGGAAACAAGCCCTTCCACTATCATAAAACGGAGGTACTACCATGGGTATTGTAAATTCCAATAAACAAGTGAACCTTTCTCAGATCTCCTGCGACGGAACCGTGACCGTCACTCTGGCCCTGACCGCCGCCCCCGACATTTCCTCCAACCCCACGGACATCGTGCTGGTGCTGGACCGCTCCGGCAGTATGGCGGGAGTGCCCCTTGACAATCTGAAACTGGGGGCCAAGACCTTTATCGACATCATCGACGAGGCCACAGACAGCTCCCAGGACGGAAATATCGGCTCCGGCAGCCGCATCGGCATCGTCAGTTTCGCGGACGACGCCCAGGTAAATGAGCCGCTTATCACCTCGGTGGCGGATCTGAAGGCAGCAGTGGACAGCCTGACCGCCGGCGGCTCCACCAACCACGCCGCCGCATTCTCCGAGGCCGCCAGCCTGTTTGAGCCGCCCTCCGGAAATGCCAAGGTCATCGTCATGTTCACCGACGGAAAGACCACTGCCGGCCTTCCGCCCGCTCCTGTAGCGGCTGCCGCCAGGGCGTCCGGCATTATCATCTACTGCATCGGCCTCATTGGCTCCGACGGCATCGACGTGTCCGTCTTAAACGACTGGGCCACCGATCCGGACGCCTCCCACGTGGCGGTGACTCCTGACGCGGCGGATCTGGAGCAGCTTTTTGCCGACCTGGCCGCCAACATTTCCAAGCCCGGGGCCACGGATATTGTGATCGACGAGCTTTTGAGCCAGGATTTCGTGGTTGAGAACATTTCCGCGCCCAGCAAGGGATCCGTTTCCTCTACAGGAACCCGCTCTCTGCGCTGGACCATCGACGAGCTTGGCGTCACCGGAAACGAGGGGGCCTCTCTCTCCTTCACCGCCCGCCACACCGGCCTCACCGGCGGCTTGAAGGCGGTCAACCAATCCGTCACTTACTCCGATACCGAGGGCAACTCCGTCACCTTCCCGTCCCCGTCGGTGGACGTTTCCTGCGGCTCCTCCGTAACTCCGGAGCCATGTCCCGTTCCCGTAAACCTGGAGCTGGACGGCTGTCAGGACGCTGTGGTGGTGGACCTGGGGGACGCCGATCTGGAATCCCTGGGACGGATCGTGCAGCTGGATGTGACCATCCGCAACGTCTGCCCGAACCGCCGGGTGGCCCTGGCCGTCATCCTCACAGAGCTGGACGACTCCGGAAACGAGTATCAGCGGGGCATGAAGGCCTTCACCATCCCCGCCCACCAGTTCCCCACCTGCCGGGATGTGCTGGTGAAATGTATCAAATTCGTGCTGCCGGAGGACCTAAACGTCTCCACCGGCGCCCCTGGCTCCATGTGCGGCACCAGGAATCTGCGGGCGCGGTTTATTGCCCATAATATTGATACGGATTATCGGTGTTGTGATGTTTTGATTACCGTATAGACAAAAAGCGTTTGGCTTAAAAATATATTACTGCGCCAAAAAAGGCGGCGGTTCTCTCCGCCGCCCTCTCCAGGCAAATTTTCATATCCTTTTCATTTCCAAAAAATATTGACACCCTATCCACTCTCAGCCCATATTCCTTTTTTCCGGCAACAGACCACATTTAGACAACCTATGAATATTTTCAGTAATTATCTTCAAAAAGCCAGCAGACCTTTGTTTTATCATCGTTTTGAGAAACTGGCCTCAAAGTTTAAGTTAATGCGCAAATTGAATTTTCAAGGTTTCCCCTTTTATTCCCTATCGGTCATTTTTTATCTAAAACTGCCAAGACACACTCCACAATATTCTCCGGCATAATTTTACACAGCCGGAACAAATCATCACAGTTTCCAGATCGCCCAAAATGATCTTCCACTCCGATGGAAACCACTCTGCACGGACAATGAGACGCCGTATATTCACACACAGCCCCTCCCAGCCCGCCAATTATATTGTGATCCTCTACAGTAAAAATAATCTCGGTTTCCTTTACCGCCTTTTCGATTTCTTCCCCATCAATCGGTTTTATAGAATACATATCGACTACACGGCTGTCAATTCCTCTTTGTTTCAACTGCTCAGCTGCCTTCATAGAAAAATCCACCATACGTCCGCACGCCATAATCGTGATATGATTTCCTTCTCTCAGTCTTTGACTTCCGCCTAATTTCACATCCACATTCTCCTGATACAACTCCACATTTGGTTCCCGTCCAAATCTCATATACACCGGTCCATCCGTCTCCGCTATCAGCCTGGTCAGTTTTTCCGTGACTATCGGCGTAGACGGAACCACCACCTTCATACCAGGAATCGCCCTCATAATAGCAATATCCTCAATCGCCTGATGTGTAGCCCCGTCAAATCCAGTTTCTACACCGGCATGAGTACCAATGATTTTCACATTGTAATGGTTGTAACAGACCATATTTCTGATCTGATCCAACGCCCTCATACTGGTGAAGACAGCAAAGGAGGCTACGAAAGGAATAAAGCCGCAACTAGCCAGGCCGGCAGCTACCGATACCATATTCTGCTCCGCAATCCCGCACTCAAAAAAACGGTCCGGAAAATCTTTCTCGAATTTTCCGTAATTCAGTACATTCACGCAATCCGAATCCACCACAACAATGCGTTCGTCTTTCAAAGCCAGTTGATGGACCGTCTCGCCATACGCAACCCGATTTGCTACCATAGCTTTCCTCCCCTCTCTCACTGCACTGAATGCAAAAAGTACCCTTCCAACTCTTTTTTGGCACTTTCATACTGTTCTTCAGACGGAACTGCCCCATGCCATGCTGCTTTCCCCTCCATAAAGGATACCCCTTTTCCTTTTATGGTATCTGCCAGAATCATAATCGGTTTCTTTAACTTTTCATCCCCGGCCACTTCACGTAAAGCCTGTTCAATCTGCGGTATGGAATGACCATCAATCCTCTTTACTTCCCACCCAAACGAAACAAATTTGGCCGCCACATCTCCCAAAGGCATCATTTCATCATTGGTTCCACTCATTTGTACCTTGTTATGGTCTAGAATTGCCACCAGTCCGCTCAGTTCATATTTCGCCGCCATCATCGCAGCTTCCCAAACCTGGCCCTCCTGGATCTCTCCGTCTCCCAGCATACAGTACACTTTAAAATTTTTCTTTTTCAGTCTGGCCGCCAATGCCATACCCACTGCCGCCGATAATCCTTGGCCCAACGGTCCTGATGACATATCCACCCCCGGCGTTTTTGGATTCGGCGCACCCTGCAGAAAGCTGTCCGCCTGCCGCAGACGCCTCAGCTCATCCATAGGGAAAAATCCTCTCCTAGCCAGCGCCGCATAAAGCACTGGAGCAGAGTGTCCTTTACTTAAAACAAACCGATCTCTGTCATCCCAATCAGGATGCTCAGGATCTACCTTCATTACAGAAAAGTACAGTACCGCAATCAGTTCCGCAGCGGATAAACAACCACCAATGTGACCTGTTTTGGCATGATAGACTGCCTCCAGCGTGTCAAGTCTCAATTGGTTCGCCATGGATTCCAACTCTCCCACACAATACAATACGTACATCCCCTTTCTTTTATTTACGCAACGGCTTATTTCATAATAAAGTCTAACGCCATTGAACTTGAATACGCGGCAAATTCCGGATAGCCCTCCTTTTCGCTCACCTCCGCCGTGAGCCATCCATCATAACCCACATCTTTTAATGCCTTCTTTACTTCCCTAAAATCAACATCTCCGCTCAAAAGATCCACAAATCCTCGGATTGACGGATGCCCTTTGACAAAATCCTTCACATGAACTCGGCGAATTCTGGGCCCCAGTATACGGATCCATTGCTGCGGAACTCCCCAGGGCATTACATTTCCCACATCAAAATACACCTGTACATTGGGAGAATGGAACTGATCAATAAAATCTCTCATTTCCAACGGGGACAAGAGAAAATGATTCCAAATATTTTCCACTCCGATTACAATCCCTTCCCGCCTCGCAGTGCGCTCCACTTCGCCAAGGCCCTCTAGCGCCCGCTCATACGCCTCCTCATAGGATACTGTTTCCCGTCCCGGAAAATAATCGCTACCGTGGTGTGTTGACACCGTCTGATGCAAGGCGTCTGTGACGAAATCCATGCTCACAAACCCTGGCAGCGCCAAAATCACCTCGATTTCCAGAACAGAAGCGATCTCTATCTGTCTTACTAAAAGAGCTTTTGCCTTTTCTCTGATCTCTTTATCTCCGCTGGTAAGAGAAGCTTTCCAGTTTAAACTGCTACTTAAAGCAGTGATCTCCATTTTCTCCTCTCTCGCTATTTTTCGTATAACTTTCAGCTCCTCCACAGTACTGTCCAGACACAGCTCCCCGCTGTCCAACAACACGAGCTCCACTCCTTCAAACCCGGCCTTCCGCGCAACCTGCATTTTTTCTCTTAAATTCAGTCTGTGAGGCAATGCCCAGTAGTGAATCCCCTTCCTCATCCTTTCTCCTGTCCCTCTAGCCGGTAGCGGTAAACGGAAAATTCCGGTGTAACCGCATTTACAATAGCTGCCACTAAACGTCCCAGATTTTCAATATCGCATAGGGAACAAACCTCTATAGGTGAATGGGTATACCTGGCTGGAAATCCTAAATCCACACAGGCTGACCCATCATTTTCCATCTGGATATAAGCAGACTCGGTAATAATCCCCAGAGATGCAAATCTCTGACATGGAATCTTTTCATCTTCTGCGCTCTTTTCCGCCAGTTTCACCAATCCCTCATGGGGGATCATTCCATTCAGCGTTCCCCTTCCATGAAAGCTGTATAGATTTACTGTCGGTCCCAGTCCCAGCCGATTTTCATACTTTTTTTCCAAATCCGGCGTATCTCCCGCCAGAATTACATCCAATCCTATGGCAATATCTGGTTTCAGCCGTCTGGCAGCAAATACCGCTCCTCGAATATTAAATTCCTCCCATACGGTTCCCACAAAATGCACGGTGGAACGAGGACATTTTTTTCTGAGCGTTTCTGCCGCCAGCACCATCGCTGCCACACCGCCCCTGTCGTCCAGGGCCGTTGCACTCACCTTCCCGCCCGCCAAGGTCTGGAATCTCGGCTCATAAACCACTGGACAACCGATGTCGATTCCCAGATCTCTTACCTCCTGCTGAGAACAGGCCCCCACATCAATAAACAGCGATGTCACCGCATCTACCTTATACTTTTCTTCCGCCGATGTAGCATGATGGGCCTTAATGCCGATGACTCCCGGCACAAACTCTCCTTGTTTCGTTCGGACCACCACTCGCAGACCTGGAAGAACCTTTTCTGGAATTCCTCCCATCCGATCCACCTGGATATATCCGTCCGGTTCTATTCGTCTAACAATAAATCCCAGCTGATCCAAATGCGCATAAACCATAATAACCGGCGCCTGTTCATCCGTTCCTTCCAATGTCGCCGTCACATTTCCCATACGGTCCAGGGAGATCCTATCCACCAGCGGTGCCATGAGGCGACTGTACACATCAGCCGCCTTTTTCTCATATCCCGACGGTGACGGCGCAAGGCAAAGTTCCTTCAGCATTTCTTCCAAGTTCATTCCCATACCTCCTATGTATAGATTTCTTCCAGCTGGCGGAGAAATTTTAACGGGTTCTGTTTTTTAAATACAGCCCGTCCTAAAATAACCCCATCTGTTCCCGCCTTCCACAACTGTGCCATATGATCCTCTGTTATCCCGCCGTCTACGTATACTTTAAAATCCCTTCCTTTTTCCTGTGCCATTTCTACCGCCCGCTTTAACGCTGCCGGATACAGGGCCTGTTCCATTCCATCTGGTTCCGCCGTCATGAGCAGCAGCTCGTCCATACAGCCAAAGAACATATCCACGCTGGACACCGGAGTTTTCATATTCAAAGCCAACCCAGCCTTCATTCCCAGACATTTACAACGATTTAAAAAATCCATAGGATAATCCAGCGCCTCCACATGAGCTATGACGCTGCTGACCCCACAAAGTGCCAACTCCCCAAGGTAATTTTCCGGATGTTTGGTCATCAAGTGTACCTGCATTTCTTTTCCTTGTATTTCCTCACATATTGCCCTCACTGCTTTCATTCCAAATGTAATATTGGGAACAAAATTGCCATCTTCTATATCAATGTGAAGAAACGGCCAGTCTCCAAGGCTCTCTAACCCTTCCCGCAATGCCAGCGGATCTGCCGACGCAATTGAAGGCAAAAACACCATATCCTTTCCTCCCGTCACCACCAGCGAATCTGTTCTGTCACATATTTCCGCAGCTCCACAAACTGAGGAGATGTAAAATCTCTGGGCCTGGGCAGATCCACAGTAAGCTCCTCTTTAATACTGGCCGGCTTATTGGTCAAAATGATAATCCGATCTGCAAGATATACCGCTTCCTCGATATTGTGGGTAATAAATAGAACCGTACTGCCAAACCGCTGCCACAGCTTGATCACCTCATCCTCCAGATAATAGCGCATTTTTATATCCATCTGACCATAAGGTTCATCCATCAGCAACAGATCCGGATACATTGCAAAACTGCGCCCAATGACAATCCGCTGCTCGCTGCTAGTGGAAAGCTGATGAGGGTATTGTTTCCTGAATGACGTAAGGCCTACTAAGGCCAGAATTTCCTCCGTCCGTTTCCTGACCTCCTCCTCGGGCAGATGTTTCAGTTTCATTCCGAACATAATGTTTTCTTCTACCGTAAGCCACGGGATCGCCGACGGTTCCTGGAAGGCGAAGGAAATATTATGGATTTTGGGATCCGCCGGTTTTCCATCAATCAGAATATCACCTGAGGTTGGCCATATCAGTCTCGTAAGAAGATTTAAAAACGTCGTCTTTCCGCAGCCAGTAGGACCAACCACACAAACAAACTCGCCCTTTTTGATACGGAACGAAATATGATCCAAAACCTTTAAGTCACCAAAATTTTTTGTGAGGTCCTTTACCTCAATTTTGTATTCTTCTGCCATACTCTAAATTCCTTCCGCTAAATAGAAAGATCTGTATTTTCCGAAATCTCCTGCCTCAACTTCAAAAAATGGTCCTCCATCATATCTCTTGGCCGCGGCATATCCACCTCATAGATCTTCTTGACCCTGGCCGGGCATTCTGTCAGCAGGACAATCCTATCCCCCAGCATCAATGCCTCCTCAATATTATTGGTGACAAAAATGATCGTTCTCTTTTCCTGCTCCCAGATGCGGGCAATTTCATCCTCCATATTGTACCTGGTCTGAGCATCTAGCTGGCCAAACGGTTCATCCAAAATTAAGATCTGAGGATCATTGGTATAGGCTCTGGCAATCCCTACCCGCTGTTTCATTCCGCCAGACAATTGCCTGGGAAAATGATTCTCAAACCCGTGAAGCCCCACCAAGTCAATATACCGTTGTGCCTTTATCCGACGTTCTTTCTGCGGTACGCCTCTCATCTTCGGCCCCAGTTCCACATTTTCCATTACCGTTTTCCAAGGCAAAACTCCCGTCTTTTGAAACACCATTCCCATATGGGGATTAGGACCGCTAACAGTTTCCCCGTCCAGCAAAATCGTTCCTCCGTCTACCTCCATCAAACCGGCAATCATATTTAAAAGCACTGTTTTTCCACAATGCCCCGGCCCCAGCAATACCAAAAACTCATTATCCATTACCTGGAGAGACAGCTGGTCTACAACCTGGCGCCTGTCGCCATTTTTCATCTGGAATCCCTTGCTGACCTGCTGTATATCTAATCGGATTCTGCGTTCCTCGCCCATGGACATACCCACCTTTCAAGTAAATCAGTCAAAATTGAAATCACCGTCCCCACTAGAGCGATCACGATCATTCCCACCATTATCAACGGTACATCAAAGGCGTCCTGGCCTCTGGTAATCAAAAATCCCAAACCAGCCTTTGCACCTATCATCTCTGCCGCCAGAACAACCATAAGCCCTCCGCTGGTGGCGGTGCGAAAACCTGCAAAAATGGAGGAAACCGCGGAAGGGAGTGCGATTTCTGTCAGCAGCTTTTTTTCGCTGGCGTTAAACATTCTCCCTACATCCAGGTACAGCGGCTCAATCAGCCTCATTCCCGTAGCTGTATTCACCACAACCGGAGTGAATGTACCGATAAACACAATCACAATCTTCGGCAGCTCCCCGATTCCTAGCCACATGACAATCAGCGGTAGCCACGCGATAGGAGGAATCGGCCTGATCAACTCAAATAAGGTGCCAAACACCGCGTTAAATGTTCGGTTCCATCCGATCATGATTCCAAAGGGAATCCCAATTCCCAGCGATATCAGCAGAGCGAAAAACACTCTCCGCACACTGGCCCATATATGTCCAAATATGAGATGTCCGTTGATCGGTTTCTGGAACATTTCCACGAAACGGTTCGCTACCGCATACGGTCCCGGAACCAGATCCTCATTCCCCTGGGAGGCATAAACCCATGCCAGTACCAGCAATATCAGAGACAGCGCCGGAGCAACCGCATAAAAAATATGTCCCAAAGATACCGGACTTTTTGGTCTTGTCTTTTTCATCAAACCGTCCTCCATTTCACGAAAATGCCTTCCAGTTTCGTAAATACCCACGAAAACAGGAATCCCAGCACTCCAATGGTGACCATCCCAACTACAATAATATCCACGCGTCCGAACTGACGCCCCATGTTAATCATATAGCCTAGCCCAGCATTTGCTGCCAAAAGCTCCGCCGCCACCAGAGTACTCCATGCGGAATTCAGCGCAATCCGAATTCCCGCAAAAGTCATGGGAAGGGATGAGGGAATTCCAATTTTCAAAAATATGGTGAAGTTTGAAGCTCCGTAGGTTTTTGCCACATTGATCAGCGTCTGATTTGTACTTTTGATTCCTGCAGTAGCATTAATAACACATGGCACAAAAGATGCAAAAAATATAATCATGGCCTTTGCCTCTAACCCGATACCAACCCACAGTATGGTCAAAGGAATCCAAGCAATTGGCGGAATCGGCCGCATCAGCTCAAAAATTGGTCTCACAAACCGATTGACCGGCCGATACCAGCCCATCAGCCATCCAAGAGGGATACCGATGATAATGGCCAAAAACAATCCGCTGCACGCAACCTTCAGGCTTACCAGAATATTCGTCTGCAGCAGCGCACCATCGGGATTTTCATTGCTCAGCTTGTCTATCAGGGTTGCCGACACTTTGGTCGGAGCCGGCAAAATTTTTTCGGATAAAATGCCGGATACAGTTAATAGCTGCCAGATCAACAAAAATGTCAAAACGCTCAACATGGAAATCACTGTGTACTTGTCAAATATGTGTCCCTTTTTTCTTGTGCTCATATATCATCACCTTTTTCCATTGTGTGGGCTGCGCCTGCGCCTATATAGGCGCAGGCCGCAAAACATAGACATCGCCTAGCTAATTTTCCGCCGCCAGTTCATTGATCATATCCGCTTTAAAATAGCCTCCTAACAGCTTGTCCTGATCGCCTTCATTGTAGCTCCCGCTCCCAATATAGAACAACAGCGGATCATAGTGCATTTGTTCAATCTGGAGCATGGATGTACCTTCCGCATTTTCATTGAACATAGCCTGGTTCTCCTCCAGAGTATAATGACGATTATTCTCCAGCACAATGGTATTTTCTTCCAGAGTTCCTGTGGCTCCCGCCGCCTCATTAATATCTGTAAACATCTGAGCCGCCTGGGCAAAATTCTCATCGCTGCTGTAAATCCAGTCTACTGTTGCAAAGTACAGTTCCATCCACTTTTTAATAGCCTCATACTTTTTCGGATCCTCATAGCTGCGCGGATTAGCGCACATCACGGTGGGCAGCTCTATGTCCAGATCGTTGGCACTCATGACAACCGTATAGTCTTGATTCATCTCATCCGCGTACGCAAAGCTGCCCCAGAGAGCGCCCACCTCTCCTTTATCTGCCCGGAGAGCCGTATTGATGCCGGTCACTTCCATATGGGTCATTGCCACATCCGTATCGGATAATCCGAACTTATCCAAACCGGTTGACAAAACGTAATGCAACGTCGATCCGGTAGGCACCAGGATTTCCTTCCCTTTCCATGTATCTGCCGTGCCATATACATTAGGATATTCCTCCAGGTTCTTTCCAGCCGCAACGATATCCGAATCATTTTTAGCAAAAATCCGCAAAGAGTCATAATCTCTCGCCGCCGCGCCGATCACGTACATATCCTGACTGATGATTCCGGTGAGAACGCCGCCAAGTCCCAGTGTTCCGCAGTCCCAAGAATCCGACATCATTGCTTCGACCATAACTGGCCCGTTTCCAAAAACCTCAATATTGGCCTCAATTCCTACTTTCTCATACCCACCTAATTTTTCAATCATATAAATGATCATCCCATGGTGAGAACCTGTCAGATATCCGAAATTTAACGCTACCGGTTCAGCCAGCGGCTCAATATCATCATAAATTCCCGCGCCAACCTCTGTTTCCGTTTCATTGCCGGATGCCGCGCCACTTTTTTCGTTATTTTCCGCCGTTCCCCCACAGGCTGCCATATTCCCCGTTATCATCCCCGCAATCAGTAACAGACTTAACGCTTTACTCCAGTTTTTCTTCATAGACCTTCTCCTCTCTCAAATGTTCTACTGCTCCTTTGTTTTATCTTCCGTCGCGAAAGCATTTTACTTTATCCATAAACTCCTTCACACGCTCACGGTCAACCCCATTCTCAAATTTTCCGTTTTCCTTAAAAGTAGTTCCCACAATAGCACCGTCCGCGACAGATAGCTGGGTGGCGATATTTCCTGTGTTGCACCCCGTATTCGCCAACACTACCATGTCAGGAACTGCCGACTTCACCTCACTCAGAATCTGTGTGTCCGTACTCTCCCCAGCCGTCAGCCCCGACACACAGAGCGCATCGGGCTTACAATTAAACACTGTGGTTTTAGCTACCTCTTTAATATTACGCTGCGCCAAATATACTGCCGCTTCCGGGACAATGTTAAACATCAGTTTCACATTCTGAGCCCCGATGGCATATTGATGACGGACAGTCTCTCCACAGTTTGTATTCCAAAGGCCGAAATCGCTTGCATAGACGCCGGTAAATATTTCCCTTACAAATTTAGCCCCTGTTGCCACTGCCAGATCCAAGGACGCTTTCGGATCCCAGAGGACATTCACCCCATAAGGAATACGAATCTCTGACTTTAACTCTCCAATCACCCTCCCCATGGCTGCCAGAGTCTCCTTCCTCACGTCCGTCAAATACGGCAAACTGAATTCGTTAGAAAACATTACCGCATCCACTCCCCCATCCTGAAGGGCGTGTAAATCTTCCCTGGCTTTCTCGATCACCCAATCCATTCCCCGTTTCTGATCATACCCCGTATCCCCCGGTAATGCCTGAAGGTGACACATAGCGATAATCGCCTTTTCTGTCCCGATTACTTCTTTTAACCAGCTCATTTCCCTCTCCTTTCCAGATCACACTAGATGTATTTGCCCAATTTCCTTTTTCAGCCTATTTCCATATTCCTCATTCACTCCCTTGTCCATAACCAGTGTGTCAATATCGGACAGATTGCAAACCTTCGCCAGGGCCACTCGCTCCAGCTTGCTGTGGTCCGCCACCAGAATCACCTCCTTCCCTGCCTCTATCAGACGCTTTTTCGTGCTGACTTCCAACACATTCGTATTAGATACGCCAAAGTCCAGATCAATGGCGTCTGCCCCTAAAAACGCCTTATCTACTCGTATGCCCCGCAAATAATCTTCCACCATGCTGCCCCACAGCACATTGTTATACCCCGGCCTTCTGAGGCCGCCGGTAACAATCAGCGTGGACGTGGAATGCAGGACAATATTGCTCGCAATAAACAGATCGTAGGTGATCACCGTTAAATTAGGGATTGCGGATAATTCGCTGGACAGGTAATATGTAGTAGTACCGGAATCCAGCAAAATGGTTTCCCCCTCCGATATAAAGGATGCCGCTTTCTTCGCAATCCGTCTTTTTTCATAAGGCATGATCATCAGCCGTTCCTTGTGCTGCCTCTCAAAGGAAGACGTACCGCTGTCCTTTAACACGGCCCCTCCGTGAGTCCGCACCAAATGGCCCTGTGCATCCAGCTCATCCAAATCGCGGCGTACCGTGGCATCAGATACTTCCAGATACTCCGCCAGCTCTTTTATCTGAGCGCTTTTGTGTTCTTTTACGTATTCGATGATTTTCTGCTGTCTACCTGCCGGGATAATCGTACTCTTTTGTTCCATAAGTATATCCTCTCTCTGTTTATTTTCTCTTTTGTAATATTTTGTAGTTTTTTGATTGTTTTATGGACTAATTATCTCATATTTGTCATAATATGTCAATTTCTTTTTCTAACTTTTGCAATAAACAGCAAAAAATGGCACTTCATCAGCCTCTCCAGCCAACAAAATGCCATTTTCCTCATTTTTTCTATCCTTCTTCTACTTCAATCCTTTTTCCAATCCCCCGCGCTACTTCACATACGCCTCCGGCCGCGCGCACCCATTCGTCCCGTCATACACCTGATCTTTCAGCATCAGGTGCACGGCCGACAGCTTAAAGGTCTGGGGCAGGGCCAGGATTCTGGGGTTGGGGCCGGTGTATTTTCTCATGGCGTCCTGGAGCGCCTCCTCGAAGGTCGCCCTGGTCTTTAAGCCCATGCCTCTGGCGTAGCCCGGTTCCTGGGCGCCTACAATGTAGATGGCGGAGGTGTTCATTTCCGCGATCTGGCCGCAGCTCATCATGGAAAAGCCGTGGAAGGGGTGGAAGGCGTTGCAGAAACGGTATTTCCGGATATACTCCTCGTTGGTGGCGAAATACTCGCCGTAGCGGTTCATGTCTGTGAGCACGTTCATGTAGTCATGCTGGAACATATCATAGCACTCCCGCAGGTAGGGCCACAGCTCGTCGTGGAAGTAGCCGTTGCAGATGGAGGAACAGATGATCACGCAGTTTTCCTTCATCACCCTCTTGTGGCGGATGACCTGGGCGGAGAGGGCCTGCATCATCATGATGGGGTTAGTGCCCATGCCGTTTCCGTAGTGGAACTCCTGGGGCATTCCAAATACCATGATGTCGTACTTTTCTTCCGCGAAGGGCACGTAGGTGCGCTTGTCCGCCATATGCCAGGAAAGGGGCTGCATCTCGGCGGCGTAGCCGGAATTGATCTCGATCTGCCGGGACTGGGTGTCGAGAACGGCGTCGCAGCAGAAATATTTCTTGCCCATGTGTTCTTCCTGTTTCATGCCAATCTCGTCAAACTTTGTCCGCATGAGAGAATGGCCGCTCACCGGGGTGAAATCCTGGCGGTGCATCACCTGGGGCACGTGGTGGGACGCGATGGACGTCCAGTGGTTCAAACCGGTGGCGCAGTGCTTGTAGCCGCCAGAATAGCCGCCGTAGGGGTTGCCCTGGGTGTGACCGATGAGGATCGGCAGGTCGCAGTCGTGGACGTAGCGGTTTAAGAATACAGGATCCCCTCTGTCGGTATAGCCGCAGTCCACCATGTGATCCTTGTCCTCGCTGTCGTGGTTGATGATCTGCCCGGTGTACCAGAACTCGTTAAACAGCTCCTCGCCCAGGATGGCTCTCAGCTGGGGGATCTTGTTTTTCGGGTGAAGGCCGTTGGAACAGATGAGAAGGACGTCCTTCTTCTCCACGCCGGCCTTGTAAAGCTCATTTAAAATGATGCGGATGGACATTTTCCGGTGGGAGGTGGGCTGGAGCCCGCCTTTTACGATGTCCGGGAATACGATGGTGACCTTTGAGCCCTTGTGGGCCAGCTCGGAAAGCGGCGGCATCCCGATGGGGTTGCGGATGGACTGCAAATATGCCTCCTCCAGCTTTTCCTCCGGGATACAGGGCGGATCCGGCACGGTCACTCCCGGGATAAATACATCGGTATTGTCCGGAAGGGACGCGTTCATCAGGCCGTGCCCATATTCAAACTGTAAATTTTTCATTGTCATTACCTCTCTTTGCTGTGGGACGGCAGGAAAACGCAGCCTGCCGCCGGAAATTCCGTGATGATGTAAGTGATGATATAAAAAGTGTGCGTTTGGCGCACACTCGCGCCGGAGCGCGGATGCGTCAGCAGCCATATTCCTCTGCGCGCAATACTGCGCCCCCTAAGCCTTAAACCCCCAGGTACAGTCCAGCGATCTCCAGATACTCCTCCGGGTAAAATCCGATCTCCCCCGTAAATCGGGTCAGGGCGATCAGTCCGCCGTCGATGGAGGGGATTTCCGCCAGCATTCTGGCGTTATCCTGCTTTAACCCGCCTCCGTACACCACGTCCATGCCGCCGGAGACTTCTTTTACATATTCAGCGATCTTTGTAATGTATTCCTTGTCCGGCGGTGTCTTTCCGGGGCCGATGGCCCATACCGGCTCATAGGCGATCACCACCCGGCTTTTGTCCACTCCCGCCAGGCCCGTCTCAATCTGCTCCCGCAGCACCTCTTTCCACCGCTCCTGCTCCTCCGCCTTTTCGCCGATGCAGTAGAGCACGGAGAGTCCGGCCTCCACCGCCTGCTTTACCTCCTGGTTTAACAGCCGGTTCACCGCCGCCGTGTCCTCCACGCCAGCCTCCTTTAAGATGCCGGCCTTGTCGTTTCTCTCCTCACAGTGGCCGATGAGAACGCTCTCACACCCCAGGGCTTTCACCGCCTTGGCGGTGCGGTTCGTGGTAAACGCGCCAAAATTATGGCCGGGAGCCACATCGTCCCGGTATACGCCCTGGCAGCCGATCTGCACCGGGTTTCCCGCCGCTTTCGCCTGGATGGCCGGGATGATGTGGGCCTCCGGAAGGTACATCACAAACTCTGTCTCCTCCCCCGCTGCCTCCGCCAGCCGGCGCACCCCGTCCTGGGTCTGGCTCACAATAAAGCCGCCCCACTCCGCCAGCGGGGCAATGGTGTTTACGCCGCCCTGGGATTTGGGGATGTCAAAGCGCTTTAAATTCAGAAAAATGTGTTTCATGTACCGTTT
>OLRK01001641.1_pt1 | contig 17358 bp, 13 predicted proteins | sample 1672911 | NCBI WGS metagenome assembly OLRK01 (sample SAMEA3136736, study PRJEB25190) | human gut metagenome | biome: human gut; feature: human-associated habitat; material: faeces | place: Austria | collected 2013 | reverse complement strand
AAAAACGGAGCCGCTGCTCCATAGACGATTAATCATCTATTTTGCAACGGCCCCTTTTTATATTTATCTTTGATTTTAAGAAGCGGCTGCCTGCTCCATCATTTCATTCATTGTCCGCAGGGCCTCTGTTAATTGCGAAACTGCAGAAGTAAAACGCTGCTGCTCCGTTTTTACTGCTTCCTCCAGAGCTGCAAGCTCCTTTGCCACATCGGTTTCACCATTCTCTTTCTTTTCCTGCAGAGAATCGATCACATCATACAGGTCTAAATGGGAGATCACTTTTCCCGCTCCCCAGGACAGACGGTCCTCATCCTGCTTTAATACCTGATCGGTAAAGAATTCATAGGTTTCCCTGCTGAAATCATATGCATACCAGTTATTATCAATGGCATATAAATAATTGTCCAGTGCCTCCTGAATATTCTGATCCTTCAAAGCAGAAATAGCTCCATTCAGATTTGTCAGATTATTGTAGCCATGCTGCTGCGGGAAGATAACCCCATCCTCCCAGGTCAGCTTTACAAAGTTTTCCTCTGCAAACCGGAACATGGAAAGAAGCTGCTCATTAAGCGCTCCCCCATCCTTATGCTGAAGCTGGCCGATCTTAGTATAAAGGGCCTTTCCGTTTTCCACAGCTCTGCTTATCTCTTCAGATAAGGCTTCATAATCCGCACCTGCCTGTACATAAATGTCTTTTTCTCCCAGCTTCTCATTCATCTGTTCAAAACGCAGTGAAAAATCCATCGGCAGAACTGTAAACTTATCAAATGCCATTAAAAGCAGGCCATACAGTTTTTGCTGGAATACAAAATCATCTTCATCATAGGTGCTTTCATTATCAAATGGTGTATGATAGATAGAGGAATCATACTCTGGATCTGTATAACCGTTGCGGAAGGCGGGCACGCCCTCAGCTGTATATGCGAAATCATCTGACCATGACCGCAGCGGATACTCTGTCTGAAGCCCCTTTGTAAAATCCTCCGGAACATCCGGGATATACTGGAATAATTCATTCAGAACAGAATTATATTCATAGATCGTTCTCACAAGAGCATATCCCCGCTGTTTCATACCAGGACTCTCAAAGTTGATCATAACTGCTGTATTTTTGCTCCACTCCGGTGTATTTTCTGTGATCTGACGATGGGAGCCTACAGCCCAGTCATATCGGGAGTTTATGATCCCCCATTCCTCTGCCCCATGGGCCACAACACGGATCGTCTTTTCAGGCTCATAGCCGCTGTCGATCAGCGCTCTGGAAATACTCAGGATCATGGCAATGGCTGTTCCGTCATCCTGGAAGCCATCCCAGTAAGCGTCATAATGTGCTGCCAGGATGATCTGCTCATCACTTTTTCCCGGGATCTCCCCAATAATATTATAGGACTGGGTATCCGGCGTAACGACAGAATCAATATTTAAGATCACGGAGGTATTTCCAGCAGCCAGGGCTTCCTTTAACAAAGAGCCGTCCTTTACTGACATGGAAAAGATCGGCGCATATTCCGGTCCGCAGATATCCTGTGTCACAATGGTCTCGTCACTTTCTTCCCCATATCCGGAAACATTCACAGCCAGTACACCGGCTGCTCCATTTAAATAGGCCTCATACGCCGGGTAATTCACCCACCAGTCAGATGACTGGTCAATATCGACCAGAACCCACTTTCCCTTTACATCAAGGCCAGCAAGCTCATCCTCCGTTCCCCGTCCAGCATAGACAACCTCATAGGTATCTCCCTTGGATTGAAACTGTACTGCCTGTCCGCCTAAAACTGCTGTATGCTCCTCTCCATCGGCTGTTGTAAAGGTAAGATTTCCTTCCTTATATTCCCATCCGTCTGTTTTAAAAGCATCTTTATGTACGTTCTGAAGCCCGATCGCCTCAAATTCCTTAACCAGCATTTCGCCTGCTTCAAACTCTGCCTGAGAGCCTGCAGTACGGTAACCTGTTTCATTTGAGCGGTTTTCCAACAGACGGCGCGTAATATCAAGACCATAAGCCCTGTTCTCCTCCACCTTGTCTGCAAAGGCCTTCTCAGAAGCCCCATAGGTAAATAATCCGCCTTCTGCAGATCCCTCAGCTACTGTTTCAGCTGTGGTTTCAGCTGCTGCGGCTGTTGCTGTTTCTGCCTCTGTTCCGGAAGTAGTATTTGTACTGCATCCGCCAATGATCAGACAGCCGGAACACAGCAGCGCCAAAAATGCTTTTGTTTTTTTCATATAACCTTTCCTTTCCTCTGAAAATTCAGTTTTTTATTTTAATTGCCAAAGTCCCTGCTGTCAATCAGTTTTTATGAAACAAAAAAACTTCAGCCATACATACTTCGCATGACTGAAGCTTTTAAATGAACTTCTATTCCGCGCTTACATCCACCTGTACGCCCTTCACGGCCCAGTTATAATCCTCCATAGCCTGACGCAGGGACAGATCTGCACACTTAAACCCGGACTGCGCCTGAAGGAAGGCCATTTCCTGCTGAAGGAACTGTATCTGGCTCAAGGAGCCGTTCTGCTTCTGGATCTGGGCTGCATTCCATGCTATCTTCGCACTCTCATAGGCTGTAGCTGCGGAATCGTAGGCAGCCTTCTTTTCCAGAATGGTATCATAGAGAGTCTGGATATCGGAACGGACTGTATTTTCACTGTACTCCACATTGCGCAGCTTGTTGGCCCTCTGGGTCGTTGATTTGGTAGTACGGTTCTGAAGGTCCGTCATACCTCCGTCAGAGGAACCTCTCAGGCTGATAAGCTGGTAGTTATTTCCTACCGCCTTCTCCTTATCTGCATTTACATCAATGGAACTGATCGCCCCAATATCCGCAGACGGAACCGGCCCTATCTCCGGGCTGCCGTCAAGGCCCCATCCTGTAAAATTACATAAAAGCTTATGGATCTGCTCAATTCCTGCATCCAGAGTATTTAAACTGGCCTGGGTACTGGACAGCTGGGCTGCAGCTGAGATCACATCCCCATCCACAGCCATCCCCTGGGACTGCATGGTCTGCTGCAGCGTCTGGGCAGCCTGTGACAGCTCCAGCCCCTTGGCAGCCACCTGTCGCTGGGATAAAAGCTGTTCATACTGATTCATCAGGGACTGTACTGTCATTACAAGGGCATTGACCTGGCGGTTCAGCTGTTTTTCGCTGCTGGCCTCCGACCTGCCTAAGGAACGGTCCAGGCTGGCCGCTGCACTGCGCATTTTTCTTGCATTAGCCCTTAAGGCCTGGGCTGTTGCAGTGGAAACAGCCTTATCCATCCCTGTCTGCTCCTTGGCAAGCTCATACAGATCATCTGCCTGAGCATAAAGATCATCTGCCATTACGCGCTCGCTGGCACTGATCATCCCGTTGTCCTGAAGCTGCCCCTTTACCATATCGTATCCGCTTTTGATGGGGCCATAGTAATTTTTGATCAGCCCTTCCAGTTCATCATATTCCATATGGTTATCCTGAAGCCTCGAAAGCTCCGCCTCATAGGCGCTTCCCGGCTCCGGCTGGTCTCCCGGTCCTGCAAGAGCAGGAAATACATTTCCTGACGCAAGCACTGCAGTAAGTCCCAAAACCATCCATGGCCTGTATATATTATTCTTTATCATGGTAAATCCCTCTCTTCTGCAGATTAGTTGGATGTAGTAAGTCCCTTTACATTCCAGTCATAGGCCTCCATTGCCAGGAGAAGCTGGAGCTTCTTTGTCTTTACATCATTCTGGGCTGCCAGCTGTGCATTCTCAGCTGTCTGGTACTGAAGCTCTGTCATCTGTCCTACCGCCCTGCTCGCAGCTGCCTTGTTCAGATTATTTGTCTCTACGATCACCTTGGCCTCTGCTGCTGCAAGAGCATCCCTGGCAGTAAGCACTGTATTGTACTGCCCCTTTAAGGAGCGCACTGCTGTATCCTTTGCATTCTGGATGCTTACTGCATTGGCCTCCTGCAGATCGGTGCTTGAAAGGTTTCCTGCTTTTTTCTCATAGTATTTTACATCATAATTATTTGCAATGGCTGTCTGCGCATCCGCCTCCGGGTTCATGGCATCAATGCGGGATAGATCCGGCTCCGGCACTGCCTTTATTTCAGGAGATGCATCTGCACCCCATCCAAGCATCATACACAGATTGCGGTGTACATTGTCCTGTGTCTTCTGAGCTGCCAGGATCGCTGCCTCCTGGTCCTGAAGGGCCTTCTGGGATGTCAGCACATCCATCTGGGTTGCCATGCCTACTGACTGCTGAGCCTGGGTAAAGGCAAGCTGGGTTTCCAGAAGACGCTTTCCATTCTGCAGATCCTCCAGATTATACTGGGACTGCTCCAGGGAAACCATCATCTGCTGGGCCTGGTAAGAAAGCTTCGCCTCTGCCTGGTCATACTGGATCTTCTCCATGTCCGCATCCTGATAATTGTTGTCTGCCTGCTTGGTAAGAAGACCTGCCGTGTATTTTAAGCTGGCCCAGGTTACATCATCCTCTGCATTGTCAGCCTGAGTCCAGATATCGTCAATATCATCCATATAAGCCTCATAGACATCATTTAAGTCCTTGTTTTTCTGGTCATTATAGATGGAGCGGTTGCTGCGCACCGTAGGATTGTATTCATGGATCAGATCCGGAAGCTCCCCATACTCCATTACATTGTCCCTGAGGGATGCCCATTTGTCAGAAGAATAAGCAAATTCCGGGCTTAAATCCTTGTTATAATCCGGCGCCGGTGCTTCCGGGGCCTGATATGCATTATCATCCGGGTGGTTCTTGGCTGCAAGCGCAGTCATAGGGGCGGCAGCTGCCAGTGCTGAGGCAGTAAAAGCCACTGCCATACGATATGTATATTTCTTTCTGCTATGTTTCATCATTCATTCTCCTCTGCTTAATGGTTTTCCGGTTTCTCTGCAGGAACCATACTCCAGAATCTGCATCTGTGTTTCTGTGATCTGTAAAATTTCCTCCCTGGATGCCAGCTCCTTGTAGTGCATGGTAAGACCCTTTAAGAAGACAAGAATACAGAGCTCCGCCACACATGCCAGCTCTTCTTTTGATGCCGGAAGCTTCGCCGCATCCCCCGCCTCCCGGAGTTCATCCAGCAGGCAAAGAAAACCTTCATCCCGAAGCATCAGCCCCTTCACGCCGAAAAAATGATTCTGGCTTACCACATTCATGTCTGTAAGGATGTTCCGGTACAGCTTATAAGCTGTATCCTGTTTTCCCTCCATGATCTCCTTTAAAAGCCGGCAGGGAACCGAAAACAGGTTTCCCTTTTCCTCCTCCAAAATTTCAAAAACCCTGCGCCTGCACTGTATCCCAAAGCCCCGAAGCATATAGCACATCAGATCGTCTTTATCCTCAAAGTAGGTATAAAAACTGCCTCTGGAGATTCCTGCTTCCTTAATGATCTGATTGATGGATGCAGCTGTGTAGGATGTCCTTGAAAATTCATTGGCAGCTGCTTTCAGTATCACCTGCTGCTTCTCAGGACGAAGGTTTAAAAAACGTTGGGTTGGCATCATACGCCTCCTTGCCATCTTCTGTAAATCCGTTAAAACGGTTTGCAACACTTTCATGACATGATGTCATGCTCACAATTATACTCACTTTTTCCATCGAAAGTCAAGAAAGCTTTTCTAAACTTTCCCTAAAGAAATTGGGGGAAGCACTGGGCATCCGCCCTATGAAGATTTAGGCAGTAAAACGTTTATGAAAGCAAGCTTTCAACACTTTTTTACTGCTTAAATCTTCGCATGGCTGAACTGTTACATAAATACTGGAGATTATAAAAATGAGCAGAGTAAGAACAAGATATGCACCAAGCCCTACAGGCAGGATGCATGTTGGAAACCTTAGAACAGCGCTCTACGCCTATCTGATCGCAAAGCATGAGGGCGGAGATTTCCTGCTGCGTATTGAGGATACAGACCAGGAACGCTATGTGGAAGGCGCTGTGGAGATCATTTACCGCACCCTGGAGGAGACGGGCCTGATCCATGATGAGGGTCCGGATAAGGACGGGGGCTGCGGCCCCTATGTCCAGAGTGAGCGCCAGGCATCCGGCATCTATATGAAGTATGCAAAGGAGCTGGTGGAGAAGGGGGAGGCATATTACTGCTTCTGCACCCCGGAGCGCCTTGCTGGCCTTAAAAAAGAGGTAAATGGGGAAGAGATCATGGCTTATGACAAGCACTGCCTTGGCCTGTCAAAGGAAGAGGTAGAGGAGAAGCTTGCAGCAGGAGTTCCCTTCGTGATCCGCCAGAACAACCCAACTACCGGCACAACCACCTTCAGCGATGAGATTTACGGCGATATTACAGTCGATAATGCAGAGCTGGATGACATGGTTTTGATCAAGTCAGACGGCTATCCCACCTACAATTTTGCAAATGTAGTGGATGACCATTTAATGGGCATTACCCATGTAGTAAGAGGAAATGAATACCTGTCCTCTTCCCCTAAGTACAACCGCCTTTATGAGGCTTTTGGCTGGGAAATCCCGGTATATGTACACTGCCCGCTGATTACAGATGAGAACCATCACAAGCTCAGCAAGCGAAGCGGCCATTCTTCCTTTGAGGATTTACTGGAGCAGGGTTTTCTTTCTGAGGCAGTGGTAAATTATGTGGCGCTGCTGGGCTGGTCGCCGGAAGGAAACAGGGAAATCTTCTCTCTGGAGGAGATGGTAAAGGAGTTTGATTACCGCCGTATGAGCAAGTCTCCGGCAGTTTTTGATATGACAAAGCTGCGCTGGATGAACAGCGAGTATATGAAGGCTATGGATTTTGATAAATTCTATGAGATGGCAGAGCCTTATATCCGTCAGGTGATCACAAAGGATCTTGATTTAAAGAAGATCGCAGCTATGGTGAAGACCCGTATTGAGGTATTCCCGGATATTGCAGGCCACATTGACTTCTTTGAGCAGCTTCCGGAGTATGATGTGTCCATGTATACCCATAAGAAGATGAAGACAAATGCAGAAACTTCCTTAAAGGTACTTCAGGATGTGCTTCCTCTGTTAGAGGCCCAGGAAGATTTTTCCAATGATGCTCTCTATGAGCTTTTAGCAGGCTATGTATCCGAGACAGGAGTAAAGACAGGCTTTGTTATGTGGCCTATCCGCACAGCTGTCTCCGGTAAGCAGATGACACCTGCGGGAGCAACAGAGATCATGGAGGTTCTTGGCAAGGAGGAATCTCTGGCAAGGATCCGCAAAGGAATTGAATTGTTAGGAATGTAATACATGGCGTTTAATGATGCACAAAAGAAAGCGATCCGGCACGGGGAAGGCCCTGCGCTGGTGCTTGCCGGACCCGGCTCTGGGAAGACTACGGTCATTACCAGCCGGGTCCGTTTTCTCACAGAAAAAAGAGGGGTAAATCCCGGGAATATTCTTGTGATCACCTTTACAAGGGCTGCTGCCGCCGAAATGAAGGAGCGCTATGAGCGGCTGACGGAAAACAGAGGGGGACGCGTTGCCTTTGGAACCTTTCATTCCATCTTTTTTATGATTCTTAAGCTGGCTTACCGCTATGAGGCTTCCCAGATCGTAAGGGAGGAGGAGCGGCTTGGATTTATAAGGGAGATGGCAGAGAGGATAGGCCTGGAGCCGGAGGATGAACGGGAATTTGCGTCAGCAGTACTCAGCGAGATCAGCTCCGTAAAGGGGGAGCTTACCCCTGTTTCCGGTTACCACGCAAAAAGCTGTGCACCGGAAGCTTTTGGGCGGCTTTATAGGGGCTATGAGGACTGGCTGCGCCGTCAGGGAAAACTGGATTTTGATGATATGCTGGTTATGTGCTATGAGCTTTTTAAGGAGAGGAAGGACATTTTAAGGCTCTGGCAGGAAAAATACCAGTATATTTTGATTGACGAATTTCAGGATATTAACAGGCTTCAATATGAGGTGGTAAAAATGCTGGCTCTTCCAAGAAATAACCTGTTTATTGTGGGGGATGACGACCAGTCTATTTACCGTTTCAGAGGGGCAAGACCGGAGCTGATGCTGGGCTTTGAGAAGGATTACCCGGGGGCAGAGCGCATTCTCCTCAATGTGAATTACCGCTCCAGCAGTCAGATCGTAGAGGCAGCTGGTCAGCTGGTGTGCCATAACAGCATCCGTTTCCCGAAAGAGATCCGGGCGGCAAGGGGAGCAGGACGCCCCATCTGCGTAAGGCAGTGGGCAGACGGCAGGGAGGAAACCCTGGCAGTGGCAAGGGAGCTTCGCGACTATGCCAGGATGGGCATTGCCTACGAGGACATTGCAGTGCTGTACCGCACCAACCAGGGCCCCAGGCTTTTAGTGGAGCGCTTAATGGAATATAATATTCCCTTTACGATGGGGGATAATCTTCCAAACCTTTATGAGCACTGGATCGCAAAGAATATTATAAGCTATATCCGCATTGCCGGAGGGGAGCTGAGCCGTTCCCTTGTGCTTTCTATTATTAACCGTCCGCCCCGATACATCAGCCGGGACGCCTTTGAGGGGAAGCGGGTGAACTGGGAAGCCTTAAAATCCTTTTATCAGGACAGGAACTGGATGCTTGACCGCATTGAACAGCTGGAGTATGATCTGAAAATGATAGGTACCATGGCTCCGGTAGCTGCAGTTAACTATATCCGCAAGGCAGTGGGGTATGATGATTATATCAGGGAATATGCCAGTCAGCGGTGTATTGGGCAGGAGGAGCTCTTTGAGGTGCTGGATGCACTGCAGGAAAGCGCGGGCGGTTTTCAAACGGCCACGCAGTGGTTTGAGCATATAGAGGAGTATGGAAAGCAGCTGAAAAATCGTCCTGCACTTCGGGAAAAACAGGAGCGGGGGGTCAGGCTTATGACCATGCACAGCTCCAAGGGCCTGGAGTTTAAGGTGGTCTATATCCTGGATGCCAACGAAGGAGTGACTCCCCATAAAAAGGCAGTTTTAGAGCCTGACATGGAGGAGGAGCGCCGGATGTTTTATGTGGCAATGACAAGGGCTAAAGAGAGGCTGCATATTTATTATGTAAAAGAGCGCTATCATAAGAAGCAGACAATTTCGCGGTTTGTGGAGGAGATTGGCGGTTAAAAGGAGGAAACATGGCAGGGCTTGTCCATATTTATTGCGGTGACGGAAAAGGCAAGACAACGGCTGCAGTGGGACTGGCTGTCCGGGCTGCAGGCCGGGGAAAACGGATTTTGATCGCCCGCTTTTTAAAGACAGATGATTCCGGCGAGGTGAAGGTATTTTCCTATATTCCGGGGATTACCCTGCTTCCTTGTGAGAAGAGCTTTGGCTTTTCCTGGAACATGACGCCCCAAATACGGCAGGAGGCTTTAGAGTATTACGGCGGCTTATTTTCCAGAGCCTGGGAACAGGCAGCATCAGGCTTTGATATGCTGGTGCTGGATGAGGTGATGGCGGCCTGCAGCCAGGGCTTTGTGGAGGAGAAGGAGCTTATTTCCCGGTTAAAAAGCAGGTCGGATAAGCTGGAGGTGGTTTTGACGGGAAGGAACCCTTCCAAAGAAATCCTTGCTCTGGGAGATTATGTGACGGAGATGAGGTGTTTGCGTCATCCTTATGAGAGGGGAATCGGGGCCAGGGAGGGGATTGAATGGTAGTGACCATCCGGTCTTGGAAAAATGGCCTTGCAATTTTTTTCTGGGTCTGATACAGTGTACACATAAGAGGCAGTTGCCCCGTCCGGCCCGGGCCGGGCAGAGCTGATAAAAAATGATTCAGAGAGGAATTATCTATGGCAGACGAAAAGAACTTAAATGAAGAAGAGCAGGAAATGACCGTTACCCTTACACTGGATGATGATACAGAGCTGGAGTGCGTTGTCCTTACGATCTTCACAGCTGGAGAGCGTGAGTACATTGCCCTTCTTCCAATGGAGGGAGCTGACGCAGAGGAGGGCGAGGTTTACCTTTACCGTTACAGTGAGACAGAGGACGGTGTACCAAACCTTGACAACATCGAGGATGATGAGGAATATGAGATTGTTGCAGATGCCTTTGACGAGCTTTTGGATGATGAGGAATATGACGAGCTGGTTGGCGAGGATGAGCTGGAAGACTGAGGATAAAACGTCGGTCTGAAACGGGAAAGTCAGAAAGAGAGGCCTGGATTTTGCGGTGGAACGCAGAAACCAGGCCTTTTTGTTTTATCGTTTTGTGAACCTTGTGTGAACTTGTGGAATTTATGTCCTGTTTCTGCTAGAATAAATCCAACGAGTTGTGAAGGAGGATTCCCATGGATGGTTTAAAGATATTGGTAGTAGATGATGAGGCCAGGATGCGCAAGCTGGTGAAGGATTTCCTGTCTATAAAGGGATTTACAGTGCTGGAAGCAGGAGACGGGGAGGAGGCAGTAGATCTGTTTTTTGCACAGAAGGATATCTCCCTGATCATCCTGGATGTGATGATGCCGAAAATGGATGGCTGGGAGGTTTTGAAAACGATCAGGAAGTATTCTAAGATCCCGGTGATCATGCTGACTGCCAGGTCAGAGGAGCGGGATGAGCTTCAGGGCTTTTCCCTGGGGGTAGATGAGTATATTTCAAAGCCCTTCAGCCCTAAAATACTGGTGGCAAGAGTGGAGGCTATCCTGCGAAGAAGCAATGTGGCTGTATCGGAGACAACAACGATAGGCGGCATCCGTATTGATAAGGCAGCCCATCAGGTAACCATTGATGGAAAGGAAATTGAGCTGAGCTTTAAGGAATTTGAGCTCTTGTCCTATTTTGTGGAAAATCAGGGCATTGCCCTTTCAAGGGAAAAGATTTTGAATCATGTATGGAACTATGACTACTTTGGTGATGCCAGGACGATCGATACCCATGTGAAGAAGCTCCGCAGCAAAATGGGGGAAAAGGGGGAGTATATTAAGACCATCTGGGGCATGGGCTACAAATTCGAGGTGAGCGAGGAATGAAGCATTCCATCCGGTTAAAATTTACTCTTATCTTTGTGGGCCTTATGGCGGGAGTTCTGGTGGCCATGTGGGCAGTAAACAGTTTTTTTCTGGAAAAATACTATATTGGGCAGAAGGTGGATATTCTGGAGGACGCCTATGAATACCTGAACTGGTATGCCGTTGATAAGGCAAAAAAAGGGGAAAGCCTGACAGAGGAGCTGCAGAACATTTACGGGGATTCGGAGGAGCAGACTGACGCCAGCAGGATGCTACGCATGATGAGCGATAAATATAATACAACCATTGTTCTTGTGGACAGCATGAATAACGCTACCTTCCCATCCTTAAGGGACGGACGTTTTTTTGCGGAGCTGGTGCAGCAGTATATCCTTGGAAAACAGGAGCCCAATACGGAAACGATCGTGGCAAAGGAGAATTATCAGATACAGAAGCGCTATGACCGCCATTCCCAGGGCTATTACATCCAGAACTGGGGATTTCTGGAGGATAACAAGACAATCTTCATTATGTCCATGCCCATTGCCAGCATCCATGAGAGCGTACAGCTGTCAAACCGTTTCATGGCCTATGTGGGCCTTGTGATCCTGGCGATCGGAAGCATTCTTATGTATTTTGCCACAAAGAAGGTTACATCCCCCATTCTGTCCCTGGCTGCCCTTTCAGAGCGTATGTCGGAGCTTGATTTTGAAGCCACCTATACAGGGGATTCCCAGGATGAGATCGGTGTCCTTGGCCACAGCATGAACACCTTGTCGGAAAAGCTTAAGGAAACCATTGGCGCCTTAAAAACAGCCAATAATGAGCTGCAGCGGGATATTGAAGAGAAAATCCGTATAGACGAGACGCGCAAGGAATTTATTGCCAATGTATCCCATGAGCTGAAAACCCCGATCGCTTTAATACAGGGCTATGCAGAGGGGCTTACAGAGGGAATGGCAGAGAGTCCGGAAAGCAGGGATTACTACTGCGAGGTCATTATGGACGAAGCAGATAAAATGAATAAGATGGTAAAGCAGCTTCTGACGCTGACAGCCCTGGAATTTGGAAATGACCGTCCTTCCATGGAACAGTTTGATATTGTGACCCTTATACAGGGAGTGCTGGCTTCGGCAAACATCCTTCTGCAGCAAAAGCAGGCCCAGGTGGTTTTTGAGCCCAGGGGCCCGGTTTATGTTTGGGCGGATGAGTTTAAGATCGAGGAGGTCATTACCAATTATTTAAATAACGCCATGAACCATTTAGAAGGAGAACGGCAGATCGAGATTACCCTGGAGCAAAGGGAGAAGGACGTGAAGGTCAGCGTATTCAATACGGGACAGCCTATTCCGCAGGAGGATCTGGAGAAGCTGTGGACGAAATTTTATAAGGTGGATAAGGCCAGGACAAGGGAGTACGGAGGAAGCGGAATCGGTCTTTCCATTGTAAAAGCCATTATGGATGCCCACAGCAAGGAATGCGGTGTGGAAAATGCAGAGGGCGGCGTACGCTTCTGGTTTACAGTAGACAGCAGTAACTAAAAAGAGGCATGGCGAAACAGGTGCTGAGAAAGTAAAAAGAAATAAGGACAAAAAAGCTCCCCTGCCGGGAAAAATCTGGCGGGGGAGTTCTTTTGCCATAGGAAGGTTCGCCCTATGATATAAAAAATGCTTTGCAGGATCGCACTGTTGGCGGTGGTTTGGACAGCTGCACTTATTCAATGGAGAACGTAATAAAGGAATTATCGCCGGAGGTTTCAGGTGAAATGGTAACCGTGGTGGCAATAACGGCCTGGCTACTGTCCAGGATATCTGTAGTCCATAAAAGCAGCGGTGCATCCTCCGGGAAAAAGCTTTCTGTCTCAAGAAAATCATAGGACGGTGTGTTAATATAAATTTTTACATAGGAGGGGGAAAGGGCTGTATAATTTTTCAGATATTCATGAAGATAGCTTTCCTCCAGCTGCTTTTGGTCAATGGTCAGGCTGCCGAAAAGTGCAGTGGGAAGATAACTGAAGTCCAGGGCTTCCCTCTGTCCCCGATGGTAAAGAGAGCGGACAACCTCGTAGCCGGTTTCACCAGTCTTTAAGCCAAATTTGCGGCAGATGACCTCGGGAAGAGGCATCAGCCGGCAGCGCTCTAAGGTATGGAATTTCACTCCCATGGCTTTTAAGTGGAGCTTTGGGGAGAGGACCTTGGCAGCAGAGGGAAGGTTGTCCGGATTGCTGACAAAGGTGCCTTTTCCACGGATCCGGTGTACCACGCCCATAATAAACAGCTCTTTGATCGCCATATTGGCTGTATTGCGGTTGACGGAAAACATATGGGACAGCTCTGTCTCGGAAGGGATTTTCTCCCCCACTCCATAAGTACCGTTCTGAATGTTTTCCAGAATATAATTCTGTATCTGTACATAAGCAGGAATATAACCTTTATTTTTCTTTTCCATAATTTACCCCTATTATCCTTGATCGCTTGATACTGGGGCAAAAGGCAGTCTGTCCCTTTTTCTGCCGGATCGCGAACCATAGTTTGCTCCCTGTATCATCTGTTTTTATTATATCGTTAATTTTCATATGTGTACAGAAAAATATACGAATAATTTTGTGCATAGTTTCGTACAAGGCCTAAATTGGCTGGAAACAGGAAGAGTTTTCAGGAAAATTTAAAGTATCAAGGTACTGGAAAATACTCTTTGTATAAAATACACAAAAAAATGGCTTTTAATTCTCTATTGATTTATCATATAAAATGATTTATAATCTATATGTCTAGACAACTATATATTTAGTTTATCTTAAACGTCTGTAGGAAAATATCACTATTTTAGGAGGGTATCATGACAAGACAAGAGAGAATCAAAGCAGCGTTACAGGGTCAGGAAGTGGACAGAGTTCCGTGCAGTGTGTGGATGCATCTTTCCGATGTGGATCAGGATCCGGTATCTCTGGCAGAAGAAATGGTAGCAAGAAATGAGGAATTTGATTTCGACTTTATTAAAATGATGCCATTTGGCGCTTACACGACACAGGACTGGGGCGCAAAAATCAAGATTTACTGTGACAAATATAAGGAGCCGGTTATTGTACAGCCAGCAATCCGTGAATTGTCTGACTATGCAAAGGTTGAGCCATTAGCAGCAACCTACGGCACATGGGGAAAGACCCTGGAAGTAGCAAAGCATATGTCAAAGCTGGTGGTTGGCGATACACCTTATATCCAGACCATTTTCAGCCCTGCAACTACCCTGAAAAAGCTGGCAAGCAACCGTCTGATCAGCGATATGGTAGAGAACCCGGCTGAGGTACATAAGGCATTAAGAGCTATCACAGAGACAACCATTAACTTTGTTAAGGCAAATATTGAGGCAGGCGTAAGTGGTTTCTTCTTTGCAACTCAGTGCGCTACCTACGATTTCATGACGGATCAGCTTTTTGCTGAATTCTGCAAGCCATATGACCTGGCAGTGATCGACGCATACAAGGATGAAACATGGTTCAATGTAGTTCACATCCATGGCTCCAATATTATGTATGATACTGTAAGCCAGTATCCATGCAACTGTGTAAACTGGCATGACAGAGATACAAAGCCAAGCATGGAAGAGGCACGCAAGAACGTAGCAAAGACTTTCTTAGGCGGAATTCAGGAAGTTCCTACCATTATTGACGGTGTTCTTTCCTATGACAGTATTCTTGCAAGAAGCACACCTGAGCAGGTGATCGAGCATGTACATCAGGCAATCGACATGGTTGGCGGAAAGTCCCTGATCGTAGGACCTGGATGCGTTTGCGATCCTAAGACAACTGAGGCTAACCTGCATGCTGTAAGACAGGCAGTGGAGAGCTACAAAAAGTAAACAACAAAACGTGGAGGAACGGGAAAATGAGTTTAAAAAAGGGACAAGAAGCAGAGGCAAGAGCAGAGGAAAAGGAGTTTCCTAGTGGTCTGGTCATTATCTGCGGCTTGATTTTATTGGCAGGTCTTTTGACCTATATCATCCCAGGCGGTGAGTATGTAAGACAGGAAGTAAACGGAAGAATGGTAGTAGATCCGGCTTCCTTCTCTTATGTTCCAAGTAACCCGGCAAGTCTGTTAGATTTATTTACAGCAGTGCCCAAGGGCTTTCAGAGCACAGCGTGGATCTGCTTCTTAATTCTGATCGTAGGCGGTTCTTTTAGCGTGATCAGCAACACAGGTGCGATTCAGGCAGGCTTAAACGCTCTTTTAAAGAAGAGCAAGGGCAAGGATGTTTACTTTATCCCTGTTATCGTACTTCTGTTCTCCATCGTTCCTACTCTGATGGGAACCCTGGAAGCATATCTGGCATTTGTGCCATTAGGCGTTATGCTGGCCCGTTCTATGGGACTGGACGCATTAGTAGGAATTGCTATTACAGTATGTGCCGGCGGTGCTGGTCTGGCCAGTGGTATTACAAACCCATTTAACTATGGTGTTGCACAGGGGCTTGTAGGTCTGCCTGCATTCTCTGCTATGTGGATCCGTGTACTGGCATTTATTGGTTTCAACGCTTCCGTATCCTTCTGGACTGTAAAGTATGCTTTAAAGGTAAAGCAGGATAAGAAGAACAGCTGGGTATATGATGTTGAGCTGAAAGCCGTTGATGAAGAGGTTACCCTTCCTGAATTTACAGGAAAGCATAAGCTGATCCTGTTAACCGTATTTATCGGTATGGCTTACATCATTTATACTGCTTTAACAGGCGGTGACTTTAAGAATGGTATTCCTGCAGTATTCCTGATGATGCTGGTTGTAACTGGTATTATCATGAGATATTCTCCAAACGAGCTGTTCGGACAGTTCGGCAAGGGCGCTCAGGGCGTAGTTGGCGGTGTTCTGGTTGTAGGTTTCGCAAAGGCGATTGCAATCGTGCTTGATAACTCCGGTATTATCGATACGATCGTTCATGCATCTGTACAGATGTTAAATGGTGCATCTGGTGTGATCACAGCAGAGATCATGTACCTCATTGGACAGATCGGTAACTTCTTCATTATTTCCGATGCAGGTCTGGCTACTGTTTTAGTACCGATCCTTTCCCCAATCGGCGATATGGCTGGGATCACTCAGCAGGTTGTCTGCCATGCAGCTATCCTGGGCGGAGCTTTAGGAAACATGATCATGCCTACATCTCCACTGACCTCTGGTGCTATCGCGATTGCAGATATTGACTATCGTGTATACCTTAAGTTTACCATACGTATTTTCCTGACTAACAGTGCGTGGGCGGCCATCCTTGTGGCGATCGCGGCCATTGTTCAGGCGGGACCGTTCTAAATGATCGAATAAAAAATGTTGCAGAAGTAAGAGGAGTAGAGAGATGAACCAGTTTTTAGCAAGGGCAGTTGAATTGAAGGAAAAAATGATACAGGACAGAAGATACATTCATCAGCATGCGGAGCGGGGAATGGTGCTCCCTCTTACCTCTGCCTATGTACAGGCGCGTTTGGAAGAAATGGGATATAAACCGGTGCGTGTAGGCCAGTCAGGTCTTTGTGCAGTGGCAGGAAGCGGAGACCCTGTCATCCTTCTTAGGGCAGATATGGATGCCCTTCCTCTTCACGAGGAAAGCGGACTGGAATTTGCGTCCCAGACAGACAGCGCCCATTGCTGCGGACATGACCTTCACACGACCATGCTCCTGGCCGCCGCTCAGATGATCAAGGAGCGGGAAGGCGAATTAAAGGGCACAGTGAAGTTCATGTTCCAGCCAGGAGAAGAAGTAGGAATGGGAGCCAGGGAGATGGTGGAGCATGGGATATTGGAGAATCCGGCTCCCCAGGCTGTCCTGGGTCTTCATGTAAATGCAAAAAGCCCTCTGTATCAGCTTAATTACGGAAAAGGATGCACCTTCTGTTCCAACGACAGCCTGACGATCCAGGTAACAGGAAGGGGCGGACATGGGGCAAGGCCTCAGGAGGCCATTGACCCTGTAAAGGTGGCCTGCCATATCTATATGGCAATCCAGAGCATCAAGGCAAACAGCGTGAGCCCTTTAAAGCCGGTGATCCTTACCATTACCGCTATGAATGGGGGAAACAGCTATAACCTGATTCCGGATACGATGGAATTAAAGGGAACTCTGCGTACCTATGATGAGGAAACCAGGGAAGACGTAATGAAACAGGTACAGGAAAAGGCTGAGGCAGTAGCAAAAGCCTTTGGTGCAACAGCCAAGGTCATTTTCGGGGAAAGCCTGCCGCCAATGGTCTGTTCAGAAACGTTTACAGATAAGATTTTGGGGTATGCTTCTGATGTAGTGGGAGCTGAGCGCATTGCTCCTCATGGAGAGGTTAAGATGGGATCAGAGGATTTTGCCTTTATTACAGGGAAATATCCGGATTCTAACGCATATCTCTTTATTGGGGCTGGCCCCAGTGAAACAGAAGCCTTTGCCTATGGACAGCACAATTCAAAGGTTGTGTTCAACGAAGATGTAATGCCTTACGGAGCAGCTATTA
>OLRK01001640.1_pt1 | contig 17359 bp, 18 predicted proteins | sample 1672911 | NCBI WGS metagenome assembly OLRK01 (sample SAMEA3136736, study PRJEB25190) | human gut metagenome | biome: human gut; feature: human-associated habitat; material: faeces | place: Austria | collected 2013 | reverse complement strand
ACTTTCCAATTCCTGCGTCATCTCGATTGAAAAATCCTGTTCCAATATACGGCATTTCTCATCTGGTTTTGTGTCTGCGGACAGAAGTACATCCAGCAACCGCAAGACATCTGTCCCGGCACTCTTATCCGCGTTTCCGAGACATATCATGACAGCAGACAGCAGATCATAGTGACTTCTCTCCTCATTGACACTGCCAACCAGATTTTCTTCATTAATATAGTACCTTGTTATGCTGTTTTCTCGATTCTTCGGCGGATCCATACAGATCCAGATGCTGTAAACCTTCTTGATCTTCTCATAATGGGGATCCGTAAACTCTTTTCCATATTGGGAAGATACCATACGGCTGCAATAATAAAGCGCCCGCTTAATCAACGGATAACCCGGATAGAATTTATTCTGAGCCTCAATATTGATAATCAGCTGGATCCGTTCTCCAGAAACGGGAACTGACGCCTTAAACCGAATATCATAAGTGACCTTCCCTTCCGTCATGGTCACATCTTCCGTTCCCACTCCGGTAATCATGGGTGCCTGCTGTATTCCCTCCTCATCCGGATGCACCGGCACACCGGCCACACTTGGCTCTCCCTCAATATATTTTTCTGCGATTTCCTTTACATCACAATCACGAAATTCTTCCAGGCAGTTCTTCATAATCCATGCCAAGATGATCTTCTCAGAAAGCAGCCGTTTGCACACAGCATCATATCTGGCCTTATCACCTGCAACATGGATATTTTTTGCTATGGTTGTGTCAATATTCACTGCCTCATCCTCCTCTATCTAAATTCTATCATACCCACTAAAAAGTTTCTACTTTTTTCCGCAAAGAGTCCCCCTTTACCGCAGTGTCCTCACCGGCAGCCCTTCCATCAAAAGCCCCGGCAAGCCTACCAAATACCAGTCTCCGCTCATCTCTATCCTGGCTGGCACCCAGACATCATTTAACTTAAACTCAAATACCTCTCCACAGTGGATTCCTCCATAGTCCCGCATCTCCCCATCTGATTCGTAATAGAAATTATAGCGGCCGCTTGCCTTATCATAAAATAACGTCCCCTGCTTTACCATACAGTCATATCTCCTTTTTTTATTCATTGAGTATCTTCATTCTCCGAATCCCCTGACGGATCCTCCTAAACGACAAACACCTGAAAAAGGGGCCGGAAATCCGTTTCCAGACTCCCGGCCCCAATCTACTATTCAGGCGATTTCATCCGATCTCTGTTGTCCCTTATCAAGAGGAACTCCCGGCTGACCGTCAATTCCTTCTAATTGCCCGGTCTTTAGCGTATAGCGATAAATATGATCTGACAGTCTGTCTTCCTCTGCCACCACCTCCCGGTTAATTCCCCGTACCATCCACTCCAACTCCGATTTCTTCCACTCGCTTTCATCGGGAACAATCAGCACCTCATGCACGCTGGACGGCAGAATAAGCAAATCCGATCCCAGCTGCAACGCTATTTCCCGCAGCACGCCCTCATAAAGTATACAAGCCGCTCCGTAAAATAAGTCTGCATTGCTCAAAATGTAAATCGGCGAGATGGCCTCTGGAACCGCCCTGGAACCTGTCATTTTCGCAATTTGCTCCCAGAGCAGGCCAAACTCCGGCGGCATATTCCGGCGGCAGTTTCTTCTTGCTGTCTGAAACAATTCCTCCGGCTCCATATTCCACGCCTCCATCTGCTCCCTTCCAATGGTAATCATTGCGTATCTTCTATCCTCTGCCTCTAAAGTAAAGTAAAACAGAATCGCCAGATCTAAAAACCTAATATGCGCCGCTATCTCCAGAAGTCTCTCGTTCCCTCTCTGAGGAATAAGCCGAAATGCCAGCCTCTCCTTCACCGCCTCATACGCGATCCATTCCCTCTTACTTGCCTGCTCTCCTGTCATCTTATCCAATTCCTCCTTTCCGCATCGGCCTTTACCGGCGAAACACCTGACTCCCAAGGCGAAATCCATCCAGGAACGCCTCCTTGTAAATCACTTGCTGCTCAATAGCCGCCCGGCTGATCCCCCGTTCCAGCAGTTCCTCCACCTCACGCCGCAGATCCTCCGAAACCTTATCCAACACCAGCTGTTCCAGATCCTCCGAATCTTCATTGTTCGGAAGTCTCTTTTCCAAAATCATCTCCACCCGATAGCTGACCGTCTCCTCCACGATCTCCCGGAGATCTTTCGGCAGAACGCCTTCCGAGTCTGCCTCCCCGGCACACTCACTCCCCATCAGCCGCTCCGCATATGCAAGAATCATCTGCTCAATCTTCATCCTGTACTCCTCTCATTCTGATTCCTCGTTCTGTACCTCCGTCATATCCACGGCAATCTCTGTTTTTATCGTCTCATCCATGGATATGGCTTTTTGAAACTCCGCCTTAACCGGCCCGTACTTTAACGCCTTCTTTATGACCGTTTTCTTTGCCATATCCTCAAAATTTTTCACCCATGGACTGTACTGTGATCCATAAGATTGAGAATACTGCTGCGCAAAGGCCTCCATCGCCTCCCGGTTCATCACCTCAAAGCCAAATCCGCCGTTTACCAGCTTAAATAAACCGTAGAAATACGTGATTTCTCCCCGGTTCCCGTCTCCTGGCCGATGGATAAGTTTGGGATTCAGCCCATACTCGTACTCAAAATCGTCGAACTCATGTACCGCATGAGCCTGGATCATCTGCATCTGCCCCGTACGGTACGCCAGATCAATGATCCCCTTATAGCCAATTTGAAACTGACATTCCAGTTGATTCTTGTTCTTATACGGAATCAGATATGCCTGCCCCAGCGGCGTATTCGGTTCCAATCCCAACTGTGCCGCATTCATCATCGCGGCGATAAAGGACATGGGAGTACATTCTGCCAGTTTCGGTGTATTGTTCACCGCTGACAGGGCCATACGCAAAAACCGCTCCGGCGTCAGCACTGCCGGCAACGCCCGGCGGATCTCTGGCTCCAACGCTCTTATCATATCCGGAATACTCATGTTCTTCGTCAGCCTGACCGCCGTCGAATCCTGTTTCCCAACTTTGCGCTCCAATTCCTGCTTTACATCTGTCATGGTCATTCTCCTCTCCAAAAGGGAAAAGGCAGGCGGTGTCCCTCCCTGACAAATCCGCCTGCCTCCCTGTTTCCGTTTCTTCTATGCCGCCCGCACCGTAAACCGGCGGGAACTGGTCTTTTTCGCAAACTCCTGATAAACCTCCGGCTTTTCCTCTTTTAACCGTCTGACATCCAGGCGCGCACTTTCCACATCGCTCCAGGTCACCCGATACCGGTCGTTGACAGCCTCCTGCCCATCCTTCATATACAGCTTGATCTCCTGCTCGATCTGCCGCTGCTCCGCCTGAAAGCGCTCGATCATCTCCAGCAAACTCTCCCTTCGCTCCAACCGTTCATTGAATGACGGCGGCAGTTGGAGGGTATCCCGATTTGCCGCGGGATAATACTGCCGCAGGATCTCCTCACAGGCTCTGGAGCCGTCCGGTTCCGGCATCACTCCTGCCAGCACATGATCATTCCAGAAATCCGTTTCAATCTGTACCAGATTGCGGATTAACTCCTCATCCCGTTCGATTTTTATATACTGAAACCCACGCCCCAGGATCACCACCGCCAAATACCAGGCATCCAGCCCCGTCACGGCCATATAATGATGGCATTGGATCTCATAATGTGCCGGAATACGCCCATCCTTCCATTTGTCTGCGCTGTACGCGCTGGCTGTCTTACATTCCAGCCCAGCTCTTTCCCCCACCACCAGCCGGTCTACATCTGCCAACATAAACGGATACTCCCGGTTCCGGTACATCACATTAGACCGGCGCACCTTAAGCCCCGTAGCCTCCATAAAGCGGCGGGCTACATAATCCTCCAGATCCCGCCCCTGGCGCATGGCCTCATTGTCCGTCTCCTCAACCTCCGCAGAAACCTTATCACAGAATACATCCATCGCGCTCCTGTAAGGGTTCATTCCACAGACCGCACCGGCGTCAGAACCACCGATTCCTTCTTTCCGCAGCCTGAGCCACTCCGCTTTGGAAAGATCTTTCACTGATAATTGAGTTGTCACCCTTTCCCCTCCTATCTTCTAAACAGTTTAATGATAATCTCAATGATAATCAACGGCATTTCAATTCCTCCCTTCTGCTGCCCCCCGGCAGGAATCCCTCTTTTTTAAAGCTGAAATACCGTCCGTCTCCGCCCAGGACAATATGATCCACCAGCTCGATCCCCAGAATCTTCCCGCACCGTTCCAATCTCCTGGTCAGCAGCTTATCCTCCCGGCTGGGTTCCGGATCCCCGGATGGATGGTTATGGAAACATATTACGCCTGCACTGTTATTTAAAATTGCGTGCTTAAAGATATTCCCCACATCCGCATAGCAGGCGTTCAGCCCGCCTACCGCCACAACCTCCAGAGCCATTGCCTCGTTTTTCCCGTTCAGGGACAGAACCAGGACAAGCTCCCGATCCGCATAAGCAAACAGGGGACGCAGCATCTCGACTGCATCCCCTGGACTGGTAAACGACCGCATTCCATACAGGCAGCGTTCCTCCTGTACGATACTCAAATGAACAATTCCGATCCGCTGTTTCGGTTTCGGATATTTCAATAATTCCTTTAGCCTCTCCTTCGACTGCATTTCTTCTTTTCCTTTCCCCATCATTTTCTAAGTCCCTCCTCATGCCGACGCCCTGACCAGCTCATATGCCCGATCAATCATGGCATTTCCCTCTATCGTTCTGGCAAAAAGGCTTTCTTTGTGATTGCGGCTCTCCCGCAGTGGTTTTGCATGGGTGGCAAAATCTGATACCGCGTTGACAAACCGATACGCGTTTTTTCCCACGTGCTTTAGATCCGGAGCCTCATAAAACCGTGTCCGGATCTCCTCCTTCATACGGAGCAGGTTCTTCTTCTGCTGGTACGTGGGATTCTCGTAAAGGGGAAACAGGGCGTCAATATACTCCGCCACCTGGCGATCCGACACCTTCTGCAAGCTAAGCCGGTCGATGACCTTCCCCAGCTCCGCCATATATTGACCGGCATAAAGAAGGGTATTTCTGGCGTCCTCCATCTTCTCCCTGACATCCCCGGTGTGATGGGCCGCCCAGCTGCGTTTTGCTGTTGCTAACGCCAAATTCAACGTATTCTGACACACGACCCGAACCGGCGTCATAGCTGCTTTGATCGCGCCGGTGCCGTCATGAGCATTCATAAACACCAGATACGGCGCGATCTCGTCCCCGCTGATCATATAGCGCTGAGGGAGTTTCGCCAGGATCCAGGTTCGTCGTCCCTCTTGCAGGGAACCGGCCGTCTCATAAGAAACGCCTTCGCCCAACAGTTCATCTGTAAAGGCGAAGGCGTCCTCATTCTGTACCACCTTATACCGGTCTGTCACGACTCCTAAAACCCGTCCATCCCGGTCGCGGATATTCGCTTTGAATCCTTTGATCGTTCTTCCGTCCTCTGTTTGAATCGGCTGCTGAAGGACTTTCCAATCCAGCCCCGCAAGCCTCAGAGCCGCCCCCGAATCCGGCGCCTCCTCCACCCTAGTCCCCAGGCCATGCCAGGGAGTCTCTCTGGTGTAAAACATGGTTTCTACGTTTGCTGACATATTCGTTACCTCCTTGAATTTGATTGTGGTGATTCAAGGGGATAATATATATTTGAAATAGGAAAAAAGACAGAACTCTTATTTATTCTCTATAAGCGTGCATTACATTTAGCTGTGTTACCGGTAAAGTTCCATCTTCTAACACGATGTCGCAAGCTAAAATTCCTGGTTTCATAGCCATGCCCCCAACAGTAGATATTTCCTCATTGCCTATAGTCACACCATATACAGTAATAATATCTCCCTCCATATACATAGTCCCATACGGAATCGTATAATCATCTTGCAAACGTATTATTACCCTTTGTGGATCCGGGACATCGCTTGAGTTTATAAGAGCTTGCATATAATCGTCATCTCCGTTATAGTTTACCATGATAATGATTGTATCCTTTAACGCCTGACTTACATACCCGGACATAACTATTCTATATGACTCCTTTGATTCATCCCGCCCGTTTGATCTATAAAGAGTTTCATAGTCTGTATATCTGTAATCTTTCCAAGGAACTCCCCAAGGGTCAACGCCTTTATGTAAAAAACCTTCTAAGCCAGTCCCATCATCCCAATCTACATCTTCCGAAAAATTAAAGTTTCCCGTCTCTGTAGTTGTTTCCGCTGCGCCCATTTTCGAAAAATAGCACTGTTCACCTTGTCCTTCTACTTCATCCTCCCAATATAGATAACCGTTATCTTCTATATAAATCTTTCCGGTTCCGTTTGTATATACTTCTTGACTGCTAACATCACCATTATCCATATAAATAACTTTCGTGCGGACACAATCAGAATACTCTACTATTCCACTTTCCGGTTGAAAAACTCCAGTCATATTCCATTCTTCATTTTCATCCGCGCCGCTACTCCAACTAATGAAAATAGATACCTGATCTTCACTGAGCGCAGAAATATCCATTGTACAACGTAAGCTGTATAAATCTTCCCACTCTCCAATATATTTTTTTAATTCACTATAGTCTATCTCTGTTTCTTTTTCCGTTTCCAAGGTCTCCTCTGCTGCTGTTGTAGTTGTCTCCGCAGTCACTTCCTCTGCTACAGATTCAGTGTCACTACTGGAACATCCACTCAATAGAATTATAGGAATTATAATTAGACCTGCAATCCTTTTCATATTTCCTTTTGTTTTCACTGTACGTTCCCCTTTTCCCCTGGTCAGTAGTATCTAACTAAAAAGCTGTGAAATAAAGACTGTAAGAATAAATCCTGCAACTGCACACCCCATTAACTCCATAAGGCAGCCTCGTCCCAGATCAAAATACATTACGTTAAACACTTTGTGATATACTACCCAAACTATTATGGTACAAATAACAAATAATATTTCCATCGTAAAATAATCCTCCTAAAAACATATCTTAAGCAACTTGTAGTCCGACATAAAACATCAAAATAAATAACAGGAATGATACCACTGACAAAACGATACCAATAATAGCAAAATTATGCTTAGAATTTTTATTTTGAACTGCAATAATACCTAAAACTAATCCCAGAACCTGCGGTATAAAAAATACACCCACCGTGCAGACTGCGATAATTCCTAATACGAGCGATGCCACTCCCGCTTTAGTATTTTTAGGACCCTCATCCACAGGTTTTTCTTTTTTCTCCTTTTTAGGTTTAGGAGCTTTTGTTTTCTCAGGCTTTGGCTTATCCTCTTTTGGAGCTTTAGGGGGCTCTACAATTTGCTTTGCTCCACATTCATCGCAGAACATTGCCTCATCTTCCAGTTCTGCTCCACATTGTATACACTTTTTACTCATCGTCATGCTCTCCTTTTTCATTAATTGGCGTCCCACAAGCGGTACAAAATTTCTTTCCCGGTTTAATCAAATTCCCACAGTTGCGGCATCTGATCCCGGCTAAAGAGTTATTGTTATCCTCCTTTTTCAGTATAGGGCTACCACATCTGGAACAAAATTTCTTTCCAAAAGGAACCTGGTAACCGCAATTTGGACAATTTAAAAACTCTATTGGCGCGGACTCACTCTCTTGTATCTCTTTCTGTTCCACTCCTTCCTCTTGTCCACTACCATCTTCCTCTATCTGAACAACGGCATCCTGAGATTGCAAACAGTTGTCCTCTACAACCTCATTTACCGTAATCAGCTCATTTACACTGCCACCATTCATTTCTCCACAAAAAGAATAACCGCAGGTCGAGCAAAACCGTTTTCCCACTAAAACTAGACTATGACAGTCCGGACATTCCTGCGTTTCCACAAAATCTCCGCTGTCTGTCAGCATTCTCCTACATGACGGGCAAATCGTCTCACCAGGAAGTAGATACTCACCGCACACGCAGATATGAGCGGCGTTCAAAATCCGATACAGTCGTTGTCTGTCTTCAAAATACAAATTGTTGATCATTTGAGTTGCCTTATTAATAAAGTATCCCAATGCAATTTGATTTTCAGGTGATAATTTCCCCCTCTTTAGTGGAATATTGACACTCTCCTGATCTTTTATTAAGATCGAATACTTGTCTGCGTCAATACATTTTATTTCTTCAATCGTCTCGATCGGGTAGCTCTTATTCTCAGTAAACAAAAGTCCCTTTGAGTATACTCTCAGTGCCAGATTAGTTATTAATACACCAGACTTTCCATTATCCGACCGGCCAATCAGCACTAACGGAACTTCCTCGGTTGGCATTGAAGTCACTGTTTTTATGACAGGCAACTTCTGCTCCATAGCTTTCTCACCTATATTGATCCATCCACCAGAAACAATTTCATCTTCCAGATTATGTGCTAAAAGCTCCTCAAGACTGTTTTTTATCCTTTCCGGTTTTCGCCTCTCTTGTTCTCGTTCATATAAGCCACGTAATTGGTTCCTGAATTCCGTAGTCACAAAATTTAGACTTTTGACTTCATCGTATACCTGCTCATCCAGAATCTTCCTGTCTTTTAACGCACCATAAAATAATTGATAGTCCTTTCTCACCGCCTGAGCCAATTCACGTGTCTCATAAACTGTACCGTGCGCTGTTTTCAGATCTCTGTCAATGTCTTCCAGTATTGTCCTACATCTTTGAATATGAGGTATACTCTCTTGAGACAACCCATGTTCATCGCAATATCTCACCAATGTATCAAGTGCAGTCTGAATATTTTCTTCGCAGGCTACCTCAACCTGCTTTTTATCGAAAGCTTTTTCATATACATCACAATGTTTAGTGAATATCTCATCTCCATACTGCTCACTAACACGTTTTATGTACTCCTCTAAGGCTCCACCAAAGTATTTACACATTTTACTTAGGTCGCCATTCGGATCTCCATAGTCATTCCAGATTAATTCATACACAGACATACTATATGGATTTAATTGTAATGCGGCGACGATCTGTTTTTTCTTTTGATCTTCCGGAATCCTTCCTTCTTTATAGTTTTTAATAATCGCTTGCGCTTGATCATACTCTCCAACTGTTACATATTTACAGTTTATATTAATCTTTTCTAATTCAGCTCGAATTCCTCTGGGAACACAATAGCAGACATCAACAAAAAGCCCATGCAGCTCTCCCTTCAAACCGCTATAAACAGATGCTTTACTGGCTCCTGCTGCCATACTTGTGCCCATATTTCCGACAGCATTTATCAGAGAATGACCCATTCCTGTCGTTGCATTAATTACACCTGCTGTCGCCATTCCTTTAACCGCTCCACCCAGCCCGAATCCGCCTCCTACAACCCGTCCTCGACTGTCTTTTCTTGCTTGGCGATACCGAATTTCTGCCTGTTTTTGTTGCTCTATCTCCTGAACTCTGTCCACTCCTTCGTCCAGCAGATCATCAATGTCTCCATAGCTAGACCCGACATATTTCTTGAAAAACATATTTTCGTCAATAGAATAAATGCCGTTCTCCGCCAGTATGCTTACGCCTTTCTTACAGATAGGAAGAAGGGTAGATATAATTATATTATCAATATTTTTCTTTGCTTTAATGACATCTCCCTGCGAACTATACCAAGCATCAAGATCCTTAACTGCCTGAACAATCAAATCGTCTGTTTCAACTCTTATGTAGCGTTCATTCTCAACCTCTGTTGAAATGGAAACTGTTTCGCCCACAATTTCATATGTTCTCATAATACCACCCTTATTATTTTAGCCGTTACAGCACATATTATTTTAAACATCTATACATCAAATTTGCTGCTTTTATTATTCTAAAACTAATATTTTTATACTTATAGGTAATTATAATATGAAAATGCGTCCACTACAATAGAAAAAAAGGATAAATTTATTATTATGCAGGAATTAAATTTTGAAGACATCGGTAAAAACATCCGTGACAGCCGCATCCAACACCATTACACCCAGGAATACGTCGCTAATCGGATCGGCGTCAACGTTTCCCATATCAGCAACATCGAAAACAACCGGGTAAAAGTTTCCTTAACCACCCTGGTTGCTATTTGCAATGTCCTGAATCTATCCGTTGATTATATCCTGCGAAACGAGTACAAGGCAGTAGATGCCATCGACCAGGAGATCCTGAAAGAACTGTCCTCCTGCTCACCTGAACAGAAGGAAAAGATTTTAAAAATTATTCAGATTCTTTACCCATAAAACACAATTATTCCCTTATTAAAATAAACACAAGGGGCCTGCTTTTCGCCGCTACAGGATACCGTCTTATTTCCAGACCATCCGCCACGGGGAGCAGGCCCTATTTTTATTGATACCCCCCCCCCCTCAGTGCATCAGCTTTCTTCGACTATGAAAATACCTTTTCCAGAATTCTTTTCTTTGAATTTTCCCTTCGGATCTCCTCATTCACAATTTCATGGAAAGCTTTCCTCCGTTCACTTACTGCCGCCTTATTTTCATGGCGTTTCTTCCCAGTTTTGAAATTGACACTGTTAATCACGAAATGGATGTGTAAATCTCCTGAATCCGCTTTTCTATGCACAGCATACAGAACCTGGAAACCCTCTCGATAAATGTTTCGTGCCATGGCTCGCCCTATGCCGTCCACTTCTAAATGGTGGGACTCCATCTCTGCCTGCTCAAAGGGAGAAAAGTCATAAACCTCGTGATCCAGAAACCTTCCAAAAGCGCCTTTTCTTCTATACTGCCTCTGTGGAATGCGAAATGTCTCCACAATTCCATCCGCATCTTCCCATTCCGGCAGGCCGCAGGCCCCCCACGAAATAAGCTCGTCCGCTCGATCCTCAAACACTCGCTGCCGGATCACATAGCGCACAACTCTCCCGATGTCACCTTCCCGGCAGTACGACGATTTCCTCGCCCGATTCACTAATATCCCATTTTTCTCTGGTACATTCTTTTTCGACTTACTCATGTCCTCTCCTTTCTTTTTACAAGGTCAAGAATTTCTTCCAGAAGTTCCGGATCGCCTTTCCGTTTAATTATCCGAAGAATCTCATTCACCCTGTCAATGTCATCCAGCCAGGGTTTCATATCTTCAAACGAAACGATTTCTCCCATCCCGGCCTTCCTTAAATATGCACTGATTGTATATCCAGCGTCTTTTGCTCTTTTTGATATGGTCCTCTTGTCATTTTCTGTAATCATCAGTACAATCCGCTGTGTCTTACGGTCTGAATCCTTCTTTTTGTTCATAGACTTTCTTCTCCTTTTATTTATCAAGTACGCAAAATAGTTAAAGATACGCCATTTTTCATTCTGATTACTAAAAAATATCTTCCTCCATTCCATTTAAAACTTGCACATATTTTGATTCTATCTCCGGCTACTAATTGTTACTAAACTGTTGATCCCAATCATTACAATTCACTCGTGATCCTGCCCTGTCATACACTCTCATAACTCATCAAACGCCAAACAAAAAATTAAATATATCAGTGGCCTTCTTTTGCCCAGCTTTTTATTCGGCTGTTTAGCGTATTTGAACATCCATCCACATTTATGCCCTAGCACCAGAACAAATTTTTAATAAATACCAGGAGGAGTTTTTATGATGTTACAGAATTATATTACCCTAAAAGAATTTTGTGATTTGACAAAAATAAGTACATCCACTGCTTACCGCATGATTCGCAACGGAACACTCCCTGCTGTCAAGCTGGCCGGAACCAGAAACTGGAAAGTCCCCAGCCAATTTGTGCCGGATTATGATTCAAAAAGAATGCAAATGCTTTCAAATTTTTAGAATTACCAAAGGCGAACCCTCTCAATTAAGGTTCGCCTTTTCTCAAAAATTTTATAATTATGGTAGTTTTCGTATTCCGCATTACCAATACTACCAGTTTTATAGATTTTCTTCCTCAAACCAGATTTCTTCCACAAAGCCATATTTTTCTGCAAGATTCAAAAGTCTTTCTTTTGTATCGTATAGTTTTTGCGTATCCTCATGCCATAAATAATTGGGATATAATAATTTAATAAGCTTATTCAAAATAATATCTTCAGTTGCAGTACGCTTTATTTTTATGCGTACCTTGGGATCTTCTTTTAAAATCCCTTTCAAATACCGTCCAGCCAGTTCCTCTGCCTCTTTGAAAGGTTCTTTTTGCTGTTGTTTATAAAAGTTATCTATATAATACTCTAGGTAAACATATCGCTTTTCATAAACTTTCTTAAAGTAAGAGTTTGATTTTGCATTTACAACAAATGATGTTTCCAGCGAATCTGTCATGAGACTCTCACTGCCAAGACTATTTTTCAATTTTTCCAAAGGCTCTTTGATTGATAAAATTTCCTCTGCCGCATTAAACTTTAACTGATCCTCTTTTTTTACACATTCTTGCAAAAAGCAGAAGATTTGTTGAAACACTTTCGCCAATTTACATACTTCCTCTACGTCATACGATATTTCATCACAGCAGAAACATATTTCCATGAAATCTTCTATTTTCTGATTCTGATCCAAATATTTAGACACAAAGGAATCCCTTATTTGTCTACGTGCTTTTTCAGTAATAAACCAATGTGTGTCCTTCCATTCTTCTCGAAATTTGTTTATATCTGAATCCTGGACAACCTTCGCAGTTAAAAAATCTGCAATCAACGCCGCATAATCTTGTTGCCTATTTGCTAATCTTATAACTTCACGCCATATGAGAGTTTCCGTCTCCATCCCAGCCTCCTGCATTATCCTATGAATCAATTCACATAGTATACATCCTCCCATATAAAAAAAATCTGGATAAAATTTATTACTATAAATTGAGTATTCAGCAAGTGTCTTAAGCCCTGATTCTTTTAATACCGCCCATTGGCCTATATTTTTAAATAAAGGATCTTCGTACTGCTCTATATAATAACACTTATTTTTTATATATATCATAAACATTTCTATGTCATTTTTATCCATTGTTTGAAACGGTTGTTGAATCATCTTTTTAAATTTTTCTCGTTCTTGTTTTAAATTTATATTTCCTTTAAATCTTCTCACCGCAAACTTATCCAATGCCTCAAACACCGCTTGATCTCCTGCTTTATTCCACGGATAGCATAATATATCATATTCTCTGGCAGCCTCTTGAAATGGAAGTACCGACTTATAATAAGTTCCTTCTACGATCTTGTTTCCTTCTTCTTTTAACTGTCTATTTATTTTATACGCATACAATGACCGTTCAAAATTGTTTGTCTGCTTACTTTGAGTATTACAAAAACGTCTATACCGTTGATTCCAACGTTGTATTTCTGAATCAGATAATGTAACCTTAGCTTTCCCAAATACTGTTCTTAAAAATTCCTCATATGTCTTTCCACCGGGATAGCCTATATAAACGGATTCATAAATAATGTTCATTACTAAACAAGCCCCTTCATCTCTGCGAAAATGGGACTGTATCCATTCCTCATGCTTATCTGCTTTATAAAATAAATAATCCATAATTACTATTACTATTTTTTCTAAACAGCGTTGCATTTTCTTCGCTTTTCTTTTTCTTAACTGCTCTGCAAACATAATCATTTCATCTAGACATTCTTCTTGCACTTCATCCGCTGTCTCTCTGATTACATCCTCTATGTTTTTCGTATTTTCCAACTCCGCTCTCACTCTATTCCTCCTCAAAAAAATCACGCGGACAGAGGTGTACCGCTATCCGAATCTCTTTGCTATTATCTATCATATCATAACAAATGAAAGGAGCAAGCGAATGTATACTAAATCTTTGCCATCAACCGTAACTGCCACAAAATGGGGCCTCTGCTACGAAGACTGCGTCGTAATCCCCATCCAGCTCACAAAGTGCACAAGGATTCTCAACTTTTCTGCGGATAGCTCACCCCATGAACATTTCCACTTGGAATACCGCATCGTGACTAGCCATTTTGCCGAGAAAAGCAAAGACGAGGATCCGGTTCTTTTTCCTTCAGAATTTTCAATTTTATACGATCCGAAAGCAGCGGACAAGACGATCGCAGAGTTGAAACGTTTGGGTGTAATGCGACCGAATCAGAGAAATTATTTAGCAACTTACGTCTTAATAAACGCTGTTAAACATTTAACACGGAAATGGAAATGTCCTGAATCGTTCATCAGCTCGCATTCTGGATGGATTTGCCAAGATGACAAATGGCTTTATTTGACATCCAACTACGCCATCGGTGCCGATGGCGTACATCCCGAACATCATTGCGAATCTTCCGTCAGTTATTTGAAAACCGACAAACGCCTAGGCGCTCATGCTGCGTTTTTAGCCACCTGGAAGTTCCTGCTACAGGATTTCTCTGCCACCGTACCCATTCTGTGCACGGCCTTGTCCAGTTGTCTAACTCCGCTGCGCGAAATTTATAATCTCCCACCGTTTCCCGGTCTATTGATCGGCGGAAACCCTGGAAGTGGCAAAACGCAGCTCGCAACTCACCTCGCCCGATTCTTAACTGATTCATCCGGTGACCTAAACGACGTGTTTATTTTACAAGGGAGCTCACGCAAGTTTTCCGAAAAAACACACGGATTGAAGGACTGCTCTTTCATTCTTGACGACTGGCGGATAACGGGTTCGCAAGCCATAACGCAAGCGGCAAAAACTGTGCTCGAACGAGCCGTTCATTCCTCCTTTCAGGGCGTAAACGGGGCCCCCCTGTTGATTATCACAGGCGAATTAAACGCTTTTGCGCAAATTTCCGAATCTTCAATGAGCAGGATGTTGCAAATTTTTCTTGAACCCTCGGAGAATCGTCGCGCTCTCATCCGGGACTTGAACAAAAACCCGCTCGTTGTGAGAACCTTCTGTTTCCATTTTATTCAATTTCTCGCTAAGGCTTTTTCTGATAATTCGCTGGCGGAAATTGTACATGAAAATGAGAAAATTTTTAACCGGTATTTCCCCTTGACCGCCAACAGTGATGCACGACTTTGTGATAATTTTTCTTCATCACTACTCGCGTTCCGCTGTTTCCTGTTCTGGGGATTTCAGTTAAAAGCCCTCTCGCAAGACCAGGTGAACCAGTTTACGGAAAAGTATTGCGCGGTACTACGTAAAATTGTTCCTTTGCAGAAAAGCTCTGCTCCTACGCATCAGTGCATTTTGATCCTAACGGAGATAATCCGAAATCTTCAAATTCATATCGCAGTAAAAGGAAACTACCGGTATAGAAGATCGCCCGATCAAGTACTCTTTCCTGAATTTTGCGACACCTATGGACATCACGTCATACTTGACACGCAAAGAGGCTATTCAGGCATTTTGCTGAAGGAACCTAAATACATTTTTGGGATCGAACACTCTGCGTCTACAGATTGCCTGCTGCTTGTTTCGTATGACGATTTTTGCACTGAATTTGAAAAAGTCTCGAAAGCCGCTTTACATTTGAACGTTGCTGTCACTGGCTGTAAGAACAAAAGTTCGTTTTTCAAAGTTTTGCGAAAACACCGTATTCTCATGGGACGCAATCGACACGATCCCTCCCGCTCCAACGGCGTAAACTATAAACTTTTAGGCTATCCCGTTTTTAAGGATAATCAAATTTTATGCAATGGCTCGATTTTGATTTTGAAACTCGATACCGCTATTCTTCAAAATGTATTTGACTCGATTCAAGAGCGGGAACAAAAGCTGATTTCTGAACAACGCAAGCACTTAAAATGTGGCGAGTGCTTATTTTACGAAACCGGTATTTATGTATCACAGTCAGACCTGGAAAAGTGCGCGAAAGTCGTCAAAAGTGTTTTCTGACTACTCTCTGTTCCTCAGAGACGTTTACATATATATTATAAAACGGAGAAAGGAGGTGCGGCCCATGTCTGCCAGCCCTTACGCACAGCACAATCTGGAAATCGCGAAGTGCCTTGCGGCCATGCCGCCGCACCGCCCTTTGAGCGATTCCGATTTACCACCCGCTATCTTGCAAATTTTCTGCCCCGATGGTAGAATGACCACATCGGTATGCGCGAAAATCATGAAATTTAGCGAAAAAGAAAAGCTAGTCAGCGTCAAATGCGATCTGACCAAACTAAAGGTTCGGCCCGATGACAAACGAGTCTACCTTATAGTAAAGCGAAAACCCATCAGCAGCAACAACTATGTCGGCCTGATTGAGAAACTGTACGATCACTTTTACGGCATCAACAATTCCACTCTGGAAACGTTTTTCAAAATCTGGATGGAATGGCGTGCCACTCAAACCAGTACTTCCGAGAAAACGATGAAAGAAGATCGGTTCCTTTGGAATGCCTACTTAAAAGATACGGAGATTTCCCGGATTCCATTAAAGGAGCTGACCGCTCAAACCTTTATCGAATATTTTCGGACAATCACCAAAGGCAGGGAATTAACCCGCAAACGCTTTAATAATCTTAAAAGCATCCTTAATGGCATGATGTATTTAGCTGTTGAGAAGGATATTATTTCCTCCAACTGTCTTCGTGATATTAACTACCGGCAGTTTCCTTACAAATCAGAAAACCATGCGGTGCACCCTTACACCGCGGAAGAACGCCTTCAGATCATCCACCATCTTTCTGGGAATACCGATGACTTTTATTCCCTGGCGATCTGTTTGGACTTTCACCTGGTTCTAAGAATTGGTGAGCTGAAAGGTCTGAAATGGAGTGATATTCACAAAGATTCCATTTCTATACAGCGGTTTGTCAATAACAAAAATCAAGTCATTAACGATATAAAAGGACACGCCGGTGAGGGCAAACGCTCCATGCCCCTTACCCCAACCGCCAGGAAAATTCTGGATCACCTGCGCACCCTCAATGGAGACAGTGAATATATTTTCTTCCAAAATGGACGTCCCCTGACCACGGGCACTTTCAATCATCGGTTGGAGAAATGCTGCCGGGAACTGGGGATTGAATATCGTCCCTCCCATAAAATCCGTTTTACGACCGCATCCCTGATGTATAAAAACGGTATGGAGGATACAGAACTGCAAAAGTTACTTGGCCATACAACACTCACCATGACCCATCACTACCTCAAAAACCTCTCAACGGAGGAGGAAACGGCCTCAAAGATGGCTCAAATCCTGGGGTAATCCCCCTTTGAGGTGGCCAAAATAGTGACGCAAGCAAGCGCAAGCACTTTTTACACAAAGAAAAAACCTCAGAACCCTTGATTTTACAAGGTTTCTGAGGTTCTCACCTAGAGGCGACGACCGGATTTGAACCGGTGATAAGGGTGTTGCAGACCCGCGCCTTACCACTTGGCTACGTCGCCATATATGGTTGTAAGCCGGTTTAATGACCCCAACGGGAATCGAACCCGTGTTACCGCCGTGAAAGGGCGATGTCTTAACCGCTTGAC
>OLRK01001639.1_pt1 | contig 17366 bp, 18 predicted proteins | sample 1672911 | NCBI WGS metagenome assembly OLRK01 (sample SAMEA3136736, study PRJEB25190) | human gut metagenome | biome: human gut; feature: human-associated habitat; material: faeces | place: Austria | collected 2013 | reverse complement strand
GGCAGATGAAGCTATATTCGATATGACGGAAATTTATCTCAGGGTCATCCTGCTGTTTTCTCCGGCCTTTGTCATGAACAATTTATTTATCAGTTTTGTAAGGAATGATGGGCAGCCGCAGCTGGCAATGATGGCTATGCTGGGAGGAAGCTTCTTTAATATTATTATGGATTATGTGTTTATTTTCCCGCTTGATATGGGGATCTTCGGCGCAGTCCTGGCTACGGGATGTTCTCCTATCGTAAGCCTTATGATCTTATCGACCCATGTGATACGAGGCCATAACCAGTTTCACTTTACAGCCTTAAAGCCCTCCTTTTCTATGGGGCGCTCCCTGATGCTTTTGGGGCTTCCCTCCCTGTTTTCAGAGCTGTCCTCCGGCATCGTTATGATCGTTTTTAATTATCTGATCCTTTCCTTTGCCGGAAATACAGGAGTGGCAGCTTACGGCGTTATCGCTAATATTTCTCTGGTGGTAGTGGCTGTTTATACAGGTATATCCCAGGGGATCCAGCCTCTTTTAAGCAGGTCCTGCGGGCAGAATGACCTTTATGGGATCAGGCAGGTGCTCCGCTATGCCATTATTACCCTGCTGGCGGTGTCAGCGGCAATCTATGCGTTTATCTTTTTCTTTGCCGCCCCGATCACTGCGGTATTTAACAGCGAGGGAAGCCGGCAGATGTCAGAGATTGCAGTGCCCGGGCTCAGGCTTTATTTTACGGCAGTTCCCTTTGTGGGCTTCAATATTATCATGTCTGTATTTTTTACATCAACAGACCGGCCTCTCCCGGCCCACATTATCACTCTTTTGCGGGGTATGATCTTAGTTGTGCCCATGGCCTTTCTGCTGTCCTTTGCAGCCGGTATGAATGGTCTGTGGATGACTTTTCCGGTAACAGAGGGGCTGGTGGCGCTGTTTGGTCTGCTGGCGTACAGGAAGGTTTCAAAAAAATAATACGAGGTATAGATTATGACTGAGGAAAAACAGATACAGGTATTTTTGCAGGAATTGTCCTCTAAGCAGCCAACGCCTGGCGGCGGGGGAGCATCAGCGTTTGCTGGGGCCCTTGGAGCGGCCCTTGGGCAGATGGTGGCAAACCTGACCGTAGGGAAAAAGAAATATGCCCAGGTGGAAGGGCAGATGCAGGAGTATCTGCTTCGGATGAATCAGCTTATGCGGGAATTTGCAGTTCTGGCAGATAAGGATGAGGAAGTATTTGCGCCTCTGGCCCAGTGCTACCGACTTCCCTCGTCTACGGAGGAGGAGTGCCGCAGAAAGGCAGAGCAGATGGAGCAGCGGCTTTTGGCGGCAAGCCTGGTTCCCATGGAAATCATGGAAAAGGCCCTTGAAATGCTTACGTTTTTGGAGGAGCTGGCAGATAAGGGAAGCGTGATGGCAGTCAGCGATGTGGGGGTAGGCGTCCAGTTTATCCGTACTGCCCTGAATGGTGCAGTTATGAATGTGTATATTAATACAAAATCCATGCAGGACAGGGAAACTGCCGGCCGGTTAAATGAAGAGGCAGAGCGTATGGTTCTTGAAGGGAGCAGACGGGCGGATGCAATTTATGAGAAGGTGCTGGAAAAGCTGAGATAGAGGGGCATATTCTGACAGAATGTGTCTAAAGCGCGGAGCAGGTAAGAGCGGAAATGCGCCGCAAATTGTTATTATGCAGGAACATGGACAGGAGGAAACATACATGGAACGACTGAAGGGGGCGGCAGTGTCCGCCAGTATCCGGGAACAGGTAACGGAGAAGCTGGGACAGCTTAAGGGGGCAGTGCCAAAGCTTGCCATTATCCGGGTAGGAGAGAAGCCGGATGACATATCCTATGAGCGCGGTGCTATGAAAAAGCTGGAGCAGTTCGGTCTCAGGGCCCAGTCTTATGTATTTCCCGGGGACATTAGCCAGGAAGCATTTATGGAAGAATTTCGGTCGATCAACAGGGATGAGGATGTGACGGGAATCCTTCTTTTAAGGCCTCTTCCAGGCCAGCTTGACCAGGCAGAGATAGAGAGACGGATAAACCCGGATAAGGATTTGGACGGAATATCACCGGTAAACATTGCCAGGGTATTTGCAGGAAGCAAAGAGGGATTTGCGCCCTGTACGGCAGAGGCGGTTGTGGAGCTGCTTAAATTTTACGGTATTGAAATCGAGGGAAAGCGGGCTGTCATACTGGGCAGAAGCATGGTAGTAGGACGCCCCCTGTCCATGCTTCTTTTAAAGGAAAATGCGACAGTAACCATCTGCCATACACGTACAAGGAATCTGAAGGAGACCTGCAGGCAGGCAGAAATCCTGGTGGCTGCTGCCGGACAGGCAAAGCTGGTGGATGCTTCTTATGTTGGACAGGATGCAGTTGTGATCGATGTGGGGATCAATGTGGATGAGGAAGGGAAGCTTTGCGGGGATGCAGATACAGACAGCCTTGAAGGGACGGCTTCTATGGCAACTCCGGTGCCTGGAGGGATCGGGGCAGTGACAACTGCTGTATTGGCGAAGCATCTTGTGGAGGCTGCTATTTTGCAGCAGGAGAAATAAAAATAGGGGCGGCAGATATGCGTTATGCACAAAAATGTATTTTTTTTCAAAAATCCGCTTGCAAAAATCAAAAAATGCAGTATAATACAGGCATCAGCAATTTTATAGTTATGCATTTTAATGCATAAAGAAAAGAGGAGAGTAATTATGAAGAAGAAATTAATAGCAATTACAATGGCAGCATTGATGGCAGCTTCTATGACAGCTTGTGGAGGAAAGGAGGAAGCTCCGGAGACTGCAGCAAAGGAAACAGAGACAAAAGCAACAGAGGCAGGCTCTGAGGCTGAGAGCAAGGAAGAAACAGAAGCAGCAGAGAGCGAGGCAGCAGGCGGCGTTCTGGTTATGGCTACAAATGCAGAGTTCCCTCCATATGAGTACCATGAGGGACAGGAGATTGTAGGAATCGATGTTGATATTGCAAAGGCAATCGCAGCTGAGCTTGGAATGGAGCTGGAGATCGAGGATGTGGCATTTGATTCCATTATTCCGGAGATCACCTCAGGAAAGGCTGATATAGGCCTGGCTGGTATTACTGTAACAGAGGACAGAAAGGTATCAGTTGATTTCTCTGATACATATGCAAAGGCGTCCCAGATGATCATTGTAAAGGAAGACAGCGAAATTGCAGGGCCTGAGGATTTAAAGGGAGTTGTTGTAGGCGTTCAGCTCGGAACAACCGGAGACCTTTATGTATCTGACCTGGAAGCAGACGGAACAACGGTTGAGCGTTATAACAAGGGCTTTGAGGCTGTTCAGGCACTGAGCCAGGGCAAGATTGATGCAGTTGTGATTGATGGTGAGCCGGCAAAGACCTTCGTATCTGAAACAGAAGGCTTAAAGATGTTAGATGAGGCATTTACAGAGGAAGAATATGCAATTGCTGTTAAGAAGGGCAATACGGAGCTTCTTGACAAGGTGAATGCAGCCCTTGCTTCCTTAGAGGAAAAGGGAACACTGGACGAGATTATCGGAAACTATATCAAGGCTGAATAATCCGCCGGGAAAATCGATCCGCTGATGCAAAGCTGCCGCAGGCTGCAAACCCATAAGGTGTTTTGCGGCTGCGGCAAATTGCGGTTTACAGGTATCATATGTTTTAAGAGTTTATGCAGGCCGGCCATAAGCAGTCAGGTGATAAAAGGGCTGCATGGCAGATAAATGAGAGAAAGGGCAGAGGATAACGGCATGTGGAATGAGTTTACAGAGAAATTTTACATTAACTTTATAAAAGAAGACCGCTGGCTTTATATTACAGATGGTCTTAAGACTACATTGATCATCACCTTTTTTGCCTGCATGATGGGAATCGTGCTGGGATTTATTGTAGGTATGATCCGCTCTACTTATGATAAGACAGGTAAACTGAAGGTTTTGAATGCAATCTGCCAGGTGTATCTGACGGTCATCCGCGGTACACCGGTTGTTGTTCAGCTGATGATCATTTATTTTGGCGTATTCGGAAGTGCCAGGGTGGACAAGATCCCTATAGCAATCCTGGCCTTCGGTATCAACTCCGGTGCCTATGTGGCAGAGATCTTCCGAAGCGGTATCATGTCCATTGACCCGGGGCAGATGGAGGCAGGCCGCAGCCTTGGTTTTAATTATGTCCAGACTATGTGGTACATTATTATGCCTCAGGCATTTAAGACGGTTCTTCCAACCCTTTGCAATGAGTTTATTTCCCTGTTAAAGGAAACATCTGTAGCTGGTTATATTGCGATCCAGGATTTGACAAAGGGCGGCGATATTATCCGAAGCAGGAGCTACAGCGCATTTATGCCTCTTCTGGCAGTAGCGCTTATCTATTTAGCTATCGTTATGGTATTTAGCAAATTGATCCAGATTCTGGAAAGGAGGCTGAGGCAGAATGAGCGGTAATACAGAGAAGGAAGCGTTGATCCGTGTTTCGAACCTTGGAAAGAGTTTTGGGGATATCCATGTATTAAAGGGAATCACAGTGGATATCAATAAAGGAGACGTAGTTTTTGTAGTAGGCCCTTCCGGCTCCGGAAAAAGTACCTTCCTGCGGTGCCTCAACCGTTTGGAGGAGCCCACAGAGGGAAATATTTTTTTTGAAGGTGTTGACATTACAGACAAAACAACGGATATTGACAAGCATCGCCAGAAAATGGGAATGGTGTTCCAGCAGTTTAACCTGTTCCCGCATATGGATATTATGAAAAACCTGACCATCGGGCCTGTAAAGCTTCAGGGAAAGAGTCAGGAGGAGGCTGAGAAGGAGGCCATGGCCCTTTTGGAGCGTGTAGGTCTTGCTGACAGGGCTCATGCCTATCCAAGTCAGCTTTCCGGAGGACAGAAGCAGCGAATTGCCATTGTCCGCGCTCTCTGCATGAAACCGGATGTGATGCTCTTTGATGAGCCGACCTCGGCCCTTGACCCGGAAATGGTAGGAGAGGTTTTAAATGTAATGAGGGATCTTGCAAAGGAAAAAATGACGATGGTAGTTGTAACCCATGAGATGGGCTTTGCAAGAGAGATCGCTACTAGAGTTATGTTTATGGATGGCGGCGATTTTGTAGAAGAGGCTGCTCCGGAGGAATTCTTTACAAACCCGAAAAATGAACGCCTTAAAAGCTTCCTCAGCAAGGTGCTGTAGGGAAGGGTAGTTAAGGGGCGTGACATTCGTTTTAAATCCGAAGACTGTTCTGTTTTGAAAGCAGTCTTCGGATTTTTTCTATACGAAATCAATTGACTTAAATCATAATTATATATATAATATTATGATGATAGTTTCAAAAAACGGAATAAATTGTGCAGAATGATCGGGTATCGTAATTGAGGTGAGTACATGGATTACATGATGGAACTTGACGTTATTGCAAAAGAACATGGTGGTATTATTGAAACAAAAATTGCAGCGCAGCATGGAATCTCCAAAGCCATGCTTTATAAACTGTGCAAGGAAGAGAAAATCTACCGCATTGTAAAAGGGCAATATATTTTTCCTGATGATATGCAGGATGAATTGCTGTCAATCAGCAAACGTTCCGGAAATATTATATTTTCACATGAGACAGCGCTCTATCTTCATGGTATATCTGACCGAACGCCGTTTGAGCATACGATTACTGCGCCGTCAGGATGTATTCCTTCTGCAGTGATCAGAGCTGAATGCAAGGTTTATTACATTAAACCAGAGCTATTTAGCCTTGGCAAAACAATGCTGAAAAGCCCGACGGGAAATGAGATTCCAGCGTACAACCTTGAACGCACAGTTTGTGATATAATCCGAAGCCGCAATAAAATAGGAACGGAAACATTCCTTGCAGCATTGAAGTTATATGCAGCAAGCCCTAAGAAAGATTTGAATAAATTGAATTTATATGCAAAAAAGCTGAGGGTATTTAATGTTCTGAGTCGGTATCTGGAGGTACTTCTGTGAGTAAAGCGATGAGTCTGAAAGCGAAAATTCGTAACATTGCAAAACAAAAAAATATTCCGGCGCAGGTTATTTTGCAGAACTATATGTTTGAGCGTTTACTTGTCCGCCTTTCAGCTTCTCAATACAAAGAAAAGTTTGTTCTGAAGGGAGGGATGCTTGTAGCGGCAATTGTCGGATTGGACAACCGAGCAACAATGGACATGGACACTACACTTAAAAATCTTCCCCTTACATCAGAAGTAATTCGCAGTGCATTGGAAGATATCTGTGACATCGCATTTGATGATGGTGTAATATTTGAAATTAGTACAATTTCTCACATTCGCGAAGATGATATTTATGGCGGATATCGTGTAATGCTGAATGCTAAGTTTGATACATTGTTGACACCGTTGAGTATTGATATATCTACTGGTGATGTAATTACACCTCATGCGGTGAGATATAATTTTTCTGAAATATTCGATGATGAAAAGTCTTATGAACTATGGGCATACAATATTGAAACTGTTCTGGCAGAAAAAGTGGAAACTATTTTGCGGCGCGGCGTATTTAATACCCGTCCCAGAGATTTTTATGATGCTTACATATTGGCGACAACACAGAAATTTGACAAGACGGTGTTTACTGATGCATTGTGGGCAACTGCCGATCATCGTGATACTACCCGGCAAATTTTGGATGTTCCGGTTATTCTGCATAATATTGTAGAAAGTTCGGAACTAAAGACAATGTGGAATAAGTATCGCAGGCAGTTTGCCTATGCTGCGGATATTGAGTATAGTCAGATTATGGCGGTACTGGAAACACTGATGGAGTAATGCGGATTAATATAAGAGAACATTGAACCTGCTTGATGATAAGCAGGTTTATTTAGCCGCACCTAATATTGGCGCGGCTTTTTTTGTGCTACCACCCTATTTTTCCAGGCCCTGCGGCTTGAATTTTTTCATAAGCCGTGAGAAGGTCTCAAGGCAGTGCTCCAGCTCCGACAGCTCTTCTTCGTTGAAATCAGAAAGGCCCTGGGCGGTGCAGTTTAACATCAGGATTTTCAGCTGCTGCAATGTTTCGATTCCTTTATCCGAAAGCTTCAGATAAACCAGCCTGCGGTTTTTGGAGTTGTGAATCCGCTCGGCTAGGCGGTGCTCCTCCAGGTCATTTACAATTTTAGTGAGCTGCTGTTTTGTGATTCCAAGGACAGCTGCCAGTTCCGACATGGTAGGAGGATTTTCCCTGTGATTATCCAGGAAAACAAGGGTATGGAATGCCAGGGTATTGGCTTTGACCATACTCTGCTGCTGGTAGTTGCTCCGGATCAGGTTAAAAAATGCAATGGAAAAATCCAAAAAGTGCTGTCCTACATTGCTTGTATTTATGGTCTGGCTCATAAAAAGCAGCTCCTTTCGTCATGGCCGCAGATGGAAAGAATAAAGTCAGGCTGCGGCTTTGTGCTATATCCGTTTTAGCATAGGAAAGGTGAAATGTCAATAAATATTAAAAGTAAATAAATATTTATAATAATCATTGACAAACAGTAAAAAACGTATTATTTTACATGTAGGCCTGAGGGCAGGATTTATATGGATGAATGTCCATATTGGTATGGGAGGAAAAAGATGGGCGTAAAGGATAATGGCGGCAGAAATGATATGAATAATAAAAAGCCGTTTATTTACTATTATTTTATTGTAATCTTGATCGTAATGCTTCTAAATGCACTGGTATTTCCATCTATATTGGAACGCTCTGTCCAGGTACCCTTTAATGAATTTACGGAGCAGCTGGAAGCAGGGAACATAAAGGAGGTTTATGTTGACAGCACCAATGCGGAAATTACCTATACGGTAAAGGATCAGCAGTGGCCTGTTACCTATAAAACAGGAAATATGCTTTCCGGCGACGAGCTGGTGAAAATGTTAAAGAATGCGGATGTAGATGATTTCGGGCGTGAGATACAGCCAAAGGAATCTCCGCTTCTTAATATCCTTATGACCTGGGTATTCCCTATTCTCATGTTTGTTGTCATTGGGCAGCTGATGGGGCGCATGATGGCAAAACGCATGGGCGGCGGAAATGCTATGACCTTCGGAAAATCCAATGCTAAAATTTATGCGGAAAGCGAAACCGGGGTTACCTTTGAAGATGTAGCCGGTGAAGAGGAGGCAAAGGATGCCTTGAAGGAGATTGTGGATTTCCTTCATAACCCTCAGAAGTATGCAGAAATTGGTGCAAATCTTCCAAAGGGAGCGCTTCTTGTAGGCCCTCCTGGAACAGGAAAAACCCTTCTTGCAAAGGCGGTAGCAGGAGAGGCACATGTTCCCTTTTTCTCTATTTCAGGTTCAGAATTTGTGGAAATGTTTGTCGGAATGGGCGCTGCTAAGGTCCGCGATCTATTTAAACAGGCTAATGAGAAGGCACCCTGTATTGTGTTCATTGATGAGATCGATACCATAGGAAAGAAGCGCGACGGCGGTGGAATGGGAGGAAATGACGAACGTGAGCAGACCTTGAACCAGCTGCTGACAGAGATGGATGGCTTTGACGGAAAGAAGGGCGTAGTGATTTTGGCTGCTACAAACCGTCCGGAATCTCTGGATCCGGCGCTTCTTCGTCCGGGCCGTTTTGATCGCCGCATACCGGTGGAGCTGCCGGATATGAAGGGGAGAGAGGCGATCCTGCGTGTTCATGGCCGCGGGGTAAAAATGTCAGATGATGTGGATTATAATGAAATTGCCAGGGCCACAGCAGGCGCCAGCGGCGCAGAGCTTGCCAATATCATAAATGAAGGAGCACTGCGGGCAGTGCGTATGGGAAGAGCTGCAGTAAACCAGGAGGATCTGCAGGAGAGTGTAGAGACTGTCATTGCAGGCTATCAGAAAAAGAATGCGGTGATCCCTCCGGAAGAACGCAAAATTGTAGCTTACCATGAGGTGGGGCATGCACTTGTAGCTGCCTGCCAGACTCACTCGGCTCCGGTACAGAAAATCACTATTATCCCAAGAACCTCAGGCGCTTTGGGCTATACTATGCAGGTAGATGCAGGGGAGCGCTATCTGATGAGCCGCGAGGAGGCATTAAATAAAATTGCTACCTATACGGGAGGACGGGCGGCAGAGGAGCTTATATTCCATTCCATTACGACAGGAGCCTCCAATGACATTGAACAGGCAACCAAGCTTGCCAGGGCTATGGTAACAAGGTATGGCATGAGTGATGAATTCGATATGGTAGCTATGGAGACAGTAAATAATCAGTATCTGGGCGGGGATACTTCCCTGGCCTGCTCGCCGGAAACAGCAAAGCGCATTGACGAGCAGGTGGTTGAGATCGTTCGCCAGCAGCATAAGAAGGCGCTGGAGATCCTTCGTCAGAATGAGGATAAGCTTCACGAAATTGCCAGCTATCTTCTGGATAAGGAAACCATAACCGGAGACGAGTTTATGGAGATTTTTGAAAAATAAAAAGAAAAAAGCATTCAAGTTAAATAGCAGAAGGAAAGCTGCTTGACTTGAATGCTTTTTTTCTTGAAGTGAGGAACACCGGCAGTGCTGTTTGATCGTTTAATTAAAATGTCCGGCTGTTCCGATAATCTTTAGGTGTATAACCAGTATATTTCTTGAATTGTTTTGAAAAGTATTTTTCATCGGTAAAGCCCACCATTTCTGATATGGAATATATTTTATAAATAGGATTGCTCAGCAGCAATTTAGCCTTTTCCATTTGTTTTTCCAATTTATATTTCATAAAACCAACGCCTATCTCTTCTTTAAAACGGGAAGAGAGATAATTTGGAGCTACATTTAGCTCAGCAGATAATACCGTCAGATTGAAATCAGGATTACAGTATTCTCTGTCAATAATCTGAAGGCTGGCTTCGATCAGCTTTGAGCGCGGTGCGTGATTATGGGAGGCCACTGTATTGCTTTTTTGAATGATCAGGCTGCATATATAGCTGCTCATTTCTTCCTTTTGCGAATATGTATCCAGAAATCTTACTGGATCATGAGAAGGAAAATCATTTTCGTCAAAAGTACCGTCTGTGATCAGAGATAAAATTAGGTTGGAACAAAAGCGTTTTAAAATGGCCAGGGTAACAGAAGGAGAAACCAGGGTTTCTTCAATATTGTTCCACATTTCAACTGCCTGATCGGTATGTCCTAACTTTATGTTGGAGGATAACTGGTATCGATCCCAACCTTTTGTGCGGATACACTGTAAAAATGAGCGGTACATAGCTACAGGGATCGGTTCAGGAGCCAGGAAACGCGTATCAAGCTCCTGATGTATCTTTGCCAACAATTCAGTCAGCTTATGAATATCAATGGGTTTTAAAATATATTCTCGCACAACAGACAGATGAACAGCCCGCTGGGCATAGGAGAAATCGTTATAACTGGATATGAGTATAACGAAAGGAGTGATTCCACGTTCTAAAAGCTCTTCTACAAGATTGATTCCGTCTTTACCGCGCATACGGATATCCGTTATCAAAATATCAGGGGGATTTTGTTCGGCACAAATGAGAGCAGCTTCTGCGCTGTCAGCTGTGCCGGAAATCTGCATTCCTAATGCATTCCAGTCAACGTGTTTTTTTAGGCCTTCTCGGATAATACTTTCATCATCAACTAATAGTACATTGTAATACTTCATGATACTCACCTGTAAAAATATTAAAAAGAATTAAAATTGTGGCTAGGGACAATATTTTTGTCAGGCGCTGTAAAGCGCCGGGGAATACGGATTGAAGCAGTAAGAAGCCCGGATGCATCTATCGTATAGAAATAGCGGGCCTTTCCGCCATAGGCAATATCCAGACGGCGTTTTATGCTGGTAATGCCGTAATTGGTAGAAGGTCTATCAGCCTCATTTTGAAAAATCTCATAAATTTTATCCAAATCCTCCGGATTTGCGTTATTACATACTTCAAGAAGAATATCATCTTCAAGCTTTTTTACGCGCAAAATAAGAATATTTTCTTCCGGAATGCTGTCTGGAAGATTAAAGGAGTGGAGAATTGCATTTTCAATCAGAGGCTGGAGGAGCATTTTGATCACAATATCCTGGCTGAGTGCATCATCGATTTCTTCCTGCACCTGAAATAAACCTGAAAATCGTACCGTTTGTATATTAATATAGCTGCGCCCATGGTTCAGCTCCTGCTCTACAGTCAGTTCGTTTTTTCCATTGTTGAGGGAAATGCGAAGCAGAGAGGAGAGGTTTGTGACAAGGTATGAAATATCGTCAGCGTGATAATCCATAGCGAGCCAGTTTATAGAATCCAGGGTATTATACAGAAAATGGGTGTTAATCTGGCTTTGAAGGGCATTGAGCTCACTTTGCTTTTGATTAAGCTGCGTCACGTAATTCTCCTGTATTAATTGATTGATCATACGAATCATATAATTAAAACTTCCATAGAGCTCTCCAATCTCGTTTTTTTCTTTTGTCGAAACAGAAATGTCAAGATTGCCATCTTTTACCTGTTTCATAGTATGTGAAAGCTGTGAAAGAGGAACAGAAATTTTTCGGCCAAGGAGGTGAGCGAGCATAATACTGAAAATTAAGGCAGCGCTCGTAACCTTGAACAGGTCAGGCAATTGCTGCGATAAATAAGGTTCGCTTCCTGCAGAGATTTAATACCTACAAGGCAAAAACCAGTGTTGCTGAGACGACGGGCAAAAAAATAGCTGGTCTGATCCGGAAGGTAAAATTGTGTATCAGTATTTAATAAAGATAAATCTTCTGGCAAAGGAATCGAACGGTAACCAATGCAGCTGTGAGTGTCTAAATTTACAATAGCGGCATTAATACCAACCTGGGTATTTAATTTATTAAGGATATAAAGGGCCAGGTGGTCATAGCTAAAATCCAGAGAAATCGTACCAATAATCTGGGAATAGTCCTCTATATCAAATACAATTTTAGAAAGACGGAGATATGTATTAGAGGAATTGTCATGGTAATCCCAGAAGAATTTTCCGTTGCGGGCTTCTAATGATTGAATCCAGTCGTCATCCTTACTGTAGATATCAGCTCCGGTCTGATTTTGGCGGTTGGAGTAATAGAGAGGAACGTAGGAACCGTCATTGGTGCGATATGTAATTTCAACCATAAAGGGGATGTTATTTAAGGTTATACTGTTGGTATACATAAAATTGCGCAAAATTTTATCTTCTTCCAGTGACTCTTGTGCTGCTTGTGAAATCGTATTATTTTCGTCAGCACGATGGGAACGCATTGCCTGCTGTATTTGAGGATTCGTACAAAGCTGGAGGATATAGGCAGAACCAAAATCCATCAGGGAGGAGAGGTCATCACTCCATGCATCAATGGTCTTTTCAGAAACTGTGATCAAGTTGTCACAGATCATATTGTAGGTTGTTCGCAGAATAAATGCGTAGATGAAGCAGGAAAAAATTAATAATACGATTAAGTGGTTGAAAAGAATCTTTTTCTTCAAACGTTTGTCCTCCTGCATCATGATAAGATAGTAATTATTGTTATAAAGTTACCATAAAAGGTGGAATATTACAATGAAATCGTGCAAAGTGATTAATATTTTCCACTTTTTCAAAGAAAAGTCATCTTGTTTTATAGGGATAAAATAGATACACTAGAAGCATCAAACGCGTACGTGTAAAACCAATAAATTCAAGGAGAAAAAGGTATGAAAAAAGTAATGGCAACCAGCTTGGCGGTGATTATGGGAATGTCTTTATTGACAGGATGTGGAAATTCATCTTCCGGCAGCAGCTCTGAAGCAGCTAAGAAGAGTGAGGCAGCTTCCAGTGAAAATAAGGCGCCTGAAGAAACGAAAAAAGAAGAAGCATCTGGTGAAGATGTGATCCGGATTGGAGCTATTGCTCCAGTGACAGGTGATCGTGCAGAGGCAGGCCAGAGCGTGTGGCGTTCATTTCAGATCGCAGCAGATGATATTAATGCCAAGGGCGGTGTAATGGGAAAGAAAATAGAGATCGTCCTGGAGGATTCTAAGGGAGATGCTAAGGAAGCGGTAGAGCTGACAAAGAAACTGGCAGACGATGAAAGCATTTGCGCAGTTTTAGGCCCTATGACAAGTGCTGAGGCAATTGCGTGTGCTCCTGTATTTGATGAGTATGAGCTCGTTGAGCTGGCTCCGGTTGCATCTAATAACCAGTATGCTACCATGAGCCCTTACAGCTTTACCTTAGCAGGACGTCAGTCAGCAGAGATGCCTTATTTTGTAGAAAAATGTCTGGCAGGTTACTGCAATGCGAAATCTATTGGTGTTATTTGGGTAAATGATGACTGGGGAGTTTCCTCCATTGAGTCAATGCAGGCTGCCTGCGATAAGATGGGAATCGAGGTAACTGCAGCAGAGAGCTTTAACGCAGGAGAAAAAGACTTTACTGCGGTACTTACAAAAATCAGACAGACAAATCCGGAAGTTCTTGTATTAGCAACACAGGCAGCTGAGGGTTCATTGATCCTTAATCAGGTAAAAGCAATGGGATGGGATATCCCGACTGTAGGTGTAGGTGCAATGTACTCTGATCAGGTAATTCTTTTAGCAGGAGAAATGTCAGAGGGCTTAGTTGCTCCATCTTGCTTCTATCTTAGTGAAGATGATGCACCTGCTTGGGATTATGCAACACGTTTTTATGAGGAAGCTCAGTTCTATCCAACAGTTCATGGACCACTTTCTTATGATTCAGTAGTTGTACTTTGTGCAGCCATTGAGCAGGCACAGTCAACAGACCGTACTGCGATCAAGGATGCTTTAATGGAATTGAAAGATGTTCAGGGCCTGGCTGGTTCTTATGAATTTACAGAGGATGGAGATATCATCAGAGCATATCGTGTTCTTCAGGTAGTAGACGGAAAATGGACAGCAGTAACAGATTACGAAACTGCTTCTGCGGATTTAATTGAGTAAATGTATGGATGCAGGCTCCGTCAGAAAAGGACGGGGCCTATTTTAGGATTTCAAAAGGAGGAAGTGAGACAATGTATTTGCTTCAGCAGCTTATTAATGGAATTTCACAGGGAAGTATCTATGCGCTGATGGCAATCGGGTATACCTTGATCGTGGGTGTTGTTGGTCTAGTAACCTTTGCATATGGGGAAATGGTTATGATAGGGGCAATGTCAGCCTATTTGTTTTATACCTATGTAACACCTAACTTTTTTCTTGGCATACTGGTTGCGTTTATTTGTTCCGGAATTGCAGGAATATTTATACATAAGGTAGCGTATGAACGTTTTTTGGATGCACCTAAACATATTGCCTTGTTATGTACGGTGGGATGTTCCCTTTTGATTAAAAACCTGGCTCAGATTGCTTTTGGTTCACAGGGAAATGCCATGCCGAATGCTTTTGAGATTAAGCCTTTTTATTTGGGAAAAACTGGGCTCTATATTACTACAATTCATATTGCAGTTATTATAATGGTAGCAATTTTAGCGATTGGCTTAACCGTTTTCTTATACAAAACAAGAGTAGGGTTGATGCTTCGGGCAGTTAGTCAGGACAAAATGGCGTCCAGTCTGGTTGCAATCAATGTAAAAAAAGTAACATTAATCGGAAATATTGTAGGAACAGGTCTTGGCGGTGTTGCAGGTCTTTTGTATGGAACGTATCTGACTAATGTGACAACTGTTTTTGGAACAGTTGTTGGCTTGAAAGCGATTTCTGCTTGTGTGTTGGGAGGAATGACAAATATACCAGGAGCTGCTTTTGGAGCGCTGCTAATGGGTGTACTGGAGAACTTTGGAATTACATTTTTCTCATCCAGTTATCGTGATGTATTTGCTTTCGCGTTTGTATTTATAGCGTTAACTTTCCGTCCAGAAGGACTTTTTGTATTCCAGTTTGGAAAAAAGAAACGTAGCTGAGGGAGGAGAAGCAATGAAACAGATAAAATCATGGATTGAAAAGAATAATAAGATTATGATTGTTATAGGAATTCTTATTCTATGCATTCTTCCGCAGCTATCAAGCAGCAATTATATCCGCGGGGTTTTGGCACGCATCATTATATATGCGACTATCGCCAGCGGTTTGAATATTATTAATGGATATTCAGGACAGAGCTGTCTTGGAATTGTAGGATTTACTTGTATTGGAGCATATTGTAGTGGCATTTTGTCTACCCGTTTTGGATTGCCGTTTTTAGCTTGTCTGGGAATCACGCTGGTTTTCTGCATTGTAGCAGGGTATATTGTTTCACTCCCAACCCTGAAGCTTAATGGTATGTTTTTATCTATTATTACATTGGGATTTTCGGAAATGATGCGTTTATTGGCTTTGAACTGGCAGTCATTGACTTATGGCCCCATTGGTTTAAAAGGAATTCCTAGCATTACAATCCTTGGAATTAAAATCAAATCAGGAGCACCGTTTTATTACTTAGCATTAGTTGTTTTGCTGATTGTAGTATTTTTCTTGCATCGTCTATTAAATTCCAGAGTAGGAAGAGCATGGATTTCGATTCGAGAGGATCAGGATGCTGCCCGTTCACTTGGAATAAATGTTGCTCATTATCGCTGTATTAATTTTATGACAGGTGCAACCATCTGTGGAACGATGGGCGTGTTTATTGCTTATTACTATCGTTATCTTCATCCAGATATGTTTAATCTGGATGAGGGGTTCAGTGTTCTCTCCATGTGTGTTATTGGAGGAAGTGGAACACTTCTTGGCTCTATTGTGGGAGCATTTGTGATTAATGCATTTACAGAGGGGTTGCGTTTTGCGTCTGACTGGCGAATGGTAATGTATGCACTTTTGATTATTGTTATGATGTGGGTACGTCCTCAAGGCTTATTTGGAGAGAAGGATAGTGTGATTGCAGGTCAGGCATCAATCCGGTTGCCGGGAAAAGCAAAGAAATCAGAAGGAAGGGTGAGGCAAAATGGCAGTGATTCTTGAAACCAAAGGCGTCTGTAAATATTTCAGCGGATTAAAGGCTGTAAATATGGTAGATATGAAAGTCAATGAGGGAAGCATTTTTGGCATCATCGGCCCTAATGGAGCAGGTAAGACAACATTTTTTAATTTGTGTTCAGGAACTTATAAAGTTACATCCGGGGATATTTATTTCGAAAATGAGAACATTACTAATTTACCACCGGAGGCAATCGCAGAAAGAGGAATTATAAGAACATTCCAAAATATTAAATTGTTTAAATATTTATCAGTATTGGAAAATGTTAAGGCAGGTTGCCATATTCATACAAAAACCAATTTTTTTGATGCGGTCTTGCATACAAAGCAGTATAAAAAAGATGAAGCGTATGCGGAGCAACAGGCAATGAAGGTTTTGGAAGAAGTTGGATTGACAGAATATAAAGACTGGAAAGCCGGAAATCTTCCATATGGAATGCAGCGAAAAGTAGAGATTGCCAGGGCACTGGCAGCAAAACCGAAGTTGTTATTGTTAGATGAACCGGCTGCTGGCATGAATCCGGCGGAGACATGGAGTCTTCTGGAGTTTATTAAAAAAATCAACCAAAATGGTCATACAATCGTTGTAATTGAACATGATATGAAATTTGTTATGAATCTATGTGATTACATTATGGTACTTAATTTTGGGGAAAAGATTTGTGAGGGAGTACCTGAAACTGTTAAAAACAATGCACAGGTTCAGGAAGCATACTTTGGTCGTGGCTTGATTCAGAAATCAAACGAGATTTGAGGAGGAATGATGACATGAAAGAAACAATGCTTAAGGTGGAAAATCTCGTGGTGGATTACGACCATGTTCATGCAATTCGTGATATTAGTATGGAAGTAAGAAAAAATGAGATTGTATGCCTTATCGGTTCTAATGGTGCTGGAAAAACAACTACACTGGGAGCAATCAGCAATATTGTAGGAAAGGCATCGGGAAGGATTTTGTTTCAGGGAGATGATATTACATCAATGCATCCAGCAGAGATTGTTCGTAAGGGGATTAGCCATGTTCCGGAGGGACGTCATGTATTTCCTAAAATGACGGTCAGCGAAAATCTTATTCTGGGAACAATGGCTTTAAAAAAGATAAAAAAACAATACATTGAAGAACGGATGGCAAAGATGTATGCGTTGTTTCCAAGGCTGAAGGAGCGTTCTGGGCAAATGGCAGGAACTTTATCAGGAGGAGAGCAACAGATGTTGGCTATTGCAAGAGGCTTGATGTATGATCCGGATATGATTATGCTGGATGAACCTTCTCTGGGCCTGGCACCTATTGTGGTTGAAGAGATTTTTGAACTGATTTGTGAAATTCAAAAAGAAGGTAAGACGGTACTTCTGATTGAGCAGAATGCAAATATGGCGTTGCAAATATCGGATCGGGCTTATTTGCTGGAAAATGGTGAGATTGTCCGCAGTGGAACTGGTGAAGAATTGCAGCAGGATGACAGTATACGTAAGGCATATCTTGGAGGTTAAA
>OLRK01001634.1_pt1 | contig 17422 bp, 15 predicted proteins | sample 1672911 | NCBI WGS metagenome assembly OLRK01 (sample SAMEA3136736, study PRJEB25190) | human gut metagenome | biome: human gut; feature: human-associated habitat; material: faeces | place: Austria | collected 2013 | reverse complement strand
TGCGGCTGTCAAAGGAGATAAAAAGGTTAAAAAAGTGATTGTCGTATTTAGTGTGGGTGTATTATTAGTTTGTACGATTGCTATTGTTGCAAGTATTTTAGCATAAATACCCAAATCTAAAATTTCAGTTTATCGAACATTGGATAATACAATATAATAAACCACCCACAAGGGACAGCCGAGAAATCGACTGTCCTTTTCTATACCTATGAGCAGAAAGGAGCTACCAGCCATGACGAAACCCAGAGAGAAAACCCGCGAGGAACTGACCGCCGAGATTGAGGACGGGAAGAAGAAAATCCAGCAGTACGAAAACCGGGAAAAGGTGCTGCGGCAAAAGCTGTCACAGGAAGAACGCCGGACGCGTAGCCACCGCCTTATCGTCCGGGGCGCGGTCTTTGAAAGCATTGTGCCGGAAACCAAGACCATGACCGACGAGGAAACCGCTGTACTTCTGCGGCTTGCCTTGACGAGCGAGCCAGCGCGGGAATATCTGAAAAAACGAACCGAGGACGGGAACGCAGGATAAATCCCCAACTATCGAGATATTGTTTCCGGCCTACGCCCAATATACTTCTTATGATTTTCAAGCTGACATTGTAATCTTTCTGCCAACTGAAAGCATTCGGCTTTTTTGCAAATCTCAATTCCAAACTGTAACAACCGAATATCTGTTGCCAATGGAAGTTCATCGGAATTATCGACAGCCCACCAAGGAAATACTTTGTTGTCTTTTTCACTTTCCGCAATCAAAAACATATAGCCAATAAATTCTCCATTCCTGCGAACAAAAATATATTGTGGTAAAGTATTTCCTTGTGACTTCTCCATTTCATTTTTCATGCGGTTGATACCGCCACAGGCTGGAGTAAATCCAAGTTCTTCAAGCTGGGAAATTGCCTTGTCCTTTTCTTGTTCCGATAAATCATGATAATTGATAATTTCATCTATCATTTTTAACTGCCCCTTATTTGTAATATATCGCATTTTATCAAAAATCTTATGAACAATTCAACCACAGAAATATTTTACAACGGGTTACAATCCCCGTAATTTTTCGCCATTTTTCACAACAACGGGCCGGCAGTCTGCTGCCGGCCCTTCTGTCCTCTTTTTTCAATCGTTTTTCTAGGTTTTGCCTGGCCTTGCGCCCGGTTTTCCGCCGGGGAAATGCCGTAGCTTTTCCTTCTCCTTCACAGGCTATGCCAGAGGCGCGATCGGCTCCTGGGGGGAGGTGGGCTCCGCCGCCGTAGTGGACGGAGGCAGGATCACGCCGTCTCCCGTGGAGGGATTTCCACCGCCCTGTATGGTGCCGCCCGGGCCGTCCCAGTCTATCGAGGGCTCCTGCGGCCTGGTGGGAGAATTGACAATGGGTGCCCTCTCCGTCTCCTCTGTGGAGGCAGTGGGCCGGTTTCCGCTGTTCGCGCCGGACGTGGATGCGGCGGAACTGCTCTCCGTGGTCTGGCCCGGCCTGGACGGGCGTGTGGGACTGCCGGCGGACTGGCTGGGTCTGGTGGGCGCGGTCTGGCTCTCCCCGGTCTGACCCGGTCTGGCTCCGCTGCTCTCCGCTCCCGGCCCGTGGCCGTCATCCTCGTCCCCGTTTTCCGTGGGCAGGATCATGCCGAACTCGTCGGTCTGAGGCTGTTTCGTCTCGACGGGATTGCCGTCCTCGTCCGTCTCTGGCTCCTTCGTCTCAATGACATTGCCATCCTCGTCCGTCTCCGGCTCCTTCGTCTCAATAACATTGCCGTTCTCGTCGGTCTCTGGCTCCGTCGTCTCCTTCTCCGTGGTCTCTGCCACCGTGGTCTTTGGCTTGTAAACCGCTCCGCCATCGGTGTCCGCGTGGTACACGAACTGGCCTTCCTTGCTCAGTCCCGTGTCGGAGATGATCTTCGCGCTGATCTGTTTCACCTGCTCCGTGGGCGTGTAGTTCTCGTCGTCAAACAGGAACCGGTGCAGCTCCTTTACGTTGCTCTCCAGAGTGGTGGGAACGACGCAGGCGCCCTTTCTGCCCATGTTGGCATCGCCTCTGGCGAAGGGGAAACCGCCGGTCTCACCGATGTGGTATTTGCTGATGTCCTGGGCCATGCGCACCAGATCCATGGTGTCAATGTTGGTGGAAACCAGGGGGGCCACCGTGACGATGACGTTGTTCAGTACAGAGAAATCTGCCTTTTTGGCCTTGTCAAAGGCCGCCTGGATCACCTTTCTCTGGCGCTCCGTTCTGGCAAAGTCGGTGTCCATCAGGCGCAGGCGGCCGTAGGCCACAGCCTGGACGCCGTCCAGATGGTTCATGCCGGCAGACTTTAACTGGGTGGTGGGGATGCCCGTCACCTTCTGGGTCTCCGTGATGAAGGAGTTGATGTAGGAGAATTCTGCCTTGCTGATCTCCATATCAATGCCGCCTAAGATATTGATGGCCTCCGCCACTGCCTTCCAGTTGAAGGTCACATACTCCTGGATGTCCAGATCCAGGTTTTTATTTAAGGCCTTTACGGCCTGGTTGGGGCCGCCTACGAAATAGGCCTGGTTGATCTTATTATAGCTGCCCTTGTCATCGGTGTTTAAATAGGAGTCACGGAATACGGAAACGATGCGGATCTCTCCCGTATCCCGATTGATGTTAAACAGCATATTTACATCGGCGTTGGCGCCCTTTCCCGTATTGGAGCCGCGGCTGTCCACGCCGAACACGGCTACGGTCCAGTAGCCCTCCATCTTTTCCAGGGTCTCCGTCGCCAGCTCCTCGTTCTTTACCTCGGCCACGCTGAATCCCTCGTCCCGCTGCACCAGGGACCAGGTTCTGGCCACAAAGGCATAGCAGAAAATGAAGGCCAGGGCAAAGCACTCCGCGACGATAAATTTGATAATCCGTTTCCGCCGCTTGGCCTCCGGGGTGAGAGCCGTTTTTCTGGAACCTCCGAAACGGCGTCCGCCGGAATTTCCTCCGTCTCCGCCATCCCCGTTTCCGTTTCCGCCGCCGGTTCCTCCGGATCCATTTCCGTTTCCGGAACCGCCGGTTCCCGCTCCGTAGCCGCCTTTTCCTGTTCCGGCTCCGGTTTTTCCAGCTCCTGTTCCGCCTTTTCCGATTCCGGTTTTTCCGGCCCCGGTTCCGCCTTCGGCGCGGCTGGCGAGCTCATTCCAAAGCTGCAGTCCTTCCTCATCCGCGGCTGCTCCCCGACTGATCCCGGCCCGGCGCCGCCCGGCGTCAGGTGGGGTGGCCCGCCCTGACAGGGGACGGGCAGACGAGGACACAGGCTGGCGGGAGGACGCTCCCGTTCCCGCCGCTGCGGACGCGGATGGGCGGGCCGTCGTTCCGGACATTCCGGCCCCGGATGGGCCTGCCATCACTCCAGACATTCCGGCCGCAGACGGGCGTACTGACGTTCCGGACATCCCGGCCGCTGTCTGGCGGGCGGCGATGCCGGCTCCTCCTGCGGCAGCAGCTGAACGGGCTGTCACTCCAGCTCCCGGCGCTGCGGACGCGGTCGGGCGGACCGTCGTTCCTGTTCTCGGCGCTGCGGACGCGGTCGGACGGGCCGCCGTTCCCATTCCCCGTGTACCCGCCGCGTAACGCGGGGCAGACGGAGATACCGGCTGGCGGGAGGTTCCCCCCGCGGCGGACGCTCCAGCCTGGACAGGGCGTGCTCCCGCTCCGCCCATTCCCCCGGTCTGACGGTAGCCTGTAGCGGCTCCGGCCGAAGTTCCCTGACGGGGAGAAGAAACCGGCGTCCCCGCCGGTCTCTGTCCTGCTGTCTGACGCCCGGAGGCTGTTCCTGACGAAAATGCCGCCTGGCGGTCAGAAACGGCCTGCCCCGGCCTGGATGTCACCCGAAACCCGGCAGACGCCCGGTCCAGGGACGATTCCCGCGGAGAGCGGAAACCGGCGCCGGTTCCTTCCTCTGCAGCCAAGCGGCCCTGGACCGCGGACTCAGCCGGACGCCCGTTTTCCATGTTCCCCATGGACGGACGCCGCCTGCTCTGCCGCGCCCTGGAGCGCCCGGCCTCGTACTCATATTCCTGGCTCATGCTTTACCTCTTTTCCTTCTTTCATGCCTCAATACGCATTTTTATTGATAAATCCCTTGAACACGGTGAGAAACAGAATCTTAAAATCCAGCCCAAGGGTCCAGTTTTCGATGTAATACAGGTCGCACTCAATGCGTTTCGTGATGGAGGTATCTCCCCGGTAGCCGTTGATCTGGGCCCAGCCCGTCAGCCCCGGACGCACCTGGTGCTTGACCATGTAGCGCGGAATCTCCTCCTTAAATTTCTCCACAAAAAACGGCCGCTCCGGCCTGGGGCCCACCAGGCTCATATCTCCCTTCAGCACATTAAAAAACTGGGGCATTTCGTCGATGCTGGTCTTGCGGATAAACCGCCCCACCGGCGTCACCCTGGGATCGTGGGGAGTGGTCCATTTGCTCTTTTCCTCCGTGGGGGCCTGTACCTCCATGGAGCGGAACTTGTACATTTTAAACGGCCGGTTGTGAAGTCCCACCCGCTCCTGGCAGTATATCACCGGGCCGGGAGAGGTGATCTTGACCAAAACGGCGGCAGCCAGCATCACCGGTGAAAACAGGATGATGGCTACAATGGCGCCGAAAATATCCACGGTCCGCTTCATGAATTTATTTAAGCCGTTGGTGAGGGGCACATGGCGGATGTGGATGACCGGAAGTCCCAGAAGGTCCTCCATATAGGGCCTTGTGGGGATGATGTTATTATAGTCCGGGATAAATTTCGTATGCACGCCGGATTTCTCGCAGGCGGCCACGATTTCTCCCAGGTTTCCGAATTCTTTAATGCTCAGGGTAATGGCGATCTCATCCAGCACGTTCATGTCCAGGATGGAATTTAACTCCCCGATGGTTCCCAGAACCCGGATCCCCTTGTAGTCCTCTCCCAGAGCCTTGTGGTCGTCCAGGATGCCGGCGATGTGATAGCCCCACTCCGGGTTCTGCTTGACCCGGTCAATGTAGCCCTCCGCCGCCCGGCTGTAGCCTACCAGGAGGATGTGCTTTAAATTATAGCCCTTGGCCCGCATGGAGCGCAGGAACGCCCGGATGGCGTTGCGCTCTGCCGTCTCCAGCACAATGTTGATCACAAAGAAATAGATGATCATGGGCCTGGAGAAGTTGTACCAGAAGGGGTTTTTACTGATCAGGTACAATACCAGGGTAAACATTAAAAGGCCGATGGAATTGGCCTTGCAGATATTGGCAAATTCCAGCCGCCTTCCCTGGACCCGCTTGGGGGTGTAAAGCTGAAACACCGCGTACAGGAACAGGTAAACGGGAACGACAATAAGCAGGGCCATCAGATAGAATTCGGCTCTCAGGGGATCTCCCTTGGTGGGAACGAACCCATTTATCATCAGTAACCACGCCAGGCCGTAGGAGACCGCGATGACCGCGGCGTCCAGCACGACCTGAAAGCGGTTTAATTCGCGCTGATGGTCTTTAATCATTTGCTAATCACCTCAACATCGTTCTTATTATACATGAAAGCCCCGCCGTATGTCATTAACAATTTCTTAAAATATCCCTGCCTTTTGTTACAGGTTCATGAACTTTTTGCCAATGCTACACCGGTCTCCCGGCGGCCTTCCTGAGCTGCCGCCTGCCAAACTCCCACACGTAGAGCGCCGTCCCGGCGATCAGCTCCCACTGGATGCGGACGTAATTTTTAAAATGTTCCGGGCGGTAAGCCACTTTATAGCAGTTTTTCCTGGTGGAAAATCCTTCCTTCAGCCCGCTCACATAGTCGGCGCCAAACCCGATTTTCCGAAAAAATCCGTATTTTACCGCCATTCCCGCCGCCAGGGGCACGCTGTTTAAAAGGAGCTGGGGAAGGGGCATATTTTTGTAGTTTAAGTAAACGCTGTTGCGGGCCGCCAGGCGCACCTTGAAGGAATTGTACTTGGAGCCGCTGGTGCCGCTGCCCACGTGGCACACCTTCGCCGTGGGGCAGTACACGTTTTTGTAGCCGAAGATTTTTGCCCGGTAGCCCACGTCGATGTCCTCCAGGTAGGCAAAGTGGCTCTCGTCAAAGTATCCGATCTCCTCAAATACCTCTCTGCGGTAAATGGCGGCACCGGCGCAGGCGGCAAACACCTGGCGGGCCCGGCTGTAGCGGGAAGCAGGCTGTCCCACGCCCCGTTGATAAGCCCAGCCTAACACACTGTACATATCTCCGGCGTCGTCCATCAGCTCTCTGTTTGACAGCTGAAGCATCTTGCTGCTGGCGGAAAATACCTCCGGAAAACGGTCCATGCAGCGCACCAGCTCCCCCACGTAGTCGGGATAGGGCTCCGTGTCGTTGTTTAACAGGATCACGTAGGGCGTTTCACAGGCGCGGATGCCCACGTTCACCGCTCCGGAAAAGCCGGTGTTCTCCTCCAGGAAAATGGAGCGGATCTCATGGTCCTTCAGCCACTCCACGCTGCCGTCCTGGGAGCCGTTGTCCACCACCAGGATGTCAAATTCCTTAAATTTTTGCTGCCGCAGAGCCGCGAAACACGGCTCCATAAAACGCAGCCCGTTGTAATTGGGTATGATGACCGTAACCTTATTCATATCAGATCTCCAGGGGATAGGGCTCCCCGATTTTCTCTTTCTTTAAGTCCCTTAAGGCAAAATTGGACTTTCGCAGGGTCAGGTTCGGGTTGTAGTAGGGATCTCCGTTTTTCAGGATCTCCGGCCATTTCTCCGAGAAAATCTTGATCTCCCGGTTGAAACGGGCCACCTTCTCCGGCGTGTCCTCCAGCCCTCTGGACTTGGACTCGTAGTGGTAGAGAAGGGCGTAGGGGTTGTAGACCACCAGCTTGTCCTGGGCCCGCACCTTCATGCAGTAGTCAATGTCGTTGAAGGCCACCGCCAGCTCCTCGGAGAACCCGCCGGCCTTCTCAAACACGTCCTTCTTTGTCATCAGGCAGGCGGCGGTGACGGCGCTGTAGTCCTGGGCGCACATGGCCCGGTGGAAATAGCTGTTCTCCGCCTTGTGAAGGCCGATGAAGGTATGGCCCGCGATGCCGCCAAAGCCCACTACCACACCGGCGTGCTGGATGGTGTCGTCCTGGTACAGAAGCCTGGCTCCCACCGCGCCCACGTCCGGCCGCTGGCAGTAGCCTAACATCTCCTGAATGGTGTCCGGCTCGATGATCTCCGTGTCGTTGTTTAAAAACAGCAGATAGTCGCCTTTGGCGTGTTTCACGCCGAAATTGTTGATGGCGGAGTAGTTGAACTCCCGCTCCCAGGTGACGACGCGGACGTTTTCATGTTCCTTCTGAAGGGCCTCGTAGTAGTCAAAGGTGGCCTGGTCTGTGCTGTTGTTTTCAATGATCACGTATTCCAGGTTTTTGTAGGTGGCTTTTTCCATCAGAGATTTTAAGCACACGTCCAGATCCTGAGCGTGATCCTTATTGGGGATGACCACGGACACCAGCGGCTCTCCCTGGATGTGGAAACGGACGTGGTATTTTCCGTAGTCCACTCCCTTTTCAATGGAGTCGGTCTCAATGCCTAAGCGGTCAAAATGGGCCTTGATGGCCCTGGCTCCCGCCTCAAAGGCGTAGAGCTTGCTCTCCGGGTTGCTGGCGGTAGAGCCCTGGTGGCAGCGCCAGTGGTAGAGCACCTTGGGAATATGGTGAATCTTCCTGGCTTTTTCCGTGCACCGGAAGATGAAATCGTAGTCCTGGGCCCCGTCGAAATTCTGGTCGAACTGGCCCACCTCCTCCACCAGGTCCCGGTTTACGGCGAACAGGTGGCAGATGTAGTTGGTGCTGGTGAGCAGGTCGGGGTTAAAATCCGGCTTGAAGTGGGGCTCAAACAGGGCGCCGCCGTCCATATCCAGCTTGTCCTCGTCGGAGTAGATCACGTCGTTGCAGGGATCCTCGTTGATGGCCTTGGCGATCTCGTAGAGGGCGTTTGGCGTCAGGGTGTCGTCGTGGTCCGCCAGCACGATGAAGTCGCCGGAGGCCATGTCCATGGCGGCGTTGGTGTTGCCGGAAATGCCCTTGTTCTCTCCCATGACCAGATACCGCACCCGGTCGTCCCGCTCCGCGTAGCGGCGCAGCACCCGCTCGCAGCTCTTTCCCCTGGGGCTGCCGTCCGCCACGCAGATCTCCCAGTTTTCATAGGTCTGGGCAAAAATGGAGTCCAAAAGCTCCCGCAGGTATTTCTCCGGCGTCTGGTAGGCGGGGATGACCACGGAAAGCTTGGGACGGTAGTCAAACCACTGGTTTTTCTGCTGCTCCAGCTCCTCCTCCGTGGGCTTTGTGAGCTCGTACCACTCGCCGTAGTCGTAGTCATTGTCAATGCCCTGGAGCTTGTGCCTGGATTTTACCACCAGGGCCCGCAGGCCGTTTTCCTTCCAGAAGTCGTAGGCCACCTTCACCGTCTCCATGTTCATCAGATCCATGATCTTTTCCCGGCGCTTGTGGGCTACGCTGGAGCGCTTGGCGATCAGCTCCTCGTTGTAGCGGATGCGGACGCGGCGGCCTTCGCATTTCATAAGAAGGTAATAGTCCTCTCCCCGCTCGTAGTCAAACTGGATGTCAAAACCGAAGTCCTTGTCCCAGGTCTTTCCAAAATAGATCTGGCTCACGTCGTCCCGTCTGGTGGACACGTATTTAAACTCCACCGCACGGTGGTTTTTGTCCTCCACCTTAAAATCCACGGCGGACTGAGGGTTTTTCCCGATGGCCCAGCCGTTGATCTGTATGGTGTTTTCCCGAATTCTCACAACATCTACTTTATACTTCATAGGCGTTCCCCGTTTTCTTCCTCCGTATCCCTATCAAAATTCAGCCGCTCCTCCTCCACCACCAGGGGGCGTTTCATCACCCTGGAATTGATGGTGAGCACGTATTCTCCCACCAGGCCGATGAAGAAGATCTGCACCGAGCCAAGAAAACACATCCCGATGAGCAGCGGGGCCATGCCGGCCGCGAAACGGTCCCAGTAAAGGAGCTTTAACACCAGGTAAATCAGGGCTACTACCATACTCACCGCGGAGCAGACGCTGCCGAAAATGGTAGCCAGGCGCAGCCCCACCTTGGTGTAGGAGGTAAAGCTGAGCATGGCGGCGTCGTAGAGCTTGTAGAAATTATTGCTGGTCTTTCCGGCCTTCCGCTTGGGCTGCTCGTAAGGGATTTCCTTCCGCCTAAAGCCCAGCTCCGCCACGATTCCCCGCAGAAAGGGGGTGGGGTCGTCTAAGTTCCGCAGCACTTCGATAAACTTCTGATCGTACAGGCCAAAGCCGGTGAAATGCTCGATCTGCTCCACATCGGAAAGCTTTTTTATGGTTTTGTAATAGCAGCTGCGCAGCCAGTACATGAGCTTGTTTTCCTGGCTGGATTTTTTGATGCCGATGACGATTTTATAGCCATTTTCCCACTCCCGCACGTACTTTGGCACCATCTCCACCGGGTCCTGGAAATCCGCCGCCATCAGGATGGTGCAGTCCCCGGTAGTCTGCAGCATCCCGTAGTAGGGGGAGTTGAACTGGCCGAAGTTTTTGGCGTTGAAAATGGCCTTTACGCCCTTGTCCCTGGCGCAGAGGTCCCTCAGGATGTCCCTGGTGCGGTCCTGGGAATCGTTGTCAATAAAGAGGATCTCGTACCGGTACTCCGGCAGATCCCGCCGGAACATGGCTGTCAGGGCGTCCCACAAAGGCTCTACGTTGGCCTCCTCGTTGTAGCAGGGCACCACGATGCTCACTGTTTTCATCTGTTATTCCTTCCAATCTATTTTTACCATGACCTTGATCAGGCCGTCGGTTTTATCTTTCATCATATACAGGGCCTGTTCCACCTGATCCAGGCCGTAAAGGGTGTGGGTCACCAGCTTTTCCGGGTGGATCCGGCCGTATTTTACCATGGAGAGCAGGCGCTCAATACGGGCGCGTCCGCCCTTTGCCAGCTCGGTGCGGATGGTTTTTCCCGCCATGCCCCGGCCGCCGGAAAACTTGGGAAACTCCAGGAAACCGGTGCCGCCGTAGTAATTTACATTGGAAATGGTCCCGGTGCCGTAGCGCACCATGTCCACCGCCTGGGTGAATACCTCGTCCCCGCCTCCGCAGAGGATGACGCAGTCGCTGCCCACCCCGCCGGTCATGGATAATACCTGTTCTGTCACGTCCCCGTCTTTATAGCTGATGACGTCGGTGGCTCCAAACTCCTTCGCCAGCTCCACGCACACGGGCCTGCTGCCCACGGCGATGATTCTGGCGGCGCCCAAATGCCTGGCGCCCTCAATGGCCATCAGGCCGATGGGGCCGATGCCCATAACCACCACGGTGTCCCCGATTTTAATATCGGCGTACTCCGCTCCGGTAAAGCCGGTGGTGACCACATCCACGCACATTAAGGCCTGTTCCAGGGTCACTCCCTCCGGAATCTTTGCCAGGGTGGTGTCCGCGTCGGGGATCAGAAACTTTTCCGAAAAGACGCCTGGCTGGGTGCGGCCCAGCTGGTGGCCGGAAAAGGGGGCAGAGGCGTGGCGGTCGTTTCCCTCCTGGATGGCCCGCGCCCTCCAGTCCGGGGTGATGGCCGGCACGGCCACGATCTCTCCCAGCGCGAAATCCCGCACCTCCTCCCCCACCTCCAGCACCTGGGCCACGCACTCATGGCCAAGGACCAGGTTCGGGGCCTTTCTCGATCCGCCGCCGAACACGGTGTGGACATCGGAGGAGCAGGGCGTCACCGCCACCGGCCGCAGGATGGCCCCGTAGGGCTGCTTTAACCGCGGCTCCGGGGCGTCATGCCACCCCACCACTCCCGGTTCCTTCAGTACAAATGCTTTCATAGTCGGACTCCTCTCCTCAAAGTGTCTCCAGGCGGTTGGATTTCAATGCCAGAATCTCCACGGTTTCCCCGAATTTCTCCCGGATCATGGAGGCGATCTCCTCCGTGTAGCCGGGAGCCACGATCAAAATGGCGTCCACCGGCTCCTGATGGAAATCATCGGGGGCCACGATGGGCAGGTGGGAGGTGGGGGCGAACCGTCCCTGCTTAAAGGGGGCGGAGTCAATGATATAGCTCACCTTATCTCCCAGCCTTGTGGTGGCCGCCAGGGTAAAGCCCTGATGGCTGGCGCCCCAGATGGCCAGCTTTTTGCCTCTCTCGTGGAGACGGTCCACCAGGCTGTTTACCTCCCGGTCAATGGAATGGCGGCTGGCCATGAGGCCGGAGACGTCCACGGGAGCGGCAGACTGGCTGACGGATGGCCTGGTAGCGGCATCCTGCGGGCATTTGCGCACGATCACCGACAGGGTATCCCGGTTTACCATCTCCTCCTCCAGCACTTCAAAGCCGTTTTCCTCCAGAAGGGCCCGCAGCGTCCCGAAGGTGTAGTAGGCGATGTGGTCCCGGATCAGCTCGTAGTAACCGTCGTACTGGAGAATGTACTCCAGGCTGGGCACGGTGATCAGGCCCATGCCGCCTTCTTTTAAATTGTTGGCAATGCAGCGGAGCATGATGCCGGGGCGGGGCTGATGCTCCAGAAAATTGAAGGATAAAAAGGCGTCATAGGGGCCGCCTGGGAACCGGGTATCCTCCGTCTCCGGGAATCCCTGGGTCACGTCCAGGCCGCTTTTTACCGCCAGCTCCACCAGATCTGCCCGGTGCTCAATGCCGTGGGCCTCCACGGGAAACTCCGCCAGGACGGAAAGAAATTCTCCACGGCCGCAGCCGGCCTCGATGAATTTCTTCCCCTCCAGCCCGTAGGCCTCAATGAGGTGGCGGTACTGCCGTCTCCGCAGCTCCACCATGGTGGTGGTAAAGCCTCCCGCCCGGATCACATCCCGGTAGTAGTCCACCGGCTGGCAGTTAAACTGCACCAGCCCGCAGGCCGGGCACTGAAACAGGCTTAAGATGATGCCCTCATCCTCCGCCACCTGGCTGGCGTCGGGGATGTTCTGGGCGGAGGCCGGCATATTGTCTAATGTCATAAGCGGCCGCTCCCCCAGGGAATGGCCGCAGGCGATACAGTGGTCCATCATCGCGTTCCTCCTATTTTTATGGGTGAGCCGCCCATTTTTCTGCTCTGATAAGTATATATAATCTTTGCCGTTTTCTCAACCTTATCCCGCAAAAATCATCATTTTTTGCAGTTCGGTGGGGGAAAAAGCTGCAATTTCCACCTATTTCCCCTGGCGGCTGGAAATGGCGCGCTCCCCGATCTCCCGCACCACCTTTGTCTTGGCGTCGGCGTAGTCCTGGACGTACTTCCACGTCCGGCGGGAAAGCTCCCGTTTGGCGGCGGCGTAGCGATCCCGGTCTTCTTCATGCTCCCGCAGCCAGTCCCGGAAGGCAAGCATCCGCTCTGCCTCCCCGCAGCCGGCGGCGAACACGTGGAGGTTCACCTCCGGGTCATAGCCCTTGAACATCCGGTGCTCATACCACTCCGGCTCCCGGATCCTGAGGCGGTAGCCCTCGTTCTCCAGGGCCGGGACGTACTCCGCCTCTGCCGCCGGATCATCCACAAGGAGCAGGATGTCCAGGATGGGTTTCGCACATAAGCCAGGGACAGAGGTGGAACCCACGTGCTCCACCCGCAGGGCCTTCGCTCCCAGGGCGGCATGGATTTTCTCTTTTTCCTTTAAAAACTGAGCGGGCCAGCTCGGATCCGGCTCCGCCAGGAAAATGGAGCCATTGACCTCCACGGGCGCGCCCACAGTCACTTCTTTTAAATGCTCTCCGGAGCTCACAGCAGTTCCGCCCCGAAGGTCCAGTCCCATATAGACCACATCCTCCATGGGGTTGTGGTAGTAAGCCGGGATCTCCTGAAAACCGAATTTCCGGTACAGGCGGATGGCATTTTCCATGGGACGCAGGGTGTCCAGCACCATTTCCCCGTAGCCTTCCTTCCTGGCCAGACGGATGAGTTCCCCCACCAGGCGGCTGCCGGTGTGAAGGTGACGGTATTCTTTCTTTACATAAAGCCGTTTCATCTCGCATCGCTCATCGGTGTGACGGTGAAATGCCACACAGCCCACCACCTGGCCCGTCTCTGTGACGGCGGCCAGAATCTGCCCGTTGGGGCGCACGTATTTGTGTTCCAGGTGCTCCAGCTCCTGGGAGAGGTTCTGAAAGGTCAGATCCCGTCCCAGGGCGCCGGTGTACTCCACAATCAGCTCCTTAATCTCCGGCAGATATGGGGTGCCGTCTGTGATCCGTATCTCCTCTGCCACCTTTATCTCTCCTCTCCCGCCGCGGAAAATTCCATGGAAAATTTAAAATGGCGGTTTCTCATGCCCATCCGCTCGTAGAAACGGTGGGCGTCCCGCCGTACCTGATTGCAGGCGGCTTCGATCTGAACGCAGCCATTCTCCCGCGCCAGAGCGCAGGCGGCCAGCACCAGCTCCTCCCCCACTCCCTGGCTGCGGCATTCCTGGCTGACCACCAGCTCCACAATCTCCGCCACCAGCCCGGCGTGGTGGAGCTGCCGCTCCATACGCAGGTTTAAAAACGCGGACACCCGGCCGCCGGGAGCCCACACAAGCCCGTGAAAACGGCCATCTTCCATCTGTTCCATATAAATGCCGCGAAAAATCTCCGGGGAAAGTCCTTCTCCCTCCAGAGCGCACACCAGCCTCCACACGGCCTCCCAGTCCTCCGGGGCGGCAGGGCGGATGTGGTTTTCTGTTTCACGGCTCTGTCCTGTCCATTCCATGCTTGTCTCTCCTCCATAGCCGCAGGGACGTCCCCTTCCGGCGCGCCTTATATGGCAAACTCATACAGCAGAAAATCCGTGATTCCCGTGTCCTCATAAAACAGCTTTACATGGCCGGTGTAGCGAAAACCCATGCCCTCGTACAGCCGCTTGGCCGGCAGATTGTCCTCCAGCACGTCCAGACGCACGGCGGCGCGGCCGTTTTCCCTGGCCATATCCAGGGCTTTTTTTACCATCTGCCTGCCAAATCCTTTCTTGTGATAGCTGGGCAGAACGCCCAGGGCGTGAACCACGTCGATGTCCTCCGCAGGGGCGTCCACGCCCCAGGCCACATCTTTGTAGCCATCCGCTGCCTGATGGTTGATCACCATGGCCGCGGCCACAGTCCCCTCCTCCAGGCCGATGAACACCTGGCCCTTTTCTATCTCCTGCCGGATAAATTCCGGCTCCGGATAGACGCCCTTTTCCCATCCGGGGGGATATTCTGAGCCTTCCATCTGATCGGTCACCGCGTCATAAAACGCCATCACCGTTAAAAATTCCTCCGGCACTGCCTTTCGTATCTCCATCCGGCATTCCTCCTTTAACGGTTGTATTTTTCCCGATCCCACTCCCGCAGGGCGTCTTTCACCGCTTTTTTGATCACCAGGTACGCCACCGCTCCGATAACCAGAATGTTGACCGCCCAGGCGATCAGGCCAAACAGTAACCCAAAGATTGACATTGACATTTTCTCCTCCTTATATCTGCTATGATTTTAATGAAACCGACGCCAGCGTCCGTTTGATCCCCTCCTGAAAGGAGATGGCCGGGCGCCAGCCGGTGGCCAGCTTTAGTTTTCCCACGTCGGGAAGAAGGGAGGCAGGGCCCTCGGCGTTGGGGGGACGTTTTCCGTACTCGTAGCTCCCCTGATGTCCGCAGCAGGCGTACATTTCCTCCACAAACTCCCGCAGCACCCGGGTGTCCTCCCCCGCCACGTTGTAGATGCCCGGGGAAATGCCATCCTGCCGCAAAAGCTCTGCCATGGCCGCCGCCATGTCGTCGATATACAAAAAGTTCCAATGCTGAGTGCACTCCCCCAGCTCCATATGGCCGCCTGCGGAAAAGGTCTTTAAACAGCTGTTGACCAGGGACCAGGGATGGTCTCCCGGCCCGTAGACGCTGTAGATTCTGGCGTGGATATACTCCATAGACAGCTCCTCACAGAGGGCGGCCGCCTGGCGTCCAAACTCCAGTTTTGCCTTTCCGTACTGGGAAACAGGAGCGCAGGGGTGATCCTCCGCCGTCAGCTCTCGGCAGCTCCCATACTCCGCCTGGGAGCCGGAAAAGAGAAAACGGCGGCATCCCAGAGCCGCCGCCGACTTCACCGTTTCCACAGAGCAACGGATATTTTTTTCCTGGACGGCTGGGTCGCTCCGTCCGGCGCTGCCCACGCCGTCCCAGGCCATGTGAAGAAAACCGTCCCAATGGCCGCCGCCCAAGCGTTCCGGCAGGCGTTCCATATCCTCCAGTCCCAGCTCCACCTGATGGAGATGGTCGTGAACGGGGAGTTTTCCCCGGTTGGGGGAGCCGGGGCGGACGATGGTCCACACATGGTCCCCCCGCCGCAGCAGCTCTCCTGTGACAGCCAGTCCGATAAAGCTGGTACCTCCGGTGATAATCACGTTCATAGGCTTACTCCTTGATCCTGGGGATGATCATGATCTCGTCCATCTCCTCATCGGAAAGGAAAGGAGCCAGATCCTCCAGGGGAGCGGACACGATGGAGCCGTCCGGCAGCCGCTTGGACGCGGATTTCGGCTCGAAGGGCTGGTCGGTGGTGACGAAAATCTCACAGATCACCGGGCCGTCCATAGCCAGGGTCTGATCCAGTACGGATTCCATCTCCGGGTTGCTGTGAATGGCGGTGTAGGGGTAGCCGTAGGCCCAGGCCAGTTTCTCCATGCTGGGGAAACTTAAGTCGTGACTGTCTTCGCCCACACCCACCAGGGGCTCGCCGAAGAAGTTCTTCTGGGTCTGGCGGATGGAGTGATAGCCGCCGTTATTGATAATAAACATTTTAATGGGAAGGCGGTGGTGGATCACCGTCTGCAGCTCCTGAAGGTTCATCTGCATACTTCCGTCGCCGGATACCATGATCAGCTCCTCCCTGCCGGCCGCCACGCAGGCGCCGATGGCCGCGGGAAGGTCATAGCCCATGGAGGCGATGGCGGAGTTGGTGATAAACCGCTGGCCTTTTTTGAGTACGTAAGCGTGGCCGCCCACAACGCAGGCGGAACCATTTCCCACCACGGTGATCCGGCCCTCCGGCAGGCGGCGGCTCAGCTCTTTGATAAAGGCGTACACGTTGGCCTCCCGGTCGGAACCACCCTCGTAGTGGCGGGGCAGAACCACTGGATATTTCTTCTTCCAATACTGGCAGTTTTCCTGCCAGGTCATGCCGTTTTTGCCCTCGCCTCCCTGGAACACGGGAAGGGTCTCCTCCTCGTCCAGAACGGCCTCCAGGGTCTCTAAAAGGTCCTTCGCGTCGGCGTGGATGGTCATATCGGCGTGGACGCTGGGTTTCTTTAACTCCTCGGCGTCAATGTCGTTGACAATCACATAGGCGGCTCTGGCCCAGGTCTCGTAATTATAGCCCACCTGGCGGATACTTAAGCGGCTGCCTACGGAGAGCACCAGGTCGCTGTTCTGCACGGCGAAGTTTCCGGGACGGTCCCCGAAACCGCCGCCGCGGCCCACGTATAAGGGATGGTCATCCCAGACGGCGTCCTCGCTGTTCCAGCCGGTGACCACGGGGATACCCAGCTTTTCCGCCACCCGCAGGAATACGTCGTGAGCGCCGCCGAGACGGACGCCGTTTCCCACGTTGAACACGGGGCGCTTGCTCTCTTTTATTTTTTCAATGATCCGGCGGGCGGTTTCTTTTTCCACCTTCGGGGGGAGCACCTGGCGTTTTTCACCCTTTCCGGCAGTGTCCTCCGGAATCTCCGCCGGGGATTTGGCGGCCCAGCCGGTGCCGCCGGCCTCGTAGTCGTCTTTGTCAAAGCCGATGAGGTCATCGGTGTCCACGTAGGCGCCCTGGACGTTTAAGGGAATGTCCAGCCAGGTGGGGCCTTTGCGGCCGGACTGGGACAGGTACAGGGCCTTTTCCATGCAGAAACGGATGCGCAGGGGATCAATGACCATCTCGCTGTACTTCGTCATGCAGTCGATGGATTTTGTGATGTCAAACTCCTGGTCGCCCATGGCGCGGATGCCCACGCCGGACCAGCGGGCAGTGGTGTCGTAGCGCACCTGGCCGGAGAGGACAAACATAGGGATAGAATCCAGCCAGCCGCCTACCACTCCGGTGATGGCGTTGGTGCCGCCGGGGCCGGTGGTGACGCAGAGGGCAGCGATCTGGTTGTGGATGCGGGCGTAACTCTCCGCGGCGATGGCGCAGGCCTGCTCGTGGTGGTTGTAGAGGCAGCTGAGGCCGGGCTGGTGGCCTAAGGCGTCGTTTAAGTGCATGGCACCGCCGCCGGTGACGGAGAAGACCTGGGTGATGTGGGATTCTACTAATTTTTGTGCAATGTAATTGGATACTTTGATTTTCATGGGTTGAGTGCTCCTTTTTTTTGAGGGGGTGAATGTAGTGGGGGGAGGGAGGAGACGGGCTCCTGCTGGCGCAGATCGCGCTTGGAGGAGTTTGCGGGCTCCTGCTGCGCAGATCGCGCTTTTGGGAGTTTACGGGCTCCTGCTGCGCA
>OLRK01001620.1_pt1 | contig 17627 bp, 15 predicted proteins | sample 1672911 | NCBI WGS metagenome assembly OLRK01 (sample SAMEA3136736, study PRJEB25190) | human gut metagenome | biome: human gut; feature: human-associated habitat; material: faeces | place: Austria | collected 2013 | reverse complement strand
GGAATATGGCTGTTTACGCAGCCGCGCTCCGGCGCGAGTGTGCGCCAGGCGCACATTTTTTTCCTGTGAAAGCCCCGGATGGCGACGACAGGGCACGCAGCGCGGACACATTTTTCAGAGATGTAAAACCGCAAAAATATAGAGATGAATAGGAGAGAGAAAAATGCTGATAAGTCTTGCACTGATTTTTTTAACAGGAATGTGCCTGGGAGGGCTGCTGAAACGGCTGCGACTGCCGGGGCTTTTGGGGATGCTGTTTACGGGAATGGTGCTGGGGCCCTTTGCCCTGGATTTGCTGGATCCGTCTATTTTGGGGATTTCCGCGGATCTGCGGGAGATCGCCCTGGTGATCATCCTCACCAGAGCTGGCCTGTCCCTGGAGCTGGAAGACCTAAAAAAGGTGGGACGTCCGGCGGTGCTTCTGTGCTTTGTGCCGGCCTGCTTTGAGATGGCGGGGATGGCGCTTTTGGCGCCGCGGCTTTTGGGGGTGTCCCTGCTGGACGCGGCGATTATGGGAGCTGTGGTGGGGGCTGTGTCCCCGGCGGTGATTGTGCCGAAGATGCTGTCCCTCATGGAGGAGGGATACGGGGTGAAACAGGGGATTCCTCAGATGATTCTGGCGGGAGCTTCTGTGGACGACGTGTTTGTGATCGTGATGTTTTCCGCCTTCACCGGGCTGGCCCAGGGAGAGGGCTTTTCGCCCATGAGCCTGTTTCAGGTGCCGGTGTCCATTCTCACCGGGGCGGCGGCGGGAGCCGCTGTGGGAGCGGTTCTGGCGGCTTTTGTGAAACGGGTTCACATGAGGGATTCGGCGAAGGTGGTGGTGCTGCTGAGCCTTTCCTTTCTCCTGGTGTCCGTGGAGGACGGACTGAAGGGCTGGCTGCCCTTTTCCGGCCTGCTGGCGGTGATGAGCCTGGGGCTGGGGCTGCAGAGACGGAACCGGGAGCTTGCGGTTCGGCTTTCCGGGAAGTATTCCAAGCTGTGGGTGGCCTCGGAGGTACTCCTCTTTGTGCTGGTGGGAGCCATGGTGGATCCGTCCTATGCCCTGCAGGCGGGAGGAGCGGCGGTGCTCCTGATTTTTGGAGCGCTGCTGTTTCGGGTGGCCGGGGTATTCCTATGTGTGCTGGGCACGGCTTTAAACGGACGGGAGCGGCTGTTCTGCATGATCGCCTATCTGCCGAAGGCCACGGTCCAGGCGGCCATCGGCGGCGTTCCCCTGGCCATGGGGCTGGGCTGCGGCCAGATCGTACTCACGGTGGCGGTGCTGGCCATTTTGATCACGGCGCCTTTGGGGGCCATCGGGATGGAAGTGAGCTACCGCCGCCTGCTGAGACGGGCGGCGGGACCGGAGGTAGAAAACCGGTCTTAGAGCTGGCTTAACCGGCTGTTCTGATACTCTCCCGTGAAGGTGACTTCCCGTCCAAACCATGCCGGGGCTGTGAAGGCGTTGGCGGTTTCCTCGTCGGGAAACTCCACCTCCGCCAGCACCAGCCCCTCAAACTTCCCGGAAAAGACGTCCAGCTCCACAGTGAGCGCCGTCCCTTCTATGGGAATGAGATAGCGGCGCTTGGTGAGAATGTTTCCGTCGGCCTTTGCCAGAAGGTGGAGGTAGGACTCCTCCGTAAGGGGAAGGTTGTATTCCTCCCTGGCCATGAGGCCCTTGGATTTATAGGTGAGATAGAAGGAGGAGCCGTCCCGCCGGACCCGTACCACCGGATCGGTGGAAAGATAGCCCTGTTCGATGAGACGGGATGGGTGGGAGGCGTAGCCCTCCGGCAGGCGGTCGATCACATATTTTCGTTCAATTTCCATGGTTTAATCTCCTTTTTGATTTCATGAATTCAGAGGATAAAATGGGAAACGGATGGCCAGAATGGCTCTTTGCGGGCGGGCGGCGGAATCTTTCGCGGCCCGCCTGAATGCTGTCGGAATGTCTCCTGGAATGCGCGCCGTTTTGCGCCGTTTCCTGTGTAACCATTTTACCATGACGAAAGGGTGGTGGCAACGGGGCGGAGAAAATGAGAAAAAACACTTGACTTAAAGTTCACTTTAAGTTGTATGATAAGCTGGTATGAAAATCGGAAGGATGAGAGGAGAACGATGACAGAGAGCAGAATCTTAACGCTTTTGGTGGATTCCTTTTGGGATATTCTTTTGCCGGGACTGACGGTGACCATCCCCCTGACGGTGATTTCCCTCGCCCTGGCCCTGGTGATCGCGGTGGTAGCGGCTCTGGTGCAGTTCGCGAAGGTGCCTGTCTGGAGGACGGTGGCCCGGTTCTACATCTGGGTGGTCCGCGGGACGCCGCTGCTGGTGCAGCTGTTTGTGGTGTTCTACGGGCTCCCCAGGGTGGGGATCCTGATAGAGGCATTTCCGGCGGCGGTGCTGGTCTTTTCCGTGAATGAGGGGGCGTACTGCGCCGAGACCATCCGGGCGGCCTTGGAGGCTGTGCCGGCGGGTCAGATGGAGGCGGGGCAGTGCGTGGGCATGAGCTATTTGCAGATCATGCGGCGGATCGTGCTGCCTCAGGCCATGCGCATCGCCTTTCCGCCCCTGTCCAACTCCCTGATCGCCATGGTGAAGGACACCTCCCTGGCGGCCAATATTACGGTGACGGAAATGTTTATGGTGACCCAGCGGATTGTGGCCAGAACCTATGAGCCGCTGCTGCTGTATCTGGAGGTGGGAGCCGTTTATCTCCTGTTCTGCACCGTGCTTACCAAGGTGCAGCATATGGTGGAGACACGGATGAATACCGTAGTGGAGAAGGGAAGGTGACAGAATGTTAGAGATACGCGGACTTAGGAAATCCTTTGGAAACCAGGTGGTGCTCGACGGGGTGGATCTCTCCGTAAAAAAGGGAGACGTGACCGCCATTTTAGGGCCCAGCGGCTCCGGAAAGACCACCTTGCTGCGCTGCATTAACTTTTTGGAGCAGGCGGACGGGGGAACCATGGAGTTAGACGGCCGGGTCTGGAACCTGGGTCATGTCTCCAGGCGGGAGGCTATGGAATTTCGCCGTCACACCGGCTTTGTATTTCAGGATTACAACCTGTTTCTCAACAAAACCGCCCTGGAAAACGTGACGGAGGGGCTGATCATCGGCCGGAAAATGCCTCGGGCAAAGGCGGAGGACATCGGCCGCCAGGCCCTGGAGAAGGTGGGGCTTTCCGACCGCTGCGGCTATTATCCCAGCCAGCTTTCCGGCGGACAGAAACAGCGGGTGGCCATCGCCAGAGCGGTGGCGGCAAACCCGGAGATCATTTTGTTTGACGAGCCCACCTCCGCCCTGGACCCGGAGCTGACGGGGGAAGTGCTGGCGGTGATGCGCCGCCTGGCGTCGGAGGGGATGACCATGGTGGTGGTCACCCACGAGATGGGCTTTGCCAGGAATGTGTCCAGCCAGGTGATTTTTATGGAACACGGAAAGATTGTGGAGCAGGCAGACTCCGAGACATTTTTTGAACATCCGAAGGAGGAGCGGACGAAGGAATTCCTTCAGCTGAACCGCCGCGGATGGGAAGGAGGAGAATGATATGAGACGGAAAAATTTTTGGATTACAGCAGCGGCGGCAGCCTTTGCGGTGACGGTACTGGCTGGCTGCGGCGGAAATGGAACGGGAACGCAGGCGGGCCAGGCAGGCGGGGAAAGCGACCTTCTTGCCAGGATTCAGGAAAGCGGGAAAATCACCATTGCCATGGAAGGCACCTGGGCGCCCTGGACTTACCACGAGGAGAGCGGGACGCTGGTGGGCTACGATGTGGAAGTGGGCAGGAAACTGGCGGAAAAGCTGGGAGTGGAGCCGGAATTTATCGAGGGAGAATGGGACGGACTGCTGGCTGGTCTGGATGCCGGCCGCTATGACCTGATGATCAACGGCGTGGACATCACCCCGGAGCGGGAGGAAAAATACGATTTTTCCACCCCCTACGCCTACAACCGCACGGCGGTGATCGTGCGGGGAGACTACGACGAAATCCAGTCCATGGAGGATCTGGAAGGGAAACACACCGCCAACACCATCTCCAGCACTTACGCGGAGCTGGCGGAGCGCTACGGGGCCCAGGTGACGGGTGTGGATGACTTAAACCAGACCTTTGAGCTGCTGCTCAGCGGCAGGATCGACGCCACCCTGAACGCGGAGGTGTCCTTTTACGACTATGTGAAGGCCCATCCGGAGGCGAACGTAAAAATCGCCGTTCTGGACGAGAACGCCACCCAGGTGGCCATCCCCATGAGGAAAGGGGAGGAGACCGCCAGCCTGCGGGAGGCCGTCAACCAGGCGTTGGCGGAGCTGGAGGAGGCGGGAGAGCTGTCCGCCCTGTCGGAAACGTATTTTGGAATCGACATTTCCAGGGAGAGCGCCCAGGAGGCGGGCGGAGCAAATTCCGGAAACTGAGGTTTTTAAGATTCGGTTTCCGGATTTGAGAATCCCATAAAAAAACAGAGAGCAGATCCGAAAAGGAATCCTGCTCTCTGTTTTTTATGACATAGGAAACGGCGTTCCCCATACCATAAAAGATGTCATGAAAGTGTCCTCTGGGATGGACGCTCCGTCCACAGGAAACTGGCTGCCGGCGCAGCGCGCTCCGGCGGGAATGGGCGCAGCCCCGCAGGTGTTTGCGCGGCTGATCAGCCGTTCTGATTCGCTTTTTCCCGCACCAGCTCAATGGCCTCTTTTCCGGTCATATGCTCGATGGAGATTTCCACCATGCAGACGTTCTTAAACAGGGTATCCACCTCCTGCTGCCGTCCCTCCGGCTGATCGGGGGAATAGCGGGCGGCGAGGAGTTCCAGGGCGGCCCGCTTTTTCTGAGCGTCGGTGAGGATTTTGGCCCGGCCGAAGGCGATCACGCTGCGGAAGAAGGTGGTGTATTTTTCCGGAACCACCTGATCCTGGTCGATGACGCAGAAGGAAACCTTGTCATTTCCGGCGATGGCGTCCAGCTTGTGGCCGGTGAGGGCGCAGTGAAAGTAGATTTTGGAATCCGCGTATACAAAGCTTAGGGGCACGGCATAGGGGTAGCCATCATCCCCGCTCACGGCCAGAACTCCGGAGGTAGCCCGGTTTAAAATGGTTTCGCACTCCTCATAGGAGAGTGCCTGACGGTTTCTTCTCATTTCCCGAAACATAAAAACACATCCTTTCCTCATTTTTATCATTTGATGGAGCATTTATAAAATACCAGGTCAGCCTGGCGGCGGCTCTACGTTCATCACGTCGTCCTCAAACTCATTGATCACCGCTCCTCCGGAGAAGGAGGGGGGCTGGAAGGTGGCCTGAGGCGCCTGTGGAGCGGAGCCGGGGCTCACAGGAGGCGTGATGGTGGTGTTGGGGTTGATGATCACGCTGGAGCCGGAGTGGATGGTACAGTAGTCCGGCAGGGCGAACTGGGAGTCGTCAGTGACGGCCGTCTCCCCCGACGGAATATTCATAAATACGCCGGTGGTCTTGGTGGGGCAGTATTCCGTGGCCAGCATTCCCGACTCGGAGCAGACCGTAGCCCGCACATGGTTGTTGCAGACCTCTGTGGGGACGGTGCCCTTGGCGAAATATTCCGTGTACACCGCGTTTCCTCTGGGATCGGCGGAACAGACGCCAGGCACGGCCAGCTTGCCGGATTTCCGGCAGATTTCCGCGGTCTCGATGCTGTCCGGCACCGTAAAGCCGGGGTCAGATAAGCCCTCGTGGACCCTGGTCATGATCTTTCTCCAGATGTCCTTGTGGAAACTGGTGCCGCCGTTGCTGGCGGTGAGTTTCTGGTTGTTGTCACAGCCGCCCCAGACGCCGGCGGTGTAATAGGGGGTGAACCCTACGAACCAGATGTCATTGTTGGCTGTGGTGGTGCCGCTCTTTCCGGCGGCGGACATCCCGGAGAGGGCCGCCCTGGTGCTGGTGGAATTTACGCTCATTCCCGAGCTGGAAAAATGGCGGTTGGCCTCCAGGGACTCGGACATGGCGTCCGTGAGCAGGAAGGCGGTGGAATCCTTGAGCACCCGCTTGGTCTCCGGCTGGTTGTCGATGAGCACCCGGCCGCTGTGGTCTAAAATCTTCGTGAAGAAAATGGGTTTCGTGTACACGCCTCCGTTGGCGATGGCGGAAAACGCTCCCGTCAGCTCCAGGTTGGAGACGCCCTTGGTCAGGCCGCCTAGGGCCGCCGCCGCGGTCACGTCGGTGTCCACCAGGGAGGTGATCCCCAGGTTTTTCGCGTACTCAATGCCCAGCTGGGGCGTCACCGTCTCCATCAGGCAGCGCACCGCCACGATGTTCATGGAGTAGATGATGCCCTCCCGGATGTTGGAGTAGCCCAGGAATCCGGAGGAGTACCAGTTGCGGAAGGTCTTGGTCCCCACGGTGTAGGGGGCGTCGTAGTAGACCGTTCCCAGGGTGGAGCCGCAGGTGTCCAGAGCCGGGGCGAAACAGGTCAGCACCTTAAATACAGAGCCGGGCTGACGCACCACGTCGCTGGCGCGGTTTAAGGTGCGGCTGGCGGTCTTTTCCCCGCGGCCGCCGCTGATGGCCTTTACTTCCCCGGTGTACTGATCCATCAGCACGAAGGATACCTGGGGCTGGAGGATCATGGTCAGGGATTCGCCGATGACCTCGTCGTCCTCCTTTAACTGCCAGGAGCGGTACTGTTCCACGTCGTTCTGAGCCGCCTCCTGGCTGCCGTAGAGGCCGTCGTGGGAGTCGCCCAGCACCTCGGCGTGCCACTTGTCCAGGTCGTGCTCGGAGAAATGCTCCGTGGTGCCGTCGGCATGGATGACGGAGAGGCGGTACTCTACGGAGTATTTGGCTGCCGTGTAGTTGTCCGGGTTATTGACCTCCTCGTCCACGATGGCCTGGAGGGCCGGATCCTGGGTGGTGTAGATCTGCAGGCCGCCGCTGTAGATCAGGTTGGAGGCCTGGCTCTCTGTGTAGCCTAACTGGTTCATCAGGGCATCCATCACCTGGTCGATAAGCTCGTCCGTAAAATAGCTGTAAGGGGTGATGCTTTCCTTGGTGAGGAGATCCACGTCCTGGATGCGGTCATAGACGTTGTCCGCCAGGGCCTCCTCCTGGTCCTTCTGGGAAATGTAGCCCTGGTCCACCATGTTTTGCAGGATGATGCGCCGTTTCTCCTCGTTGGCCTCCCGGCCGGAGATGGGGTTGTACTTTGTGGGGTTCTGGGTGATGCCCGCCAGTACGGTGCACTCCGACAGGGTCAAATCGGAGAGGTTCTTATTAAAATACCGTTTGGCTGCCACCTTTACCCCCAGGGTGTTGTTTCCCAGGTTGATGGTGTTTAAATAGTTGGTGATAATGAGCTCCTTGCTCATACTCTTGTCCAGCTGCAGGGCCAGGTACTGTTCCTGGATTTTCCGCTCAATGCGGTCACCCCAGTTGTCCTCGCCGCCGCCTCCCAGCACGTTGTTCTTGATAAGCTGCTGGGTGATGGTGCTGGCACCGCCGCTGTAGTCGTGGGTGAGGACACCCCAGGCGGCCCTGGCGATGGAGCGCAGGTCAATGCCGTTGTGTTTCCAGAACCGGGCGTCCTCGATGGCCACGAAGGCGTTGATCAGATCCTTGGGGATCTCCTCGTACTCTGCCTCCTCCCGGTTGGAGCCGGTCTTGACCAGGGTGTCGGTCAGGTTTCCAGCGCTGTCATAGACCGTGGTAGCGTAGCCAGCGGGGACGATGCTTTCCAGATTTAACTCCGGGGCCTTTTCAATGATGCCGTTGATGATGCCAAGGCCCATGCCCGCTCCGGTGACGCCGAGAAACAAAAACAGCACGAACAACAGCTTGACAAGGGAAAAGCTCATCTTGGAGAAGTATTTTTTCCTCCTGGACTGGAGCGTTTTCAGCTTTTGTTCCGTTCCGCGTTTTCCGTAGTTCATATAACCTCCTTTCCGGGATTCCCCGGTCAGTATTCCCATAGTATACCAAATATCGTCCTGAAATTCAACGTCTGGCGTTTTCCCTGAAAAATGAGGCATTTCCCGGGAAAATAGACGGTTTCCTCTTGCCAGAACGGCCGCTGTCAGGTAGAATGGACGCTGGCGGCCATGGGGCCGTCTGGATTCACACAAAAGGAGTGTCAGTATGAGCATTTTAAATGTAGAGCATTTGAACCACGGGTTCGGCGACCGGGCCATTTTCCACGATGTGTCTTTCCGCCTGTTAAAGGGAGAGCACATCGGCCTCATCGGGGCCAACGGCGAGGGAAAGTCTACTTTTATGAATATTATCACCGGGGCCATGCAGCCGGACGAGGGAAAGGTGGAATGGGCGAAAAACGTCCGCGTGGGCTACCTGGACCAGCACACGGTCCTGGAGAAGGGAATGACCATCCGGGACGTGCTAAAGAGCGCGTTTTCCTTCCTATTTGAGATGGAGGAGCGGATGAACGCCATCTGCGATTCCATGGGAGAGGCGTCGGAGGAGGAGATGGCCGCCATGATGGAGGAGCTGGGGACCATTCAGGACCTGCTCATGGCCCATGATTTTTACGTGATCGACTCCAAGGTGGAGGAGGTGGGCCGGGCCTTCGGATTAGACGAGCTGGGGCTGGACAAGGATGTGACGGAGCTTTCCGGCGGCCAGAGGACGAAGGTGCTTTTGGCCAAGCTGCTCCTGGAAAAGCCGGACATCCTGCTTCTCGACGAGCCGACCAACTACCTGGATGTACAGCACATCGAGTGGCTGAAACGGTATCTCCAGGAGTATGAGAACGCGTTTATCCTCATCTCCCACGACATCCCGTTTTTAAACAGCGTCATCAACCTGATCTACCACATGGAAAACCAGCGGCTGGACCGCTATGTGGGGGATTATGACAAGTTCCAGGAGGTATACGCTGCAAAGAGGGCACAGCTGGAGGCCGCCTACAAGCGCCAGCAGCAGGAGATCGCAGAGCTGGAGGATTTTGTTGCCCGCAACAAGGCCCGGGTTGCCACCAGGAACATGGCCATGTCACGCCAGAAAAAGCTGGACAAAATGGATGTCATTGAGCTTGCAAAGGACAAGCCAAAGCCGGAATTCCATTTTCTGGAGGCCCGCACTGCGGGAAAATATATTTTTGAAACAAAGGATCTGATCATCGGCTATGACGAGCCTCTGTCAAGGCCCTTAAACCTTACCATGGAGCGGGGACAGAAGGCTGTATTGGTAGGCGCCAATGGTATCGGAAAGACAACCCTTTTAAAGAGTATCCTGGGACTTACACCTGCCTTAAGCGGAAGCGTGGAGCTGGGGGATTACCTGTCCATCGGCTATTTTGAGCAGGAAATGGCTCCCGGCAATACAACTACCTGTCTGGAAGAAATCTGGAAGGAATTTCCTTCCTACACCCAGTATCAGGTACGCTCTGCCCTGGCAAAATGCGGCCTTACCACCCAGCACATTGAAAGCCAGGTGCGGGTATTAAGCGGCGGCGAACAGGCAAAGGTGCGTCTGTGCAAGCTGATCAACCGGGAAACCAATGTGCTCCTTTTAGACGAGCCTACCAACCACCTGGACGTGGACGCCAAGGCGGAGTTAAAGCGGGCACTGAAGGAATATAAGGGCAGTATCCTCCTTATCTGCCATGAACCGGAATTTTATGAAGGGCTGGCTACGGATGTGTGGGACTGCCGTGACTGGGCCTTAAGGATGTAAACCAGTCAAAGGCCCCTCCCTGGGGCGTAATTTCAAACTTCATTTTCTTTCCTGTCACCGGATGAGGAAATTCCAGACGGCAGGCGCAGAGAGCAAGGCTGCGCCTGCTTTTTTGCTGCCCATTCTTCCCATAACGGCCATCTCCATAAAGGGGTGTGCCATGGCCGGAAAACTGAACCCGTATCTGATGATGGCGGCCGGTGACAAGCTGGATCTCCACCAAGGAAAATTCTTTTTCCCCTTCCTCCTCCTGATGCACCAGGGTTTCCCTTACTTTATAGGAAAGCTCTGCCCTCTTACTGTTTTCCACAGACTTATCCACAATTCTTGATGTGTTTGTTTTCCTGTCCTGACACAGGTAATCCACATATGTACCCTGGTTATCCACAGGTTTTCCACAAACCACAGCGCAGTATTCTTTTTTCATATCTCCTTGCTGAAGTGCCTTACTTAAAGCAGCTGCGGCCTTCTGGCTCTTTGCATACACCATGATTCCCGATACCGGCTTGTCCAGTCTGTGGATAACTCCCACATAAGGGGGCTGAGACTGTGAACAGCCTGGGGATTTCTTTGTGGCTAATTTGTGGATATGATTCCTTATCTCACTGACCAGATCCGGCGCAAAGCCCCGGGATGCCTGGGATTCCTGGCCCGCAGGCTTCTTTACCACGATCATCTCTTTATCCTCATACAAAATTGAAATCACACAATTATCCTCCTTCTCTAACGTTGTGCAAAAAGAACTTGCATAAATCCCTCAAGCGCTGTATAGTATATATTACAAGTATAAGTAGTTTTTAATACTATATATTATCGTTATCGTAATTGTATCAGATTGTTTTTTATGGGAGGCTATAAACTATGACAGCAAACTTAAAACAGAAGCTTATAAAAATTAAGGATCCAGGCAGCGCCATTACCCACTTTATTGCCATGGTACTGGCAATCTGCGCAGCCGCCCCTCTTCTCTTAAAGGCACGCCAGGATTCCAGCCAGGCACATCTCGGAGCGCTGGCAGTATTCATTCTCAGCATGATCGGCCTTTACTGTGCCAGCACGATCTACCATACTCTGGATATCTCCCCCAGGATAAACCAGATGCTGCGCAAGCTTGACCACATGATGATCTTTATCCTGATCGCCGGTACCTATACCCCCGTATGCATGATCGTCCTGGGAGATAAAACAGGATGGATGCTCTTAGCCCTTGTATGGGGAATTGCCATTGCAGGGATCCTGATCAATGCCTTCTGGATCACCTGTCCAAAGTGGTTCTCCTCCCTGATCTACATTGCCATGGGCTGGGTATGTATCCTGGCCTTTACAAAAATCCTTCAGGCACTTCCGCCCCAGGGCTTTGCATGGCTTTTAGCCGGAGGTATCATCTACACCCTTGGCGGTGTGATCTATGCCTTAAAGCTCCCCATTTTTAACGCAAAGCACCGTTATTTCGGCTCCCATGAGATTTTCCATCTTTTCGTCATGGGCGGCAGCTTCTGCCATTATGTTATGATGTACCGCTTTGTAGCTTAATAAGTGCCTCCTTCTGCTTCCTTGTGAGCTGCTTAATGGCCCATTCCCGGCGCATGGCCTCCTCCTTTGTGGCAAATTCCTCATAGTAGGACAGAACCACTGGACGGCGGGATTTCGTGTATTTCGCCCCGCTCCCTGCATTGTGGGCCTTTAAGCGCTTGTCCAGGTCATTGGTCCAGCCGCAGTAATAGGTCCCGTCTGCACAGGTCAGTAGATAGGTATAATTCATTGTTCTGATTCTTCCATTTCTATTTTATATAATATGTAAACGGCAACAATGCCCGAATACTGCATTATTACCGCCCAGGGAATAGTTTCCTGTATCTATGAGAAAGCGCCGGCCGGCTGCCTGGGTATATAATAGTATATGCCAAAGCCTGCCGGCTGTGCAGCATTCCTATGACATAAAACCTGCCATCCATAGCTTCTGCGGATGACAGGTTTTTTAGTCATTTTCCTTAAAATCTGCGGCCGCTGCCAAAGCGCGGAATCCTTAAAGAAGTTTCTTATTTTTCCTGTGCTTTTTATACTTCACCGGCTCCACTGCCCAGATCGCAGCAGCGATCAGAGCAGCAGCCAGAACCAGCTGTATCAGGATACTGATCGGGATCCAGTGCTCCAATACAAAACCGGAATATTCCATCCCAAATTCCGAGCACATTTTTGTCATCGGACGCCCTCCGGCCTGTCCGGATAAAATAGCAAAAAAAGTAACCGCCGGATTAAAAAGGAAAAGATAAAATAATCCACCGGAGCTGGGAGCTGCAGACGGTTCTCCAAATACATAGGCTGCCGCCTCACTGATGTCCATTGCTGACAGGGACAGGGCAAACTTATTAATAAAATATCCCCCTGCCAGAACTGCGATCAGTACACCGTAGGTCACAACTGTGGATATGGTGGAGCGCTTGAAAAAGGCAGAGCAGCAAAGCCCAATACTTCCCGCAAACAATGCCACTGCAAGGTAGCACATCATAATGGACACCACATCTCCCCAGGTAATACCACCGTAAACAAATACCATAGCAATGGCCGGAAAACCGGAAAAGATCAGAAGCAGAAGCACAAACAGGGCGGAAAACAGCTTCCCTGTTACAACCTGGGCTGCCGTCATCTGGGTTGTCAGCATCAGGTCCAGAGTCTGACGCTCTCTCTCCCCGCTGATACTGGCCGCCGTCACTGCCGGCGCAATGAAGATAAGCAGCAGAAATTCCATGGAAGATACAAGCTTATAGATTTCAATAAAGCTGCTGTACTGGAGGCTGGAGGATGCTCTTACCTGCTCTACTGCCGAATACATATTTAACAGTGTCACCAGAAATAAGATCCCATTGAATAAAACCAATATAACCGGAAGACGGATATTCCTCGCCCCGGATTTCATTTCGCGGTCAAAAACCGGATTCCGCTTCATAGGATACCACCACCCTTTCTTCCTCATCACCTGTCAGCTGCATGAACACCGTTTCCAGGCTTCCTTTTTCCCGGGTAAAGCTGTTTATGAGAACATCCCCGTCAATGAGCTGCTGAAGCAGGATCGCCTCATCCTGGCTGTCCCCGTCAAACCGCACCGAAATTTCATTGTCCTGGAGGGAGATCGTCTGAACCGATGGATGGCTCTTTAATATCCCCATGGCCTTTTCCATGTTGCTGTAAACGGAGATCACAAGGGGGTTGGAGGTATTGACCCGCGAAATAATATCCTCAATACTTCCCTCCAGCACCATCTTCCCCTGATCGATGATCCCAATATCCGTACACATTTCCGACAGCTCCGATAGTACATGGGAGCTTATGACAATGGTTTTCCCGGCGGCGCACAGCTCCTGAAGGATCTCCTTAAATTCAAACCGGGTTCTTGGGTCAAGACCGGAGGTGGGCTCATCCAGGATCAGGATCTCCGGGTCATGGATCAATGCCCTTGCAAGGCAGAGGCGCTGCTTCATTCCCCTTGAAAGCCCATCCACATAGAAGTCCAATTTTTCCTCCAGGCCAACCTGCTCTAAAAGGGCTGTGTAGCGCTTGCGTGCCATAAGGCCGTCCATGCGGCTGCAGGAGGCAAAAAATTCCATATATTCGGCTACCGTCAGATTGTCATAAACGCCGAAGAAGTCCGGCACATATCCGATCATGCTTTTAAGCTTTGCCCTGTCTGACAGCGCATCAATGCCGCAGATGGCAATGGATCCCTCTTCCGGTGCCAGAAGCCCTGTCATGATCTTGATGGTCGTTGTCTTTCCTGCCCCGTTTGGCCCTACAAAGCCGTAAAGGGCCCCTGGCTTTACCGTCATGCAGAGGCCATCCAGAGCATGATACTTTCCGTATACTTTATGTAAATCTCTGATCTCCAGCATTATTTGCTCCTTCCCGTCACTGTAAGCACAGGCAGCATAATATTCCAGGTATAGTCCTCCCCAGCCTCATACACATACTTCACTGTCAGCGTATTCCCCGGAGACAGATATGGCTCCAGCTCACGGCTTCCATATTCAGATGCCAGATCATCCACCGGGTCATAATTTCCTGTATTGTAATTATAAAAATACATCTGGCCCTCAAAGGGAACTGTATAGTAAAGCTTCAGATTTTCCCTTGACTGCTCATCCGGCTGATGGAAGGCCAGCTTCTCCACCTCTATGTCATTTCCAAGGAAGTATTCCAATATAAGAGGTGCACTTCCATACATGGTATTGTTAGCTGCATAATAGTCACCAGAAAGCACATTGGGCGCCTTCTGCATCGCTGAGCGGTAAACATGGCCGTCCTGCTCATAATCTACCTCAATGGCAGAGGTCAGAAGGGTCGTTCCATAGGTTTCATAGCCCTTATCAGTCAGGAAGCTGTTCTGTGTGCGGTTCTGACGAAAGCCCACCACCTTTGCATCTGTATGATAGGCCGAAACATGATCCTGAATATAGTAGGAAAGAAGGTTGGCACGCTCCAGGGCCTGGGTGTAGGCGGGGCTTCGCGTATCCCCCTGCTGCTGCAGCGCCGTTTCACCGGTTATCTGTGATGCGATCGCATAGCCAAAATTAGTGGCCCCGTAAATAACCTCCAGGTCATCCAGGCAAACCGTTTCTCCCGGCTCCATCCTGTCGATCAAAAGCATCTGATTATAGAGCAGCACTGCCACCTGCTCCACCGCCTCATCAAAGTTATTTGTAATGCTTCCTGTCACCTTCCCGTCAAAGGAATGGATCTCCCCTGTAAAGCCTTCTCCCTGTTCATTTTTCCCATTGCGCTCCAGCTGGAACAGGCGTGAATTAAAGGGGCCCACATTGCGGGCAGAAAGCCTTGTAGCATCCTTCTGGCGGCTGATCGTAATAGCAGGTTCCTCCTCACCGGTAAATTTCACGTTGGTATTGCGGCTGTAAGAGGGATTACCTGTCAGAGGATACACCGCATAGGTGGGGTCCAGCTCCACTGTATATGGCTTATTGTAAGGCGCCCTCATATTGATAAACAGAGTCTCTGAGGCTTCACCGTCCTGCATCTCCAGAATGGAGGCATAGGTAAAGAAGGGCCCCTGGAACCGGGTTGCAGAACCCATAAGGAACACGATCCCTGTACAGCAGACAGACAGAAGCCCCACTGCCGGAAGGTAATACTGTCCCATTTTCCTCTGCTTAAAGAAAATATACAGGCCCGGGCCTGCCAGCGTCACATAGGCCACTGCCAGCGTCACATAAAGCCCCACCTTTGGAAGCTTATTTATATTTCCGCTGCTTACCAGCCCCTGAACCGACCAGTAATGATTGTTAAGGCTGTAATCAACCGCACTGCTTAAGGCTGCAATCTTATCTTCCCCAAGAAGGAGCTGGAAAAGATCTGATACATAAGAGGGATTTTTACTGCAGAAATCCTGGATATCCTTAAAATCATACACTGCCGCAGCTACCTGTCCGCTTCCCACAGGGGTACTGGTGACAACGGAAAACTCATCACTGGCAAGAAGCTCTGTACCGCCCTTTAAAGACACCTCAGTACAGATGAGTGGAATAGAGGCACCCTGGGGACTGTCCTCTGCATAAGCCACTCCCATATTGACCTGATACTCCTCTGCCTGGGGCACAGGAGCCTCTAAAAGCTCTGCACGAAAAGCCCTTAAGGTATCTGCCCCCCGCTCTCCTGTTCCAAAAAGCAGGGTGCCTCCGGAGCTGGTCCACTCCCGGATCGCCGTTATCTGCTCCTTTGTGAGGATCCCTGTATCAAAATCTGTGATAAGGAGCACATCCAGCTGATCAAGGCCGCGCTCCTCCTCAGGGAGTGTCTCCGGTGACAGCTCGATCATCCTTGTGCGAAGGGAGCCAAAGTTGATTCCCACATGATCAAGGTAAGAAAGCTTGTCAATGCTGTCACTTAGCACACCCACGAACAGCTCCGCCGTATCCATGTTCAGCTCCAGCTTTAACCGCTTCCTTCCCACCTCTTTCCCGTTCTCATCCAAAAGAAAGAGGTACATCTGGTCAACGCCTGCACCCATGGAGACACTGTAGGAACGGGTAAGCATCCCTTTTCCCTCCAGCTCTACAGGGTATTCATAGCGGTAAGCATTATATTCTATCTGGCCGCTGTACTCCTGGGGCTCCATGGTAAGGATGCAGAAGGTTCCTTTAAAGGGCGTATCAAGCCTGTTTTCCAAAGTCACAGAGAGAGGCATGAAGCGGCCGCTTTTTGCTGTGTTCTGGTAGCCGTAAACTGCGTCCATTACCACCGGCCCCTCCAGGGAAACCTCCTCTGCCTGCTGGTCTTCCCTTTCTTCTGCCAGAGCCATGCCTGCTGTGCTTAAGAAGCCTGCTGCAAGCAGGATGGCAAAAAGGGTGCTTTTCAGCGCCCTTCCTCTGCCATTTAAACTTATAATACGTTTATCTGTTTTCATTTTTATATATCCTCGCCTTCGTCCAACGCTTACTCGATCCGCTCAAACTGCTCCTTATCTGCGTCAAACTGATTCCACAGCTTTACCGTAAACACAGTGCCGTTTAGATCACTGGTCACGTTGATCGAACCGCCATGCATATCCACAATCTCTTTTACAATAGCAAGCCCCAATCCGGTGCCTCCCGTACTGCTGGAACGCGACTGCTCCACCCGGTAAAATTTATTGAAGATAAGCGGAAGCTCATCCTCCGGGATCACGTAACCGTAGTTTGTCACAGACACAGCCACACTCTCCTCCTGTCCATGGACCCGGACCAGCACACGTTTTCCATCTGCCCCGTATTTAATGGCATTTCCGATCAGGTTATCAAAGAGCCTTGCCAGAAGATTGCCGTCTGCTGTAATAATATGGGCCGGCACATTGCTCTGCAGGTCGTAGGACAGATTTTTTTCTGCAAAGTTAGGATATGCCTCCTCCAGAAGCTGGCTTAAAAGCTTTACAATATCCAGCTGTCCTACATGCATGGTAATGCGCCCGCAGTTAAGCTTTGTAAATCCAAACAGATCTTCGATCAGCTTTTCCAGGCGTTTTGATTTCCCATATGCAATTTCTATGTATTTATGCTGCATGTCCTCAGGGATTGCCTTGTTTCCTGCTAACAGCTCCAGATAGCCGATAATGGAGGTCAGAGGTGTCCTAAGGTCATGAGCCACATTGGTGATCAGCTCATTTTTTGTCCGTTCCGCCTCCCGCTCCTTATCCATAAGCCGCTGGATATCCTGAGCCATTTTATTTAAGTTCGCCGCCATGCTGGAAAATTCATCATCTCCCATAACATCAACCGCTGTTGTGAGGTTGCCCTGGGAAATGCGCTCAACTGCATCGGAAATGCGGCTTATATAGCGTATGTACGGCTCCTGCAGTATCATAAAGGCCACTGCAAAGACAAGAAGCCCTGTAAGCACATAAACTAATACAATGGCTACATGCTGCTCCAGCACCGCCTCCACCAGCCAGGCGGCCTTTCCTGTCCCCTGCATGTACCTTGCGATCATGGAAATATTGGTTACAAGGAATACTTCGATCAGGCAGGAAATAATTGCGCTGTATATGATATTGGTTATTACCCTGGTGCGGTAACGCCTGCTCATATCATTTTTCAATTTTGTATCCTACTCCCCACACGGTTGTGATAATCTTGTTCTGACGTGTATCTTCCTTCATCTTGCCTCTTAAGCGCCGTATATGTACCATAACTGTGTTGTTGGCCTCGTAAACCTTTTCATTCCAAACCTTCTCAAAGATCTCGTCGGTACTGAATACTTTCCCCGGGTTGGAGGCCAGCAGATAAAGGATGTCAAACTCAATGGGCGTAAGCTTGATCTCCTCATCATCCACAATCACCTTATGATTGTCCTTATTGATCGTCATCCCCTTAATGTTGATCTCATGGCTCATTGCTTCCCTGCCGCCGCTGTTGGGGTTTAACTGAGTATAGCGGCGCAGCTGGGATTTAACCCGGGCCGTCAGCTCCAGAGGATTAAAGGGCTTTACTACATAATCATCCGCCC
>OLRK01001615.1_pt1 | contig 17655 bp, 17 predicted proteins | sample 1672911 | NCBI WGS metagenome assembly OLRK01 (sample SAMEA3136736, study PRJEB25190) | human gut metagenome | biome: human gut; feature: human-associated habitat; material: faeces | place: Austria | collected 2013 | reverse complement strand
CCCGCGCCGGAGCGCGGCTGCGGCAGCAGCCAGTTTCCTCTGCGCGGAGCCCACATCAGAAAGGGGGAAGAATCCCATGCCGGAACTGCCGGAAGTAGAAACCATGAAACGGGTGCTGGAGCCCCAGCTGACGGGGCGTACCATCCGGGACGTCACCGTAAACCGCCCGGAGGTGATCGCCCATCCCGCCGCGGAGACGTTCTCTGAAACCCTCGCGGGACAGACCTTTTCCGCCATGGAGCGCCGCGGGAAATTCCTTTTGTTTCTCCTGGAAAGCGGGGACCGCATCGTCCTCCATCTGCGGATGACCGGCTGTATTCTGCTGGCGCCAAACGAATTTCCCACGGAGCCGCACACCCATGCCGTTTTTCATCTGGACGGCGGCCTGGAGCTGCGGTTTTCCGACACCCGCCGGTTTGGGCGGCTGTGGCTGATCCGGGCCGGGGAGACGGACACCTTCAGCGGGATCGCGAAACTGGGGCCGGAGCCCTTTGACTCCGTTCTTTCCGGCTCGTACCTGAAAGCCCGCTTAGGAACCAGGAAAAAAGCGGTGAAGGAGTGCCTGATGGACCAAGGCGTCCTCGCCGGCATCGGAAATATCTACTCCGACGAGATCCTCTTTGCCGCCCGCATCCACCCAGCCCGGCCCGCCGGGGACTTAAGCCCCGGGGAGTGGGAACGGCTGGCGACGGCCATCCCGGAGCGCCTCTCCTATTTTATCGAGAAAGACCGGCTCACGGCGGAGGAATATCTGGAAACCAAAGGAAAGGAGTACCGAAACGGCCCTTACCTTCAGGTTTACGGCCACGAGGGCGATCCCTGTCCCCTTTGCGGAGAACGGCTCTGCCGCCGGGTGATCGGCGGGAGAAGCAGCGTGTTTTGCCCTGGCTGTCAGAAGGAATAGGAACGACGGTTTCACCAGAGCAAACGCGTATGCGGCGGGAACCCTCTGTCATTTCCCACAGGGATTCCCGCCGCATACGCTTACGTTTCACAGCATTTTTCTATCGAAGGCCTGCGCCCTCACGCCTATTTTACTTCTGTTCCCCGGACTCCCTGTTTTCACAGGCCGCCCTGGCTACGGCGCCGGCCACCACGTTGGCCACCTTTTTATTTAAGGGAGACGGAATGATGTACTCCCGGCTCAACTCCTCCTCCGGGATCATGCCCGCGATGGCGTAGGCCGCCTGGCGTTTCATCTCCTCCGTGATCTCCTTTGCCCTCACGGAAAGGGCTCCTTTGAAGATGCCCGGAAATACCAGCACGTTGTTGATCTGGTTGGGATAGTCGGAGCGTCCTGTGCCCACCACGGCTGCCCCGGCCTCCAGGGCCTCCTCCGGCATGATCTCCGGCACGGGATTGGCCATGGCAAAGACGATGCCGTCCTTCATGGAGCTTACCATCTCTCCGGTCACCAGGCCGGGACGGGACACGCCGATAAAGACGTCCGCCCCCTTCATGGCATCCTTCAGACTTCCGTGCTCTCTGTGGAGATTGCTGATGTGGGAGATCTCCTCCTGTCCCGGATTCAGCCCCTCATCTCCCTCGCAGATGATTCCGTGAATGTCACACATGATCACGTTTCCAAAGCCCATGCCAAGCAGCAGCTTTCCGATGGCGATTCCCGCCGCCCCGGCCCCGTTGATCGCGATCCGCAGCTCTCCCATCTTCTTTTTGGTCACCTTGATGGCGTTTAACAGGGCCGCGGCCACCACAATGGCGGTGCCGTGCTGGTCATCGTGAAAGACCGGGATGTCGCACAGCTCCTTTAACCGCCGTTCGATCTCAAAGCAGCGGGGGGCGGCGATGTCCTCCAGATTAATGCCTCCAAAACTTTTGGAAATCAGGAAAATGGTCTGCACCAGGGTGTCCACATCCTTGGAATCAATGCAGATGGGGAAGGCGTCCACTCCCGCGAACTCCTTAAAGAGCACGCATTTTCCCTCCATCACCGGCATTCCCGCCGCCGGCCCGATGTCTCCAAGCCCCAGCACTGCCGTTCCGTCGGTGATGACCGCCACCAGGTTGTTCCGCCGGGTCAGCTCAAACGACTTGCTGTAATCCGCGGCGATCTGGCGGCAGGGCTCTGCCACACCGGGGGTATAGAGCAGGGATAAATCCTCGCTGGTCTCCACCGGTTTCCGGGATACCACCTCGATTTTTCCTCCCAATTCATAATGAAGCTCCAATGATTTCTGATTTACGTCCATGTTTGTCCTCCCTTGTTCCTAAGCCATCTGTTCCGGATGAAAGACCTGGTCGAAGGTTTCCTCATCCAGAAATCCCAGGGCCACGCAGGCCTCTTTCAGGGAAATGTCCTCCTGGTACGCCTTTTTGGCGGTGACTGCCGCGCGGTCGTATCCGATGTAGGGGGCCAGCGCCGTCACTAACATCAGCGAACGCCGCAGGTTCTCATCCATCTTCTTCCGGTTCGCCCGGATCCCCCTCACGCAGTGGAGCTCAAAGGACCGCATGGAATCCGCCAGCAGGCTCACAGACTGGAGGAAATTGTAGATGATCACCGGCATGAACACATTCAGCTGAAAATTTCCCTGGGAGGCCGCAAACCCTATGGCGCTGTCGTTTCCCATCACCTGCACGGCCACCATGGTCACCGACTCACACTGAGTGGGATTTACTTTTCCCGGCATGATGGAGCTGCCCGGCTCATTTTCCGGAATGGTGATCTCCCCCAAGCCGCACCGGGGGCCGCTGGCCAGCCAGCGGACGTCGTTGGCGATTTTCATCAGATCCGCTGCCAGGGCTTTCAGCGCCCCGTGGGCAAAGACGATGGCGTCCTTGCTGGTCAGGGCGTGGAATTTATTTTCCGCCGTCCGAAACTCTGCTCCCGTGATGGCGGAAACCTCCGCTGCCGCGGCCTGGTCAAACCCTTTCGGGGCGTTTAAGCCGGTGCCCACCGCCGTCCCGCCTAAGGCCAGCTCCTCCAGGCCGGAAAGGGAAGCCAGAATCATCCCCCGGCTCTTTTCTAACATCCCTCTCCACCCGCTGATTTCCTGGGAAAAGCGGATGGGAGTGGCGTCCTGGAGATGGGTGCGCCCGCTCTTTACGATTCCTTCATTGTCCTTTTCCAGCTGCCGAAACCGGTCCGTCAAGCGGTCCAGCTCCGGCAGAAGGTGCTCCCTCACCTCCAGCACCGCCGCGATGTGCATGGCGGTGGGGAAGGTGTCATTGGAGCTCTGGGACATATTGACGTGGTCGTTGGGGTGGAGCAGTTTCTTTCCCGCCAGGAGATTTCCCCGGTTGGCGATCACCTCGTTCACATTCATGTTGGACTGGGTACCGCTGCCCGTCTGCCAGACTGCCAGCGGGAAATGGCCTTCCAGCTTTCCCTCCAGGATCTCATCACACACCTGGGAGATGTATCCCAGCCGCTCCTCATCCAGCTTTCCCAGCCGGTTGTTGGCGATGGCCGCCGCCTTCTTTAACACGGCGAAGGCGCGGATCACCTCTCTGGGGATCTTTTCCGTCCCGATCTCAAAATTTTGCAGGCTCCTCTGGGTTTGGGCGCCCCAGTAGCGGTCGGCGGGCACCCGGACCTCTCCCATGGAATCCCGTTCCGTCCTGTATTCCACCTTACAGACCTCCCATCTTCTTCATCTGCTCGATTCCGGAGATGCCCGGTTCCGTCATGGAAAACGGGTCCAGGATGGCATCCAGCTGCTCCTTGGTCAGAAGCTGGCTCTTGATCACCAGCTCTCTCACCGGCGTTCCGGAGCGGATGGCCTCCTTGGCCATATCCGCCGCCTTCTCGTAGCCCACATAGGGGCAGATGGCGGTGATGATTCCCACGCTGTTTTCCACCATGTTCCGGCAGCGCTCCTCATTTGCCGTGATCCCGGCGATGCAGTTGTCCACCAGGGTGCGCACGGAGCAGGCGATGGTCTCAATGGACTGGAACAGCTTGTAGAAGATAATGGGCTCGAAGGCGTTTAACTCCAGCTGCCCCGCTTCCGCTGCCATGGCCACCGTCATGTCGTTTCCGATCACGTGGAAGGCCACCTGATTCACTACCTCCGGGATGACCGGATTGATCTTTCCCGGCATGATGGAGGAGCCGTTCTGTTTCGCGGGAAGGTTGATCTCTCCCAGGCCCGTTCTGGGGCCGGAGGACATGAGACGCAGGTCGTTGCACATTTTGGACAGATTTACGGCACAGGATTTAGTGATTCCGGAGCAGGCCACATATCCGTCCAGGTTCTGGGTGGCGTCGATGAGGTCGTATGCCTGCACCAGCTCCAGCCCGGAAATGAGGGCAATGTTTTTCACCACCCGTCTCAGATACTGCACGTCCGCGTTGAGGCCCGTGCCGATGGCCGTCCCGCCCAGATTCAGGCTCCGCATCTCCTCTTTGGCCCGGTCAAACCGGTTGATGTCCCTGCGGATGGCGGTGGCGTAGGCGTGGAATTCCTGGCCGAGGCGGATGGGCACCGCGTCCTGAAGCTGGGTTCTGCCCATTTTGATCACGTGGTCGAACTCGCTGGCTTTTTCCATCAGCGCCTTATAGAGCCGCTCCAGCTCCGCCTGGGCCTTGTACAGCAGTTTCAGGGTCGTCAGCCTTCCGCAGGAGGGAAACACGTCGTTGGTGGACTGGCCGTAGTTTACGTGGTCGTTGGGGTTGACAATGGTGTAGTCCCCCTTTTCCCCTCCCAGGATCTCAATGGCCCGGTTGGCGATGACCTCGTTGGCGTTCATGTTCAGGGACGTGCCCGCGCCCCCCTGGATGGGGTCCACGATAAACTGGTCGTGGAGATTTCCCGCGATAATCTCGTCGCAGGCCTGCACAATGGCGTCCGCCCGCTTTTTGTCCAGCTGTCCCACCTCAAAATTGGTGATGGCCGCCGCCTTTTTGATCTGGGCGAAACTGTTGATAAATTCCGGATGGATATTTAATCCGGTGATGGAAAAGTTTTCCGCTGCCCGCAGCGTCTGCACCCCGTAATAGGCGTCCTTGGGGATTTCCTTCTCCCCGATGGAATCGTGTTCCCTGCGGTATGTAATCTCTTTTGACATGGCTGATCCCCTCCTATAAGATCCCTCTGATCTCCGAAATATTGGCAATGTGATTTTCTTCCAGATAGCGCTCCATCCCGTCAATGATGTCCATGGCAATGGCAGGATTCATAAACGATGCGGCCCCCACCTGGATGACGGTGGCCCCTGCCATGATAAACTCGATGGCGTCCTGCCAGGTGGAAATCCCGCCGATGCCCATAACGGGAATCTGCACCGCGTGGGCCACCTGGTGAACCATGCGCAGGGCGATGGGCTTGATGGCCGGGCCGGAAAGGCCGGCGTAAACATTGTCAAACACCGGTTTTCTTCTGCGGATGTCAATGGCCATGGCCAAAAATGTGTTGGTGAGGGACACGCCGTCGGCGCCCTCCTCCTCGCAGGCCCTGGCCAGCCCCACGATGTCCTCCGCGTTGGGGGAAAGTTTCACCACCAGCTTGTGGCGGCACGCCTTGCGGATCTCCCGGACCACCTGTCTGGCCATCTCCGTCTTTACGCCGAAGTTCATGCCTCCCGCCTTCACGTTGGGACAGGAGATGTTTAACTCCAAAAGATCCAGGTCGCAGCCGTTTAACAGCTCCACCGCCTCCAGATAGTCCTCCATGGAATGGCCGCCCAGATTCACGATGTTTACCAGGTCCAGGCGGTTCATCCGGTCACAGTCGCACTCCATAAAGTGCTTCACTCCCGGATTTTCCAGGCCCACGCTGTTCATCACCCCGCTGGGAGTCTCCCAGACGCGGATTCCGTCGTTTCCTCCCCTCGGATGAAGGGTCAGCCCCTTGGAGCAAAGCCCGCCCAGGCGCTGTATGTCAAAGTATTCTCCCATCTCTTTTCCGAACCCGCAGGTACCGGACGCCAGCGCCACCGGATTTTTAAAATGAACGCCTGCGTAGTCGATTTCCAGCCTTTTACTCATCCCCAAACACCTCACTTCCCAGCATTACCGGCCCGTCCTTGCAGGCCCTCTTGTTTCCGGCCGCCGTCTTGCACGTGCACACCAGGCACGCTCCGATGCCGCAGGCCATCCTGTTTTCCATAGAGACGTACAGAGGCGCCTTCGCTCCCACGGATCTGCACTTTTTATAGAGCACCTTCATCATGATCTCCGGTCCGCAGGTCATGATGACGTCGTACTGCAGGGGGTCAATGTCGTCTGTCACAAAGCCGCCTACGTTTAAGGTCACCTGATCCGCCACCTTTTCGTAGGAATCCACCAGGATGGCCTGGTCACTGAATCCCAGATAAATGTCCACCTTCGAGGCGGGATTTAATTTCTTTAAGGTTTTCGCCGTCAGGTACAGAGGGGCGATGCCCACGCCTCCCCCTACCAGGGCGATCTTTCCCTCCGCCTCCGGGAATCCGTTTCCGTGGGGGCCGTCCAGCTTGATCTCCGCTCCGGCCTTCAGCCCGGCAAATATCTCTGTGCCCTTTCCCACTACCTTATACAGGAAGGAAACGCTGTGCTCATCGGCGTCAAATACGCTGATGGGCCGGGAGAGCAGGGGGTATTCCCCCCACGCCCGCAGCATATAGAACTGGCCCATGACCGCGTGATTTTCCTCCTCTACCTTCATCAGGAAAAAATCCTTTGACAATCTCTCATTTGATATAATCTTTGCCATCTTCTCCTCCTCAAGCGCGCTCGCCGTTCCCCTTGGAAGTCACCAGGGAGATCAGCACCGTCAGCAGAATGTTTGTAAAGAAACCCCACATAAATCCAGGCCATCCAAGGGGCTGGACGTTTAAAATTCTCGTGGCGAACAGGATCACGATTCCCGCCGTCATACCGCAGGCCGCTCCCATTCTAGTGCACTTCTTCCAGTACAGTCCTAACAAAAAGGCGGGAGCCAGCTGCGCCAGTCCGGTGTAGGCCACGTCCTGAACGATCTGAACCAGAGTCTCCGGCGGGTTCAGGGCGATGACTCCGCACACAGCGGCGATCACCAGCACAATGGTACGGGAAAGGAGCATATTTTTCTTCTCGGAAATCATGCCCTTCTTATTTAACAGGATCAGGTCCTGGGACACGATCTGGGAGGTCACCAGCAGCATGGCGTTGATGGTGGAAATTCCCGCCGCGATGGCCGCCGCCATGACTAAGGCCGCGATAAACCAGTTGGAATGAATGGTCATCATCACCGGCAGCACGTTGTCCGCCGCCCCGATCTGTTCCGGAGTCAGCAGCAGATGGCCTGCGAAACCGATAAACAGGGTGGCAAAGCCGTAGATCAGGATCTGGGATACGGGAATGCTGATGGCGGATTTTGCCAGGGCATTCTCATCCTTTGCCATCAGGGACTTCATCCACACATGGGGACAGAGCCAGATGCCGAAGGGAAGGACGATAAACTGCATGAACCAGTATTTTCCCGTGTATGTACCTTTTGGACCGGGCCGGGAGAGCAGCTCCGGAGCCGTCTCCGCCACCTGATGAAAGAGCTCCTGGATCCCTCCCACGGGAACCAGGGCAATCCAGGCGGCCACCACGATTCCCAAAAGGAGGATGATCGCCTGCACCGCGTCTAAGAGCACCACGCCGCCGGCGCCGCCGATCAGCACATAAAGCAGGGAGAAAATCACCGATACCAGGATTGCCCACTGGTAGGAAATGGCATCTCCGCTGACAATGCTCATGGCCCTCGCGTTTCCCACGTACTGCATGGCCAGGAACACCATGGTCATGAGCACGGAAACACAGGAGGCAAACACCTTGATGTATTTGCTGTCATAGCGGTCCTGGAAATAATCTCCCAGGGACATATAGCCGTTTTTGATGGCCAGCTTGCGGATCTTATTTCCAAAGTAAACCACCATCAGGGCCACCCATACCTGGCTCAGCACAATGGCGATGTAGGAAACTCCGTGGGTGTAGTACATCCCCGGCGCGCCGAGAAAGGCAAAGGTACTCTGCATCGCGGCGATCATGGTCAGGGGAAGAAGGACGGAGCTTACGCCCCGGTTGGCCAGGAAAAAGCCCTCCGCGCTTTTCTGTTTCTTTTTCCTGCCGTTTAACACCGTGATCACCAGCATGGCGATCAGGTAGAACATAATAATTCCCAAGCTTAAGATTCCCGTATTCATTCTTCTTCCTCCTCTTTGCTGGACTCCACAAACCGCTTGCATACCCACAGCACAAATATCAGATTTACGATCATCAGCACCCACCAGTAGGCCAGCGAGAGCGGCAGCCAGCCAAACAGGTAGGCCTGGGCCCCTTCCGTAAACGCAAAGGGCACTGCGCCCAGCAAATACAGGATCACGAAAATAATGCCGATTAACTTATGATTCATTCCAATCCTCCTCATCTGTATATACCACTCTGCCCCGGCTGATGGTATATTTCACTTTTCCATACAATTCCATTCCGGTAAACGGGGAGTTCTCCGATTTTGAGTGAAATGTTTCCACCTTCCACTTTTCCCTCTCGTCAAAGACCACCAGATCCGCCCTGCCGCCCACTTTGATGGACCCGCAGTCCAGATGGTAAAGGTTCGCCGGGTTTACCGTCATCTTTTCCAACAGGTGGGGCAGGGTCATATGGCCTTTCCGGACCAGGTTGGTAACGCCAAGGGCCAGGGCCGTCTCCAGACCGATCATACCGCTGGGCGCCTCCCCGATGGGCCTCTGTTTCTCCTCCCTGCTGTGAGGGGCGTGATCCGTGGCGATCACGTCGATGACGTCCTCCTTCAGCCCCAGGATGAGGGCATACCGGTCTCCCTCCGTGCGCAGAGGCGGGTTCACCTTCGCCAGGGCCCCTCGTTCCAGCACAGCCTCCTCCGTCAGGGAGAAATGCTGAGGCGTCACCTCCGCCCACACCTTGACTCCCAGTTTCTTCATCATCCGGATCAGCTCCACGGAAACCCGGCTGCTGATATGCTGGATGTTGATCGTAGCCCCGGTCTTCCTGGCCAGAAGGCAGTCCCTGGCTATGAGCGTCTCCTCTGCCAGGCTGGAGGCTCCGGCCACCCCCACCGCCTGGGAAACCGCTCCCTCATTGACACCGGCGCTTCCCAGCAGGTTGGCGTCCTCCTCGTGGAAACTGATGGGCACCCCCAGCTCCCTCGCCTGCTTCATGGCCTCCAGCACCAGTTTCACGTCGCCGATGGGCATTCCGTCATCGGTGAAACCAATGGCTCCCGCCGCCTTCAGCGTTTCCATGTCCGTCAGTTCTTTGCCTTTAAGCCCCACCGTGACCGCTGCCGTATTGAATACCTGGACGGGAAGGCTCTCCTCCCGCCGGATCAGGTCCTCCAGCACCTCTTTGCTGTCCACAACCGGGTTGGTGTTTGCCATGCAGACCACGGTGGTGTAGCCGCCGGCCGCCGCGGCCCGGGCGCCGCTTTCAATGTCTTCCTTATAGGTGTAGCCCGGATCCCGGAAATGTACGTGGATGTCCACCAGGCCGGGAGCTACGATTTTCCCTTTGGCGTCGATCACCTTCTCGTACTCGTCGCCCTTGGGGAATTTTCCCATATCCGCGATCAGGCCGTCCTTGATGATAATGTCCAGCTTTTCGTCTGTACCGGACTTGGGGTCAATGACGCGGCCGTCTTTAATCAGAATCATACCTCTCCTCCTTTCAGATACTCGTACATCACCCTGGCTCCGTCACAGATGTGGAGAATGGAGGCGAATTCCTTCCGGTTGTGAGAAATTCCCTTCATACAGGGGATGAACACCATCCCGGTATCGCAGATCGCGGCGAAGGACATGGCGTCGTGACCGGCCCCGCTGACCATCCGGCGGCTGCTGATCCCCAGCCGTCTGGCGGCCTGCTCCAGCCCGTTCTGCACCTGAGCGCTCATGTCGATGGGGGGAATGTCGCTGAGTTTCTCCTCCAGATATTCGATTCCCCGCTTTTCACAGATCTGTTTCGCCCGCTCCCGCAGGGTTTTCTCCATGCGGTCCAGGCTGGCATTTTCAATGCCCCGGATGTCCACGCCCAGCTCCACTTCCCCGGGAATTACGTTCAGGGCGTTGGGATAGTTGTTCACCACGCCTACGGTGGCCACAGACTGGTAAGCCGCCTCCTTGTTGCCGATCCGCTCCAGCTCCAGAATGATCTCCGACGCCGCGCACATGGCATCGTTTCTCATTCCCATGGGTGTCGCTCCGGAGTGCTCCGCCATGCCCCGCAGGTACAGCTTAAACCGTCTCGGGCCGGCGATGGTCTGGACAATGCCCACGGAGGTTCCCGACTCCTCCAGCACCTTTCCCTGCTCGATGTGCAGCTCCACATACTGGCGCACGCCGGAAATTCTCGCCGGGTGCAGATTCAGGTTCCGTTTCCGGAAAATCTGTTCCAGAAACTCTCCCTCCTTGGACGCCAGACCCCCGATGTCCTGCTTGTAAATCTCCCTGGTGATCAGGCCGCTGCCTATGGTGCAGCACCCGAAGTTGCTGGATTCCTCGCAGCGGAACGCCCCCACCCGAATGGGCAGCTTCAGTCCGTCCTCCCTCGCCCATTTTAAGATCATCAGACCCGCGATGATTCCGGCCACGCCGTCGTAGCGGCCGCCTTCAATCACGGAGTCCAGATGGGAGCCGATCAGACAGTACTCCCGGTCCGGCTGATTCATCACGTAGGTATTTCCCACCTCGTCCACTTCTACCTGGCAGTGGAGTTCCTCGCCGATCTTCGCAAACATTTCGTGCATCTGATCTTCCTGTTTCGTGTACCCCAGCCTTGTTACCCCGCCGTTTTCCGTACTGCCGATGTCATAAAAGCAGTCAAACAGCCTTTCGCAATATTGGATGTCCGCAATGCCATGTTCCATTTGCCATCTCCTCCTTTCTGCCTTCATTGTAGTGGAGAGGCTGCCTGTTTTCCATGTCTGGCCAGCCAAGGTTGCGCTCGCATACTTTGTCCAAATACACAAAAATCCGTCATATTCCCCATATTTTTTATCACAAGCGACGAAAATGACCGTGGGACGCGAACCGTCAGCGCCGCAGCGCGCACTTGCGCCGGGGGCTTTGTGTCATAGAACACGCCGTTTTCATGGCGCAAAAATGCAGCATGGGGTTATCGCCATGCTGCACCGTATTCCGGACGATTCCTATTTGTCCCGGTTCATTTTTAAGGCCAAGACGGACAGATACAGCCGGAAATTGTCATCCGGGTTTTTTAGCTCCAGCCCCGTCAGCTCCTGGACCCGGTTTAACCGGTACTTTACCGTATTTTTGTGGGTATACATCTGCTCTGCCACCCGGTCCATGCTGGCTCCGCACTCATAATAGGCGATCAGCGTGTCCAGAAGTTCCTGGTTCCGGATCCCGTCCAGAATATCGGTAAACACGTTTTTCGTCTCAGAAACCAGGATCTTTTCCAGCTCACAGAAGGGTTCCAGTTTCTTATAGAAGTGAAGGTACTGATCGGCAAACAGACGGTTTCCCACGTTCATCGCCTTAAAGGAAAGGCTGTAGGTGTCCCGGATCCCTTTCAGGCCCCGCTTGACCGGCCCCACGCCGCAGGAAACCTTTTGCCCTTCGATTTTCCGCATCCGCCTGACGCGGGTTTCCTCCAGCTCCGTTTCCAGGTACTGTTCCAGCAGCCGTTCTTCCTCCCCTTCCACCAACAGTAACAGCCCTTTCTTCAGGCGGATGATGTAGCAGCCATGAATGGCCCTGCTGTCCATCATGTACCGCTGCAGCGCCTGGCACCAGAAGTGCATGGTCTTTTTCTCCTGTTCCGTGGGAGTGTATTTTTTCCGGAAGTTGAAGATCACTGCGGCAAAATAATTTTCATCTACCGCCAGCCCGAACAGTTTCCCTCTCTCCACCATGAGGATTTCATCCGTGTAATTTTCGTATATGATGTCCCCGATGTATTTTTCCAGGATGGAGGCGGTGTTTTCCTCCTCAAAAAGCAGGTTCATAATGTTGATCAGAAGGTCGATGTAGGGAAGGTGAAACGGAATTTCCAAAATGGGAAGGCCGCAGTGATCCGCGGTTTTCTTCACCGTCTCGGAAATTTCGTCCACATACTGGCCCGTTTTTACCGCCACGCAGCAGCAGGTATCCGCCAGGTCCTCGATCAGCCGGCACTGCGCCTCCTCGCTTTTGCGCACGGAATAAAAACTGGTGATCAGAAAATCATTTCCCTTTAGCCACCGCTTGATGTCCGGCACCTCCATCACCGTCACGTGCTCTACTTTCCTCTGAAGACCTGTCTCCCCTGCGACTACGCGGATGCCCTTAAACGCCGGCAGATGGAGCAGATCGCTTACCTTCGCCATCTCCTGTTCCCCCTATTTTTTCCTAATGTACTTGGAGACCTTTATTATATTCATTTTGAAACGATTTTCAACTCTTTTTTCTTGTTTTTTCAGACAAATTTTTTCTCTGAATTTTGTCCATTTGAACAGACTTTTTTCCTCTCATTGACTTTGCCGGGAAAAAGGGATAGTATAGTGCTTTCCCAATACGGTTCTGGGTACATTCAGCTGTTTTTAAGGAGGTTATGGTTTATGAACAAGAACAACGCCAACATTTCTCTTTCCTCTTACTTTAACGACATCGTCATCCATTATTATGAGGATACGGATCTTATGGAATCCATCGGAAAAAACCTGGGAGTGGACGTGAAACAGGACTTTTTCCTGGCCCTGTCCTTCCTCTACCCGTCAGACGTGGTAGTATCCTACGAGGAAAAATGCGCACTGAAAGCGATTCTGCAGCCGTTGATTTCCTACGGCCCCATAAACCGCTCCATTGACTCTCCTCAGTTTATCCTGTGCGACAAAGGCGTGGCCCTCATTCTGGCCGCCCACACCAAGGAAGAACTCTCCGCGGTCACCTCGGCCGTCTGTGAGAAAGCCCTGGAATTCCTCGGCGAGCAGCTGCCCGGCGCCTTCATCCGCATCGGCATCGGCACCATCGAAACCAGCCTGCTCGGCATTGAGCGCACGTACCAGAACAGCCTGAAAGCGGTGAACGCCGGAGAGAAGTTTAAGAAAGAGCGGCGGGTGCTGGATTTCCTGGGAATGGAGATTTACAGCGCCATCAACGCCATGGTACTGGCCTACGGCCACACCCTCATCAGCACAATCCTGTTGCAGATGACCGAGGATGAGCAGAAAATCCTGGGAAAATACTATAAATGCAAGGAAGAAATCCCCACAGTGGCCTCCGCCCTGTCCATCAGCGAACAGGATGTGGAGGACGCTTTAAGAAAAATCAAGAAGAAAACCGGCCTGGACGTCAATGACACTGAGGACAACTTCAAGCTCCATTTCGTCATGATCGCCAAGCGGGTACTGGAAAAGGAGAAACGGCGCCGGTAAGGCCCGCAGCGCACACCCGCCACGGAGCGCGGCTGCGCTGACTGCCGTTTCCCATGGGCACCCCTCCGCCGGAAATGTTTGCCTATGGGAAACAGCGTTTTTCGATATAAAAATCCCACGGACTCCAGGTTATGAAACCCTGAAGTCCGTGGGATTTTCTATGCTTTTCCTGCTTTCCTGAAACCATCTGCCCCACTGTTTCGCAGCTCGTTTTTACAGGGAGCCGCGGAAAAATTCCGCCAGACGGTCAAAGGGAATCTTATTTTCATCATCGTAGAGATCCACGTGGTTGGCCTCCGGGATGATCCACAGCTCCTTCTGGCCGGTCACCGCTTCGTAGGCAGCCTCGCTGATGGGGCGGGTCTCCGCGTTTTCCCCGGCCATAAAGAGGACGGGCTGGCTGAGCTTGTCCAGGTGATTTAAGAGCTGGAAGTTATAAAAGGCCAGATTGCTGGTGGTGGTAAAGCCGCCCAGGGCCCTGGGGTGATGGCCCCGCTCCAGGCCGTAAAAGCTGTAAAACTCTGCCCAGATCCCCTCCAGCCCCTCCGGGATCTCCTCCGTGGGCTCCTCCGGGTAGGTGGGCAGGTACTGGGGCTTACCTTCGTCCACGTCGGCCCATCTCTGCGCCCCCAGAGCGGCCATCGTCTCCGCCCACTGCTCCCGGTCCAGTCCCTCGCCGGAAACGCTGACATCAAACAAGCTGGCGGTGGCCACCGCCTGAATCCTGGCGTCCACCTGGGCCGCCGCCAGGGCAAAGCCGCCGCTGCCGCAGATTCCCACGGCGCCGATCCGCTCTCGGTCCACGTACTCCAGCGTTCCCAAATAGTCCACACCGGCGCTGAAATCCTCGGTGAAAATGTCCGGGGAGGACACGTGCCTGGGTTCTCCGCCGCTCTCCCCGTTAAAGGAGGGGTCGAAGGCCAGGACCACAAATCCTCTCTTTGCCAGCTCGTTGGCGTAGACACCAGGGCCCTGCTCCTTCACACCGCCGTAGGGCGGGCCGATGACGATGGCGGGATAGTCCTGGGTCTCGTCCAGCTCCTTCGCCCGGTACAGATCGCCGGAGAGGGAAATCCCGTAGCGGTTTTCATAGGTCACCGCCGTCCGCTCCACCGTTTCGTCCAGGTCAAATATGTAATGCTCCTCCCCAGCCGTCTGGTTGTCAGGCGTACCGGTCTCTGTTTCCTCCTCTTTCGCCGGTTGGGAAGACGGTTCTTCCCCTGTCTTAACGGCCGCCTCCGTCCCCGCAGTCTCCGGGGCCGTCTCCTGTCCGCCGCGGCCCCCGCAGCCCCACAGGCCGGCCGTCATGGCCAATGCCGCCGCCATGATCACGATTTTCGTTTTTCTCATTTTGTTCCTCCTCCATTTCTCAATTTTTCTCTATTTTGAGCGCCAAAACCGGCCGCGTTCTCTCCAGCCATTCCCTTTCGCGCCAACTGTGTGCCAATCGCAGGTTCCAGACCTTCCTGCCATCCGGAACCGCCCCGTCACAGGCTCGTGAGCACCGGATGCTCCAGATAGTCATACACCCGCCTCACCTCGCTCACCTTCCGGGTGTCCAGCATGGACGGACATCCCAGATCCAGGGCTTTGATCCGTTCCATATCCTCCCCGTCCAGGGCAAAATCCCAGATTTCCAGGTTTTCCCGCATTCGCTCCGGGTGGACCGATTTGGGGATCACGATCACTCCCTGCTGGACGTTCCAGCGGAGAATGACCTGGGCGGGAGTTTTCCCGTATTTTCCGGCGATCTCCTGAAACACCGGCTCGGTAAACATCCCCTTCATCCCTTCCGCGAAGGGCGCCCACGCCTGGGGCTGCACTCCCAGCTCCCTCATCAGGTCCAGCTCCTCCTCCCGCTGATAGTGGGGATGGCGCTCAATCTGGTTGATCTGAGGGGTGACCGTCACGTTTTTACACAGGTCCAGCAGACGGTCCGGAAGGAAGTTGCAGACTCCGATGGCCCGGATTTTTCCTTCCCTGTAAAGCTCCTCCATCGCCCGCCAGGAGCCGTAATAATCGCCGAAGGGCATATGGATGAGGTAGAGATCCAGATAATCCAGCCCCAGCTTTTCTAAGGACTGGAAAAAGGCGGCCTTAGTGGCCTCATAACCCATCTGATGGATGTAGGCCTTAGTGGTGATAAAAAACTCCTCCCGGCTCACGTTCCACTGCCGGATGGCCCGGCCTACGGCCTCCTCGTTTCCGTAGGAACTGGCCGTGTCGATCAGGCGGTATCCCGCGCCGATGGCCTCCGCCACAGCCTGTTCACACTGGGTTTCATCCGTCACCTGAAATACTCCAAAGCCCTCCATGGGCATTTCCACACCGTTGTTTAACCGGATGGTTTCCATGATTTACCTCCCTTCGCCTTCTGTTTCCACAGCGGATACCGTGAGAGTCCCCGCCAGCCTGGAAATATTTTCTCCCCCGGAAACGGCCGTCCCCAGTCCGTACAGGCTGCCGTTTGGGCTGCAGGGGGCGTAAAACAGCACCACGTCCCCCCAGGGGGCGTAGTAAGCCAGAGAACCTGTCTCCCCGCCGCTTAAGGGCGTGTTTTCCGTGTCCAGCCTCTCCGGCGGGTAAAAGGTGATCTCGTTGCTGCTGAAGGGCTGGGCCTCCACCGTCAGCGGAAGCTGGCCGTACAGCTGGCGGGCCGCCCCGCTGCCGTTCAACTCAAAAATGACTTCATACTCTGAAGATGCTACCGATAATTTCATAACCGTCTCCTCTCCGCCTTCCTCCCTTTCCTCCGGGGCGCTTTCTGATTCCGCCTGGGACGGGATCTGTTCCGCAGGTTTTGCCGTTTCTGCCATTTCCGCTGCCTTCGCCGTCTCCGCCGCAGACACATTTTCCCATGCACCCATTCCGCCGCAGCCGGCGGCGCAGATCCCAAGGACTGCCGCCGCCCACATCACGATCTGATTCATAAGGTTCTCCTTTCTCATCCAAGGCTTTCCCGGAAAAACCCTTCGATTTCGTCAAAGGGGATCTTGGTCCTGTCGTCATAAAGATCCACGTGATTGCAGTCCGGCACCACCGCCATGCGTTTCGGCTCCCGGGCGCGCTCATAGGCCATATCGCTGAAAAACCGGCTCTCCGCCTGCTCTCCCACCACAAACAGCACTGGCCGCGGGGAGATCTCGTCTATGTGGTCATTGAGGGAATAATTCATAAAGCTCAGGGCGGAGGTGGTGGTGAAATTGCCTCTGGCGTTGGGATGGTGGCCCCGCCTGGTGCCGTAGAACTCAAAAAATTCTCTCCAGATGCCCTCCATCCCGTCCGGGATTTCCTCCGCCGGCTCCTCCGGAAAGGCGGGGAGGTACTCCGGAAATCCTTGTTCCACGTCCTCCCACCGCTTTCTGGAAAGCCGCTCCTTTTCCGCCTGGATCTGCTCCGGCGTAAGCCCCAGCCGGGCCGCAACGCTCATATCGTACATACTGGCCGTGACCACCGCCTTGATCCTCGTGTCCACCGCCGCCGCGGACAGGGCAAAGCCGCCGCTGCCGCAGATTCCCACGGCGCCGATCCGCTCCCGGTCCACGAAGGGCAGCAGCCCCAGATAGTCCACACCGGCGCTGATGTTCTCGCTGAACAGATCTGGGGAGGACACATGGCGGGGCTCCCCGCCGGACTCTCCCATATAGCAGGGATCAAAGGTCAGGACCACAAAGCCCCGGGCCGCCAGCTCATTGGCATAGACGGCCGGCCCCTGTTCCTTCACGCCGCCGTAGGGGGCTCCCACCACCAGGGCCATGCGGCGCTCCTCCGGGTTCAGCCCTTTTTCCATATACAGATCCCCGGCTAGGGCGATGCCGTACCTGTTTTTCCAGCGGATGTGCCGCCGTTCCACCTGTTCCTTTAAATTACAGATATAACCGCTCATATTGACGCTCCTTTCCTGTCCGCCTTTCTTTTAAGAATGCCTGGGCGATTTTCTTCCGCCGCCCCTTCCACGGAGCGGATCATAAAATCCACCGTATCCACCCGCCTCTGGGCCGCGTGGAGGCAGTCCATCAGTTTCTTTCTCTGACTGTTTAAAAGCCGCAGCTGCCCGGCTGTGAAATGCTGCCCGGCGTACTGGATGTACTGCTCAGCCGCCTGCTCCTCAAACCCGCAGGCCCGAAGGCTCACCTCCAGTTCTTCCCGTTCCTCCTCCATGGAACCACCCCTTTCGTCTTCTCTTTGATTATAGATTTTGGGAATAAAAATTACAAACAGTTGATAATCATAGCCTATCATCGTTTACAGGAATGATAAAAGCAGGTATAATATCCCTAGGGTTAATTGAAATCCTAAATGCAACATTGAAATTGTAAATGCACATTGAAAAATT
>OLRK01001612.1_pt1 | contig 17668 bp, 19 predicted proteins | sample 1672911 | NCBI WGS metagenome assembly OLRK01 (sample SAMEA3136736, study PRJEB25190) | human gut metagenome | biome: human gut; feature: human-associated habitat; material: faeces | place: Austria | collected 2013 | reverse complement strand
TTTAAAAAAATCCTCTCTATTTTCTTCGGCATATCGGTCAAGATAAATCTTTGCCGCCGCTAAATGGATTGCATAAGATGCCATCTGTTATCCCCCCGTTATCACTGCTTTCTGCTGCACATAATTTTAATGAGTTTTCGCTTTCTGTTTTTTCTATCAGCGATTTTTTGAAATGTCTCTGCTTTACGCATATTTTATCACGATCTTTCTGTATTGTCATTTCGTTCCTGCTTTTGTAAATCTGTGGATCGGCCTATGCTTTGCAGAAAATGGGGAAGCATTGCTCACTTTCTATGCTTTTTTATAGGAAAAAAACGGCAAACAGGTCTTTGGTGTTTTCCGAAAAAAATCAGGGAGACGTCTGAAAAAATAAATTGGAATTTTTATCTTGAGTTTCCTACTTTGCAAACATCTTTATTTTGATAGGAGGAAAAAAATAATTTTTTTGGAGGTAAACTCGAGATGAAGATGAATAGTTGCAGAAGATGTTTGAGTTGTTTGGCAGTGATGGCGGCGGCGTATTTGGGGATGAGTCCCATAGAGGTCAGAGCTTTGGAGGACGGTGTGTACAACGTGAAGGGGAGAAGTTTCGTTTCCCAGGATGACGTGCTGACAGAGGTGGCGCGTCAGGATCATTCCGGGGCGGTGATGCCGGATGGGGCTTATGAGATCGACGGGAATGATTATTACGTGGAAGGCGGGCAGTTTCTGAGCCGGCAGTTCAGGAATGGGGTGTATTACACTTCCGTGGAAATCGCGGCGTCGAACCGGTTATACGAGTTTCCCGAGGAGGCGGATCAGCGCTTTTGGGAGGCGGTGAAGGAGCTGGAAAAGGGAGGAAACGGACGGACAGCGATTCCCATTGAATATGGATTTTCAGACGAAACGGAAAGGCTGCTGTACACCAAACGGATCAACTATGTGCTGAACCTGTCCGACATTTTCCTGGGGCTGTCCATGTCTGGAAGGGGAACCGACGGCAGCTACCGCCTGTATCTGCAAAACAGTGAGGAGAACCGGGCGGCAGTAAAAGAAATTCGGGAGGGGAGCGAACTTCTCACCAGGATTTATGAGGAACAGATCAAAGGGATCGAAGGGGAGCGGGAGCGGCTGGAGGCGATTTACGACTGGGTTGTTTGTAACCTGGAGTATGATGACACCCTGAAAAATAAAAGAGGATATAAAGGGCTGACGGAAGGGAAAACGGTGTGTGGCGGCTACGCGCAGATTTTCTACTGGCTGTGTGAAATGGCGGGAATTGATGTGGAATATGTGTATGGGGCCAGATGCAATTTGGATGGAAGTTTTGGCGACAATGATTATCATGCCTGGAATCGGGTGAGGCTGGCCGGAACGGAGGAGTACGGGTATTGCGATGCCACATGGGAGCCGGGGGACCGGGCAGAAAGGGGGATGCCCAGGCAGTATTTTATGAGGAATCTGGCGGAGTTTGAACGGCAGCATTTGGCGTTTTGGACGTTTGGGTGAATATTTCCCGGTTTAACGGTTAGAGGTATTGTTTTTGGGATCCGTCAAAGGCTGGAGGGTATACTCCAGAGCCAGATCGTTTCTGGGGTACAGGGTCCGGTACTGTTTCAAAATCCGTTCTATGGCCTGCTGGGCCCGCCCTCTGGAATGGTCAGAATCTACGACCAGCAGCAGGACATATTGTCTGGCATTGTATCGGCTGAAGACATCGCCGCTGCGCAGGGAGGAGGAAATGGCCTGATGGAGGGCGTCCATAGCCTTGTGAATGGTCTGAGGCCGAATGGAGTGAGAGTCCAGTACGGCCAGGGAAAACAGGCAGAGATAGGCTGCGTTTCCGGTTCGGGACAGGCTGCGTTTTGTTACGTTGCACAGATCCCGGAATACGACGTATTCACAACAATAAGCCCCTCTCTTTATACTGGGGGGGGGGTATTTTCTGATAATTGGAACAGAATCGTGCGCAAGTCTGTCTCCTTCTCGTCCTGATCGGAGCTGATGATTTTATACAGAGCAGTAAAATGGGCAGACGGAGGGGGCAGCTCGCCGGGGGATTCATAAAAGTGGTTCAGGACCGACTGATAGTGGCCGAGGGCAGCGGGCTGATTTCCACTCATGAACAGGGCGTACGCTAAGTTGTAGTGAGTGTCCTCATCGTAGGTTTCCAGGGAGAGCACGTGGCGGCAAAGGTGAATCACTTCTTCATAGTCCTGGTTTTCCATTGCCAAATCCATGGCGCGGTGGGCGATCTTGATAAACAGGGAGGAATAGTAGGTGTTAATGGGAATCACCCAGGATTCACTTCCGGAATTGGGCAGAAATTCTCCCTGATAGAGGGCAAGGGCCTGCAGACAAAGCCTGCGCTGTTCCTCTGGCTGGGAGGTTTTGGAAAAAATTTTCGCGTACAGCAAATCCAGTTCCTCAGTGTCGATGGTGCAGGGAATCCCGGAGTTCCACCGGTAAAAGCCGTTTTGCTGGATTAAGAGCTCCTCGGCGGGGATTGGAAGGGGGGAGAGCAGTTTCCTGGTGCGGAATACCAGGGATTTCAAGGAACCGCCGGGGTTGGATAACTCTGTGTCCGGCCACAGCATACTGATCAGCTCAGGAGAAGAAAGTTCCCGTTTATGGAAGGCGATCAGATATTGCAGCAGCAGCCAGGCTTTTCGGGAACGATTGTCGTTTTCTTTTACAGTCACATCTCCGGCAGTGATGGAAAATCCGCCCAGCGTCTGAATGGAAATGGTAAAGTTGGTATACGTCTCCATCTTAAAGATCCTCCCTCGATCAAATTGTGTTTATTGTAAATCTAATTTTCGCAAAAGTCTACTAAAAGTTAGTTTTTGTCTGATTTGTGACCGATTTGTAACCGGAAAATACTATAATGACTTTAAATCCTTCAAGGATGGGATAACGGTATGTATGGAAATGAGTATTTGCGGCGTTCAGATAGAATTGGACAGAAAGCGAGCTGAGGTGGAGGAATGAAGAAAATTAGAAGAAAAATCAGACGGAGAATAGCGGCCTTTTTGGCTGTATGTATGGTTGCCACCTCTTGTACGCAGGTGGCTTTTGCCGTGGCAGACGATTCGGTGGTTTCAGAGGAAAAAACGGTGTTTGAACTGGATGGAGACCATCTGAGAGCGGAGATGGAGATGGCCATCCAGAAGGGAAATCGGTTTGAGGAGGATGCCGTTTTCTATACAGATGATGCAATGCAGAAGGGACTCTATCAGTATCTGCTGGAACAGGAAAGCCTTTATGAGGTGCAGTGGGAACAGGGATGGAAGGCTACTTGCTCCAACGCGGTTCCGTCTCCCTGTGAACTGACCATTTTGGTCCGCCCGGATTATGAGGAGCTGGCCACTGGTTCGGAACTCAGGCTTTATGAGGAAATGGAAAACGGAGCTTATCCTGGCTATCGGATGACGGGACGGGAGCAGGTGATATTTTTACTGCGGAATTTGGGGGATGAGGAAACGGTCTGCCAGATTGAGGTGGACGGAAGGAAAAGCCCTGAAATAATCGTCCCGGGAAAATCGGCTCTGTTGGGGGATTTGGCGACGCCTTCGGAATTAGAGGAGACGGAGGAAAGCAGTGCGGTGGAAATCTCTGATCCGGAAGTGCCGGGAGCAGAGAAACCGGGAGCAGAAGAAACGGCAGGAAACGCTGACAATGCAGGCGGAGAATCCGAAACACCGGAACCGGATGGGCCGGAAACCGACGAGACGGAACCGGCAGAGACACAGCCTGAGACTTCAGAGGAACCGGAAGAACCGGGGACGGACGAGACGGAATCGGGCAAAACAGAACCGGAAGAAACAGAGGAAAGCAAGCCGGAGCCGGGGGAGACCGAAGGCGCGGCATCGGAGCCGGGAGAAACGGAGTCTGGTGAGTCGGAGCCGGAGCCGGTGATTCCGGAGGAACCGGAAGGAAACGGGCCGGAAACCGGAGAGAGTGAGGCTGGAAACCCTGAAACGGGAGAAACGGGGAATGACAAGCCGGACACCGGAGAAACGGACACTTCAGAGCCGGATGACACAGATTCCGGAAATTCGCAGACCGATGAGTCCGAAAAGACAGAAAACACGGAACCGGAAGGTTCGGAAACAGGAGGCGAAGTATCTGGAAACGGAGAGTCAGGAACGGAGCAGGGAGGAAGTGCGGAAACATGGGGGACCGGCGGGGAAACGGCACCGCAGCAGTCTGACACGCCGGATTTTTCTGAAAACCAGGCGCCTTTCGTAGGCAATGCCGGAAATACGGACGATGCTCATTTGGGCGATAATGGAGAAACTGAATATTCAGAGGAGATCCGGGAAACGGAGATTGGAGAAGAAACCGGCGAGGAGATCGGCGAGGAAACGGCAGGATATGAGGAGGAACTCCTGAGTTTGAGGATGGAAACATCATCTGGAATGTCCGGAGCCGTTCTGGAGCCGGTACTGGCGGCGTTTTTTGAGGAAATTCCTCAGGAGCCAGAAAAATCCATGCCGGAGGAGGAAAGGGTTTTATCTCTTGCGGCTTATGTGACGGATTTGGAAGGTCTGAATCTGGACGGCGTCTGGGAGCCGGTGGAAATTTTCTATGAGGTTACAGAAGATTCCGCTGCGGAGTTTCACAGCTGTCCGTTTGAAATCCAGATGGAGCAGGCTCCGGAAAAATGGGAGAGCATGGGGACTCCATCCATTGAGGAAGGCGGTTCCTGGGAAGGTTCTCTGCCGGAGGGATTCTACCGTGTGCGGAAATTTGCGGAGGAGACCGGTGTTGAAACCGACTGGTCAGGCGGTCAGGGTGGACATATAGTTTCGGATCCGGACGGGACGGAATGGTGGAAATTCCAGGTGACAGAGGGCAGTGAAACGGTCCTTGTCTGCAAAGATACGTATTTTGACCCTGATGAGAGATATGTGCTTTCTGTGACAGCGCAGACAGGAGAAGGAGCCGGGACGGAGATTCAATTCCCCTTTGAGATCGAGCTGGAGGGAATTTCTGAGGCGGTTCAAACAGTCAGCTATCAGGTAGGAGAGGAGATCTTCACGGAGGATACCGCAGATGGTTCTGCATTTTTGCAGGTGCAGCTAGCTGACGGGGAAACCTTAAGAATCCAGGATCTGCCGCGGAATACCAGATACTCCATCGCAGAGCCGGTACAGACAGAAACTCTCTACGCGGCAGTGGGAGTGGAAAATCAGACGGACGGAACGGATACAGGTGACGGAGATGGAGTTTTGATACAGGATGTGGATCTGGTCTGGCACTATGAGCGGAAGACGGAAATCGCAGCCGCCATTCCGGTACAGCTGCAGGTGGAAACGGGCTATAAAGCTCCGGATAATCGCTCTCCGGAGACGTATCTCCTTTCTCTGGTTGCGTTAGAGGATGGCGTGGAGCGCCCTTACGATGGAGTTTACTATGTCAACGGGGTCCAGGCTGAAAAAAGAGAATTTGAGGAATTTGACGGGAAAGAAATCCCTTGTTTTGAGATGACTGCTTTTGGCGGGGCAGAAGGGGCGGATGAGGTCCTTCTGGAACTGGCCGCGGATGGAGAGAACAGGGAGGATCTGGAGCTGGCGGTCCGGGTGATGGACGGAAAGGAGGCCACCGGGATTCAATGGGCGCTTGACGGGGAAGTGCGGGAGCATGATTCCTTTATAAGCCCGGCATTTTCCCCTGCGGAATCGGCATCCATTCTCTGCACCATGGAATATAGAGAGCCGTCTCTGGAGATTACGCAGCAGATGGAGGGAGCCGGCAGTCAGGCCCCTGGCGTATTGGCCGCTTATGAGATAGAACTGAAACGAGAAGGCGAGCCTTTTGACGCAGCGGAGCTGGAATCCATCCAGGTGTACACCGGAACAGACGGAGAACCGGGAGACAGCGGTGAAAGCCAGCCTTTTGGAAATGGCATATTTTCAGTGCCTTTAAACGGATGGCTCTATCTGACGGGAATGTCGGAAGGGACGGATTATACGGTGCGGGAAGGGTCGGAAGATCCTTCCGGACGATACAGGATTTCCACGGTACGCACAGAAGTAAACGGTGTGCCGGGGGAGAACGCGGAGTCTGCAGTCAGCGGAACCATAGGGACGGCAGGACGGTCCATGAGAGCCAGAGTGGCCTTTTATCACCGGATGGAGCCGGGGCTTGGAGATATGGTGATCAAAAAAACGGTGGAACCGGACGGGGAGAGCAATACCTTCCTTTATGAGATTACAGGAACAGACGGGAGCGTGTTTTATACCAGCGTGACCGTTCCCGCGGGGGAGAGAGAGGCGGAACAGACTCTCCATGGAATCCCGGCAGGAGTGTATACGGTGACGGAAATGGAGCATATGCGCTATGAAAGCGTTCAGGCTGCGGTCAAGAAGGAGATTTTTTCGGAAGGGACGAAAGAGCAGAATACGTTCTGTTTTGACGGCTGGAAACAGTCTTCCGGATACTTTTCCGATACGGCCTCTGTGCTGATGAAGGTGGCGGAGGAAGGTCAGTATGCCCCTGAGACTTCAGAAGATGACGGGGTCCGTGTGGAGAAGACGGAAATTTTCCTGTTCCGAAGGGATGATGAGGATGGAGACGGTCCGCAGCAGACGGATCCCTCTGAGGACATTTGATGAAAGGATAAAGAGGGAGGAACGGATGTGACAGGGATCATTACAAAATTTTGCAATGCAGTTTCCATGCTGATGATCGCAGGCTGTATCGCTATCGTCGCGGCGCTGCTGGCTCCCAAGCTGGCGGGGCGGGAAGTGTTCGCGGTCATGAGCGGCAGTATGGAGCCGTATTACCACGTGGGAAGTGTGGTGTATGTGGATAAAGGAGTGGCCCCGGAGGACATTCAGGCCGGGGATGTGATTACGTTCCGGAAAACGGACGAGCTGGTGGCGACTCACCGGGTAGTGGAGGCGGACGCAGAAAACCGGCAGTTTGTGACAAAAGGAGATGCCAACGAGGACCAGGATCTGGCTCCGGTTTCGTTTGACGACATGGTGGGGAAAGCCGGCCTTTCCATCCCTTTGGTGGGGTACATCTCTCTTTATATCGGTACCCGGAAAGGAATGATTATGATTGCGGGTGTGGTGGTATGTTTTATCCTGCTGCAGCTCATACCGGAGATTTTAAAGCCGGAGGAGGAAGAAAAGGAGGACGGAGCGAATGCGTAAGATCAATCAGTGGCTGAAAAAAAGAAACGTGTTCTTTATGGCAGCTGGGTTTGCCGTCCTCTCCGCAGGAGTGTCCCTGGCGTTATTTACAGACGGGGAGACAAGGGCCAACATGATCCGTACCGGAAAGGTGGATATAACCGTGGAGGAAACACTGTCCGGACTGGAGCAGAGAAATATTGCTGTTTCCAGCACGGGACGGTCTCCGTGTTATGTGCGGATGAGGGTGAATGTGCCGGTAGTGACGGGGACAGACGCAGAGGGAACGGAATGGTTTACGCCTGCTGTGACCTATATGAATGGCGACGTTTCCTGTTCCGTGGACGGGAAGGCCTGGAATGAGTGTTCTTCCGGGACAGTTATCCGTCCCGGTGAGAATTCTTCCCCGGATGTGCGGGAGGCACAGTGGGTGAAGATGGATGACGGCTATTGGTATCTGTCTGAACCGCTGGAAACGGGAGAACGGGCTGTTTTGTGTGACAAAGTGGACTTCCGCTCTGAGGTGCCGGCGGGAATTTCTAAAGATCAGCTTTCCGTAATCGCCTACGCGGAGGCCATTCAGCTGGATAATGTGGAAGTAGATGGAGAGTCCGGAGCTGACGCTGCCTACGCCGCGTTCAGACAGTTAAAGAAAAACTAAAAAAATTTAAGAAAATTGTATAGAATAGCTGATTTATAACCGGGAAGTAACCGGCAGCCGATATACTGAAGAAGTATTGAAACAGGACGTCAAAAAAATTTACATAAAGACGTAAATAAAAAGATGGAGGAATCTAATATGAAGAAAAGAACGAGACTTGCGGTAGCTGCGGTATCTTTAGGCGCGCTGATGACAGTGGGCGGAACTCTGGCCTGGTTCACAGACACTGAGGAAGTGACCAATGTTGTTACCATGGGAAAGGTTGACATCACTCTTTCTGAGACTGGAATGGGCAGCGGCATGACCGAGGATGGCGGACTGATCATGGAAGATATCATGCCGGGAGACAAGCGCTACAAAGAGGCGAAAGTGGACAATGTTGGAAATGATGCTTATGTGAGAGCGAAAGTGATCGTTACCAGCAGCAGCGCAGGCGTTATGAATACCTTTGTAGATGGCAATGCCGGCAATGATCTGCAGATGCTTAATTTCCAGAATCAGCCTTACAGCGTGGACTGGGAGCGTGTAGTTCTGGAGGATGGTACCGTTGGGTACCAGACGATTTACTACTATGAGAATGATGCGACCGGCGATGTGTTCAAGAAGGATGCTGCTACCTGGAATCCTTTCATGGGATTTGCGGTTCCCGGCAGCTGGGACAATGCTCTGGCAGAGGCTGGATTTAACGTGAAATTCGTAGCTGAGGCAGTGCAGGCAGACAATATGGGCTCCGCAGAGGAAGCATGGGCAGGATTCGAGCAGAGCGAGCATAAAGATCTGGAAGGCGCAGGCACCGCAGAGGATGCACACGGAACGAACGAGATCGTTATTGAGTAATCGAAAAGGATCCCGCCCGATTGGGCGGGATTTTTATGTAGCAGGAAACGGGATTCCCTACTACATGATACCTCCGGCGGGAGGCGTACTTCACGCATAGGAAACTGGCTGCTGGAGCACTCCGCGCATAGGAAACTGGCTGCTGACACAGTTGCGTTCCGGCGTGCGAGGGACCAGCAGCGCACACTTTTTTACAGAGAGCAAATCCGGAAAAACAGGTGGGCCTTTCCGGAAAAATGGCAACGGGAGAGGAGAAAGGGCGATGAGATGGAAGTGGATGCGCCGGGCAGTGGCCGGCGTGAGTGTGGGGACGTTGCTGGCAGCAGGAAATGTCCAGGCGTTTGCCGCCGCCGTACAGCCGCAGCAAACTTCGGAAGTCCGGTTTGACGGCCGGTACGAGGGAGGTTTTACGGTGGAGGCCCAGGACAACAATCTGTTTGCTGGCATGAAGGAGCTGATGCCGGGGGCGATGGTAAAAAATACGGTAAATATCCGCAACAACAGCAGCCAGAGCCTGACCTTCTACGTAAAGGCCTATCCCGACTACACTGCCGTGGGAGATGGAGCCAGCCGGGATGGCGGTCCGGTGGTGACGGAGGCAGGCAAGACATTTATGGACGGGCTGCTGGATATGATGAAGATGAATATTACCACAGAAGGCGGGATTTATCTTTATGGGAACGCTGGATTTACCATGCCGGCGTCGGCCAAAGGAACGGAATTTGAGACCAATGATTACGGCATTACAATCGGCGCGGTACCGGCGAAGTCCAGCCGGACGCTGACCATCACCATAAAACTTCCCGGTCCTGAAATGGGAAATGAGTACGCGGACACGTTTGACGCCGTGGACTGGGTGTTCTACGTGGAAGGCACGGAGGGCGGCTCTGAACCCGGCAATGAACCGGGTGGGAGCGGCGGACCCGGAAACTCCTCCGGCGGCCCTGGGGTGATTACCATTTCCGAAGGGGAGGTGCCTCTGGCACCGGGAGGAGGACCTGGGGATGTGAATATCGTGATTGAGGAGGATGCCATCCCTCTTGACGCTCTGGCCAAAACGGGCGGTCCGGTTCTGTATCTGCGGCAGGCGGCATCGGCACTGGCTCTCCTCCTTGGCGGACTGGCGGTGACGGCTTATGCCAGAAAAAAACAGGATCAATCATAGGACAGCCGCAGGCAAAAAACAGACGGTGCTGAAAGAGACGGGACGAAACAGCCGGAGATTAGAAAAACTCCGGGGCGTCCCGCCTTTTTACTGTGAAAGCCCCGGAGGGCGGCGATATAGATGGGCGCACACGCTTTTTTATGCCATATAATTGCGTTTCCTGTGGCACAAAACGTTCCGGCGGCGTACTCTGCGAATAGGAGATGGCGGTTTCATAATTGAGATGACAGGAGAGAGCGATGGAAAGACAAAGGAAAGTGAGAAGGAGACGGGCGTTGGATATGCTGTTTCGGTGTCTTCTTCTGGCAGTGCTTGTGATGATTCCCGTCTGCGGGTATGAGGGATACAAGTATTACCGGGCATGGCAGGACTATGAAAATACTCCGGAGATGTCAGAGATTCCTGCCACCCAGGAGCTGGAGATTCTAGAAGGAGATCCGGAAGTCTGGCCGGACAGCAGCCTTTTTGTGGAGCGGAACCGGGCAGAATTTAAAAGCGGAGATATGCGTTTGGTGATTCCCAGGATGGGGGTGGAGGACGAGGTGATGGATGGTACGGACCGTTCCGCCCTGAAAAAGGGGCCGGGGCTTTACACCGTAGCCCAGATGCCTTCCATTGATCCGCAGGTGCGGGCCAACACCAGCATAGCCGCCCACCGGGCAGGCTACGGGCGGTACGGAAACCTCTTTCGGGAGATAGAGACGTTAAAGGACGGGGATCTGTGTTATCTCCAAGACCGTCAATGGATCTATGTCTACCGGTACGGAAAGACCAGAATCACCGTGCCGGAGGACATCTCTGTACTCTATTTGCAGGATGTCCCCAGTCTCACCCTGACCTCCTGTCATCCTCTGGGCGAAAACAGCCAGAGAATTGTGGTGACCTGTCCCCAGATGGGGGCGTTTCCGGTGACGGAGGATTTCCCCTATCCGGTGACGGAGGAGGAACTGGAGGCATGGCTGGAGATGGCAGAGCCAGCTCCCTGAAAACCTCCCTAAAAAGTGTGGGAATCCGCGCGAAAAACGCGAAACCGCGTTTATCTCTCTCTACCGCAGCAAAGCCAAATTCCCCGTCAGCCGGTTGACCTTCTTTTTTGCCCCGCAGATGGCGATGCCTAAATAGTTCAGATCCCCGTCGCTGGCGTCCCTCATTTTTTCTGTAAATTCCCCGTAGGTTTTGCACCCCTGGGCCAGGTCGGAGAAATCCACTACGGTCAGATCGGAAAAATCCGGTTCGTAAAGCCGTTTCCGGATGGCCTTTATGCGTTCTTTGTCTCCCTTTAAGATGGGCACCGGGAATTCGATGATGCCCAGGTGTTCCCGCCCGGCCTGGTCTGTCACGTCCTGGCCCACCACCTGGGGCAGCTGTTTTCCCAGGGTGATGCCCAGGATGGCTGCCGCGTTGGCGATGAGGCCGGCGGGCAGGCTGTCATCCAGGATCATCACGCACTTTTCATTCTGTAAATCCATTATGATTCCCCTTCTTTCTTCTGTTTTGACAGGTTTTGAGATTCCATATCTTCCTGTGAATCCTTGTGGGATTTCTGATTTTTTGCCCTTGGCGCCCGGTCGGAAAAGATGTCCCGATAGACGCCGGGGGCCAGGCCGATGAAACGGCTGAAATAGTTGGTAAAATGGCTCTGATCGGAAAATCCCGTCTCCATAGCGGCCTCCGCCGGCTGCATTCCCCGTCTCAAAAGGGCCTTTGCCTCGCTGACGCGCACGGTTTCTAGATAGCGGTAGGGGGTGATCCCCTTTTCCTTTGTAAATGCCCGCAGCAGGGCGGATTTGCTTAAGCCCGCGTAGCGGCAGATCTGGTCCAGGTAGATCCGTTCCCGGAAATGCTGGCGGATGAATTCGCAGGCCCGTTCGATTTCCTGGCGGCACTCCGGCACAGAGCGGTCAAATGGCTGGCCGTGGTTCTGGATCAGGGCGGAGAGGAGAAACAGCAGGTTTTCCTCCTTTGCCAGGCCGGAGGCGCCGTCCATCACCATGTGGTGAAGGGGACGCAGGAGACAGGCCAGATCCCCATCCCGGATGACGTTTGCGGAAAAGCCGGGCAGCTCCCGTTTTCCCGTTACCTCCTCCGCCAGCTCCACCATCACCGCCTTGGAAATGTTGAAACCGCGGTAGTCAAAGGCGCCGCCGCCGCTCTGGACGCAGGCGTGGCTGTCTCCGGGGTGGAACAGGAGGATGTGGCCGGGCCCGATGGCGTACTCCTTGTGTTTGCAGGAGAGCAGCCGCGTTCCCTTCTCCACGAATCCGATGACGTAGTGATCGTGGAAATGGTTGGGAAAGGGCTGCGCGATCCCTTCAAACCGGTAGGCCTCGATCCGCAGTTCCTCATCGTAGACGACCGTTCTTGTCTCTTTTTTCATGGCGGCCCTCCTTTCCTGTGGCTATTGTACCGCGGGGGAGGGGAAATGTCTTGTAAAATATCTTCATGTTGAGCGCGGTTGGGGAAGGATTTGAAAGGGAAAAAGAAAAGAGGGCTGCGGCTGGAGGCAGATACCGCCGGCTGCAGCCTGATCTGGAGCTTTACAGGAAGAATTCCGGCTCTTTTCGGATGGGGATGAGATTCGATTCCAGTTTCCCCACCATCCTTCGGAACATGGGATGGAAGATCCTGCGGGCGTGGGAGGGGCATACCCGGACGCAGGCCAGGCAGTCGATACATTTCTCCGTGTCCGTCTCCCGCGGATTGGCGGGAACGATGGCGCCGGTGGGGCAGGCGGAAACGCAGGTGCAGCAGTCGGTGCCAGTCGGGTGGAAAGACATGGCCATGCCGTCCTTGTAGGGTTCATTGCCTTTGACAGAAAGGCTGCGGCCCTGGCGGCCGGAGGAGAGGATAGCTTTCACCTGTTCCGCGAATGTATCCAAATGTTTCTCATCCTGGGCGTCGGGCCGGCTGCGATGGCGGAGGAGAAACTGTGGGGAGCGATCCACGCGGCGGCGATGCCTGCAAACCCGTTTTTCTCGCACAGGTTTTTCTCCTCCAGCAGGGCGTCGTCGTACTCCCGGTTGCCGTAGGTGACGTTGAAAACGGCGGGGGTGCGGTCGCCGTGGAGCCGTTCAAAAATGCCTCCCTCCAGGGCGGGCAGCCGTCCGGCGTACACCGGCGCCCCCAGGATGACCAGGTCGTCGGGGCCGAAGAAATACTCCCGGCTGCGCAGTTCCGGCCGGGTGAGATCGATGGTTTCATACGTTTCCGCCAGCCGCGCGGCGATGCCCTCCACATAGGCCTTTGTGCCGTGGGTGGGGCTGAAGTAGACGGCATAGATGGTTTTCGGATTCATAGACAGTACCTCCTTGCAGTGGAATTGTTTGATAAAGTTGTAAAACTAATTATTACAGCTATTATACCATCTGCTGATGTAATATCAATCATTACAACAAAAAAGACAAAGCGGATTCGCATCGAAAGTTTTGAGAAAGTTTCGAATTCCCGTTGGCTGTCAGGGCTGTGTGCGTCAGGTTGAATGTCCATGTATGACGAACATTCAGAAACCGTTCCGGCACGAAAAAAGGCCCCGCGCCGGACTGTTTGCAGCCGGTGTCAGGGCCTCTCGGAGATTCTGTTTTTCTATTTTCTATATTTCCATGTCCCGGATGGCAGGCGGAATTGGGGCAGGGGGATAATGCCCGGCAGTCAGTTCTCTTTTTTGCTGCGGTAATCCTCCAAAAGCTGCTGAAGGGTGATTTCTTTCATCTTTGCTTTCACGGATTCGCCGATTTCCCTGTAGGGCTTTTGCAGCACCGATCCGATTTTCCGGCCCACGGGGCACTGGTCAGAGGGATGGGGGTGAAACCCGATGAAATGTTCCAGACCGTCCGGCTCCAGGGCGCTGTAAACCTCCCACAGCGTCAGGGTTTCCGGCTCACGGCTCAGGTGAGCGCCTCCCACGCCCCGCACAATGGAGATGAGGCCCGCCCGCTGCAACAGATTTAAGATGCTGCGGATGGCGGCGGCGTTGCAGCCCGTGCTTTTGGCCAGCAGCTCGCTGGTCACCTTTGTTTTCGTTTCATATTCGGCAATGAAGATCAGACAGTGGAGCGCGATGGAGCATTTTGTGTTTAGTCTCATGGTAAATTTCCTCCTGCTACCGCCATTATACGGGATTTCGAAGGGGTTGTAAATATTGACATTATGGGAAAAGGGGTATATACTTGTTGTAAATAATAGATATACAACAAAAAGCAGATTCCGCGGAAGGGAGACGAGAGGTGATCAAAGCAATTTTTATGGACTATTACGGGACGGTGACCCACGAAAACGGACCTATTGCGGCGGAGGTGGTAAAGCGGGTGTTTCAAACTGGCGATGCCGAGTCTCCGGAGGAGGTGTTCCATCTAGGGGATTCCTTGGAAAGTGACGTACGTTGTCCCGGCCGGGCAGGAATTGAAGGGATCTGGCTGAACCGGTCAAGGATGCCGGTTCCGGGCGGCGTTGCGTGTATGGCTGCGTCCACGTTTGAGGAAGTGGAGAGGATTTTGGAAAGAAAGCAGGAGGGAGAGCGATGAAACGAAGGGTTGTGGTGACAGGAATGGGAGTGGTTACGCCTATTGGAAACAGCGTCCGGGAATTCTGGAAAGGGATCAAGGCCGGCAAGGTGGGGATCGGGCCGATTACCGCGTTCGACACAGCGGATTATAAGGCGAAGGTCGGGGCGGAGGTGAAAGGATTTTCCGCGAAAGATCATATGGATCCCAAAGCAGCCAGAAGGATGGAACTCTTTTCCCAGTATGCGGTGGCGGCCGCGAAGGAGGCGGTGGCGGATTCCGGTCTGGACATCAGCCGGGAAAATCCGTTCCGCGCCGGTGTGATCATCGGCAGCGGTGTAGGCAGCATTCAGGAGGTGGAGAAGGAATCTTCCGTGATTTCCCGAAAAGGGCCTGGGAGAGTGGCTCCTCTGACGGTGCCGCTGATGATTTCCAACATGGCGGCCGGAAATGTCTCCATTCAGCTGGGGTTTAAGGGAAAGTGCACCGATGTGGTCACCGCCTGCGCCACGGGCACAAACTGTATCGGGGACGCGTTTCGGGCCATCCAGTGGGGAGATGCGGATATTATGGCGGCGGGAGGGACGGAGAGCTGCATTTGTCCGACAGCGGTGGCAGGATTTACGGCCCTGACGGCCCTTTCTACCGCGGAAGATCCTCTGCGGGCGTCCATTCCCTTTGACCGGGATCGAAGCGGATTTGTCTTGGGCGAAGGAGCCGGAGTGGTCATTTTGGAGGAATTAGAACACGCTTTGAGGCGGGGGGCGAAGATTTACGGGGAAGTGGCTGGCTACGGCTCTACGGCGGATGCCTATCACATCACCTCCCCGGCGGAAGACGGAAATGCCGCGGCGGAGGCCATGCGGCTGGCCATGGAAGAAGCGGGGGTCCGGCCGGAGGAGGTGGACTATATCAACGCCCACGGAACGGGCACTCACCACAACGACCTCTATGAGACGCGGGCCATTAAGCTGGCGTTTGGAGAGGCGGCAGGGACGGTTTCCATCAACTCCACCAAATCCATGATCGGCCATCTGTTAGGAGCGGCGGGGGCAGTGGAATTGATCGCCTGTGTGAAAGCCATGGAGGACGGCTTTGTCCACCAGACCATGGGAACAGCGGTGTTGGGAGAGGGCTGCGATCTGGATTACACCATCGGCCGACCGGTTCATCGGGAGATCCGCTGTGCCATGAGCAACTCCTTTGGCTTTGGAGGCCATAACGCTGTGCTTTTGATAAAGAAATACCAGCAGGACGAGATGACGCATTAACGTTTCCTAACGTTTGTTGGAAAGGGAGAAAACATGGGAGAAACTCTTGAGAAAGCAGGAGTTGGATCATTTGTGAAAAAGGCGTTGGCTCATTTTGATGGGCCGACGCCTTTTTAAATAGTAGAAGGGGGAGCGCACTCTGCGCTCAGAAAAATGGCTGTTGTGCAGACGCGCTCCAACAGGGATGTGCGCCACAGCGCACTCGTTTTGTTATGAAAATGAATTTACAGTTTCAGCCCCTCCAGATACAGCTCATAGGCAGGCAGGCCGGAGAGATCCACGTCGTCTAAGGTGACGGGCTGGCCCTTCTTCACGTCGTTTAACAGGACGGCCTTGTTGAGCAGGTAGAAGGGGGCGGCGGTGCCGGCGTCTTTTCTCTCTAAGAGCTGGGGTGTCAGGCCGTCAATGGAGTGGTGGTGGCCCTGGACGGCCAGCACAGTGCCTTTGGACAGATCCCGGTCGGCCACTCCGGCCATAATGGTCACCTGACGGCACTCCGGATGGACGCCGATTCCCATGAAATCGCCCACCAGGATGGAGGCGGGGGTTTCCAGGCCCATGTAGTGGTAGGGGTAGTAGATGCAGGCGTACTTGCCGTTGGTGCTCATCACGTGGCCTTTTCCCTTCAGAATGTCCCACATCTTCTCGTTTTCACATTTCACGATGATGAACTCACCGCCGCAGAAACTGGCTTCGTCCGTCTCCCGCAGGTTGTAGAATACGTCCACTACGCCCGTCTTTGTCAGGATGCCGCCGTCCTCCACCGGGATGAAAATGTTGGCCAGCTCGCTGGTCTTGGCGATGGGGTAGTGGAGATAGGGGCAGGCGGGGGCCAGGCCGGTGATGTTGGAGACCAGGTTCATTTCGCAAAGGTCAGCGGAAATGACGCCCAGGTATTTTTCCAGCAGCTGTTTGCGGGCGTCCAGGGTTTCCCGGCCCTGATAGCGCCAGCAGTCCGCCATTTCCGGCAGAGACTCGCTGGGAGTCTCCCCGTCTAAGTAGGTGAAGGAGCCGGTTTCCCGGTCCCAGACAAAGTCGTATTCGCTGGATTTTCCGGCACAGACCACTTCCAGGCCCAGGAGCATGGCCCAGGAATAGAGATCTAAGAGGTTTCTGGGCTGGTCGCCGTTTACCAGGGCGTAGACGGCTCCGTGCTCCGCGGCAGCCTGATTTAAGATGGGGCCGCAGACGCTGTCCGTTTCCTTGGATACCATGTAGACGTTGATTCCCCGTTTTAAGGCGGAGAGGGCGGCGTCGGAGCTGACGGCGGTGTTGCCGGTGCACTCCACCAGGGCGGTAATGCCGCATTCCATCACCAGGCGGTAGTCGCTGACGATGAGGACGGCATCCTCCGGGGCCTGGTCAATGGATTCCCGGTCGGGGCAGACGGTGATCTGGCTCTCGCTGTAGCCGATCTCCGTGAGTACGTCCATGCACTCGTCGGTGTGGCGGGAACAGATGACCCGCAGCTCCATGTTTTTCACCTTGGGGATCTGGGCCAGCAGAGTGTAGCCGTAGCCTCTGGTGGCGCCGATGATGCCTACTTTTGATACCTTTCCTTCTTTGTTGAGCAGTAAATTTGTATAATCCATATGTCAGATCTCCTTTCAGGTCCGGCCGGGACGCCGTGTGGGAACGGCCGGTAATTCGTTAGGAAAAGGAAAATGGCGGAACAGCCCGTCATTTCCTCTGTGGAAATCGGTCCCGGCTAGGGCCGGAACACGATTTTGATGGCGGCGTCGTCTCTGTCCGCTAAGTCAAAGCCGGCTTTGATGTCTGCCAGCGGGAATTCATTGGTGATGAGGGGCTTGATCTTTACGGAACCCTGGATGATGGGGCGGAGAGTATCCGGCACCCACACGAAACGCTGCTGCCAGGTGTGGTGAACCAGGCAGGTGTTGATAAATTCCAGGCCGTCGTCGTGCCAGCGGCTGATGTTTAAGGTGATGGGGGTGGTGACCCAGCTGTAGAACACGAACTTGCCGTTGTGGCGGATCATGGCGCTGGCGGCGTTGAAGGATTCGGCGGTGCCGGCGGCCTCCACCACCACATCAGCCCCGCGGCCTGTAAATTTTTTCTTCATCCATATTCCATATTTCTATATCCAGTCC
>OLRK01001611.1_pt1 | contig 17694 bp, 18 predicted proteins | sample 1672911 | NCBI WGS metagenome assembly OLRK01 (sample SAMEA3136736, study PRJEB25190) | human gut metagenome | biome: human gut; feature: human-associated habitat; material: faeces | place: Austria | collected 2013 | reverse complement strand
TATGACCCAGTGGATGGTTCCCTTTACCTGACGGACGTAAGGTAAAGGGAACCATCCACTGGGTAGAGGCAACAAATGCCGGCAAGGTTCCGGTACGCCTTTATGAGAACATTGTTGACGAGGAGAAGGGTGTATACGATAAGGAAACTGGCGAGCTGAACCTGAACCCCAATTCCCTTGTTGAGGTTTCTGCTTATGTAGAGCCAGAGCTTCTTAAGGCAAAAGGCTATGACAGCTATCAGTTCGTAAGAAACGGATTCTACTGTGCCGATATCCACGACTCCAAGGAGGGAGCACCGGTATTTAACCGTATTGTATCCCTTAAGAGTTCCTTCAAATTACCGAAGGCTTAATTGCCGGAGAAGATTAAAAAGTTTGCAGTCTGCATGCTTTACTTTGCAGAATGCCTTTTGAAAAGCGGTATTTAACTGCTGAATCGTGAAACTAAATAATTATTATAACAGTGTGAACTGCCGGTATTCCTATGGGAATTGCCGGCAGTTCTGCGCAGAAGTTTTTTAGTTAGTTTCATCTATTCGGCAGGATAAAACAACTATCATAAATATTACAAAAGCGGAGGAAATCAAAATGAAAAAGCTTAACGTAGCAAAAAAAGATGCATGTATGGCATGCAAGGCATGTGAAATTGCCTGTTCAGAGGCATTTTACAAGAAATATGACGAGGATCTTTCCTGCATCAAAATTTCTGTACAGAAAGACGGCGTAAGCCCGAAACCAGTTGTATGCGTACAGTGCGGAAAATGCGCAAAAGTCTGTCCGGAGGGTGCCATCACTCAGAATCCAAAGGGCGTATACATGATCAACAAGAAGAAATGTGTAGGCTGCGGAAAATGTAAAGAAGTCTGTCCATTCGGCGTAATGGTAAAAGCAGAAGAAGCAGAGACAGTAAGCAAATGTATCGCCTGCGGCATCTGCGTAAAAGCATGTCCGATGGATGTTCTCGAGATTAAAGAGGCATAATGAGAGAGGGCGCTTTACCCAGCATCCTCACATAAGTATTTGTAAAATTAAAAAGGCCATTGTCCGGAGAAATTACCGGGCAGCGGCCTTTCAATTTTTTATCTGTCAAAATCAGTGACTAAAAATCAGTCGATATGAATGGAAGCTTCTTCCTTGTCCTGCTCTTCTTTTGCTTCTGCAAGATCTTCCTCGAATTCATCCGCAATTTTTTCTGCTTCTTCAAGAGCATTGTCTACGGCTTCCTCATCTGTTTCCTCAGCGTCCGCTGAATCTTCGTCTGAATCCTTTTCGGCAGGATCTTCAGCTGAATCCTCATCTTCCGGTACTTCGGCGGTCTCTTCCTCGGAAGTTGCTTCCCAGGAAATGAAATCCTCATGAACTTCCTTTTTTTCCGGCTGGCTGGAAGTCTCCTGCTCGTCCTCAAAATCATCCTCAGCATCAGCTACCTGCTCCAGAACTCTGCGCTTTGCAAAAGCGGCGGCTGCAGCACCGGCTGCTGCGGCAGTCACTGCACCAAGGGCAACCATACCCCAATATTTGTTAATTTTTGCCATATTGTATACTCCTTTCGCGGTTCTCCACCTGTCCTGGAAACAAACAGATGGGGCTGACCTTATTGTAATACTTTTGGGACAAAAAGAAAAGAAAAAAATCATTGCGTCGATATACGCACAGGGTTATACTGATAACACAGAAAAGGAGAGATTATGGAAATAATTGTTTTAGCTTCGGGATCCCCTCGAAGAAAGGAATTGCTTGCAAAAACCGGACTGAAATTTTCCGTGGTTGTAAGCGGCGGGGAAGAAAAGGCAGAGACATCAGATCCTGCCGAAACAGTAGAAAAGTTGTCTTTGGATAAGGCATCTGCAGTTGCAGACCTGCTTCAGGCCGAAAAGGAGCCGCAGCTGATCATCGGCGCGGATACAGTGGTTGCCTGTGACGGTGAAATTCTTGGAAAGCCTTCGGATAGGGAAGATGCTTTTCGTATGCTGTGGAAGCTGCAGGGACAGACACATCAGGTTTATACAGGAGTGACGCTCCTGCTTAAGAAAAAACATACCTGGCAGGCTCATACCTTCAGCGAGAAGACAGATGTACAGTTTTATCCTGTTTCCAGGGAAGAACTGCTCGCCTATATTGAAACGGGAGAGCCTATGGATAAAGCTGGCAGCTATGGGATCCAGGGCGGATTTGGAATCTATGTGAAGGGAATTTGCGGGGATTATAATAATGTAGTAGGTCTTCCTGTTGGCAGACTGGTATATGAACTTAAGAAACTTGGAATAGACATAAGAGGTATAAAAAAATGATAAAAGCATGTATTTTTGATTTGGACGGAACACTGGCTTACACTCTGGATTCCATGGCAGCTGTAGGAAATCAGGTAGTGCGGAAGTTTGGACTGAACCCAATGCCAGTGGAGAATTACCGGTATTACTGTGGAAACGGTGCAGATATGCTGGTAAAAAGACTTCTGATCGATGCAGGAGACAAAGAGCTTGTACATTATGAAGAAGCACGTAAGCTTTACAGAACGGAATTTGATAAGGATCCTTTCTATAAAATACAGCATTACCCGGGAATGCCGGAGACTTTGAAAACTTTGAAGCAAAACGGGGTAAAGCTTGGCGTATGCTCCAACAAGCCCCATGAGGCAGCTGTGAAGGTAGTAAAAAGAATGTTTGGAGATCAGGTCTTTGACATGGTGATGGGCCAGAGCGATTCCATTCGAAAGAAACCGGCACCGGATGGTCCTCTGAAGATTGCCGAGGCATTTGGCGTGCTGCCAGAGGAGTGCATGTATCTGGGAGATTCCGGAACGGATATGCAGACAGGCAAGGCAGCAGGCATGTATACTGTAGGTGTTCTGTGGGGCTACCGGGAAAAAGAAGAGCTTTTAAAGAACGGCGCAGATGCCCTGGTGGAATCTCCGGAAGACATCCTGGATCTTTATGAGGAAAAATGCAGCAAATAAAAAAGGAGGTATATAAGATGTATACAGAAGAGTGCATCCAGACATTTTTGGAAAATCAGGAGCAGCTTTTTGATGAGCCTGTAGCAGAGAATTATGAGGAGGCAGAGGCTTTTCTTGAGGACTGCATGGCAGTGGTGGCAGATTCCATCAGCGAGGTGCGTAAATACCTGTCCGGTATGGGCGCGGATGTGGATGGTATGAGCGATGACGAACTGGAGGAAGCCAGCGAGGTATTTGTCCTGCCAGATGGAAAATATCTGATCGTAGAGGGATAAGGACTGCCAGTAATCCTGTTGGATAAATTCATATTACATAGACGTAAAATCAGGTTGCTATAATAACCATAAACAAAGATACAGGTGCAGCATTTTACAAAGCGACCCATAGTTTACAGCATTGTAAAAAGCACTTGTAGAAATGTTTAAAATATGTTACGATAATGTTAAGACTCAGCCAAAAGGGGAATGTAAAGGAGGATGGCATATGAGATCTAGGAAAATTATAGCAATGGTTATGACTTTTCTTATGATGCTTTCCTTGCTTCCGTCACTGGTATTCGCTTCTGCGGTACCGTCCGGAGAATTAGGAGGCAAGCTGAAAATCAAAGGAACTGCAGCTGTAGGATCTGAACTCAGCGCAGATTATACCAAAGCTACACCAGAGGGGCTTAGTGATGACTACGTAAGTTTCAGCTGGTCAAGGAAAACAGGAGACCAGCTTACAGAGGTTGGTACGGAGAAAACTTATAAGCTTACAACTGATGATCTTGGAAATAAGATCCAGCTGAAGATCACCGGAAAGTCCGAGCTTGGAGTAACTGGTGAGCTGAAAGCAAACACAGTTGAAATCGTGGCAACACCGGAGGAAGCTCCGCAGGAGACTACAGAGGATCCGGATGCTGCAGCTGCACAGGATACAGCAGCTGAGGATTCTGCCGCAGAGGATATCCAGCAGGCAGAAGATGCTCAGCCAGCAGAGGATACTCAGGACGAAGTAATTGATATTGGCGGGGAACCGGAAGCTTCTGCTGATGAAATGCAGCCGGCAGAGAACCAGACAGCAGCAGATACCACAGATACATCTGATTCAGCAGCTGCTGCACAGCCGGCTGATACCGCAACAGATGACAGCGTAATCGATATTGGAACAGAAGACTATCTGGAAATTCCAGAAGAAGGTCAGAGCAACGATGCATCTGAGGCAGACAATGCGCAGGATGCACAGGCACCGGAGGAAGTTTCTTATGCAGCTGAGGCAGCAGCGGATACTGCATCAGAGGACGGAACTGCAGTTGTAGATTTCGGAACTGTAGATGCCGGATTCACACAGGAGGAATCTAATTCCATAGCAAAGACCGTCACCATTAAGAACACCGGTACAGGTACTCTGAATTTTAACGAGATCAGCCCGGAACACTTTATGGTACAGGATATCAATGAGCCTCTCGCAACCGGAGAGCAGACATCCGTATGGATCATGCCAAGAGCAGGCGTTGAGGCCGGAGAATACAAGGATACCATTACCTATACCACAGAAGAGGGTACAGAGGTTTCCTTCAATGCGGATATGGTAGTAGCGGCAGCAGATGATCAGACACCAGCTGAGGAGCCGACAACTGACCCAACTCCAACCGAGGAACCATCCGCCGACAATCAGATACCAACTGAGGAACCGGCAGAGCCTACTCCGGAAGTTCCATCAGAACCAGAGGTTCAGAATGATCCGAAGATTGAAGCAGCAGATGAAACAATCACGGACAACACTGTAAACCTTGGCGAGTTTACCGTAGATGCGGATACTGCACCTACACCTGTAAAACTGAAGAATTCCGGTACCGGAACTGTGAAGCTTGCAGTACAGACTGATAAAGATTTTGTAACAGCAGCCTTTGCTTCTGAAGAAATTGAGCTTCCAGCAGATGGAAGTACTACAGCAGCATTAAGCATTACACCAAATGATACCAGCGAGACTGGTGACTTTGAGGATACTGTAACAGTTGTCAATGCAGAGACTGGAGATACCCTGCTTGCTCTTAAAGTTTCCTACTCTGTTAAGGAGGCACCAGCTCCGGAGCTGACTGCAGATCCTTCAAAGGTAGAATTTGACAGCAAAGAGGTTGGCTACACAGAAGCACCTGTAGCAGCAACTGTAACTCTTGAGAACACAGGCAATGTGAAACTGACAAACCTTACTGTAAGCATCAGTGGAAGTGAGTTCACTTTAGGCAATCTGCCGGTAGCAGAACTGGATTCCAGTCAGACGGCATCCTTTACCGTAGCACCTGCAGTTGGATTAGCAGCTGGTTCTTACAGCCAGAACATCTCCATCAAAGCAGACCAGATCACAGAAATCGTAATCCCTGTAAGCTTCACTGTAACTGAAGCAGCTGTTAAGCTTACCGCAGTCAGCAAGCCAGCAGACATCACTCTGGCAAACGGCGTGGAGAAATCCGCAGAGGGATTACAGCTCCCATCCACAGTTAAGATTACCACTACAGCAGGCGACATGAACGCTTCCGTAGCATGGGATGTAAATGGATGTGCTTACAACCAGAACAGTGCAGAAGCACAGAAGTTCTCTGTAAATGGTACCGTTACCCTTCCAGATGGCGTGACCAATCCGGATAACCTGAACCTGATCGTATCTGTAAATGTTTCTGTAAGCCGCGGACCGATCGTTTCCGATGCTTCCAAGAACACAATTACAGGAATCAGCTCTGATGGTTCTTACACCACAGAGACCAAGATCACCTTCACAGCAGTTGGAGCAGGAACCGACATTGAGAACCCGATTAAGGGTGATGTAAGATATCTGCCTCTGAACTGGGAAGTTCTGGAATCAAGAAGCTGGGACAAAGCTCCATATTCCGCAACCTTCCGTATGGGCAAGAGCGGTAACTACACCTTAACGGTAACCTACAACCAGCAGAAATTCGATGGAAGCAACTGGGTAAACACAGGCACACAGGATACCAAACAGGTGAACTTCACCGTTGCAGCAGCACCGAATCAGACACTGACACCTGCTGCTGACAAGTCCGATGCAAACCAGAAGAACGCAGTAAAGACTGGTGATAACACACCAATCCTTCCATTCGTAATCATTCTGGTAATTGCAGTGGTACTGATTGCAGGAATCCTTGTTTACCGCAATAAGAAGAAATAATAAGCATTCAGCTTTTTCAAAAATAAAAAAGCATGAATGATGAAAGGGGAGGCTGATAACAGCTTCCCCTTTTTGGCGGCAGAAACCGCAGGAATGTCCGTGTACATCAGACCTTTTTTATAGATCATTCCATCCATCAACAAATATTACTAGCACTCATTTTAAATGAGTGCTAAATTTTTCTTGACTTTTGGGAAATTTGGTATTACTATAGTTTGTATAATTTAGAAGACAAAGGAGAGTGAGCTGCATGGCTGAGAAGCATGGTAGTTTATCAATTAACAGTGAAAATATTTTTCCAATTATAAAGAAATGGTTATATTCTGATCACGACATTTTTGCAAGAGAGCTGATTTCCAATGGCTGTGACGCCATCACCAAGCTGAAGAAGCTGGATGTTATGGGAGAGTATACACTTCCAGATGATTACAAGGCAGAGGTTCATGTAATCGTTAATCCGGAAGAGAAGACCCTGAAATTTATCGATACAGGTCTTGGTATGACAGCAGACGAAGTAGAGGAGTACATTACTCAGATCGCTTTTTCCGGCGCAACTGAGTTCCTTTCCAAATATAAAGACAAGACAACAGATGACCAGATCATCGGACACTTCGGACTTGGATTCTATTCCGCATTTATGGTAGCCGATGAGGTTCAGATCGATACTCTTTCCTATAAAGAGGGAGCAACTCCGGTACACTGGACCTGCGACGGCGGTACAGAGTATGATATGCAGGATGGCAATAAGACCACAGTTGGTACTGAAATCACCCTGTTCCTTAATGATGAGAGCACAGAGTTCTCCAATGAGTATCGTATGAGAGAAGTGATTGAGAAATACTGTTCTTTCATGCCTGTGAATATTTATCTTTCCAAGGAGAATGCGCCTCAGGAATATGAGACCATCGATGAGTCCGAGCTTCGCGAGGATGATGTGGTTGTAGAACATATCCACGAGGATGCCAAGACTGAGGAGAAAGAGAACGACAAAGGGGAGAAAGAAGTAGTAGAAGTTTCTCCTGCCAAGGATAAAGTAAAGATCAACAAGCGTCCGGTATCCTTAAGTGACCCGCAGCCGCTGTGGATGAAGCATCCGAACAGCTGCACAGATGAGGAATACAAGGAATTCTACCGCAAGGTATTCATGGACTACAAGGAGCCTCTGTTCTGGATCCATCTGAACATGGATTACCCGTTCAACCTGAAAGGTATCCTGTATTTCCCGAAGATCAATACAGAGTACGATTCCATTGAGGGAACCATTAAGCTGTACAACAACCAGGTATTTATTGCAGATAATATTAAAGAGGTTATTCCGGAGTTCCTGCTTCTTCTCAAAGGTGTGATCGACTGCCCGGATCTGCCGCTGAACGTATCCAGATCTGCCCTGCAGAATGATGGATTTGTAAAGAAGATTTCCGAGTACATCACCAAGAAGGTTGCAGACAAGCTTACCGGAATGTGCAAGACAGACCGTGAGTCCTATGAGAAATACTGGGATGACATCAGCCCATTTATCAAATATGGCTGCATCAAGGACAGCAAGTTTGCAGACAAGATGAATGACTATATTCTTTTCAAGAACATTGACGGCAAATATCTCACTCTGAAAGACTGCATCGAGGAGAACAAGAAGCCGGAAGAGAATACCGAGACAAAGGCTGAGGAAACCACAGAAGCCAAAGAAGAGAACAAAGAAGACTCCAAGGAGAAAGAGCCTGAGAAGACTACCATCTTCTATGTAACAGATGAGGTTCAGCAGAGCCAGTACATCAATATGTTCCGTGAGGCAGGCAAGGATGCGGTTGTTCTGAAGCACAACATTGACAGCGCATTTATTTCCCACTTAGAGCAGAAAGATCAGACCATCCAGTTCAAGAGAATTGATGCAGACCTTTCCGAGGAGCTTCGCGAGGACGGTGCTGCTGATGAAGAGACATCCAAGACACTTACAGAAGTATTCCGCAGCGCCCTGAAGAACGACAAGTTGGAAGTGAAGGTGGAGAACCTGAAGAATGAGAAGGTTGCTGCTATGATGACACTTTCCGAGGAAAGCCGCCGTATGCAGGATATGATGAAGATGTACAATATGTACGGCATGGATCCGTCTATGTTTGGCGGCCAGGAGACTTTGGTGCTCAATGCCAAGCATCCGTTGGTTCAGTTTGTTGCTGGCAACAAGGATTCTGAGAAGACTCCGGTAATCTGTGAGGAACTCTACGATCTTGCAATGTTAAGCCACAAGCAGCTCTCTCCGGAAGAGATGACCAAATTTGTACAGAGAAGCAACGAGATCCTGCTTATGCTTACCAAATAAATAAGATGTCAGGATTCTAAATAAAAGACAGTCCCGCCAGGACAGGGGAAATCCCTCCTGGCGGGACTGTTTTTTGCATGCGTAAAAACCGCCAGGACGAAAATCCTAAAATTTTTTACATTTTTATAAAAAAATTATCTCAAAAAGCTAAAAAACTGGAAATTAATTCGTATTATATATAGAGGCAAAAATTCGCTAACTGCAGATGCAGGAGTAACTAATTGTGGGAGGGACTTAACATGAAAGAGGTATACGGAACGATACGTAAACTAGGTGCAACATCAAAATACAAAGGATATTATTTTGTGGCAGAAGCTATACGGATGACTATGGAATTTCAGGAAAGACCGATGAAGATCACAAAGGACATTTATCCAAGGCTGGCAAAGAAATTTAAATCCAAACCATCCAATATAGAGCATGATATCCGTACTATTGTAAATGTATGTTGGGAAAATCATCGGGAAAGGCTGGAACAGATCGCCGGATATCCTCTGGAATACAGACCAACGAACAGTGAATTCGTAGACATGATCGCATTTTATCTGGGAACGGATGAGGAGAGCTGAGACTATAAGCTCTCAGCGGAAATCTCATTACGACTGAAAAACTCCGTTACATACTGCTCCCAGAGATGGTCCAGTTCTTTGCCCGGGAAAAAGGTCTTCAGGGAAGTGCCGGTAGTGCAAAGAAGGGTTTTGTTTTTGTACTGAAGGTTCAGATATAGTCCCGCCACCTGTTCCGGGGGAAAAGGAAGGGACGAGTTCTGAAGCAGGGCAGCAGCTTTATTGGGAGAAAACTGAAGCACGATCTTAAAGGAAAGCGGCGCACGCTTCCCGCGGATGATGGAATAGCAGATGGGCTTCACCTCTTTCCACAGTGAGTAGGTGCGATGGCTGGAACTTAAAAATTCCTGCTGGTCATTGTCGAAAAATTCAGTCTGCAGTCTGCCGTCAATGGTAAAGAGATTGCTTGTGGTGATCTCGGCCTGGTTCAGCCAGAAAAGGTCGAAGGTGTCGCCGAGAAAAAGTTTGTTTGTGAAATCTTTCTGATCAGTGATTTTCAGGGCAAGCATAGGTGCCTCCTTTCACGGGAAAAACAAATTCATAAGTATTTACCATTATAAAGCAAATTGCCAAAAAAGGAAAGAAAAAACTCTTTTCAAACATGTAGTAATGTGTTAATATAGATGTGGTATTTAAAACTACATAGCATGGAAAAGAGGACGATATAATTGAGCTATAAAATTGTTATAGATAGTTGCGGAGAACTTCTGGAGCAGTGGAAGCAGGATGAGAGATTTGAATCTGTACCGCTGACGCTTACTGTGGGAAGTGAGAATATAATTGATGACGAGACCTTTGACCAGGCAGATTTCCTTCAGAAGGTTGCAGCCTGCCCGGAATGCCCCAAGTCAGCGTGCCCGTCTCCAGAGAGCTACAGAAAGGCATTTGACTGCGAGGCAGATCATGTGTACTGCGTGACTCTTTCCTCTGAATTAAGCGGTTCCTACAACAGCGCTGTTCTTGGAGCAAGCCTTCTTCATGAGGAGAGGAAGGATAAGCAGGTTCACGTGTTTAATTCCCGCTCTGCTTCCGTAGGACAGACCCTGATCGCCATGAAGATCGCACAGTGCGAGGACGCTGGACTTCCTTTTGAGGATGTCATCAGCGTGGTGAATAAATATATTGAAGAGCAGCATACATTTTTCGTTCTGGAGAATCTGGAGACCCTTCGCAAGAATGGCCGTCTCAGCCGTGTGAAGGCACTTGTGGCAACTGCACTTAAGATCAAGCCGATCATGGGCTCCACACCGGAAGGCAGCATCTGCCAGTTAGACCAGGCCAGAGGCATGAACAAGGCTCTTGTAAAGATGGTGGAGAAGATTATGGAAGCTACGGAGAACAGTGAGAGTAAGGTGCTTGCCATTTCACACTGCAACAGCCCCAAGAAGGCTCAGATGCTCAAGGAAGCCATCCAGGAGAAGATGAAGCTGACCGACATCGTGGTACTTAACACGGCCGGAGTCAGCAGCATGTATGCAAATGACGGTGGAATTATTGTAGCGGTATAATGAATACGCTTCCTTTTTTGAAAAAAGTGTGCTATACTCACTTAAGACGATATTTCATCGCAAAGGAGACGTGCTACTATGAGTCAGAAGAAAGTAGATGCTTACAAAGCAGAGAAAGCAAACCGTGAGAAAATCATGAAAAGAGAGAAACTGATCCTGAATCTTGAGAAGCTTGCAGCACTTGTTGTATGTATTGTTGCTGTATGCTGGATTGGCTATTCTGTCTATGGCAAGGTAACAGAGGGACAGGAGACCGTACAGACAGAGACTGTTATGGATACCTCCGCACTGGATTCCTATCTGAACGGACTGAGCGAAGACGCCGAATAAAATAATTCGGCAGCCTGCCGCCAGACCGAATCTGTCAGGCATTCATTTTTCATAAATTTCAATAAAAAGGTTAAAAAAATCCCCCCGGAATCATCCGAGGGGAATTTTTTGCCTCAATTATAACTTAGTAACGTTAGCTGCCTGCATTCCGCGAGCGCCCTCTGTTAAGTCATATGTTACAGCCTGGCCTTCTTCAAGAGATTTGAAGCCTTCACCATTGATTGCAGAAAAGTGTACGAATACATCAGCTCCGTCTTCTCCTGTGATGAAACCATAACCTTTTTCAGCGTTGAACCATTTTACAGTGCCCTTGTTCATTTGAGTTACCTCCATAGAAAATAAAAAAATTATAATACTGTTCTGGCGAAAAAAATCACCAGATTTTACAGACTATATCATGTAAATATATAATCTCTAAAAACTAGTGATTTTACATTAAATAATCTTCGACATGGATTGATTATATAACCTGCACCAGAAAAAGTCAAGGAGAATTAAATTTGTGTGAAAAAAAACAATTCTGGCGGCCAAACAGATACTTGTGGAAAAAAAGTCTTTATTAAATGAACGTTTTCGTGTATGATAGTTGTGATATAATCTAACATATGCCAAGTGTATTTTTTGATAGATACCAGAAGGGAGAGAATCAAATGGGTATTCTGATTCAGGGCGGTCGTGTTGTGGATGCGGCGTCCCAGATGGACAAGATTGCAGATGTTTACCTGGACGACGGCGTGATCCAGGAAATCGGAGAGAAGCTGAAGGTAAAGGATAAGGATGACAGGATCATAGATGCCAGAGGAATGGTGGTAATGCCAGGACTGGTGGATCTGCATGTGCATTTCCGTGATCCGGGACAGACTGAGAAGGAAGACATTGAAAGCGGCTCGAAGGCAGCGGCAAGAGGCGGTGTGACTACAGTTGTGGCAATGCCGAATACCACTCCGGTGATTGACTGTCCGGACCGTGCCAACTATGTGAAGAACAAAGCGGCTCAGGTTTCCCCCATCCATGTGCTTCAGGCAGGAGCCATGACCAAGGGGGAACTTGGATGCGAGCTTTCTGACATTGCAGGAATGGCAGCTGCAGGCGTGCCTGTTCTTTCAGAAGACGGCAAGTCCGTTATGAAAGCAAGCCTTTGCAAGCAGGCCATGGAAGAAGCGGTAAAAGCCGGACTTCCTATTTTTGACCACTGTGAGGATATGACTCTTCGCGGGGACGGCTGCATGAACGATGACGAGAATGCAAAGCGTCTGGGGCTTCCGGGAATCTGCAATTCCACAGAGGATACCATTGCAGCAAGAGATTCTCTTCTTGCCATTGAGACAGGGGCGAAGCTGCATCTGTGCCACTGCTCCACAAGAGGCGTGGCAATTATGATGAAAATGCTGAAGGAAGAGGGCATTCAGAATGTAACCGCAGAGGTTTGCCCCCATCACTTCATTCTTACATCCGATGATATTGAGAGAGACGATCCTAACTACAAGATGAATCCGCCTCTTCGTACCAGAAAGGATGTGGATGCCCTGATCGAAGGCCTGAAGGAAGGCTATATTCAGGTTATCAGCACAGACCATGCTCCTCATACCCAGAAGGACAAGATCGGTTCCATGCGCACCGCAGCATTTGGAATTGTAGGAATTGAGACCAGCTTTGCCCTTAGCTACACCGCACTGGTTGAGACAGGAGTCCTGACTCTTTCCCAGCTGGTGGAGAAGATGAGCTACAATCCGGCCAAGATTCTGAATCTGCCCTGCGGAACCCTGCAGGAGGGTCATCCGGCAGATGTAGTGATCGCAGATATCAAGCATCCATACACCATCCATAAAGCAGACTTTGTTTCCAAAGGAAAGAATACCCCGTTTGAGGGGAAAGAAGTAAAAGGAAAGATCCTGTACACCATCTGCGACGGCAAAGTGGTCTACACAGATCCATCCGCAGTGAAATAATCCTATTTTAAGTGAACAACAGGACCGGCATCCTGGCAGACCATGCCCTGTGGTGCCTGGCTTCCTATAAAATATATCCAGGAGGACAACATCCATGATCAACAAACTTATTGCAAATATCAAGAAAACAGGTGCGCCTATTGTAGTAGGCTTAGACCCAATGCTGAACTACATTCCAAAGCAGATCCAGGAGAATGCATACAAGGAATTCGGCGAGACTTTAGAGGGCGCTGCAGAGGCAATCTGGCAGTTTAACAAAGGAATCGTAGATGCTACATACGATCTGATCCCGGCAGTGAAGCCCCAGATTGCTATGTACGAGCAGTTCGGACTTCCGGGACTTGCAGCTTACAAGCGTACCATTGACTACTGCAAGGAGAAGAACCTGGTGGTGATCGGAGATATTAAGCGAGGCGACATCGGATCCACATCCGCTGCCTATGCAACTGCACATCTTGGAAAGATTCAGATCGGAAGCAAGACCTACGCACCCTTTGATGAGGATTTTGCGACTGTAAACCCATACCTTGGAACTGACGGCGTGAAACCTTTCGTAGATGTGTGCAAAGAAGAGAAAAAGGGAATTTTCGTGCTGGTTAAGACTTCCAATCCGTCCAGCGGCGAGTTCCAAGACAGAATCGCAGAAGGCCGCCCGGTTTATGAGTGGGTTGGTGAGAAGGTAGCAGAGTGGGGCGCTGACTTTATGGGAGACGGCTACAGCTATGTAGGTGCGGTAGTAGGCGCAACCTATCCGGAAATGGGCAAGGTATTAAGAGAATTGATGCCGAAAACCTTCATCCTGGTACCTGGATACGGTGCACAGGGCGGTAAGGGCGCTGACCTTGTACATTTCTTCAACAAGGACGGACTTGGCGCGATTGTAAACTCTTCCAGAGGAATTATTGCAGCCTACAAACAGGAGAAATATGCGGAATTTGGTGAGGCAAACTATGCGGATGCTTCCCGCCAGGCTGTAAAAGACATGGTACAGGATATCAGCGAAGCACTGGAAAACCGCTAGGAGGAAGAAAATGGGCACAAAGGTAAAAGAAACCTGCACTGTGATCAGCCAGGAATGCATTGGCAAAGACATCTACAGCATGTGGCTGCAGACGAAGACCATAGCAGGAAACGCAAAACCGGGACAGTTTGTCTCCGTATATACACAGGATGGGGGCAAGCTGCTTCCCCGTCCTATCAGCCTGTGTGAAATCGATAAGGAGAAGGGCGCACTGCGTCTTGTTTACCGCGTTACAGGCAAACATACAGGTACAGAAGGATTTTCCAGACTTGGCGCAGGCGCACAGCTGGATCTTCTCGGACCTCTTGGAAACGGCTTTCCGTTAGAGGAAGCAGAAGGCAAAAAAGTATTCCTTATGGGCGGCGGCATCGGTGTACCGCCTATGCTTGAGACCATGAAGCAGCTGCATGCACAGAAAATGGCAGTTCTTGGCTACCGCGACGAGCTGTTTCTTGATAAGGAATTTGCCAAAAACGGTGACGTATACATTGCCACAGAGGACGGCTCTGCCGGAACAAAGGGAAATGTAATGGATGCCATCCGTGAGAATGCTCTGGAAGTAGACGTGATCTTTGCCTGCGGACCAAAGCCTATGCTTCGTGCAATCAAGGCGTATGCCCTTGAAAAAGGCATTCCCTGCTGGATCTCCATGGAAGAGCGCATGGCATGCGGAATCGGTGCATGTTTAGGCTGCGTATGCCAGTCCACAGAGGTGGATTCCCACTCCCATGTACACAATAAGCGAGTATGTAAGGATGGTCCGGTATTCCTTAGTACGGAGGTGGAGTTATGAGTAAAATGAGCGTAAATCTTGCCGGAGTTACCCTGAAGAACCCGGTAATGACAGCTTCCGGAACCTTTGGCTCCGGTGCGGAATACAGTGAGTTTGTAGATCTGAACCATCTTGGCGCAGTAGTGACAAAGGGCGTGGCAAATGTGCCGTGGCCGGGCAATCCTACCCCTCGCGTTGCCGAGACCACAGGAGGCATGCTCAATGCCATCGGACTTCAGAATCCGGGAATCGATGTTTTCTGTGAAAGAGACATCCCATTCCTTCTGAAATACGACACAAAGATTATCGTAAATGTGTGCGGAAAGACCACAGAGGATTACTGTGAGGTAGTAGAACGTCTGGCTAATGAGCCTGTGGATATGCTGGAGATCAATGTATCCTGCCCCAATGTAAAAGAGGGAGGAATTGCTTTTGGCCAGAATCCAAAGGCACTTGAGGCAATCACAAAAGAAGTGAAAAAATATGCCAAGCAGCCCGTGATCATGAAGCTGAGCCCTAATGTAACCGACATCACAGAGATGGCCCGTGCTGCAGAGAGCGGCGGAGCAGATGTGGTTTCCCTGATCAATACCATCACAGGAATGAAGATTGATATTAACCGCAGAACCTTTGCCCTTGCCAACAAAACCGGAGGAATGTCCGGTCCGGCTGTGAAGCCTGTTGCAGTGCGCATGGTATACCAGGTTGCAAATGCGGTGAAGATCCCGATCATTGGAATGGGCGGAATCGCAAGCGCAGAGGATGCCCTGGAGTTTATTATGGCAGGTGCCACCGCAGTCTCTGTGGGAACTGCCAACTTCATCAATCCATACACTACCCAGGAGGTTGTGGACGGCATGGAGGCATTCCTTGAGAAACAGAAAGTAGAAGACATTAACCAGCTCATCGGCTGTGTGAAATAATTCAGATAAAACAGGATAAGACCTAAGGAGGACATAAAAATGGAACAGTATAAACAGGAATTTATTGATTTTCTGACAATGTTTTTCCATAAATTGATGTAACTTCTCAAACCCTTGTATTTACTGGTGTTTTGCAAGATTTTGAAAAACGGTAAAATGATGCATTGTATCATAAAATGGTGTAGTTTGATATGAAAATGGTGTACTAAATGGTGTAGTAAATCGGAGAGAATTATTAAATTTAATAAATGAGAATGAGCGGAAGAGTTTAGGTATTGATAATCTTCCGCTTATTTATTGATGTATGTTATGATGTTGCAAAGTAATTATGGAAATTAAAAAGAATATAAAGGGAATTAGAGAAAGAGGTTAAATATGCTTTTCTATTCGTTATCGACTATAAATAGGTGAAAAACCTTGAATTTTCACCTGTCAAAGATTATTTGCGCTACTTTTTTTAGGTGTGTAAAGGTAGGTTGCTAGCTTTTTTTTGCTATGGACTTAATAATATAACTCGAAGGAGGTAACAAGATGAATATCGGTGCAAAAATTATCGAAATAAGGAAAAAAAGAAATATGACACAGGAAGATTTTGCAAAAATCTTTCATGTAACAAGACAAACGGTTTCTAATTGGGAAAATCAAAAAAGTTATCCTGATTTACAAACGCTTGTTCAAATTAGCGATGGATTTGATGTTTCGCTAGATACTTTGTTAAAGGAGGATATGGTCATGGTTAAAAAAATTGACAACTTTAAAGTTTACAAAAAGGCATTTATAGGTTTGACAGCAGGTGTTTTAACTGTTGGGATTTTGGGGTGTGCATATATCGGTATCTGTAAAGTTCAACACAATAATATGTATAAAAGTGTTGAGCGTGCTGGTTTCACTAAAGAATTAAATGAAAATTTCATTGAAAAATATCAAGGAAATTATGCTTTGACAGAAGATGGTGTTGATTATTTGGTAACGCCTAAATCTATTGGAAAATATGAATTAGATACTAATAATTTTTGGCTTACTGCTCGTAAAGGAGATATGGACATTACTATAAACATCGATGAGAATAGAAAAATATTTCTGGCATTATATCCGGGAGAAATTGAAATAGACGAAAAAGGGAATGAAATTGATACATCTAAAAAATTAACAGACGTACAAAAAACACACATGAATAATTTGTTGATAAATAGAAAGGAAGAAATTCTTCCGATTATCAATAGAGCATTGGAATTGTGGGACACTATCAATAAATAAGCGATTTTAATTTATAGTTTTTGTTCATTTACTGTTTAAGCACTAAGCTAAAAAACAATTCAAGTATTGGGAAACTGGCAGTGATAATTTTGAGAAAGTAGTGAGGTCAAGGAACAAGGCGAAGCCGATACGCCGTAGGGCAGTCCTTGACGGAACGGACACAGCCAACAGCACCATGATACAGCAGAGGACTTGAAAGGTCGGAAACCTTGCAAGTCCTCTTGTTTGTTACTGGGCGTTATGTTTTAAGTAAAGTGCTTCTTTCATCAGTTCTTTTTCAAATGCCTTTATGTGACCGCTCTGTATTCCATTGTCGATATAAAAGCAATCGTCAGCTTGTGAGTAGGACAGCGTGGAAACTTTTGGTTCATAAGTCTTTGTATCAATTCCATAATAATAGATGGTGACAGTTGAAAGTTCCACGCTGATACTGTCAAAATCTCTTGTGAAAACGCTGTGCTTGTCTGCATGGAAAAAATCAGACGGACATTCGTAGAACTCGGAACTATCTTCTCTTAAAAATAATGGCAGTATGTGTACTTCATTTCCGCTTCGGTTGACAAGGACATAAAAGCGTGGAATGAGGGCGGAATACTGTGTTTTCATTGCGATATACATATCATCTAAATCATCAAGAAGATACTCGGAGCAGGAGTTGTTGTAAAAGACATATTGTAGGGCAGTATCATCTTTTTGAGCATTTTCCATAGGCACATTTTCCCCGTAAAGCCAACGCAAATCTACATCTAAAGAGTCGGCAATCAATTCCATTTTATCGGCTTTTGGATTGTACTGTCCCGAAAGATAGGAACTGAACGCTCCTTTGCTGATACCAGTATCTTTGACTATATCTACTTGTTTTTTATTTTTTGCTTTCATGGCAAATTTAATCCGTTCTGCGATTGTATTCATCTGAAAAACCCTCTCTTT
>OLRK01001610.1_pt1 | contig 17705 bp, 3 predicted proteins | sample 1672911 | NCBI WGS metagenome assembly OLRK01 (sample SAMEA3136736, study PRJEB25190) | human gut metagenome | biome: human gut; feature: human-associated habitat; material: faeces | place: Austria | collected 2013 | reverse complement strand
GCGACTGAAAGAAATTTATGAAATGATTCTAGATACTTCTCCTGCGACACAAATTGATGTTGAAGAATTGGAAAAGAGTCTAACAGTTGATGATAACAATGATAATACATTTTATTGTGATTTTGACGTTTTTAAAAATATTTATCAAATCAATGTTCGTTCAGCAAGACGTTCGATGAAAGCACGAATTTTAACTTTACTTACGATCGTTGATACAAGTGGTTGTTTAGACGAAAAGGCGATTCGCCAAGAAGCAGATATTTTAAGAGAAGTGATTTCAAATAGTTTGAGAAAAAATGATGTTTATTCAAAGTTTAATATGACACAATATTCATTGATTCTTGCCTCACCGGATTTAGATGGCGCAAAAATAGCGGTTGATCGCATTACTAATCGTTATAATGAAAAGAAGAAACACGATGAGATTATTTTAACAAATGATTTGAAGAAAATCAGATAAATAAAAGGGGGAGAATTAGAGAATGGGTAATTTAATGAAAAAACTCAAGAAAACCAAAATGGTTAAACAGTTTGGAATTTTATCGTTAGTATTGGCTATGTTAATTGGGGTGATGTCAAATGGAACCATAATTAATGCGGTTGATGGTAATGCTGATGCGAACATTACATTTAACTCACGAATCGTAGAAAAAGTCAATGGACAGGATGTTGATGTTTCACAAGCTGATTCAGGAGATTCATTCTTTTTGGCAATTTATTATGCTGTTTCAGCAAGTACAGATGCTTCCAAGTATACTGAGTGTACGTTGAGTATCACGTTGCCAAACGATATTGAGTTCGATGAAACAACAGATATTAGTAATACTGGTTTTGATTCAATTGAACAAAGAACATCACTAGGGAAAAATATTCTATCAATTAAAAGTAAAGAATTGGCGGCTGGACAATCAGGTACGTTATATTTAAAAATGCATTTTAAGAATATGACAACTAAGAATGGCACAACTGCTAAGTTTGTTGATATGAAAATGACAGGTTCTATGGTTAATGAAAATGGAAGTTATACAATTAACCCAGTCTCTGTACCTGATGCTTCAGTTACCGCAAAAGCCAGTCAAGAATGGACTGTAGGGAAAAATGTTATTCAGCAAGCAGATGGTAATAATTACACGATTAAATCAATAGATGGGAAAGACTATTATAGTGTCGATTACAAAGTAACTGCCGCTCCAGGTAGTAATCTTACGGATTTAGGTAATAATTATGGTCGGCTTAACTGTACGACATTTGAATTAGTGGATACTTTACCGGTTGCTCCAGCAGGACGTGAAGATGGGGGAGCTGCTAATATCTCTATCAAAGTGGGAGATAAAGTACTAGAAGAAGGTGCTGATAAAGATTATGAATTAGTTTTAAATGAAAATGGTACTGTAAAAGCAATTAAAATTTATTATATAAGTACTTACGAAAGCAACCCGGATGATACTAATTATGTACCAGATGGTGCTGCAATGCTAACTACTTATACGATTAATGCGAATTATAGCAAAGATGCTTATCGTGTCTTACCAAATGAAAAAGATGATATTCCGTTTATTTTGGATAATAAGGTTGAGTTGAAATATCTTCCTTTGGGAGAAAATACGCCTAAGTATGTAAGTGCTAATGCTCCTGTAAATGTTGGCTGGGTAGATGAAAATGCGCCAACAACAAATTTGGATATTACCAAATATGTTACTGTTAATGGTGACAACAATATTGTTGGTGATAATAAATTTATTTTTGATCAAGAAAAACAAGATTGTTATTATCAAAATACTGATTCACGTATAGCGTTTGGACTGTATACTGATGAAGCGTGTCAAAATGCTGCGACTGATATTGATGGTAACACAGTTGGCAATAGCAAAGTTATTGATAAGGATGGTAAAGTAAATTTTGCTAAAATTTCTGAAGGAACATATTATTTGAAAGAAACTGTTGGCAATTTACCATTTATTGGAGATGGTGTTGATAGTGCTAATGGTGAAACGATTTATAAAATTGAAGTTAAAAATGAAAATAATAAAGCTGTAGTTTATTTGGATGGTAAGGAAATTGAAAATGGAAAATTAGAAATAAATAATCTTACAACTGCTCAAGGATTTGGTTATGTTGCATTTAATAAAGTGGGAACAAGTGCAACGAATAGCCAGCATGGACCGCTTGCGGGAGTAAAATTTATTTTGACCAATAAAGTAACTGGAGATAAATATGAAACTGTTTCAAATGATAAAGGATTAGTCTTATTTGAAGGAATTATTGCAGGTGATTATACTGTTGAGGAAGATTTTTCAAGTGCAGAATATGATAAACCGGATGTTTATAAATGGGACGTTAAAGTTGAAGCAAATAAAGTAAACTATCCATCTTTAATGCTACAAGATCACAATACTGGGGTGCCATATGTTGTAAATAGTTCGAACAAAGGTAAATTAATTATTAATAAAGTTGATGCATTGACAGAAACAAAAAAATTAAATGGTGCTGAATTTACTGTTTATGGGCCTTTTGAATCTAAAGAAACCGCTAATATAGCTATTGAGTCTGAAGATTTCAGTAGTGTGGACAGTTTTACTTTAAATGGTAATGAGGAATCAAAAGCTTTAGTTAAAGGTTTTTATGTATATCAAGAAACTAAAGCACCCAATCATTATAAACTTGATGAAAATTATTATGTGACAGAATTAAAAACGCAAACATTAAATGAAGTTACAGTAAAAAATGAAGAATTAGGATATTTACAAATCTTGAAAAAAGGATCATTAAAAGATTATCCAACTATTACGGTTAATTTAGCTGGAGCTAAATTCCATGTTTATACAAATAAAAATGCTACAGATGATAGCCTTGTAAAAGATGATGCGGGTAATCCAATTGTAATTGAATCTAACAATTCGGTTTCAAGTAGTTCAAATTCTAATAAAGTTGAGTTAGCTGCTGGAACATATTATTTAAAAGAATTTGAAGCGCCTAGTGGCTATAATCAATTAACAGATGTAATTACAGTCGAAATTCAATCTGGAAAAACAGCTACTAAAGAGATCATGAATGAATCAACTACATTAGGATATTTAGAAGTGACTAAAATAGATTCTAAAACAAAGGAGCCACTTGCCAATGTAACATTTGATGTTTACCGTAAAGATAATGATACTAAAGTTGATACAATTAAAACAGATAGTGATGGTAAAGCTAAAACTAAGTTTTTAGAAGCTGGTGAATACTACTTAAAGGAAACTTCGAAGTTAACTGGCTATGCTGTTAATACGAAAAATATTGATTTTAAGATTGAAAATAATAAAGAAACTAGTAAAACTGTTTCTAACGATCCGTTAGTTGGATATATGATTAGAAAAGTGTCATCTTTAGATCATAATACTGGCTTATATAAAGCGGAATTTAAATTATTAGATGCTGATAAAAAGGTAATTGATGAAGGAATTGAATCTAATGGTCAAGGGTATGTAATCTTTACTGGATTAACACCTGGAGCAACATATTATTACGTTGAAACCAAAGCACCGGATGGATATACATTAAATACGACTGAATATTCATTTACCGCACCACAAGTTAATGATACAAATAATTCATTAGTTTATGAGAGCAAAGAGATTGTTGAAAATGTTCCTAAAGGTAAGTTTACAATTACAAAGACTTCATTTAATATTGATGAAACTATCGCTAAACCAGCGGGAAATATAACGTTTGAATATTTTCCTAAGTTAAGTACGAATATTGATGAGGACCGTAAAATTGCTGATACTAATAAGACGCTTTTAACAGTTACAACTAATAATGATGGTATCGCTACTTCAAAAATAATAGATGCTGGAGAATATTGGGTTGTTGAAAAAAATGTTAAATCAGAATTTGAAGTTGAAGGTGGTAATGCAAAGGTCGTAACTGTAAAGCCTGGCTCAAATACTGATGATAAATTAGTATCAAATGTTGATGTAGTCAACCGTTTGATCAAAGGTAAGGTGGCAGTTAAAAAGGTCAGCTCAGTTGACAGTGATACTGGAGTAGCAGCGACATTTAATGTTTATAAATGGAATGAAACAGGAAATTATACTGGTGATCCAGTGTATGTACTTACGACAAAAGCTGATGGTAATGTGGTTACTAGTGAATTCTTAGCACCGGGGAAATATGTATTAATTGAAAAAGCTGTGGTTGGAAACTATACAATTGATCCAACTTCACATGAATTTGAGATTGTTGAAGGTAAAACAAATAAAGTTTATGTTGAAAATCCAATTGAAAATGTGCCATACAGCAGCCTTGGTTTAGTTAAAACAGCTAAATGGTTAGATAAGGATAATAAAGATGTTAGTGAACCGCTAGCAGGAATAAAATTTAGTGTCTATAAAGCAAAAGAAGTATCATCAGATGAAGATGGCGCAATTAGTAAAGATGATAAATGGTATGTTAAAGATGGTAATGCTTTAGCAACGATTGAAAGTGATGTTGTAGAGAAGACGGTTTCAGGATTAGAGCCGGGATTCTATATTGTTGAAGAAAACTTAACTGCTGAGCAGCAAAATGATTATGAACACCAACCATCAAAAGTAGTTGAACTTGAGGCTGGTAAAACAACGCATGTTACATTTGAAAACACACCTAAAAAAGGAAAAATAAAATTAACTAAAACAAATGAAGATAAGACAGTTCTATTAGATGGAGCAGAGTTTAAAATTTATTACGTTGATAGCAATGGAAGCCAAACAATTACTGCTAATGATGGTAAAAAATATACTGTAAGTGATAGTGGGATTTCAACAAAGATTATTTCGGGAACAGCTGTTTTATATGATGCAAATGGTAAATCCTCAAAAGATCCTGGGGTTGGTTATTCAGTTTTCCTTGATCCAGGTAAAGAAGTAGTATTACAAGAAGTAAGAGCTCCAGACTATTATGGAATAATCCACGAATGGTGGTATGTTGGTGAAATCAAAGCACAACATATTAGCGAAATCGAAGTACAGAACTATTTATTGACTAATCCAATCGGTTATAAATACGATGAGGCAGAAAAATTACTTGCTGGTGCTACCATGGGATTGTTTAGTACTGAAACTGGTGCAGATAGATTGAATAAGTTAAGTCAAACTGAAATAGATGAGGTAATTGCTGATTCAGAAAAATGGGCAGAATATGATTTGGTAAGTACAGCTGTATCTACTGATAAGTACTTCAAGTTTGAAAATATTGATTCTACTCAAACTTATTATGTTACTGAATTAAAACAGCCAGCTGGCTATAATAAAAACACAGATATTCGTAAAGTGACTGTTGAAGTCAATGGTAAGGTGTATTTTTTAAAGGATGCTGATACTAATGAAACGGTTATATTTATAAATTATAAATATCGTCAGATCTGGGTTAGTAAAGTTTTAAAATTTGCAGGTGAACAATCAGCATTAACAGGAATTAATTTCAAAGTATATCCAGTTGTAGAATCGAATGAAAGCGTTGCTGATGCATTTAAAATAGGTGATAAGTGGTATATTAAAACGGGAGAAGAAGTAACTTATACAACTGGTACTATTTCTTCAGGGAAAACAGGCAGCTTTATGACAGCTCCTTCTCCAGCTGGATTATATGTAGTTGAAGAAGATATAACTTCATTACCAGAGCATGTCGTTGCACCAGATACTACTAAATATTTAGTTAATTTAGGTTTTGATACCGATAATACGGATCTCTATTCAGATCAAGCAGATGCTTCTAATGTGATTGTTAATACTAGTAATTATGGTAAATTAGCATTGAATAAGGTGTCTAGTACTAATTCAAATACTTATATAAAAGCGAAATTCAATATTTATGCTAAAAATGACGAGGCTGGACATGATTATAGTAAAGATACACCAATTTCAACTATCACGACAAATGGTAATCAAAATGCTGTATTGACAGACTATTTGAAACCTGGAAATTATGTGCTGGTTGAAAGTTTGATTAGTACTGATGGGTATGTATTGAATCCAACACCACGTGAATTTACAATCGAAGCAGATAAAGTTACTGGTTTAGATGGTAGCGTTTATACTACGGTTTCAGATGCTGTCAAGAACCCATTGGTTGTAACAAATGTACCAAAGGGTAGTGTTGAATTAACAAAACAAGGAACCTATCTAGATGCTAATGGTCTAACTAATCCGGTTGCTTTAAGTGGAGTAAACTTTAATGTATATAAATCAGTTAAATTAGCTGACGGTACCCTAGATTTATCGTCTACTAATTTAGTTGGAACAGCAGTATCACAATCTAATGGTAAGCTTCAGTTCAAAGTTAATGGAACTGATGTTACTAGTAAAAAGTGGTTAGAAGCAGGTGATTACATCTTACAAGAAACTACTGTAGGTACTACAAATAAAAATAATGGTTTTGCGGATTATGCATATCTTGGTAAGTTTACCATTACACCTGGAGATATTACAAAAGAGATTGTCAAAGTTGACGAAAATGGTAATGAATCAGGTAAAGCCGATAATGTTATCAGTAATACTTCATCTTATGGCAAATTAGAAATTACGAAAGTTGATCATTATGATAAAACAAAGAAATTAGCTGATGTTGTTTTTGAAGTGTTTAATGAATCCGGAATCTTAGTCGATACAATTAAAACAAATAAAAATGGTGTTGCTAGAACAAAATTATTACCGGCTGGGGAATATACACTAAAAGAAAAATCTACTAATAACGATTATTTCTTAAATGATACTCTTTATGGTCCTTACACAGTAGAGGCTCTAAAAGTTACTGGTACTGATGGAAAAATTGAAATTACTAATATGATGAAACAATCACTTAAAGTAATTAAAAAAGATAGTCATACTGGAAAAGAAATTGATAAGTTAGACGGTACAACATTTAGTTTATATGATGCTCAAACGGATGGGAATTTAGTTGCTACTGCAACGTATCAAAAAGATAAAGGAATTGTTTTTGATAATTTACGCCCGAACACTACTTATTATTTACAAGAAGATATATCACCAAATGGTTATGTAATCAAAGATTCTAATCGAATTAAAGTTACAACCAAAACTAATGGAGAAGTAACAACTATTGAAGTTGAAAATGAACCTTTAGGAAGTATTAAAATCGAAAAGATATCAGAATGGTCTATTTATGGAGCAAATGATAGTAAGACTACACGTTTCCCATTAGCTGGAGCTGAATTTACTTTATATAAAGATGTAAATGGTGATAGTAAACTGCAAGATGATGAAAAGGTTAATGGAATAGTAAAAAATAGTGATACTTTAGGAATTGTCATCTTTGATAATTTAGAAAAAGGAAAATATTTATTTGTTGAAACGAAGGTTCCTGATGGTTATGATGAAACAGTTATGAATGATGTATATGCTGTTGAGGTAACTGAAGGAGAACAAAATATTGTTTATACCGAAGCTGGAAAAACAGATGATGCTCAAAATCATGGTCCTATTATTAATACGACAACAGCTGGTAAGTTTACATTTACTAAAACTGATCCTGAAGGAAAAGGTTTAAGTGGAGCTACTTTCCAATTGATGAAAAAGAATACAGATGGAGATTATGAGAATTATTTGGATTCATTTACGATAGAAAATACAGATGGTAAATTTGAATCTTCGGTAATTGAAACTGGTAAATATCAGTTAGTAGAAATCACTGCGCCAGACAATTTCGAGATTATGCAGCCAATTGAATTTACGATTGAAGCCGGCAAAGTGACAACAGTTACTTCTAAAGATGCAAATACAGTGGTTAATCAAGCCCTTGGTAAAGTGGTTATTACTAAATATGATGATCGCAGTAACTATTCAAATGTGGGAAATAAAGTCTTAGAAGGTGTTGAATTTGGATTGTACCAAGAATCTGGTGACTTAGTTCAAACAGTAAAAACTACTGGTAAAGATGGTAAAATTATATGGACTGATGTTCCTGCTGGAAATTATTATGTAAAAGAAGTTGCGACTTTAGACGGTTTTGAACTTGATACTACTGTGTATCCTGTTACTGTTGAATCAGGACAAAGTACAGTAAAAGAATACTTACCAAATACAGATGGTAAAATAATCAACCATTCTAATATGGGTAAAATAGTTGTTAAAAAGACAAGTGATGCTAATGAAAACTTAGCAGGGGCAGTATTTAAAATAACTAATCCTAACGATAGTGGTTTTGTACCAATTATTATTACTACAAATGAAGATGGAATAGCTAAAACAGAATTACTGCCAGCTAATAAAGAAGGTACAACTTATGTAGTTACAGAAATTAAAGCGCCTGATGGTTATACTCTTGATGACAAGTATCATGACATCGAACAATCTGTAAAAGTATATCCAGTCCAAGATGAAACAGTTATTTTATCAGAACAGAGTAAAAACTATCTTGAATTTAAGAATAAAAAGCAATCTGATATTATGGATATTGATGGTAAGATCATAAAGTATATTGATGGTGATAATAACACTTTATTAACTGCAAAGACTGTTGAAACACCATTATTAGATGCTGCGGATACAGAAACATTCTTATTGAGAGAATATGCTCAAGCTAAAAATGATGTACCAGTAAGAAGTGTTGAAGTGGAAGATAGTTTAATTAAAATGTATTATTATGATGCTAATGGTAATTCGGTTGAATATATGCCAGATGCACCTTATGTAGTTAATACTGTAACAGTTCATAGTGCAACTGATAAAAATGGTAATAAGATTCAAGCTCGAGTATACTATCAAACAGCTGGTAGTGATGAATGGACGACTAATAATAGTTTAGTTGCTGATGTCTCAACGAATAGTCAAGGAATTAGTTTAGAAGGTTTAAATGCATTAAAAATCAAAGTAGTATATACAAATGTTGTTAGCAAGGACTTAATTGCAGAGAATTTTAATGCTACAGGAATTGATGTGAATGTGACATTTAATAAACGTCCTTCAGATGCGACTGTTCATGAAGTTAGAAGAGTTTCAAACCAAACAAGTGTAACATATAACTATACACTTAAAGATAATGAAGGTAATGATCAAAATGCGCAGTATACAAAAGTTTCAGATATAGTAAATCTATATTATCCTTTAAAAGAATCAGTAACTCCTCGAGTTTCACTAGGAATTGTTTCTGGTGAGAAGGATAAAACTTATAAGCCAGGTGAAACTATTGAAAGTGTAATTACTGTTAAAAATGAATCAACTAAGGAAAATGAAATTATTGAACAACCAATTATTAGTTTTGATTTACCTATCGGTATGTCACTAAATAATAATAGTTATAGTATAGGAGATTTACAAACTAGGTTCCAAGTAATAGTATTTGAACATGATGGAGATACCTCAGGTAAAGCATTAGAACCAGATGAATATACTGTTACTTATACTAATGATGTTCCTGCTCGTGTTGTTGAAAATAATCAATTAGTTGAAACGACATCAAAAACTAAGAAGATAACAATTGATTTAGGTGAAGATTTTAAATTTAAACCTGGAATGAAGATACAGATTAGTTATAAAGGAACTAGTTCAATTAATGATACTAGCACAACATTATGGGCACCAGCATACTTTACTAGTGGAAAAATTATTGCTTTGTCAGCTGAAAATCCTTATGGAAATAGTTTTACTGTCGAATCCGCTACAGGTTCTAGTTACAATACACTTGTTGCTGACAGTGTGCTAGATGAAATTACTAATAAACCAGATGAAACCGGTGATGGATTAAAGTATCCAAATAGTAACGGAATCATTAAAATCAATGAACAAAATTATTTATCAATCTATAAACAAGTTAAAGGTATTTATGATGATGATTATTTAAATAATAATCAGATTGCTAAAACAGCTCCTGGCGAAGATTTGGATTATAAGATTGTATTTAAAAATGGTGAAAAATCAGATCGTGCTGTTAGTAAGGCGCGTGTTGTAGATATTTTACCATTTGAAGGTGACTCGTTAGTTAATCGTACAAATGATAACTATACTGCAAGGGTTACAAATCTTGATAAATCACCAATTTTAAATTATGTAGATTGTTTAACACCAGGTGTTTCTTATAAAGTCTACTATTGTGTTGGTGAAAGTGAAGATACTAAATGGGATGAATGGAAACAAGATGCCCGTACAAGTAAAACTGCTTCAGAAGAATTGCCAATTGTATATGGTAATATGGATGATGATGATTGGACAAGCGGCGCTCATCAATGGATAGAAGCATCAAATGATATTGATTTAAGACTAGTTAGTGCTATTGCTGTTGAATTTGATTTCTCTAATGCGCCATTAGAACCTAATCAGTCAATTGAATTGCATGTCAACATGTCTGCTCCTGAGTACAGTACTTCAGATTTAGAGAAAGTATCTGGTAAGTTAATGTCTAACTCTGCTTTAGTTGCAGTTAAACGTACTGGTCTAGATACTGTAAATGACAGTGATATTGTTGAAAATCTTGAAGTTAAAGCTGAAATTGCATTACCTAAAGGAACAATCGGTGATTATGCATTCTATGATATGAACCGTGATGGTTTACAAGATAGCAATGATTTACCGGTTCAAGGTTTAAATGTAACATTGCATAAATTTGTTACAACGATTAATCAAAATGAAGGAAAAGTAACTAAAGAATTAGATTCAGAAACAACTTTGACTGATGCCAGTGGTAAATATGAATTTACAAATCAAGATTGTAATGTTTTAAAAGATGGTAAGACGGATTCATCATCAACTAATCCAAATGATTATGTTGGTAACAAGTATTATCAGTATCAAGTTGAATTTGCTATTCCAGAAGATGAGTCTTTATATAAATATGAGCCAACTCAAAGATACGCTCAAGATGTTGATGGAAAACCACAAATTGAAGCTGATTCTAATATTGGAAATGATCTTAATAAGGATGATTATTGTAAGACAGAATTATTTACTTTGACCGCAACTAAACAAGCTGATGGCAGCTTAGTAGGAGAAACTAATTTAACATTAGATGCAGGATACGTTGCATTAGGATCTCTAGGAGATTTTGTCTGGTTTGATGAAAATAAAAATGGTATTCAAGATCCAGAAGAAACTGGTGTAAAAGATGTGATTGTAAATCTTTATACAGTAACTAATGGTGAGGTTAGTGGTACTCCAGAAAAAACTACTAGAACTGATGAAAATGGTTACTATTTATTTACTGATTTAGAAGATGGAAGTTATGTTGTTGAATTTGATATTCGTGGTGTTAAACCAACAATGGGTGGTGGACACGCGGAACGTTTCTACTTTACTAAAAATGGTGGAACAACAGATAGTGCAATTGATTCTAATCCAACTATTACTGATGAAAATAAGAATACTTTAATTGCTCGTAGTGAAGTAATTGATTTAGCTTATCATACAAGTGATATGACAATTGATGCTGGGTTAACAGTTTATAGTGCAATATCTGGTGTTGCATTTGAAGATCGTGATTATTCTGATATTCAAAATTATCAAGATAGTGATGGTAAAGATGTTGATATCAAATTACCTGGTACGATTGTTGAATTATATCGGGTTGATGAAGAATTTGGAATTGAAAATAATATCCCAACAGAATTAGTCGCATCTACTGTAGTTGGTGAAGATGGAAGCTATTTATTTGATTATTTAGATTCTGGAACATATGTTGTTAAATTCACATATCCTGAAGGATATAAGGTTATTGAAGCAGATGTTGGTGATGATGATACGCTTGATAGTGATGTGGCTTATCATATTGAGACTAATGAGAATAGGATGTCGGGATATACAGGAGTTATTAATATTCCTGTCAATACAAGAGTTGATAATGTTGATGGTGGTGCAAGATTGTATAGCAGTTTAGGAGACTATGTTTTCAAAGATGTTAATGCTGATGGTCTTCAAGATGAAACAGATATCGTGATGCCGGATGTACCAGTATATTTGTTTGCTAGACAAAAAGGTGAAGAAGTATGGACATCAATTGCAAATACAATAACTGATCAAGATGGTAGATATCGTTTTGATAACTTAAAGGGTTCAACTTATACTGGTATTGAATATCGTGTAATCTTTGATTTACCACTTACTACAAAATTGACAGTTCCATATGCTGGGGATGATCCAGAACTAGATTCTAATGCTTTAAATGAATATGTACCAGGACTTGGTTTCCCAACTCAAACTATTGATTTAGCATATAATACAGTAGATTTAACATGGGATGCTGGAATCGTTCAATCAAAAGGTTCTGTGGGTGATTATGTTTGGTATGATACAAATGTCAATGGCATTCAAGATGAAAATGGAACAGGTATTGAAGGTATTAAAGTTATTTTAGAAACTAATTTAACAGGTAATATTGCTGATGAAAATGATTGGCAAGAAGTAGGTACAACTTATACAAATAGCCAAGGATATTATATTTTCAATGAGCTATCAGAAGGATATTATCGAGTTAAATTTGAAATTCCATCAAAATACAAAGTTACATTGTCTACTCAAGGAGAAGATAGTGCTGAAGATAGTGATGGTATTTATAGCGAAGATGGAGTTTGGTATTATACCCGTTCATTCTATTTAGATCAAGATGGATATGATATGACATGGGATTGTGGAGTATATGACCCGACAGATACAAAATTAACTAAAACAGGCAGCACTGCAACTGGTGATAGTTCTGATATAAATGGATATGTTGTCTTAGGATTTAGTTCAATATTGGCTTTAGGAGCAGTATACTTTGTATCAAATAAAAAAAGAAAAGCTAAAAAAGCTGAGAAAATCTAGCTAATTTATAAAGAGGCAGATTAAAACCTGCCTCTTTGTATGATAAATTAAAGTTTTTTGACTATTTGCTAATTTTATTGTTTTTTGTGATAAGAGTGTGATACTCGAATGCTATTATAAGTGTGTAAAAAGGAAATGGATTGAAAGATTTAAAGGGGGAATGACCTATGAAAAAGAAATTATTCAGATTATTAGTGGTTCTAGCGATGATTGTTATGCCAGTTACAGGAGTGATGATCAATGCTGAAGCTGCTTCAAATTTAATGTTAGGGACAGCTGTTTCTAACAATCCTGATACTAGAGTTTTCACAGTAAAAAACAATGGAGAAGCAACTACATTTGCATGGGAGGCAACTGGAACAGGTGAGACTAACGGTGTTAGTATTGCAAGAGGTGAAACTAAGCGAATTGAAGTACCTGCTGTAAATGGTAGTTCACATTTGACAGTATTAGCACAAGATGCTGCGGCCGTTCAAGAAATTGCTAGTTTAAATCAATACTATATTAATGTAACATTTAGTACAGTTGATGGGACAGAATTAATGAGTGCTAAAACAGTAACTTGTACTTATAACAATAATGGAACCTATACTGCACCAAGTACGATCACACTTGGAAGCAGTGTTTATGATATTAATGGTAATAACTATATATCTGTTCCTTATGGAACACGTTCAATTGATTTTAAGTATACAAAAAGAGCACAAACACCATATACTAGTACAGTTGCTTTGATTGATCAAGATGGTGTTGAGCATAAGATACTTTCTTATCAAGTAACAGAAGCTAATGGTGGTTCTGTTAATACACCAGAAACGTTCGTTTCAACAATCAATGGTAGAACTTATAAAAGAATTGCTGGGCAAAAAGCAACAGTAAGTCAAACTTATGCACAAGGTCAAATGAGATCAATTGTTCGCTATCAAGTTCAAGATGATGTAGCTAGTAAGCCATATAATATCTATATTCAATATGTAGATAAGGCTACTGGTAGTGCAATTTTAACGAAAAAATTGTTAGTAGAAAAAGATAAGACTGTTGATCATACACCATCTAAAACATTTATGAAGGGTGGAAAACAATACGAGGTAGTTGATGGAGCTAAAATCACTCATACTTTTGGTGATGCAACAAAAACATACCAAGTAGAATATAAACAAGTTATTACTGATGAAAATACACCACAACCAATTCAAGTAAATTATGTTGATTTAGCAACTGGAGAAGATTTACAAATTCATCAATATACAGTTGATCCTGGAAAAACAAAAACAATTGAAGTTGACACAACTGTTGAAATTGATGGTAAGACTTATGTTTTAAGTCCAAATCAAGAAAGTACAATTACTCATAAATTTGGTGAGGAAACTACAGAATACAATGTTTATTTTAATGAAAAAGGTTTAGAAGTTGATAAATATGAAGCATCTGTAACATATATGAATGTTTCAAACACATATGTAGGAGAAGATACATTATACACAACTAAATTAGAAGCCAATGTTGGTCAAGAACTAAATATTGAAGTTCCTGCACAATATGAGGCTAATGGAACAACGTATGTATTAATGAGCGGACAAGCAACTAGTTATTCACATGATTTTTATTCAACAAGAAGAAACTATGTAATGGTTTATCGTGATGTTAATGATACACAAAATGAAATAGAATTTATTCCTGGTGAAACTGGGACGGATTTGGCTGCTACTACTCCAGGAGGAACTAATTTTACAATCGATGGTGGAACTGGTAATCCAATGATTACTAATCCAGATGGAACAGTTACAACAGTAGATCAAGATGGACAAATCGTTCCATATGAGGAACCACAAACTGAAGTAGTTGATGAAAATGAAACACCATTGGCAAAGGGTGATAAGTCAACTAGTAATAATACTGCTTATGTAATCGGTGGAGGTTTTGCAACTGTTGCAATAATCGCTGGAATCGTTGCTTTTGTAATCAAAAAGAAAAAGGCTCAACAGGCATAAATAATTTGATCATTCCTATCCTTAGTAAAAGCAATTCTTAATTGGATTGCTTTTTACATTTAATTATTACTAAGAAACATAGTTTAATTTAATGGACATATATTAGGGTGATTGTTATAATGTTAAGAAGAGTTTGCGGGTTAAAAAATAAATAATAAAATTATGTTATTTATGTTAATTTTGATAATTTTAGAAATTATTAATTATAATATTATTAGTGGGGGTGATTTAGTGAAACTTAAGGTTGATTTTTTTAATGCCTATGTGATTAAATTGGATGAAGATCATTGGCTAGATTTTAATATAATTAATTCACCCAAGTTGGCTAAATTATTAGCTTATATTATTTATCATCATCGTCGTAAATTAAGTTCTAATGATTTACAAGAATTAATGTTTGCTTCAGGTGAATCAAATAATCCAGCTAATGCGTTAAAGGCTTTGATTTATCGTTTGAGAACCATTTTAAAAAATAATTTAGGTGAGTATGATTATATTTTATCTTCACAAGGAACATATTATTGGAATCCTGAAATAGAGATGATTTTTGATGTAGATGACTTTACCTTGTATCATCGTTTAGGACGAAATGAGATTCATGATGAGGAAATAAGAGCTAAATATTATATGAAAGCTTATTATCGATATAGTGGTGAATTTTTGCCAATGATAGAAAATGTGGAAAAGTTATCGATTATTAGAGGTTTTTTGAACTCACAATTTTTAAATGTATCACGATTCTTGATTGAATTTTATTTAAAAAAGGAAGAGTATGGAATTATTGAAGAAATTTGTATGAAAAATTTAGCTGATAATTATCTTGATGAGAACATTAATGCTATTTTAGTTCTTGCATTAGTTAAACAAGATAAGATAACTTTAGCTAAAGAACACTATAATAAAGTCACTTCCGCTTTAAAAGATGATTTGGGAAATGCAACGATTAGGAAAATGAAGTATTATTTAAATTATAATGTCAATAATGCTGAAGAAAGAAATATTTTTTCTATTCAAGATGACTTGATTGAAACAAAGACGAGAGGTGCATATAGTTGCGATTATGATTTTTTTAAAAAGTCATATCGTTTGGAAGCACGAAAATCAATTCGTAATAGAACTAAAAAGACGTTAGCAGTATTGACTATTACACCTAAAAATTATATTAAAAATAATTTAGAAATTTATAATCTTGTTTTAGAAGAAACATCCAATATTTTAGAAAAAGTTATTTTAAATTCATTAAGATTAGGTGATATTGTTTGTAAATATAGTATGAAACAATTTTTGATTTTGCTTGATTGTGATGAAAATGGAGTAGTAAAAGCGATTAATCGCATTAAGAAGGATTTTTTAGCTCAGGATAAATATGAACGAGTTAGTATAGATTATAGTTATGCAGCGATTGCAGTAGCAAAAATGCATATAGATGATGAAGATATCTTAAAACTTCAATAAAAAAGAAGTAATTTTCCTCCTTAGTTAGTAAATGATAATAGGAGGTTTTTTATTATGTTTAAATACCCAATATACAAACAAGATAATAATTATAGTTGTGGAGCATACTGCATTAAAATGATTTTAAAATATTATCATTTAGATATTGAAATCAAAGAAATCAAAGAACGTTGTAAAGTGACTAATGAGGGAATTAGTGTTTATGGAATAATCAAATGTTTTGAATCGTATCATTTAGATGCTAAAGCTTATCAAAGTGATTTAAATACATTACTAAAGGAGACAAAATCACCTTGTATAATTCATCTTTTAAATGGTGAACTAACACATTATGTGGTGTTATATCGGGCAACAAAAAAATACTTATTAATTGGTGATCCTGCCCATGGGTTAACCAAAAGAACAAAAGAGTCGATTGAAAAAGATTATACAGGAATTTGTATCTGCATTCATCATGTTGGAAGATACAGAGTTTCTAGTCGACATCAGGAACAAAGTTTTATTAGTTTCATAATACTTCATTTAAAAAATAATTACTGTTATATTATCAGACTTGTTGCTAAAGCTATTTTGATTTCTTGCTGTAGTGTTTTAGGATCATATTATTTCCAAGGGTTAGTAGATCAAATCAATGGGATGAATTATATTATGATTTTAATTTTTACAGGTGTTTTTATGATAATAAGTGGGATTAGAATCATGATCAATTTTCAAAGGAAACAATTGGAAATAGAAATTCAGCGATATTTAAATCAAGAATATGTAAATAAAAGTGTCGTAAATATGCTGTATCTTCCCTTTAGTTATTATTATCGAAATCAAGAAGGAGTTCTTCTTACAAAAGTTCAAAATTTGTTTCAGCTAAGTGATTTTTTTATTCATTTTTATATGGCTCTATTTGTTGATTTAATTTTAATTATTGGTTTGTTAAGTGCCTTAATACTATTTTCAATGAATTTAGCTTTGGTTGTAATAGCTTTTTTAAGTATTATTACTATCGTTACAATTAAATGGCTTAAAATAGTTAATGGTTTAAATAAACAAATTGTTGTAAACCAAGAAATAATGAATCAAGGACATCTTGAGTATTTGAAAAATATTTATAATAGCCATCAGTTTTTTTTGAAAAAATTTATTAAAGAAAAGCTTAATTATTTATTTGAGGAATATAATTATAGCCTTTATCAACGGGACAGTGAATTAAATAAGTTGAATTTTATTAGTGAAACATTAATTCAATTATTATCTTTTGGCGTTGTATTATTGGCTAGTTTTCATTATAAAAAAGGAAGTATTAGTGTTGGTGATATTATCTTTTTCTATATGCTGGTATCGTATATGATTGAACCAATGTTTAATGTTATTGCTTTTATTATTAAGAAAGATGAAATTTTAATTTTATATGAGCGTTATAAAGAGATTATTCCTAATAGAAGTGAAAAAAAGCAAAAAATAAGGGGGCGAATCAGTAAGATTAGTTTTGATCATA
>OLRK01001603.1_pt1 | contig 17768 bp, 19 predicted proteins | sample 1672911 | NCBI WGS metagenome assembly OLRK01 (sample SAMEA3136736, study PRJEB25190) | human gut metagenome | biome: human gut; feature: human-associated habitat; material: faeces | place: Austria | collected 2013 | reverse complement strand
ACATTATACAGGTAAATCCACGAAGTTACAAAGTGGAGGTCATTACATATTGTCTAACTTTACAAAATTCCTGTAAAAAAATCAAGTTTCTTCTTCCATGTTTCCGATTATTTTCAACATTTCACCAAAATTTTTCTTCATTTTTTATCAGGTTAGTCGAATATAACTTTTTTATTTTTTATATTGACATTCAGAGTTAGTTGTAGTAAACTTCAAATCAGCAAGAAGGTAGTCTACGCTAACTCCTTGTTAAATATTCATATTCTGACAAGGAAAGAAGGGATAGCATGATACCACTGACCATGACAAAAGCCGGAGAAAGCGGCACAATTCAAAAAATCACCGGCAAAGATGAAATACGTCAGCATCTTGCGGAGTTAGGCTTTGTAGTCGGTGCAGATGTGACCGTAATCAGTGAAATCTCAGGCAACCTGATTTTGCAGGTAAAAGAAAGCCGTATTGCCCTGGATCGTTCTATGGCAATGCGCATTATGATTTAGAGGAGGGAATGAGAATGAAAACCTTAAAAGATGTGAAGGTTGGTGAAACCGTCACAGTAGTAAAACTCCATGGCGAAGGTGCTGTCAAGCGGCGCATTATGGATATGGGGATTACCAAAGGCACAGAGCTTCATGTACGCAAAGTAGCTCCCCTTGGAGATCCTATGGAATTGAATGTGCGGGGCTACGAGCTCAGCGTCCGCAAAGCTGACGCTGAAATGATTGAAGTTCAATAATGCCTGACAGACTTAGCAAAGGAGAACACGATGGAAATTAAAATTGCATTGGCCGGTAATCCCAACTGCGGGAAAACGACCCTATTTAATGATTTAACCGGTTCTAGCCAGTATGTGGGAAACTGGCCTGGCGTTACGGTAGAAAAAAAGGAAGGCCGTTTAAAAGGCCATAAAGATGTGATTATCCAGGATCTTCCTGGTATTTATTCCCTCTCCCCTTATACATTAGAGGAAGTGGTTGCCCGCAACTATCTGGTAAATGACCGGCCGGACGTAATCTTAAACATTATCGACGGAACCAACATTGAGCGTAACCTCTATCTCACCACACAGTTAATCGAATTAGGACTTCCGGTTGTCATCGCCATCAACATGATGGATTTAGTTCAGAAAAACGGCGATACCATTGATACAAAAAAACTCAGTTCTGAACTGGGATGCCCGGTTGTAGAAATCAGTGCCTTAAAAGGAAAAGGCAGTATTGCCGCCGCAGAAAAGGCCATTGAGATTGCTAAAACACACGAAGCCGGCGAGCTTCCCCATGTATTTAACGGAAGTGTAGAACACGCCGTCGCACATATTGAAGAATCCATTCAGGGGCAGGTAGATGACCGTTATCTCCGCTGGTATGCCATCAAGCTGTTTGAACGGGATGAAAAGGTTCTAGCTGAATTATCTTTAGACACTACATTAAAAAAGCACCTGGAAGATCATATCGCTGATTGTGAAAAAGAGCTGGACGATGACGCAGAAAGCATTATTACCAACCAGAGATACTCCTATATCAGCAATATTGTGAGACATTCCGTAAAAAAGGCGCGGGCAAAGCATGGTCTTACCACTTCCGATAAGATTGACCAGATTGTTACCAACCGGATTGCCGCTCTTCCCATCTTTGTTGCCATTATGATTTTTGTGTACTCCCTCTCCATGGGCGGCTGGAGCATTTCTCTCGGAACCCATCTGACGGACTGGGCGAATGACGGTCTGTTTGGAGACGGCTGGTTCGTTCCATTTACGGCAGATGCAGAAGGCTGGGAGGAAGCGTCCGGTGCGTTTGAAGAAGCAGAAGCTATGATTGCAGGTTACGAGGCTGGTGACGCCGATGTTTACTTCTACGATGATGAATCCGGTGAAACTACCGTAGTGCCTGTTACAGAAGAAGCCTATCAGGAAGCCCTTACCGTTGCGGAACCGGTTCCTTCTGACTATGGTACCTGGATTCCCGGTATCCCCGTTCTGGTTGAAAATGCGTTAAATGCCATTGGGTGCAATGAAGTAATTCAATCCCTGATTCTGGACGGCATTGTAGGCGGCGTAGGCGCTGTTCTGGGCTTCGTTCCCCAGATGCTGGTACTGTTTTTACTTCTGGCTATTCTGGAAGATGTGGGATACATGGCACGAATCGCCTTTATTATGGATCGTATTTTCCGTCGCTTCGGCCTCAGCGGAAAAAGCTTCATTCCGATGCTGGTGGCTACCGGCTGCGGTGTTCCTGGTATTATGGCATCCCGTACCATCGAACAGGATCGGGACCGGAAAATGACGATTATGACCACCGGATTTATCCCCTGCGGTGCCAAGATGCCGATTATCGCCCTGTTTGCAGGTGCATTGTTCGGCGGTTCTTCCCTGGTTGCCACTTCCGCATATTTTATCGGTGTAGCCGCTGTAATTATTTCCGGTATTATCTTGAAAAAGACAAAAATGTTTGCAGGCGACCCCGCTCCTTTTGTTATGGAGCTTCCGGCCTACCATGCTCCTTCCATTGAAAATGTGCTTCGCGCTATGTGGGAACGTGGCTGGTCATTTATTAAGAGAGCCGGAACGGTAATCCTTCTCTCCTCCATGATTCTCTGGTTCCTGCAGGGCTTTGGCTTTACAGACGCCGGATTTGGCATGGTAGCGGACAACAACGATTCTCTTCTTGCCGCAATCGGCCATGGCATTGCTGTCATCTTCCTGCCGCTTGGCTTTGGAAACTGGCAGGCCGCTGTCGCTACGATTACCGGACTGATTGCAAAAGAGGAAGTTGTTTCCACCTTTGGCGTTCTGTTCCCAGGCAACCTGACTCTGGATATGGCAGAACACTTTACTCCGATTGCAGCGTATTCCTTCATGATTTTCAATCTCCTCTGTGCTCCCTGCTTCGCTGCTATGGGTGCCATCAAGAGAGAAATGAACAATCCAAAATGGACCCTGTTTGCCATTGGATATATGTGCGGGTTTGCCTATGTAATTTCTCTGATTGTTTATCAGCTTGGAGGTCTTTTAACCGGCACCGTTTCCTTCGGTATCGGAAGCGTAGCTGCCCTGCTGCTTCTGGCCTGCCTGCTCTACCTTCTGTTCCGTAAAGGTTATCAGGAAGGGCATAGCAGCCAGAGATTAAGCTCCGTAGCTGCTTCCCAGAAATAAATAATTTTTCTTTTAGAAAGGGGACTTCAGATATGACTACTATTTTCGGTACAGGAATTGTCATTGCAGGTTTAGTACTGATTGCAGGTCTGGCTGCCCGCTCTCTGTGGAAAGAGCATAAAAAAGGCGGACACTGTACCGGCAACTGCGGTTCCTGTGGTTCCTGCCATTGTAAATAATTAAGAATTGAAAATTCTATGAAGCGGAGCGCAGATAACCTGATTGGTCTGCGCTCTATCTTTTTTGTTCGGGAGGCACACCATGTTAAGCTCTTGTTTTTATCATCTTCCCTCTTCTAATGTATCCTGGAATTCCCCCATTTCTGGAATTCATGTATGCTGTTTTTCTTTCTCTGAGCCCGTAGAGCTGCATACTTCCAGTTCATCCCCTGTTTCCGCATATCCTTCTCTGGAAATTCTCTTTTGTCAGAATGGACTTCTTCTTTTGGAGCAAAAAGAAAAGTCCCCTTTTGTATCGGAAGCTGGAGAAATCCTGATACTGACGGATCATGCCGGATTTTCCACTGTATCCTGTTATGCACCATGTTCCGGTATCCTGCTTTGTATGGACTCTTCTTTGGAAAAGGAAAACAACTTTTTTTCATCACCACTTCCTACCATCACAGAAATTGCTGATATCCTGAACTCCAGCGATTGCGGGATTGGCTTTTTTTCTTCTTCATGGACACAATTGTCATTTGAAGTTTTTGCAAAGCTTTCCCAAAAAGAACAGGCTACCTACTGTGTTTACAAAGCTCTGGAGCTGCTTTTTCTCCTGCGTAACCAATGTTCTCCTCCGCAAAAGCTTTTGTTCTGCAATGGTAAAAAATATATCAATCAAACGATTCTGGAGATACGTGCTTATATGCTGGAACATCTGTCCGAACCTTTGACAATTTCCACACTCAGCGGCAAATTTTTTATTTCTCCTTCCACACTGAAATCCGGATTTCAGAAAATGTATGGCGTTTCCATCCATCACTGGATTCAGGAGCAGAGAATCCGTAAGGCTGCTCTCCTGCTTAAAAGCTCCAAAATATCGGTTCAGCAGGCCGCCCTGTCTGTAGGCTACGAAGGCGTAGGACAATTTAGTACCGTATTCAAACGCTACTACGGAATAACACCAGGCCAGTATATAAAAAATGTCCAAAACAGATAAAATTTGTCTTTTTCATTAAAGATATTTTAAAATTGAAATGCTAAAATAGTAAAACATCAAAAACATTCTATAGTAAGGGGTGATTATCATAAAATATCATCGTTTTTGGGCCTGGAGTGCTGTATTTTGTATGGTTATGGTAATGGTTACAGGATACAAACATAAATAAGAGAAAAGAGGAAAACATATTATGAAACATTATACAAAACTTGCATTTTTTGTAGGCGGTACTTTATTCGGTTCTGCCGGAATCAAATTACTGAGCAGCAAGGATGCTAAAAATGCCTATGTTCATCTGACTGCTGCCGGGCTGCGAATCAAAGACTGTGTGATGCAGACAGTTACCACTGTTCAGGAAAACGCTGCTGATATTCTGGCTTCCGCAAAAGATTTAAATGAAGATCGTGCTGCTAGAGAAGCTGATGAAATCATTGAGGAACCTGCAGCAGAAGAAGAAAATTAATGAAAGCAACTATTTTACATGAAAGCAGAGGGCGGATGCGTCTGAAGCTCTCTCAAAAAAAATTGACCCTTCGCCAGGCCGATTTACTGGAAACCTGGCTGCGAGAACGTCCCTGGGCAAAAGAAGCCGTTGTCCATGAGCGGACCGGCTGTATTATTTTATATTATAAAGGAAACCGCAACGATATATTATCTGATTTCGCACATTTCTCATGGAATGAGGCGGAGGAACATATTCTCTTGCCAGAAACCAGCACCAGAGAACTAAACCGTTCTTTTGAAGAGAAACTGGTAAAACAGGTTCTTACGAAGATCGGATGTACCCTGTTTTTGCCCTCTCCCTTACGTATTGCCAGAAGTGTATTGAATATGATTCCTTTTCTATGGCGGGGTGCCCGCTGTATTTTCCGCCGCCGAATCCGCGTTGACCTTCTGGATGCAATCTCAATCGGCATTTCTGCCTGCCGCAAAGATTTTGGAACCGCAGATTCTGTTATGTTCCTTCTGAAAATAGGAGAACTGCTGGAAGAATGGACACGTAAAAAATCCATGGCAGATCTGGCACAATGTATGGCATTAAATGTAGATCGGGTATGGCTGCGTACCCCAGAAGGAGACATTCTTACTCCCATTTCCCAGATTTGTCTCGGCGATCAGGTAGTAGTACGTGCTGGAGGAATTATCCCTATAGACGGCATTGTATTAGAAGGGGAGGCTGCAGTAAATCAGGCTTCTTTAACCGGAGAGTCTCTCCCTATTATGAAACGCTCTGGCGGTGTTGTTTATGCTGGTACTATTGTAGAGGAAGGAGAATTTACTCTTGAAGTAAAGTGTGTTTCCGGACAAAGCCGTTATGACCAGATTGTTACCATGATTGAACAGTCTGAGCAGATGAAATCCGCTTCCGAAAGCAAAGCATCCCGTCTAGCCGATAAGCTTGTCCCATACACCTTTGCAGGAAGTCTCTTAAGCTTTGCGTTAACCCGCAATGTGACTCGTTCTCTTTCTGTTCTTATGGTGGATTTTTCCTGCGCCCTAAAGCTTGCTATTCCTCTTTCCGTACTCTCTGCTATGCGTGAAGCCGGAAGGAAACATATCACTGTGAAGGGCGGTAAATTCCTGGAGGCCATTGCCCAGGCAGATACCATTGTATTTGATAAAACTGGTACACTGACCCATGCCTGCCCCAAGGTAGTCCAGGTTATTCCGTTTGGCGGAAAGAATGAAACGGAAATGCTTCGTCTGGCGGCCTGCCTGGAAGAACACTTCCCCCACTCTATGGCAAACGCGGTTGTAAAAGAAGCAGAAAAACGCAATCTTTCCCATGAGGAATTTCATTCAAAGGTAGAATATCTGGTTGCACATGGCATTGCCAGCTCTGTGAATGGAGAAAAGGTTATGATTGGTAGTGCCCACTTTATCTTTGAAGACGAACAATGTACTGTCCCTGAAAAAGACCAGAATCTGTTTGACAGCCTTCCTTCGGAATACTCCCATCTCTATCTCGCTATCGGAAACCAACTTGCCGCTGTTATCTGTATTTCCGACCCTCTGCGTGACGAAACTGCATCGGTTCTCGCTGCCCTAAAGGAACTGGGAATCCGGCAGACAGTCATGCTGACCGGCGATAATAAACGCACCGCCCAGGCCATCGCACTTCAGGCCGGAGTAGACAGCTTTAAAGCCGAAGTTCTTCCTGAAGACAAAGCTGCCTTTATTGCCGAACTGCGTAAGGAGCACATCGTCATTATGGTAGGCGATGGAATCAATGACGCTCCTGCGCTCTCAGAAGCCGATGTCGGAATCGCCATCAGCGATGGCGCTGCTATCGCACGGGAAATCTCAGATATTACCATTGCCGCCGAAAGTTTGTGGGAATTAGCAGAGCTTCGGAAACTTTCTCTTGAGTTAATGAAACGGATTCGCACGAATTACCGTTTTATCATTAGCTTTAACGGCAGTCTCATCGCCCTGGGAGCTGGAGGAATACTTTCTCCATCTGCTTCTGCTACTTTACATAATCTTTCCACATTGGCAATCAGTCTTCATAGTATGAGCGATTTGCCAATGTCAAAAAACTAATCGTATTAAATAAGGAAGCTGCTTTCATTATCGCAGCTTCCTTTCTAATATCTGCCTCTCCAATTCAGCAGCCGCCATACTTAACGTCGTTCCGGTGCGTTTCAGCATACAGATGTTTCTTTCAGGAACCGGCGGTTCCATATTCAGGATTACCAGCTGTTCCCGATTCTCTCTTTCCAGAAAATCCATAGGAACAAAACCAATTCCTAAGTCAGACTTTATCATAGGCAGAATCTGTTCCGCTGTTGCAGCCTCTATTTCAGGCGAAAAAGACAAACCCTTTTTGCCCCAAATATCAGAATAAAACGCAAATGAAGCAGTCTGTTCTCCAAGCCCTATAAACGGATACTTTTGTATCTGCTCATCGGTAAGCGTTGTTCCCGTAGAAAGAGAAAATGCGGTGCTGCATACCGGCACTTCCTGGATACTTCGCAATGCATTGGAACACAGTCCTGCCGGAAGTTCAAAAAGTTCTGTCACAATTCCAAAATCGGCCAGTCCTTTTTTTAAGACCTCAATGACCTGTGGAGTTGACTGGCTGGAAATCCGAATCCGGATTCCCGGATAATTTTTCCGAAAGTTTTTTAAGACCGGAAGCAAGATACAATGCAGCGCTATCTCACTTGCCGCCACAGTAACAATTCCGGACTGTAAGCTTTTATCCCTGGCAATCTCCTCCTCTCCTGATAAAATATGTTCAAATGCTACAGAGATATGGGCATACAGCTTTTCTCCTTCCGGAGTAAGGGTGATGCCATGTCTCTGTCTGACAAACAGCGTACATCCCAGCTCCTCTTCCAGCTTCTTAATCATTCTGGTAATGTTCGGCTGATTGTTCAAAAGTGCATAAGCCGCTCCTGTAAAACTTTTATATTTTGCCGCATAATAAAACACTCTGTAATAATCATAGCTGATATTCATTGCATCTCTCCCATATGTAATTAAAAAATGTATATATCAAAATCATATATCTTGATTACAAAAATGATATTTTACATATAACTTACTCCGTATTATAATACAGCCGATATGAAAAAACAAGCAAACAAAGAGGAGATGAATCAATATGCAAAATATCATTTGCATTGGCCGTGAATACGGAAGCGGTGGACGTGAGATTGGAGAAGCCCTGGCCCGCGCCCTTAATATTCCCTGTTATGACAAGCTGCTGATTAAAAAGGCTGCCCTGGAATCCGGATTGAGCGAAGACTTTATTGCCAAATCCGAAGAAACTCCTGTAAACAGCCTTCGTTTTCTAAGCGGAAATCCGTATTCTGATATTGCCAGTATTGGAAATACCTTTTATTCAGAAAGCCAGACAGCCTACAATGCAGAAAAATCTGTCATTGAGCAGCTCGTACACCAAGGCCCCTGCATTATCATTGGCCGCTGTGCTTCTTCCATTCTTCCAAAAGAGCATCGTCTTTCAGTCTTTATCTATGCAGACAAAGAGGACCGGAAAAAGCGGGTCATGCTCCGCAACCAGATAAATGAAAAAGACGCCCTTCACCGAATCCGCCATATCGACCGTATGAGGCGGCAGTTTTTTGACTTTTATTCAGATACAGCGTGGGGACAGCCAGAAAGCTATGATATGATGCTGTCCAGCAGCAAATTAGGGCGGGACGGCTGTGTAAGGCTGATTATAGACATCATTAACGAAGGGGGCGATCACATTGAATAAGGATTTGACCGTAGGATCTCCCCAGTCTGTATTGTGGAAATTTTGTATGCCATTATTGGGAAGTATTATTTTTCAGCAGCTGTACAATATCGCAGACAGCCTGGTAGCCGGAAAATTTATCGGCGAAAACGCCCTGGCTGCCGTAGGAAACAGCTATGAAATCACTTTGATTTTTATTGCCTTCGCCTTTGGCTGTAATATGGGATGTTCCGTTGTTGTTTCAAAATTATTCGGTGCCAAAAGGTATGCAGAAATGAAAACCGCCGTTTACACCGCCTGTATCTTCAGCTGTGCAGTCTGTGCCATCCTGATGTTTGTCGGCGTTGCCGGTTCCGGCCTTTTGCTGAACCTAATCCGCACACCGGAAGAGGTATTTGCCGATTCCAAATTATATCTGGATATTTACGCCTGGGGACTTCCCTTTGTATTCTTTTACAATATTGCCACCGGAATTTTCTCTGCTCTGGGAGACTCCAAAACGCCCTTTTACTTTCTGGTCGTATCTTCCCTGTCCAATATCGCCGTTGACATCTGGTTTGTAACGGCCTTTCACATGGGCGTTGACGGTGTTGCATGGGCAACTTTCTTATGTCAGGGCATCAGCTGCATCCTTGCTTTAATTGTGGTATTTCGCAGGCTTTCCAAGATTACCGGCAGAGAAAAAGCGCCAATCTTTGATATGCGTCTTTTAAAGGAAATCGTAATGATTGCCATACCAAGCACCTTACAGCAGAGCTTCATTTCCGTAGGAAATATCGTCATTCAGAGTATTATCAACGGATTTGGCGCTCCTGTCATGGCCGGATATTCGGCGGCAGTCAAATTAAACAACCTTGTTATCACTTCCTTTACCACCCTTGGAAACGGAATTTCCAATTATACCGCTCAGAATCTGGGAGCCAATAAGCCTCGCCGGGTAAAACAGGGCTTTGGCGTGGGAGTAAAAATGGTATGGATGTTAAGTTTACCCTTATTTCTTCTCTACTTCTTCGGCGGAAATATCGTATTAAAACTTTTCATGGACTCGCCAACCGAGCTTGCCATGCATACCGGAATTACCTATTTAAAAATCCTCTCTCCCTTCTATTTCATCATTTCCGCAAAATTAGTTGCTGATGGAATTTTAAGAGGAGCAGGCCTTATGAAAGAATTTATGATTGCAACCTTTACAGACTTAATCCTCCGCGTAGTGCTGGCATTCCTCTTTTCCAGAACTGCTCTGGGCGCAACCGGAATCTGGTGTGCATGGCCCATTGGCTGGTGTACGGCAGCTATATTCTCTATCGGCTTTTACCGCCATGGTCCTTGGAAAAATGAATTCGCAGAAAACGCCGATTAAAAAATCCATTTTGCATTACTGACAACCAAGAAAGGCTGAATACCATGCACCGGGAAAATGCGAGATATTCAGCCTGCTTTATTGTCTGGGTTTTTCAAGGGAACTTGTCACTGGTCATCTTGACCGTTGACTGGCTCGACGGGATTTGCTACCCGCCCGACAAACTGGGAGTTATCAGTCGATATGCTTTCCGCAAAACTGACAAAACTCACCCTCATTTCTGCCTAATTGTTTTCCGCAATGAGGACATTTATTGAAAAGAAAATGCGGAATAAGACATAAAAATGCAACTATGACACCGACCATAAAGAATGGCTTATACAAATAACCCAATAACATCATTACAGTGCCTGCAATCAAAAGAGTGTCTCTCAATTTTCGGGCTTTCTTCACCGTCATACGAATACCTCCATAACTTCTAATTTACTGTTTTGTTTTTTCTATTTTACCACAATTCCGAGAGCATGGAAATAAAGAGCTTTCCGAGCCGATTTCTTACAAAAATATACCAATTTTTTTCTTATCATTCTGCAATACGAATCACGATTTTCCCTAAAATTCCTCGTTCTTCTGCTCGTCTATGTGCTTTTACAATTTCTTCCATTGGATAGACAGAATCGATTACCGGGACAATCTCTCCACGGTTAACCATTTCTTTCAGTGCATCCAGCCTTCTGTGGTTTGAAAATCCCAGTGCGAGGCGTGTCCTGTGTTTTCCATGGATAAGGGATGTCAATACCTGGAATGCGTTGCTGACAACTATGGTGACCAGTCTTCCTTCGGAAGTGAGATGTTTTCTCAATTCATTCAGAGAACCGTCTGCCGTATCAAAAATAAGAGCGAATTTTCCCAATTACTCAATGGGCGTTTTCCTGTAATCATACGCTTCCTCTGCGCCGAATTCTTTTACCCTGTCTACGATTTTTCTTGAACAAAGGACTGTAACATGGGTGCCATGTGCTTTTGCAATCTGCATTGCAGTAAGCCCGACGCCGCCGATTCCACGCACCAGGATTCTTTCACCGGCTTTTAATTTGCCCACATCAAATAATGCAGTAATCGCAGTAATTCCCACGGTCGGGAAAGCTGCGGCAGTTGTCGGTTCCATTCCTTCTGGCATCAGGGAAATTTTTTTTGCAGAAATCGCAGAATATTCCGCAGTCGTGCCATTGTCCGGCCCTGAATTTCCCCATACCAGATCTCCAACCTTAAAATCTGTAACATTCTCTCCAAGTTTCTCAACTACCCCAACTACATCAATGCCAATTCTTTTCGGACGTTTCATTTCTTTATGATTCTTTTTAGGGTTTCCCCTACGCAGTCCCAGATCACCGCCATTGACACTGGTTGCCAGCATCCTTACCAGCACCTCACCCTTTTTCACTTCCGGAATGGGAACGTCTCTTAACTCCAGAACCTCCGGTCCGCCTTGCTTTCTATAAATTACCTGCTTCATACATACAGCCTCCAATTTTATTTTACATTTAACTACATTTGTTGCTTTTTCTACATTCGTTTGCTATTATAGGTACATCCATTTAGAAATACAAGCTTCAAAAAGGCCGATATGTAGTAATAGCAACAAAAAACATCAAATTGTAGCCAAACAGAAGGAGATGCCCGCATGGATCGCAGAGTAGAAAAAACAAAAAAGGCTGTTTTCAACGCTTTTATTACTTTACTTAGAAAAAAAGAATTTGAAAGCATATCCATAACAGAAATCGCAGAAGCCGCTGACATCAATCGTGTGACCATCTACAAACATTTTCTGGATAAATATGATCTATTAGATCAGTGCATCGATTATCATCTCTCCCCGTTCCTTGAAAATTGTAGTCAGGACGCTGTCTATGAGGTAACTTATCATGCCTTTGAATATTTATATCAAAATCGTACTTCCTTAAATCTCCTGCTGAAAGCGGCTGGGGCTGGGGTGCTTCACGAAAAATTTGCCTCAGCCTTTCGGAAGCGGGCATATTTGCATCAATTTACGCAGGGTCAGAGCGAGCTTTATACCGCCATAAAAACACAATTTTTTGTTTCTGCCATTGCTGGAATCTTTGAGTGGTGGCTGACTGCACCCGAAAACTATACCGTTAAAGATGCCTGCGATACCCTGTTTTCTGTTATAAAAGAAATTTTTCATGATTATGAAAATTTTTCGTGATTATAAAGCTTGTCAGCCAGTGTATGCGTCACTTGCGTCATTCCTGAAATTCTGTTTTTCCAGCCATGCCCGTTCTTCTTCTGTTTCCGGAATGTCAATCCGCTCAATTTTAAAGATAACCGGTCTGGTTCCGTCATTGCAGCAGGCAATCATCATTCGTTCATCATTGGTCCACTTGTGCATAATGGAACCGCCCTGCAAAGCAGTATATACATATCTGCTGATGGCATCCCAGGCTTCTCCGCAAAATTTTCCATTCATAAGATGATAAAAATCATCCCGCTCACCGGTTCTTTTCAAAAGGAACGTGTCTCCTGCTTTAAAACAGGGACAGGCTCCGGACTTTGGATCAGCAAGATATTTTTCCTGATAATCTGTAAATACTTTTGTTTCCAAAACGGTTATTTTACATTCATGCTGCATAAAATCATACCTCCATATTTATATTTCATTTTTTCTTAAAAGTGTAATCGCCAACCCTCACCCATATCAGTTTGAACTGTTACGAAAAATATAAAATTGCCATTCCCGCAATCTCTCCCATCTTGGATTTGCAGATGAAGCAGCCATTGATGAATGGGAATGCATGGCCGCCCGCAGAGCTTTGGATAATCTCCATACGCTCATGGCAAAGTACCAGTAGAACCTACCCTCTGTTCCCCTTTCATACGATTCTCTAAAATTTTTTTATGGCATAGGAATGATGTCCTATGCCATAAAAATATTCTCTATATCCCTATGTCAGAATTGGCTTCAATTCTGTAATGGGAAAAATATTCCTCCTCCATGGGTATCCACTTTGACAAAAACACTTTCAGCATTTCTTCTCCATTTCTGCTACGAATGCGTTCTATCTGCTCCTCTGCGGACACATTAGAGAAAACCGTAATATCTGCATATTCTCCAAAAAACGGATGGCAGCTATAAGAACCTTCAACAATGCAAAATTGTTTGTTCCCAATTTCACGTTTTCCGTCATAATCCATTTTACCGCAGTTAAAAATCCGATAGGCAAATGGCTTTTTCTTTGAAACAAACGGCAATACTTCGTCGGCAAACCGTTCATAATGAATATTCGCACCTGGAATTTGAAACCGTTCTTCTGAACGCAATTCAAGGGGTACAAAAAAATCGTCCATATGAATAATATCTGCATCAAGAGCAATCTGCAAATAATTTGCCAGCGTTGTCTTGCCTGAAGCCGCCCTTCCATCAATCGCAATCACACAGGGCTTCTCCCCATTCCAATACTCTTTTGCTCTTTCCAGAATGGGAAATATTTTGCAGAAATAGCTGTTTACAATACGATACGCCGGATGTTCGCTGTTTCGGTACTGTTCGCTGTGGTGAACAGCAAGCATACCCATTTTTTCATACTCAATCAAATATTGCTTCCATTCCTGCATGGTAAACCCTATATTTTCAGACACGAATGTTTTTTCTGCTGAATGCAGATATTTAAGGAGCTGCTCTCTGGTATTCTGTTCTGTCTTGCAGGAAGCTGCAAACATACGAAACAGCCATTCTGCCGGCAGCCCCTTCACCTTCCATGCAGGCAGATTAACACGACACACCGTATCAGAAATCTTCTCATACAACACGTCATTAACAGGGGCTGTTTCGGCATACTCCGCTTCAAAATAATCCCTTGCACCATCCGGATCCGCCAGTAGATGCTCTGCACCATAAGCGGCCTGATAACACATTTTAATGACATCCTGCGGCTGCATTACAGGATGCTTTCTGAGTTGTTCTTTAAAATATATTTCAAAATTCATAGAAAGACAATTCCTATATGTAATTACTGAAAGAATGTTTTTGTATCAATCTTCTGATAACCGCCGAAGCTGGAAGGATAAGCAAAAATTTCATCTGCCATTTCCTCGTCAAGGAATGCCTTACAAATCTCGTTGGTTTTTTCCGTCATGTCAATGTCTTCAAACAGTTCCGGATAAACGGTCTTAGCAACATACCATGTATTGATCAATGCAATTTCATAATTCGTGTAATATGCGTTATACGCCATCTGGAGATAAACCTCGCCGTCGTTCCATGCCTTACAGGTGTCGAACATGGTGCTGTCCTCCTGATACAGAGGCATAATATTTTTAACAGCAGCGGCGTCCATAATCATAATGTCGATTTCATCACCCAAATCTACAAACTTCTCTGCCTCGATTGGCTGGATACCAGAAGCTGACAGACCAGAAACTGCATTCTTTACATTGGCAATTTCAAAAGAAATATAATTTTCAGCCGTCATCAAATGATCCGTTGTTCCCCAGTTTCCAAGACCGCAGATATAAACACCGGGCTTATCTGCATCGGTAATATTTTCGGTACGGCCAATAATATCGGCGGTTTCTTCTTCAATAAAAGAAATCAGGGTATCTGCTTTTTCTTCCTCGCCAAAGATGGTTCCAAGCAACGTCATACTGCTCTTGAAGGCATCATCAAACACACCGTCCTTGCCGGATTTCAAGGTAATAACCGGAACGCCAAGCTGTTCCTGCAAAGCATTCGCTATCTCTACATCTTCATACTCGGAGATAACAATATCCGGATTACAGGAAAGGATTTTTTCTGCTTCAGGCGTCTGTGACATAGGACCTCCCACACCACAGGATTCCAGAGTATTAAAAACGTCGCTGTAGGCAATCACATAAGGACGGGCCACTGAGTCAAACATCTTCGGTCTTTCTTCCAGCGTCGTATTATCAATATCTTCAACCGCACACAGCAAATTTACATCACCAATATAACTATACATACGCAGGGCGCCGGCACCAACGCAGACAACCCTCTCATAACTGTCCGGAGTAACTGTTACCTCGCGGCCAATCATATCCGTTACGGTAATCTCAGCAGATGCAGTCTGTGCTTCAGGAGCCGCCGTTTCAGATTCGGAAGGTGCAGCTTCTGCTTCAGAAGAAGCGGTCTGTGCTTCGGAAGAAGCAGTTTGCACTTCAGAAGAAGCGGTCTGCGTATTGTCTTTGTCTCCGCAGGCGCTTAACGACAGAGCCATAGTAAAAGCCATCAGAAGTGATACAAGATTTTTCTTTTTCATTTGTGGTTTCCTCCCAGAATAATTTTTTGATTTTCTATCTCAACAATTCTGACATCAATGTCAAAAGTGTTTTTGATTGCAGTTGGTGTTACAATATCCTCTTTTCCCTGATAACCAATCACCCCATCTCTCAGGAAAAAGAATTTATCTCCAAAAGATAATGCCTGATTCAAATCATGAAGCGAACTTAAAATGGCAATATTCTTTTCCCTTGCCAGTTTTTTTGCTTCCTCGATAATCAACTGTTCATTGGCAATATCCAGATTTCCGGTAGGCTCGTCAAACACCAGCAATTGGGGTTCCTGTGCCATCGCTCTGGCAATCGCTACTTTTTGCCGTTCTCCGCCAGAAAGCTGTTCTACATTACGCATCGCATAAGGTTCCAGATGCATATCTGCCAATATCATTTCTACGGCTTCATAATCTGCCGGACTTGCTTTTACACCAAAGTAAGATATCCTGCCCATAAGCACAGAATCAAATACCGTTAATGCACCGAAATGAATATCCTGGGGAACATAAGCAATATGTCTTGCCCGCTCCCGGCGGGGCATTTTCAGTAAGTCCTTATCGTCAAAGCAGACAGAACCGCTAGTTGGAGAAAGAATCCCTAAAATATTTTTAAACAGTGTTGTTTTTCCCGAACCATTTTTCCCGAGTAAAATACCGATTTCCCCGGCATTCAGTTCCAAGTTTATTCCTTTCAAAACAGACGGTGTACGTTTTCCATAACGAAAGGAGAGATTTTCTATCTTTAGCATCGCCTGTTCTCCTTCCCTGAGAAAATGATAGCAATAAAGAATGGAGCTCCCAGCAAAGAGGTAATTGCTCCTACCGGAAGTGCTGAACCGCTGCCAATACTGCGTGAAAGCGTATCGGCTGCGAGAAGAAGCAGACTTCCGCTAAGTGCAGACATGGGAATAGCAAAGCGATGATCCTGACCAAGCAGTTTCTTGGTTACATGGGGGCAGATAATTCCTACAAAACCGATAATGCCTAAAAAAGAAACACATACGGCAGTAATCATCGAAGCCAGCAGCAAAGAACAAAACCGCAGCATATCCACATGAATTCCCATGCTTCGTGCAGCAGCTTCACCGCTTAATAACGCATTGAACCACCATGACACAATCTGAAAGCATACGATTCCCAAAAATACAACCGCAAACATCAGTGCATCCGTTTTGTAGGTTGCTCTGCCAAGATCTCCGAAGCTCCAGACTACGGCGGCGGACAACCCCACATCTGTGGCATAAAATTGCAAAATTGTAGTCGCTGCAGTCCATACAGATCCAACGGCAATTCCCGCAAGTACTACCACATTGGGTGAAAATGCCTTGAGTTTACATAAACTTAAAATCAGCAGGATTGATGCCGTAGAAAAGAAAAATGCCATCAGGCTGGTAGAATAAGGATTTGCACCCACCATATAATTTGTCAAATTATTCCCCGTAGACAAAAATCCTCCAGCAAAAGCAATAATAGATAAATTAGCACCAAATACTGCCGCATTAGATACTCCCAGTGTGGAGGGAGATGCCATGGAATTATTCAGCGTTGTCTGCATAATAAGACCAGAAACCGACAATCCGGCTCCGGAAATAATTGCCGCCAGAACCCTGGGAACACGTATATTCCATATAATTCTCTCATGAGCAGGTGTTCCCTTATGAAGCAGTGCGCTCCATGCCTGTTGAATCGTCATATTCGACGAACCTACAAACATACATACTGCCGCCATTAAAATCACTGCTATAAACGCAGCTAAAATCAACATGCCTGCTTTTCTGTTTTTTCTTTTCATTTCTTTTTGTGTATTCATCTTTTTGCAAAAAAACAGACTGTTGCTTCCATAATTTTTACAGATAACAACAGCCTTCATGACCATTCCTTTTTATAATATTACATATATACTCTGAATAAAATCAATCGGCTTCTGCCGATTTAAGCCGAGTTCGCCCGGCCGCTTATTGATTTAGTATACTATACTCCATTTATTTTTTCAAGGACTATATGAAAAGTCAGCCATAAACTGAACTATTGTTTTTCCACTTGCCTTGGCAAAGGCCAGAAGCTCCTCATTGGCTTTTTCCAATGTCCCAAAATGGTCTTTACAGCAGATGACCTGTTTGCAGCCAGCCAGGCACCTCTTTGCTTCTTGTAATGTCTGGTCGGTTATCGGCTCAAATGCCTCGACCTTAATCACCTTTGCGGCTAAAGCCTTTGATACCGGATAATCCAAATCCTGTTCATACAAAATTCCCGCCGCAAAGGGGATTCCCTTTCTCTGCAGTTCCCGGTAAACCGGCCTTCCGCTTCCGCCGCCTGCAATCACGAAAATCTCCGGTTCGCCTGTGGCTGCCTGCAGCTCCATACTGCTGTTGGCCTCGTCAAAAATGCCTGTCTCAATATCAAACAGGGAACGGATATATCCTGGCTGAAAGATTTCCTCCGGTGTTCCAAACCGGTCAATATATTCTCCCTTTACACACAGAATTTTGTCCGAAACCCGCTCTGCCAGTTCCAGTTCATGCAAAGACATGATGACCGTCATTTTCTTTTTCCGGCACAGCTCCTGAAGCATGGATAAAAATTCCAGCTTATATTTCACATCCAGGAAGGAAGTCGGCTCGTCCAGAATAATCAGCTCCGGTTCCT
>OLRK01001598.1_pt1 | contig 17855 bp, 17 predicted proteins | sample 1672911 | NCBI WGS metagenome assembly OLRK01 (sample SAMEA3136736, study PRJEB25190) | human gut metagenome | biome: human gut; feature: human-associated habitat; material: faeces | place: Austria | collected 2013 | reverse complement strand
CATTCCCATTACAAAGGTTTCTGCAAAGAACAGTCTGCCAATGGTTTTCTGTTCCATACCCATAATGGATTGTACGGCAAATTCTTTTTGTTTACGCCGCAGCATATAGTTATTGACAAACCGTATCAGGAAAAGCAGAAAGAGGGTAATCGCACAAATAGCCACTTTCATACCGTCGCCTAATACCGTAAAATTGTATTCGCTTCCAATATCCGGCTGATAGTAGTTGCTGGAAATGGACAGGAACGAATAAAAGAGCATGACGCAGATCGTCATGGTTACAATATAAACCAGATAGTCTTTGACAGACCGCTTTGCGTTTCTCAAAACAAGTTTAGCATACATGGCTCTGTCCTCCCCCAATTATGGTTAGGACATTCAGAATCTTATCAAAAAAAGCACTTCGGCTGTCACTGCCCTTATGCAATTCTGTGAAAATCTTGCCGTCCTGTAAAAAGAGAATACGACTTGCGTAACTGGCTGTAAAAGCGTCATGTGTTACCATGAGGATAGTTGCTCCCATCTGCTCGTTGATACTCTGGATTGTAGACAAAAGCATCTGCGCCGAATGACTATCCAATGCGCCGGTGGGTTCATCGGCTAAAATCAGTTTAGGATTGTTAATAATGGCTCTGGCACAGGCACAGCGTTGCTTCTGACCGCCGGACACTTGATAGGGATACTTGTCTAAAATATCACGGATGTTCAGTTTCCCGGCGATCTCACTCACGCAAGGCTCCACTTCTTTCGCCGGGGTCTTGTTGATTGCAAGCGCCAGCGCAATGTTTTCAGAGATTGTCAGAGTGTCCAGCAGATTGAAGTCCTGAAACACAAAACCTAAATTCTCCCGCCGGAACCGGGCAAGAGATTTCGGCTTGATCTCTGTAATGTCTGTCCCCTCCAAATAAATGTGACCCGCGCTTACTGTATCAATGGTGGAGATACAGTTAAGAAGAGTTGTTTTCCCGGAGCCGGACGCTCCCATAATCCCCAGAAATTCGCCTGCTTCTACGGAAAAGCTAATATCTTGAATGGCCTTTGTGATGTTTCCCTCATTGCCATAATATTTCTGGATATGATCTAATTTCAAAATAGGTTCCATGTGTCCTCCTGCCTTTCTAAATTTCTCATACCCTTATTGTAATCTGTATTTCCACCCCTTTGTATCAAGTTTTCTTACGCAGTTCTTACAAAAATGTAAGAAGTGCAGAGCATATCAGCCCTGCACCCCGGTAACAAAATCATTGATATGGAAAGAAAGAGAAATAATAGTTCCTTTTCCTTCGGAACGGGCAGCAATCCCTATTCCCAGCTTATCACAAAGGCGCTTGCAGAGGTATAGGCCAATGCCGGTAGAACTGTGAATCGTCCGTCCGTTCTGCCCAGTAAAACCTTTCTCAAAAATACGGGGCAAATCACTTTGGGGTATGCCTATACCGTTATCCTCAACAGAAAGAACAACCCTTTCATTTTCTTTTACTGCAAAAAGATGCAGAATTGGATGGCCTGTACGATATTTTATCACGTTGCTGATGATCTGATCCAAAATAAACCGTACCCATTTATCATCGGAATAGATACTGTACTCCATATCGTCTACGGTAATTGCCACATTGTTTTGCCGCAGAAGATATTTGCTATCTGCGATTGCTCCGTGTACCACATCACTAAGCCTGATTTCACGGACGGAATAATCCTTTTCCGTATGCTCACTGCGGGCGTAATACAAAGCCTGTTCCGTGAAACGATTGATATTTTCCAACTCGGCCATTAGCTCTCTCGTAAATGAACAGCGGTTATTCTCGCAGATCAGTTTCATGGCTGTGATAGGCGTTTTTACTTCATGTATCCATTGTTCGATGTATTCTTTGTATTCTTTCCGTTCTCTTTGAACCTCGCCTATTTGTTCCAGCATGGATTTTTCAGCCATTTTCATGATCTGATAAAATACCTGCTCATCAGCTCTTTCCGGCTCCTGCATGATTTCCGGCAGCAGATACCGTTCTTCTAATTGTTCTGCCATATTCAACAATCTATCCAGAGCTTTTTTCCGGGTGAAAAAGAAAAACAACAGGCAGGAAGCAAGGACAAGTAGCCAGACCACAAGAATGAATAGGACGGTTTGAATATTATTTCCGCTTGCAATCAGAAACAGAGCAAGGGCAAGCATACCCAGCAGATTGATTAAAATGACGGCCAGTTGGTTTTTCAAATATTGTTTGCCACTCATAACGTGTACCCCTGTCTGTGCTTGGTTTTAATAAATTCGGTCAAACCTATGGATGCCAATTTTTCGCGGATACGGGTCATATTAACACTTAGGGCATTATCATCAATGTAAAGCTGATTGTCCCAAAGAAAATCCACAATATCGCTACGGGGACATATCTTTCCTGCGTTCTTAAAAAGATAGTAGAGTATTTTTAATTCATTTTTCGTTAAATCGGCTTTCTTTCCGTTGTATTCTAAGATGCTGCTTTCTAAATGTAGGGCTGCACCATTCCATGTAAGTATCTCGGACTGCCCGGAAGCATACGCCCGCCGCAGCAAGGAAGCAATTTTGGCAAGCAATATAGCTGTATTATACGGCTTTGTAATAAATGCGTCCCCACCCAGCATGATGCTGTTCAATTCATCCATGTCTGTGTTACTGCTCGTCACAAATACAATGGGAATATCGGAAAAGCTGCGAATCTGCGAACATATTTCAAAACCACTGTTTCCCGGCAATTTTATATCTAACAGAACCAAATGAGGGGCAAACGCTTTTACCTGCTCGATCACGTTTGAAAAATCGGTAGCTGTGTCAACCTCATATCCATTACCGGACAAAAGGTTTTTCAACTGTTTTTGTATTGTTAAATCATCTTCCACAACTAATATTTTCATTCTTCCGTTCCTTTCGGGCCTCTGTATCGTCTGTCCTTTGGCTTCTCTGCCTCCTTGGGGATCAGCCAGACACCGGCCATTTTGACAGCACCGGGGATGCGTCCATCGGTGCAGTAATAATTTATCTGTCGGGACGAAACGCCCCATTTTTCGCTTGCCTCTTTGAGCGTCATGTAATCCATGTTCACACCTCCGACAATCTATTTCATTATATTTCATTTGCTCGAAGAATACAAGGAACAGAATATGAATTATAGAGTGTAGCAGCTTCACAAACGATATGCAAAATACGAGAGCTGAAAAGCCCCTCTTATCTACGCATTTAGGGGTCAAAAAGCCCACGGAAATCAAGACTTTTCGGTGCTGGTCGGTGTGGTGGCAGAATGATTTATCACATACCCGTCGAAACGGGCTTTGAAATGCGTAGGAAAATCTTTCCGCCGCTGGTTTTCCTGCCGCTTCTGTGGTATGCTGGAATAAGACAAAAAACGACAGGAGTTGACACGATGGCCGAACAGGAAATGTTACTGGACACAGCTACCATCAGGGCCGCCGTCGCCGGTGAGCTATGGGCTAAACAAAAAGTGATCGAACACTACACCCCCATGATCGACGAGTTGGCCGTTGACGAAGATATGAAGCAGCACCTTATTCTGAAACTGTTGGAAGAACTGCCTAACTTCCCAATGGGGCAGGCATAAGAAAAAGAGCGCCGGACGCAGAGGCTTTGACACCTCCGCGCCCGGCGTTTTGGATAATTGCCGATTATGTCATAGCAAACTCGGTGTGAGAGCTGTCCAGCTTCATAAACTTGGATTTCACCAGCTCTGCCGGGTAATCGTCCCCGGCAATGCGGATGGACTTGCGGGCGCTGCATACAGTTTCCACCAGCAAGTCCACAATCTCGTCCAGTGTTTCCCGGTCAATGCCCTTGACGTGCTGGCAAAGGTGTTCGTACTCGATGTTGTCCATGATGATTTGACGATAAATCTCTATGGCGCTCTGTGATTTCGCTTCCGTTCCTTTCCGTTCCGGCGGCTGTGCCGCCTCGTCCTCCAAAGGAGAGGGTCGGGAAAGGATAGGAATGGGATCGGTAATTGATACATCAGTAATTGATTTTTCTTTACTTGATATATCTTTATTTAATTGCGTTGGTTTTCCCAACGTAGGCTTTTCCTGCGTTGGATTATCCAACATTGGATTTTCCAACGTAGGTGAATCCGGCACAGGCTGGGGCTGTTCATAGATCACATAGTCCGCGCCGCGCAAGCGCCCTTGACTGTCGCGCTCACGGGATCGGACGATGTACCCGGCCTGTTCCAGCTCCCGGATTGCGGCCCGGATCGCGTCGATCTGCTCCCGGTTGATAAGGGATAAGCCTTTGAGCGTATAGTCCCAATCTTCCGGCAGGGAGAGCATTTGCGATAACAGGCCCTTGGCTTTCAGGGATAAGTCCTTGTTCCGCAGGTGGTGATTGGACATCACCGTGTAGCCCTTGTTACGCTCTACACGAAATACTGCCATATTCTCAACTCCTTTCACTCGAAATGTCACCGCGTCGTAGGCGGTCAGCTTGCCCGGCTGGTAGGGACATTCCGCATAGACGCAGAATTGATATTTCCAGTGCGGGCGATAAAAGCGGCAGGTGCCGCAGTCCTCCGGCGTGACCGCCTCGCCGGTGTCAAAGTGATCTGCGCCCGGCCTTTCCTGCATGAGCTGTTCAAAGGCCCGGTCGCTGCCGGAAGTGAAGTACATAGGTGTCCGCCTCCTTTCTGAATTTGGGCGCAAAAAAAGCGGCGTCCTGTTCTCCCCAGAGGGAAAAAGAACGCCGCTCGTGCGGTGTCATATTTTATTTTAGTCTGATGTGCTTGTCTGGTGGGCGCTTCACGGTAGGGATGGTAAGCGTGTCCGGCTCAATCCAAAAGTAGTAATTTGGTAGTAAATTCGGTTCCCCTATCCCGTGATTTGCCCGGTTTTACAGGCTTTTTTGAGATAATCGGAGTTGTTTTTTGAAAATTAAACTTTACTTTTTATGTTCTTGTGATACACTGTTTTTAAAAGAGCCGTCCCCCAGGCCGTTTCGGACGTTGTCGCACTGGTGCTTTTTCGGTACATTTGTGGCTGGGGCTAGGCTCTTTTTTTATTTTGCTGTGTCGTTTTTTTGTAATCGTGATGGTTTTAGATATGTGTTTTATGAAACGGATGGTTTGTTCGGCATAGATATGCTTTGTTTGACTGTATACTGTTTTTCATTTACATAACACTGCCAAACCTTTTATGGATCGCAACATATCTTTGATAATGTTTCAAATTTAATATTAATACCCTGCAAATTGTTCAATGACTTCCGCGAAATTAGGGCCGTGTTCTGTTGCTGAGGCGCTGGAGAATTGGAGACCCGGCTCCATCGCACCTCAACTCATATCAAAGCAAAACACAACCATACCCAGGCGAACGTCATAACCAGGACGGCAAATACTGTCATCACAAAATAGCTGATTCTGTTCTCTACATTCCACATCTCTTTTCCCTGCCTTCGAAACGCTCGCGCGGCCTTCCTATAGCCATACACCGACAATGGCCAAAACAGTACCAACGCAATGCAGTCTTTCGATCTGCTCCCCTCTCACGAGGGGAGACCACCGTCACCGGCTACACCTCTGCCGGGATCCTATTTCAATCCACTCCCCTCTCACGAGGGGAGACTTTAGGAGGAAAGTGGTGGGAGCTAGATTCTTTATTTCAATCCACTCCCCTCTCACGAGGGGAGACAGTGTCCTCCTACACATACAGCAACGCCAAAATATTTCAATCCACTCCCCTCTCACGAGGGGAGACAACCTGGCTTTTTAGATATAGCCCGAGCAATAGAAATTTCAATCCACTCCCCTCTCACGAGGGGAGACGTGCCGGCTATCTGCCTGGACGACCAGTCTATAATATTTCAATCCACTCCCCTCTCACGAGGGGAGACGGATCCTGGTGAATGCGACTGGATGGATTCGGGATATTTCAATCCACTCCCCTCTCACGAGGGGAGACGCCGTCGCACCTAATGGGTCATTCCACACGTTGGCATTTCAATCCACTCCCCTCTCACGAGGGGAGACACGTCTGGCCATAGATCAGATCCCCCTCCAGGGTATTTCAATCCACTCCCCTCTCACGAGGGGAGACGGCCTTTAAGATTTTCTTGATTTCTCCTGTTTTTATTTCAATCCACTCCCCTCTCACGAGGGGAGACAAAATGAAAACGGACCCCCCCCTGGGTGACGAAATTTCAATCCACTCCCCTCTCACGAGGGGAGACCCGGCACCCCAGCCTGAAGATCTACCCGGATGGAATTTCAATCCACTCCCCTCTCACGAGGGGAGACCCAAAGACGCCAGGGTAAACCATCCGAAAAGCATTATTTCAATCCACTCCCCTCTCACGAGGGGAGACCCAGACGCCAGGCGAACTGCGTTTTCTGACGTACATTTCAATCCACTCCCCTCTCACGAGGGGAGACCTGGCCTTTGTAGCGTGGGTGGTACGCAAATTTTCATTTCAATCCACTCCCCTCTCACGAGGGGAGACCACCAGCGGCTGCGGGCCGCCGTTCTTCTGGATATTATTTCAATCCACTCCCCTCTCACGAGGGGAGACCCTGATGGTGGCCATGAGTATCTGGGGCAATCCCATTTCAATCCACTCCCCTCTCACGAGGGGAGACTTATTTGTGTGCTTGTTATTCTGTTACTTATTTCATTTCAATCCACTCCCCTCTCACGAGGGGAGACTGTAGCTGTCTCTGCTGTCTCAATGTTGATAACCATTTCAATCCACTCCCCTCTCACGAGGGGAGACCCATAAACCGGGATTCCCATTAATGCTTCCGACATTTCAATCCACTCCCCTCTCACGAGGGGAGACTGGGACCCTGGTCGCATCCATACAGGTCTACCGCATTTCAATCCACTCCCCTCTCACGAGGGGAGACACCGGCGCATTTTCCGGAAGCGGAAGATCCGGTTCATTTCAATCCACTCCCCTCTCACGAGGGGAGACAGATCCAGATCGGAGTCCTCCAGGGTGGCTTTGCATTTCAATCCACTCCCCTCTCACGAGGGGAGACAATAATCCCCCGTGATTTTTCCATAATCCTTGCATTTCAATCCACTCCCCTCTCACGAGGGGAGACGAAAGAATATAAGCAGGAGGATGGAACATGGCAGTATTTCAATCCACTCCCCTCTCACGAGGGGAGACCCGGAGGACGTAAAGGACGACAACGAGGAAGATTTATTTCAATCCACTCCCCTCTCACGAGGGGAGACATAACCGTATCGGGCGGGTTATCATTACAAGTAATTTCAATCCACTCCCCTCTCACGAGGGGAGACCTAACGCCGGATATGTCCCATTAACTTCCGAAGAATTTCAATCCACTCCCCTCTCACGAGGGGAGACCGTTAGATGAAACATACAATACGGGAACAAAACATTTCAATCCACTCCCCTCTCACGAGGGGAGACACGGAAGTGCAATAGAATTTTTACAAAATGGTGATTTCAATCCACTCCCCTCTCACGAGGGGAGAGGATACACGATTGCGTTTCCGTTTCCATCGAGGTATTTCAATCCACTCCCCTCTCACGAGGGGAGACGCAAAAATCACCAATTCACCACCCCACTTCTCCAAACATTTCACACAAATCATCCAAATCCCCTTCTCCCAACCCCAAAAACCTCAATATTTACCACGCCATTTTCACAACCTGCACAATCCGTTTCCGGTGCGAATCCCCCAGCGTTTTTATGTGCACTTGTGATTCGCACCATATCGTACGTTTTGAGAATCATCTTCCTTACACAATTTTTCAGGCCATTTTCTCCTTGTTTTAAAACGCTCCATCCGCTAAAAAATCAGTGGGTCCGTCACATCAAATCCGGGCTTGGCCCCAATGTGTTCCACTTTATTTTTATACTTATCTCCCAGATAATAAAACCGCAGGCTATCTTTCTCCTTATCAATAATGTCCTCCAAAATCGCCTTCACCTGCCTGCACTTTGCGGCGTCTAAATTACACTCAAACACAGAATTTTGTACCCGTTGGCCATAGTTTACACACTGTTTTGCCACCTTTCTCAACCGGGTCCGCCCAGCCGCTGTCTCTGTGTTCACATCATAAGTAATCAATACCAGCATTCTGCCCTACGATCTCCTCCTCTGTCTCATTTCCAGAAAAATGGCGGATACTCATCCAGGTCGCCTCTCAAATGCCTTGCTAGCAGCATGGCCTGGGCAAACGGAACCATTCCCCACTCCATCTTCTCTCCCAAAAACGGATGGGTGATTACCTCCTGTTTTTTCTTCTGCCAAGCCGCTAAAAATGTTTTCCGCAGCTGATCGTCCATCACCACCGCCCCATTCTCCTTTTGGCAAAATCCATCCTTGGTCACTACCTTTTTGTTGATTAACGTCAGCACAAACCGATCTGCCATAACCGCCCGCAGCTCCTCCACCATATCAAGCGCCAGCGACTTCCGCCCCGGCCTGTCCCTGTGAAAGAATCCCACATAAGGATCCAGCCCCACCGTCTCCAGGGCGCTGGCACACATGGAAGTAAGCAGCGTGTAAGAAAAGGAAAGCATGGCATTGACCTCGTCCGTAGGCGGTCTGCGGTTTCTCCCCGAAAAGACGAAATCCCTTTTCTGCTGCAGAATCAGATCGTCAAATACAGAAAAATATACGGATGCCGCCTCTCCTTCCAACCCCAAAAGGGTCGCCGCGCTGTCACAGGAGCGGATATTTGACAGTGCATCTGCCAGGATCCGGGATTTTCCGCGAATTTTTTCTCCATCTAGCCGCAGAGCATGATCCCTTACTGCCCGTTCCAAAATCCATCTGGAGTTGTAGACCTTTCCGGCAATGCAGTTTTTGGCGATCAAAAGGCTCTCCTCCTGCCGCTCACTCCTCCGGTACTGCTCCTTGCGCAGGGTCACATTTCCGTAAACCTCTCCCACCACACGAGCCAGAAATCTTCCATTTCCGCTCAAAAACACCAGTCCGATTCCCCGGCTGGCACAGGCGCCCATCAAAGCCGGGCTGGCGCCTGTGTATCCAAATGTCACGATCATTTCCAGATTATGGAGGGGAACCCGGCCGACCTCCTCGTTCTTTTCCAAAACCACTACATTCTCCCCATCCAAGGACAAATACCGGTTGGGTGAGGTGACATAAAGGGTATTCAATAACCGTTTCACTGTTCTTCCTCGTTTAAATGCTCGTCCATATAGGACTTCACCGATCGTTTCTTCCCCAGGACCGGCAGACAGATGTCTTTTAAGGAACAGGCATTGCAGCTCTTGCTCCACTTGACCTTCGGAGTATACTGGGTTTCAAAATAGCGGTGCATCTCCTGAAACATCTCCCCCACCTCTCTCCGCAGTTCTTCCGAAATCTCCACCTGTTCCCGCCGTCTCGTCTCCCCGTAGTATAAATAACCTACGGGAATGTCACAACAGAGCATCTCCTCCAGACACATGGCCTGAGCTGCCAGCTGTAGCATATCCACGTGGTTTTTCTTTGGCGCCCCCCGTTTATACTCCACTGGGACTACGCGATACGTCCCCTCAACGCCATGAAGGGAAATGCCATCCTGGCAGCGGTGAAACTCCACCACATCGCACTCCCCGCTCACTCCCAATGTGCGGGAGCTGACCGGCATTCCTCTGGAAATCAACACCTCTCCCCGTTTCTCCCGGCTCATGACATCGTGAGCTTTCTCGTGCAGAAGGTGGCCTTCCACCGTTCTCACATTTTCCGCCCACTGCATCTCAATATAGGCTAATGCCCACTGCCTTCTGCAAAAAGCGAAATGCTGAATCCCTGACAGTTGGAGAAATTCATCCTCCTCATACAAGATCAAATACCTCCGGTTCTACACAGCCTGGATCCTCATAGGAAATTTCATAATCCTCATACGCCTTGGGACGGCCAGCCTTCCTACCTGAAACGCCTTCCTGATCCGCCCGCTCACGGATTTTTACACTGCGGTGCACCTTCGCCGTGGAAACCGCCGGCGTCTTTTCTCCGTGCTGCCACCAGTACAGCCTGCACACCTCCATGCTGCCCTCCGGCCGCGCGGAGGATGCGTCATTTTCAAACAGAGTCTTCAACGCCTCTTTTAACAGGTCCGCGTCTTCCTGAGAAAATCCCGTTTTCTCCGCCAGCTGCACGTTCACACTCCCTTTGATCACGTAAAGTCCAAAGCCAATCCGGTGTTTCGTACCCATGGTGTCGGATGCCTTTCCGCCTCCCTCCTTGGCCTCGCTGTTTACACTTTTCGTGATCTGCATACTGACAATGTCCACCGGAGAAACGCTGGTGGCCTGATGAATGGAAATGGGGCCCCGAATGCCCAGGGACACCTCCGTTCCCTTAAAGGCGAACACCTGACCAAATCCTCTCACATCCAGCCATTCCTGGCAGGCAATCTGCGCACAAATATCCCGATCCGCCTTTTTCCCTTTTTTGATCTCCTTCTGCAGCTCCACACAGCCGTCTGCCCGCTCTTTCAAGCTGCCGTACCCGTCATCCCTGCGGTCATCGGACTGGACAAAGATTTTCTGCCCCATATCCTGCCAGCGGTTGCGGATTTTTCTTTTAATGCACACATCGGAAATTTCTCCGTAGCCCTCAAAATTCTCTCTGGGGCGGTTGCCGTTTAAGGGGTCCCCGTTTGGATTCGCATTGTTTGCGGTTACCAGCAGTAAAAAGTCGATTCTTCCCTTTAATTCGCTCATGATTCTTCCTCCCCGTTTTCATTCTGTTTCGCAGAGTTCTTCAGCATATAGGACTGATTATGGAACCCCAGGAGATACAGGCCGCTCAACGCCCCGTCATCTTCAAAATCTCCCATGGAAAACTTATTAAAAATCTCGTCCATCAGATTATAATATTTCCCTCTCTCCCCAGGTTTCAGCTGATTCCAATAAGGTGTCAGCTTTTCCTCCAGCACCTTCCATGTCCGGAACGGCTGCTGAGAAAAGGCGCTCATATAGCGTTTCGCGTTGGTCTCCCTTCCGTCATCCTTGTCAAAGGTTCGATATTCCACCCGGTCTGCCAGCGCCAGAAGGCGGCCGTACAGATAATCCCGATTCCCGCAGTTTTCATCCAATGCCATGGTCCAATCCTCCTTCAATCTCTTTTTATACTGCTGTCTCACCAGCGAACACGCCAAAGACAGCACACGCTCCCACAAAAAACGGTATTCAAAGGAAACCGGCGAGGACGCCCGGCGAACCGCCAGATTCACCATGTCCGGAGGGATTTCTTTCCCATCCAAAATACAGGGCATCCACCGTTTCGCCACCTCTTTATACAGGTCTTCCTTCCCTTTCATGGAAAAATACCCGTTCTGCTCTGTCCCGTAAAGGAACTCTGCCGCCTCACGGATTCCCACCATTCCGGTGTACGTTTTCCCCGCTCTTTCATAGCGCCACTCACAGCTGTCATACCAGCGTTCCAGGCTCTTTAAATAGCGGGAGGTCTCATAATCTTTACATTCCACCATCGCCAGGCGGCCGGTGGTAGCCGCGTCCAACGCCATAATCATTGTGCGGGAAGACTGGTCTAACTTCTTTTGATACCCTCTGATCGCCTGACGGAACCGCAGCGCTCCGGCCGTTCCCGTACCGCTATAGGTCTCCGGTTCCTCCCAGTCGTCCTCCTCCCAGACTTCCTCATCTGCCACCCCCTGACAGATCGTCTCCGTATCTGCCTGCCAGTCCGGCAGTTTCTTTAAATCGGACTCCCAGGTCACCAGGCACATTCCGCCATAGGAGACTCCCTGTTTCCGAATGATCCATTTCAACGCATTGTGCGCTTTCTGGGAATCTTCGTAACCAATGGCAAAGGCCTCCTCCTTGCTGGCAAACCGGCCGCGATACGTATAATTGGTCTCGTCGTTGGAAGAAATAAGTTTCGCTCCGTCGCCTTCGTTTCGGATCTTTTTGGGCTGGAGGTAGGAAATCCGGGTGTATTTCCCTGTGAGATAGGACATTCCCATCCCGGACTCCACGGATTCGCAGTAGTCCATGTAGCTTTCCTGGAGCGTCCGGTCTTTCCAGCATTCCGGGGCGTAGCGTCCCATCTCGTCTTCCAACGCTCCCGGTTCCAGGATCCGGCCGGTCTCCACGCGGAAACGAACGAACGCATCTGCCTGGGATACAATCTGCAGCTTTTTCTTGGTATCTACCATTCCATGCTCATCTGTTTCCAGGACTCCCGCGCCAATCAGATCCTTCATAATGGAGTTTCGGGAAAGATACTTCCATATGGCCTCCACTTTTTTATGGCTATGGGGGGAATGGACCCAATTCTCCAGCTGAGCCATATAAAGCTCGTGGTTTTTCCGGCAGTCCTTTCCCGCCACATAAATCCCGTAATCTCCGGCCAGATATTTTAAGTTGTCACAGAGGGGATGGGGTTCGATTCCGGCTGTCCGGCTGGAAGACTTATCCGTCACAGGAATGATGGTGCTCTTTTCCTCCTCCGGCACCAGAGCCGCCCGCAGGAAATTTCCCTCCTCGTCGATGGTCACTTCCACCTGCGCCGCCACCGTCGTGTGGTACAGAGGCAGCAGCACCGGCTGTCCATCTTCCATCACACCGGCTTTCTCCCGGTTTTTCTCATACAAGTCACAGAGTTCTCCAAACCAGTTCATACCGCGCCCCCTTCCTCCGAAAATTCTGCAAGGCCGCGAAAATGTTTATCTGGAAACGGTTTCATCTCCATCTCATGAATGTGTCTTTTTTCTGTGCACGCCTCCGGCGGACAAAATACCACGCGGCCTTTGCGCATCACCGGCCGCCAGAAACGGACCGTCATTTTTCCTCTGTCTTCCTCCAGCTGGGCCTCGTCCGCATAGGTGATCCCGTGATACATAAAGCCAAAAGCCATTTCTCCCGGCCAGTTGTCGTAACTTCCCTCTCCCTCTCCGTACACGCAGGGTTCCACATATCCCTGGCACTCCCTGGTGCCAAGAAAAATATCCCGCCGTCCGCCGCGCTCAATCATGCGTCTGGCGATGTTGTGATATTTGTGCTCATTCCGGTCATGTTCAAACTCCGGCCGGTTCAGATTCCAGATAAAATGAGCGCGCACCTGATAGGAAACATCTTTTAAATAGGTATAATAGGACAGATCATTCCCCCCATTATAGGCAATGGGACGCACCGCTTTCGTCTCCGTCTGAATCGGGTTCATCACCCGCATCTCGTCAATCACCCATATGATCGTCGGTTTCCAGAATACGCTGTGCAGAATTCCCTTCACCGCCTCGTAAGTGGGAATGGGATAGGAACACTTCTCTCCTCCCACTCTGGTCACAGGATCGGAAAACAACGCGTAATCGCCGCTCACCTGGAATTCCACCGTATTTCTGAACCGTTTCTCCTCCATTTTTTCTCCTCCTTCCTGTTAAAAGTCCAAAAATTCCAGTTCTCCGGCCTCGGTTTTTACACCGGTATCCGGATCGTAATAGCGCCCGTTTAAAACCAGGATTTCCTCTCCCTGACGGCTGACTGCGTCCGGGCCCATCCTGCGAAACATAGATTCTGATAAATTTACTGTATATCTTTGCAGTTTGCGCAGATTCTGTTTTCGGGCGGATTGTTCCATCTCTCTTTCCAAATCACCCAGAACCTCCCAGGCGTCACCGTACGGCGCCACCACATCCACGCCTCCCTGATCCTCTATCATGGAAAACCGTTCTCCCGCTGTGCGAAAGGCCTGTTTCAGTCTGACCCGCTTTTCTCCGCCGAAAAACTCCTTGTTGCCTGACAGCAGGCCGATCAGATCCGCGGGCATTCCCTCCACCGTTGTGGGATACCGGTCCTGTCCTCGTTTTCCCTGCAAATATGCCCTGTAATAGGCGGCAATCGCCTGCTCGGAATCCAACCGCCCCGCAAGCTGATCCGGATTCCTGTGATAAATCTGAAGAATCGTTCTCATAGCCTCCTGGGCTTTCCGGATGTCCGGAAGGGAGGAGAGCGATTCCGCCTGGGCTGTCATCTGGATGACATACACCCTTCCCAATGCCTCTTTTCCGTGACGGTTACAGCGCCCGGCCGCCTGAATCAGATTGTCCAAACCGGCCATGGACCGAATCACGCTGCGGAAAGAAAAATCCACCCCGGCCTCCACCAACTGAGTGCTGATGCAGATCACGTCCTCTCCGTCCTCCAGCACTTTCCTCACCTGGCGGAGTACCGTTTTTCGGTGTTCCGGGCACATGGATGTGCTCAGATGAAATACGTTTCCCGCCATCCGGCCTTTCACTGCCTCAAAGACCTGTTTTGCCGTCCCCTTCGTATTAAAAATGGCCAGCACCTGCCGTTCCTTCTCCGCGATCCGGCAGATCATATCCGCCGCCTGCCCGGCATCCAAGCTGACCATTCCGTTCTCTGTGGCATCCACATATTCTACTCGCCGGAAACTGGGTTCGTATGCGGAGAGGCGATCCGCCATCCACTCCGTTTTTAGCATCCGGTTCTCCGGCATCTCCTCAAATAGAGGCTGAGTTGCCGTACACAACACCACCACAGAACCGCAAATTTCCGTCAAAAAATTCACACTCATGCGAAACAGCCCCATCACTTTATCCGGGATGGACTGGACTTCATCAAAAATAATCACGCTGTCGCACAGACTGTGAAAACGTCTTAAATTTCGTTTCTTCTCTTTCAATAAAGTGTTAAAAAACTGTACTGCCGTGGTGGCAATCACCGGGACTTCGTCCCAGTTTTCTATGAGACGCTCATAGCGCCAAGCTTCCCTCTCATCCTCCAAAACCACATCTCCATGGTGTTCCAGCACCCAATCCGGATTCCCCATGACTTCCCGGATCTCGTCCGCGTTTTGTTCCAAAATGCTGCGGAAAGGGGCTACATAAAAAATGTGCCGTTTGCCCGTCTCCAACGCTCTGCGCAGGGCAAACCGAAGGCTGCTCAACGTCTTTCCCGCCCCTGTGGGAACGGCCAGCCGGTACCTGTTGCAGTCCGAGTACGCCGCTTTCTCACAGCGGTCAGAAATTTCCTCCCGCACCGCATTTAATGGGGAATTTCCTCGTTCTCCAGAATGAAACTGCCTCAGTTTCTCCTCCAGACGGTCTATCCCCATTTTCCACACCGCCCGGATTTCCTCATCTGTCATACCGGAAACGGTCTCTCGTCCTTCCATAAAATCCACAGTGTCCCGAACGTCACCATCCGCCAGAGCGGAAAACAGCAGCCGTTCACACATTCCCAGGTAAAAATCCCGGTTTCCATAAATCAATCTTCCGTCCGGGCCCTCCGGCAGTTTTTTCAGCTTTCCGATCAATCGGTTTAAATCCTTTCTGGCCTCCCGGCACAGCCTGACCATATCCTCCCGCTCCAGACCACGTTCATCATTTTCCTTCGCCAGCTCATCCTCGCATACGGCGCGAATCTGATTTACCACATCTGCCGGAATCTTGCTCTTTCGTTTCACAACCAATGGAATTCCGTCTGTCAGGGAAATGCTGTCCTGGATTCCATGATGGGTAAAAATCGCCAACTGAATCATTTCCGAAAACAAGCTGCCCGGTTCATAAGAATCTACGATCAGGCCGCCTAACGTGGAGTGATCCACCTTATCTCCTTTGTATGTCCGTGCATCGCGGACATTCTGAGAACCGCAAACACTCTTTTTAAAATACGGCTGCCACAAATCCTTCGTATTTTTTCCATCGTCATGGTGCAGCCCTGCTACATATGCCGTTTTTCTCAGTTCTTCTACCCGGCAGTTTTCTCTTGCCAGGATTCCTACATTTTTTTGATGGGATCGGTTCGTTTGAAAGGTGTCGTCGGAAAGGCGGTAGTGGGAAACATAGTCATCCATATTATTTCCCTCCTTTTCTTGGGTATGTTGCGTATAGCGCGTATGAAACAGAAACCATATCAGAACACTTGTTCTTCCATGCCTTTTAATTGTATTGTATTTGTGTTAAATTTTTGTTTATTTTTTATGTTTTACTGAAAAATGTTTGTTGTATTTAATATAGTATGGCGATTCGTTTCTGTCAACCGTTTTTTTCTTATGGAAATGTATTCCGTGAAATGTGTTCTTGTAATCCTGTCATTCTCATTTTCGTAGACCACGTTCCACCACGAAAGATGGAGATTTAGGACGCAATTCAGGCGGCAGCTTGCTCTGTTTGTTTAAGATTCTTGTTTCTCGCGAAGGGAGACCAAGACCTGTCTGGCGGGTCGCATCGCGGCAAGATTTTAATCCACTCTCCCCCCTCACGAGGGGAGACGTCCATGGCCGTGATGTCCTCCAACCTCTTGCCTAAATTTCAATCCACTCCCCTCTCACGAGGGGAGACATTACCTACCACACGGTTCCCGTGGAGCTAGACGCCATTTCAATCCACTCCCCTCTCACGAGGGGAGACGATATCGTTTACCATGATCACGGCTCCCAGTTATTTCAATCCACTCCCCTCTCACGAGGGGAGACTGCACAAGGCCACGGGGCTGCGGTGTGCTGTGGAATTTCAATCCACTCCCCTCTCACGAGGGGAGACGTTTTTATATGTCGTTTCTCCTATTTCAGCTGGTATTTCAATCCACTCCCCTCTCACGAGGGGAGACCCTTTCTCCAACAGCATCATGAACTGAATTTTGTTTATTTCAATCCACTCCCCTCTCACGAGGGGAGACGTATTCTATACCCCCAAATATATGGGGATGATATATTTCAATCCACTCCCCTCTCACGAGGGGAGACTCTTACTTCCCCCACCATAATCTTGTCCTCTGTATTTCAATCCACTCCCCTCTCACGAGGGGAGACAGTCTCCATCCGCATCATACAGCCCCATTTCTATTTCAATCCACTCCCCTCTCACGAGGGGAGACCTGCGCTCTCCGTGATCTCGGAGCCGGTACCAGAAATTTCAATCCACTCCCCTCTCACGAGGGGAGACGAGAGATACACAGCCGCCTGCCTGAGAGTGCTGGAATTTCAATCCACTCCCCTCTCACGAGGGGAGACGATCAGCTGGATGATCGTACCCGGCACATATCCACATTTCAATCCACTCCCCTCTCACGAGGGGAGACCTGGTTAAATCATTCATGATCCATTTCCTCCTTATTTCAATCCACTCCCCTCTCACGAGGGGAGACCTGGATCATCGCCATGACGATCTCCATCTCCTCATTTCAATCCACTCCCCTCTCACGAGGGGAGACCCACTTCGACGGAGCGAAATCTGTGCCCTGACCAATATTTCAATCCACTCCCCTCTCACGAGGGGAGACTGTCAAGGCAGCTCTCATTCTCCTTAATCAGGCACGGATTTCAATCCACTCCCCTCTCACGAGGGGAGACTAAACTGCTTGCGTTCCTCTACTTGAGAGTTATATTTCAATCCACTCCCCTCTCACGAGGGGAGACTTAATGCCGGATTGATCTCGCTGTCTGAAATCTCATTTCAATCCACTCCCCTCTCACGAGGGGAGACGCTGCATACTGGGGGTGATATTACAATATAACCATATTTCAATCCACTCCCCTCTCACGAGGGGAGACTTTTATTTAATTATAATCTAGCACAGGTGTGCTATTTCAATCCACTCCCCTCTCACGAGGGGAGACACCGTACTCAACGCCTTTGTACTTAATTGTGCATATTTCAATCCACTCCCCTCTCACGAGGGGAGACATTCGGCGGTGGCACGGGCGAACCGTCCCACCAATCATTTCAATCCACTCCCCTCTCACGAGGGGAGACCGTCGGAAATAAGTTTTGAAATTGACGTTATGCATTTCAATCCACTCCCCTCTCACGAGGGGAGACAGAAATACGATTTACTTTACAACCGTAGCTAATCATTTCAATCCACTCCCCTCTCACGAGGGGAGACACTATCAGAGATAAGGCAACA
>OLRK01001590.1_pt1 | contig 17931 bp, 19 predicted proteins | sample 1672911 | NCBI WGS metagenome assembly OLRK01 (sample SAMEA3136736, study PRJEB25190) | human gut metagenome | biome: human gut; feature: human-associated habitat; material: faeces | place: Austria | collected 2013 | reverse complement strand
TACGCCCCTAGGGACTTTCACCCTAGATATGTGACATGCCCGTCACACAAAGAAAAGAACCGGTATCCCCGGTTCCTTCTTAGCGAATCTCTTTGATACGTGCAGCTTTTCCTGAACGGTTGCGCAGGTAAGTCAGCTTGTTTCTTCTTACTTTACCTTTACGTACCACTTCGATCTTTGCAATGATCGGAGAATGCAGAGGGAAAGTTCTTTCTACACCAATCTGGTTAGAAATCTTACGTACTGTAAATGTTTCGGCAATGCCTCCGCCTTTCTTAGCTACGACAACACCTTCAAATACCTGAATACGTGATTTGTCACCCTCTTTGATCTGAACATGAACACGTACAGTGCTTCCTGATTTGAAGAAAGGTACGTCTGGTTTCAGCTGTGATTTTGTTACTTCATTTACTAAATTCAAATTCATTTTCTGGCGCTCCTTTTCTCTTTATCCTATATGCGTTGGGTTCATTCATCAAACGATCAGCGGAACCACGGTCCAATCGGACTTGAATATGATATCATATTTTTTCTTTGATTGCAATTTCATTTTTTAAGATTTAATTATTTTCCTGTTCTTCCATCCGGACTTCTTCCAAAAGTTTTTCTTCCTCTTTCGAAAAAGCTCTGGTTTCCAAAAGATCAGGTCGTCTTCTCATTGTTTTGCGCAGTGATTCCTTCAGCCGCCATCTGCGAATATTCGCATGATGGCCGCTCAGCAGGACATCAGGCACTTTTTTCCCTTCAAATTCCACCGGTTTAGTATACTGCGGGTATTCTAAAAGTCCGTTTGAAAATGAATCATCTTCATGAGAATCCTCCAGAATGACACCGTCAAGAAGCCGGATCACGGCATCCGACACGATCAGCGCCGCTGCTTCTCCCCCGGTCAAAACATAATCACCGATACTGATTTCCTCATCTACATAAGAACGGATCCGCTCATCAAAGCCCTCATAATGACCGCACAGAATGATCAGATGTTCATAACCGCTCAATTCAACAGCCTTCTTCTGGCAAAAGGATCCTCCCTGAGGTGTCATCATGATAACGTGCGATTGCGGTGTGCGGACAGAACGCAGTGCATCAATGATCGGCTGGCAGGAAAGTACCATTCCCTGACCGCCGCCATAGGGCGTATCATCGACATGATGGTGTTTATCCGTACTGAAGCTGCGAAAATCAACTGTCTCAAATGTCACCCGCTGATTTTCTATGGCCCGCTTGATAATGCTGGTCGTTTGAAAAGAATCAAAAAATTCCGGAAATATCGTAATGATCGTTATCTTCATAGCAAACCTTCCATCTCTTTGATCACAATTCTTTTCGCTTCGACATCCACCTGTTCCACAACGGCCTTGACAAAAGGAATCAAAACACTGTCTTTTTCACGTTCCACCCTGAGCACGGCATTTGCCCCTGTTTCAAGTACATCGACTACTTTTCCCACGAACAGCTGCTGATCCGTATAAACTTCACACTGCATCAGATCACTATACAGAACTTCATCTTCTTCCAGCCGGAGTTCTTCGCTTTGATCGGCATATAGATCACAGCCTTTGAACTTCTCCACCTCATTGATATCTTCCATACCTTCAAAAACCGCAAAGATAAACCCTTTATCTGCATACGAACGGCAAATGACAGCCTTGATCAGTGATTCGCCGATATAAACAATTGCCCCTTTTCCAAAACGTTCTTCTACAAAGTGCGTATTAGCGACAATCTTAACCTCACCGCGCAACCCTCTGGTATTTACAATCTTTCCTATATTCACTGCATTCATTTTCATACCTCATCTTTAAAAAAAGGATGTAACGCTACATCCTTTTCGATCAATACGCTTCAAACTTGATTGTCACATGAGCATGCTCATTACGGGCAGCCACAGACATCATCTGACGAATCGAACCTGCCATGATGCCTTTGCGTCCGATGAGGCGTGCCACATCGTCATTATTGGCATACACATAAAGCAGGATCTCATTGTCATTCAAGCTTTCCATCTGTTTGACAGACACTGTTTCTTTGTCATCTACAATCGGTTTGATCAAATCAAGTAAAACTTTTTCGTAATCCATAAATTACTTTGCATTCTTTTCTTCATGCAGGCGAGTCATGATTCCCTCTTTAGAGAAAATGCTGCGCACTGTATCAGAAGGCTGTGCTCCGTTCTTCAGCCATTTCATAGCCAGATCAGCATCAACTTTTACCTGAGCTGGTTTAGTCATAGGATTGTAAGTACCGATTGTTTCGATAAAACGTCCGTCACGCGGAGAACGGCTGTCTGCAGCCACGATACGGTAGAAAGGAGCTCCTTTCTTACCCATTCTCTTCAATCTTAATTTTACTGCCATATTTATTTCCTCCTGTTATTTTTTTATTTTTGACACTTTGATAGTATAGCACATAAAAAGAAGGTGTCAAGTATTTTTACTTAACACCTTGCTTTTATTTTCTTTTTTTCTTTTTCTTTGATTTTTTTGATCCGGAATGTTTGCTTGCGCCCGGCATTCCGCCCATTCCATTCATTGCTTTCAAAGCTCCCATGTTCGGCATTTTGCCGCCCATGCCGCCCATCATCTTCATCATCTGAAGCATTTTCTCATATTGAGAAAGCACGCGATTCACATCAGCAACGGTCGTTCCGCTGCCTCTGGCAATACGGTTTTTGCGTGAAGCTTTCAGACATCCGGGATTTTCGCGCTCGTATACTGTCATGCTTTGAATGATGGCTTCGCTCTTCCTCATGGTTCCTTCCGCACGGGCATCGTCAATCTGCGATGCCATTTTATTGAACCCGGGAATAAGTTTCATCATGCCGCCAAGCGATCCCATCCGCTTGATCTGCTGGAACTGTACGAGCATATCGGAAAGAGTGAAGTTACCCTGCATCATGCGGTTTGCACTTTTCTGGGACGCTTCCATATCCATTTTGTCCTGAGCCTGTTCGATCAGGGTCAGCACATCTCCCATTCCAAGAATGCGGTCCGCCATACGGCTTGGATGGAAAATATCCAGATCATCGATCTTTTCTCCGAGACCGACAAACATGACAGGCACATTTGTAATGCTGCGGACAGATAAAATTCCTCCGCCTCGTGAATCGCCGTCCAGCTTTGTCAATACAAGTCCGCTGACCTGCAGCTGCTCATGAAAACTCTGCGCTACATTCACGATATCCTGTCCTGTCATCGCATCAACTGTCAGCAAGATCTCATCCGGCTGCAGAAAAGCCTTGATATCACTCAGCTCCTGCATCAGTTCCTCATCAATGTGAAGACGACCGGCAGTATCAAACAAAACGGTATCATATCCGTTTTCCTGTGCGTAGACCATTGCCTGTTTTGCTGTTTCCAGCGCTTTTGTTTCCGTACCCAATGTAAAAACATCCACGCCGATGCTTTGTCCCAGTGTCTGCAGCTGTTCAATGGCAGCCGGACGAATGACATCACAGGCAACAAGCAGAGGTTTTCTGTTCTGCTTCTTCTTCATCAGATTTGCGATCTTGGCACTCGCAGTTGTTTTACCGGTACCCTGCAGTCCGACCATCATCAATGTCGTGATGCCCGACTTCTTGTAATGTACCTCCACTTCCTCGCTTCCAAGCAGATCCGTAATCTCATCATGGACGATTTTTACGACCATCTGCCCCGGATTGAGGGCGCTGAGCACCTGTTCGCCCAATGCTTTTTCTTTCACACGGGCGATAAAGTCTTTGACGACCGTATAATTGACATCTGCCTCCAGAAGTGACATACGCACTTCCTTCAGCATATCATTCATATTCTTTTCAGTAAGTTTTCCCTGACCGGTCAGATTCTTAAAAGCCTGACTCATTCTTTCGGTTAAGGACTCAAATGCCATAGTAGGAACACCTCATTTCATTCCCGTTCATTATAGCATAAGTCTTTCTTTTTCCAAATATTTTTATTGAAAATGCCTGCAGTGTACAAAGACAAACACAGCTTCTATTATTTTTTTTGATACAGCTCAATATGAAACTGTATCCTTGTCTTCAGTGTATGACATTTTTTTAATCGCTGGATACCTTCTTTCGGACTTCGATAATAATACGGAGTCATCTGAAAAAGTGCTTCGATCATATCCTGGCCTTCCACACTTATCACATCATCTGTCTTCCATTCCCGAACAAGAGAAAAGCGTTCATCCAGTATCGGTGAAGACTGATTCAGGTAAACATGATCATATACAATTTCTTTCAGTTCATAGAGATGATGTTCTCCCGGTTCTACCCGCAGAATATAACCGCCCGGCTTCAATATGCGTACAAACTCATCCGCTGCAAATGGCGCAAAAACATTCATTACCAGATCGATGCTGTGATCGGACAGCGGAAGGTCAAAAATACTGGACACAAAGCAGTGCAGACGCGGACTGCGGCGTGCACATTTCATCAATGCATATTTGCTCATGTCGAAAGCATATGTTTTTTCACAGCAGCCGGCAACAGCCTCTGTATAATACCCCTCACCGCATCCGGCATCCACAATGACGGACGGTTTCAGACCCGCAGCTATGGCGGCAAGTTTCTCCCTTAAACAACGATAATAACCTTGTTCCAGAAATCGGGTTCTTGCATGAACCATTTCTTTATTATCGCCGCCCTCTTTCTGAGAATGAATGATCAGATGTGTGTAGCCCTGCCGTGCAATATCATAACTATGCCCGTGCGGACACACATAACGGTTCTTCTCGCGTTTCAACGAACTGCGACACTTTGGACATAACAGCATTCCTCATACCCCCTTCTAAAAAAGAAAGAGACCGGATACGTAACGATCCGCATCGATCATTTTGTATCAAGCCTCTTTTTTCAGATCAGTGTCTGTTTTCGCTATGATCAGACAGGGAGCCGGAAGTTCCTTTATAGTCTTTGTTTTGATGCTCTCTTTCATACTCTGCCTGATGACGTCGTTTTTCCATTTCGATTTCGGCACCAAGGTCGATGCCCATCTCGTACTGATACAGGTTTTCCTGCATCTTCGGATTCTGATAATGTTTTTTTCTCTCCATTACAATCACCTCACCGATAGTATGCGGCAAAGCCTGATTGTTTATGCAGTGTTAGAACAAATCAGCAATCTCTTCTTCCTGTGCCTTTTTCGGATAAACATGGACGGCCTGCGTTTTCTCCACACATTCATCCAGCAGCGTTTCAAAATCGAAACGACTCTCCAAATATTCCGCTTTTCGAATCGTCGGCTTTGTCACCGGATTTTTTGGTGTAAAGATCGTGCAGCAGTCTTCCCACGGCTGAATGCTTGTTTCATATGTATTGATTTTTCGGGCAAGATCAATGATCTCAACTTTATCCATAGCCGCTACCGGCCGAATCACCGGCAGTGAAGTAACCGCATTGATCGTGCGCATGCTCTCTAACGTCTGGCTGGCCACCTGACCGATGCTTTCTCCATTCACGATTGCCAGACAATTCTGTTTTTCGGCGAGCCGCTGCGCGATGCGGTACATCATACGGCGCATGATCGTAATAGCATAGCTTTCATCGCAATGTTCATAAATCGCAAGCTGAAGATCCGTAAACGGTACGATATGAACAAGGATGTGACCCTGATACGGCGCCAGCAGTCGAGCCAGCTCCAGTACCTTTTCCTGGGCCTGGGAAGAGGTATACGGAGGAGAGGCATAATGAACACATTCAATTGCCACACCGCGTTTCATCGTCAGATAAGAGGCAATCGGTGAATCAATGCCTCCGGAAAGCATGACCATCGCCTTTCCGCCGACTCCGACCGGATAACCGCCTGCTCCGGGATACTTGTCAGTCATGATATATGTATCCTGTTCATGCACTTCGATCTGTACCTTTACATCCGGTTCACGAACATTGACCTTCCAGTCTGCATTTTTTAAAACAGTGCCGGCAACCACACGGTTGATCTCATCAGAAATCATCGGAAACTGTTTCCAGCTGCGGCGGGCAGCGACCTTGAAGGTTTTGCCCGGATTTTTTAATGCCAGCGCCAGCACCGCATTTTTGATCTTCTCGATATCGCTGTCGACCCGTACAGCAAACGAGAACGAACTGATGCCGAAAATCTTTTCGAGATACGGTTTGATCTCAAATGGATCTGTTTCGTTTAAATGAATATACATGCGGTCATGTGTTTTTTCGATTTCAATGGCCTCAAACATATTCAGCGCATGCTTGACATTCGTATGCAGCCTGCGGATAAAATCTTTGCGGTTCTTCCCTTTTGTTGACAATTCCCCGTAACGAATCAGGATATGGTCATAAACAAAATCATTTTGTTGCATATTCTTCTATAATCTCCTTTAATGAATTCAGAAAATAATCGACTTCTGATATAGTAGTCAGATGCGAAAAAGACAAACGTACGGCATGCGTTGCATGGAGTTCATCTTTTCCCATTGCCAGCAAGACATGAGAAACCGCCTTGCCTTTTGAATTACAGGTACTCTGCGCACTGACACAGATCCCTCTTGCGTCAAGCGCATTCAGCATGATTTCGCTGCCGATGCTCAGACATGAGAAGTTGAGGATAAAAGGCAATGCTTCCTGCGGCGAGTTAATCTCAATATCCGGCAGCTTCACAAGCTTTTCCCTCACATAGTCATTGATCCGGCGCACATGACGGATATGAGCATCCGCCTCTTCCAAAGCAAGACGGAGCGTCTTCGCAAATACGATTTCAACCGGTGCATTGCTAGTCCCGCCCCGCAGTCCGTTTTCCTGCTGACCGGCAGAAATAAGCGGTAGCAGGCGGATATGTTCTTTGTGATACAGCAAAGCACTGCCCTTCAGGCCGAATATCTTATGAGCGGAAAACGTAGCCATATCAACCGTGTCAATAGGCAGCGGCATCTTTCCCAGTGCCTGCACCATGTCGCAGTGAAAAACAGCACGTGAATGCTGATGAACATACGCGGCGATTTCCCTGATCGGGTTGATGCAGCCTGTTTCATTGTTGACCAGCATCAAAGATACCAGGATCGTGTCTTTACGCAGTGCTTTCACAACATCTTCCACGTGAACGGTTCCATCGCTGTGCAACGGAAGATAAGTGACCTCAAAACCGAAAGTTTCTTCCAGCTGTCTGGCACTGCTCATAATGCTGGAATGTTCCGCACAAGATGTAATGATATGTTTTCCCCGGTTTTGATTTGCCAGGGCGAACCCTTTTAGAGCATAGTTATTCGATTCACTGGCACATGAAGTAAACATGATCTCCTGTCCCTTCACATGCAAAAGCTGTGCGATATTCGCACGGCTTTGTTCCAACAGCATATTTACTTTTCGTCCCGCCTGATGCAGCGAATCCGCATTTGCGTAATACGTATGCAGTATTTTTTCATAAGCCTGCAGGACTTCGCTGCGAATCGGAGTCGTCGAAGCATAATCCAGATATATCATTTTATCCCACCTGATTCATAATACTCGGATCATTCGATTTGATCAGTTTTTCATAAATGCCCGGATGCATTTTTTCAATGCACTGAATGGCGATCTTCAATGCTTTCGTATATTCGCCGTTCTGGAATGACAATTCCGCTCTTGTCAGTTCGGAATCGATTTCCGAAAAGCTGGAACGATAACGATTTCCAAATACGATCGCATTCTCTACCATGATAGCAATGCCGACAAGATTATTGGCATTATTATAAAGTTTATAAACAAAGTCAATTGCCTCCTGCAGATCAGCATTCAGCTCCTGTACATCCAGAGGCGAATTTTCCAATACGGTCTTGACACGCTGTATCAGCGAATCTCCTTCCTCGAGGTCGGAATTAAACTGTGCCGAGATGCTCGGAAGACGATGACAGGCCGTTTTCAGACGTACTTCATTCAAGATCAGCTGCAGTTTGATCAGCTGTTTCTTTGCTCTTTCCTCATCACTGCAGGCCGTTGTCAGCTGTTTCTTCATCGTATTGATATCTTTTGCGAACAATTGCGCACCTTTGACCAGCTCGCGATATTCCAGCAGCTGTGTGGAAGACGCGATCACGTTTTCCATTGCTCTTTTTTCAACTTTACGGCGCAGAACGTTCATCTGTTCCAGCTGTGTCTGCGCATTTTCCAAACGCGTGCTCCAGTCTTCAAAGCCGAAACGTTCATTGACCCTTCGATAAAGAAGCACGATTTCTTCAAATGCTTCATTATTTGAACGAATCAGCTGGAATGTCGATTCCATGCCTTCCTGAATTTCTGTGTAAGCATCATCTTCGCGTATGATCAGATCCTGCAGGCTCAGAAGTCTTTCTCCCAATGCATTCAGGTTGCCTTTCACATCCAATACGATTCCATTGCGCAGCTTGGCAATGTTTTCCTTCAGCTGATCAGAGATGATATCCAGATTTTTCTGAACTTCCAGATGATCCAGGAATACGCCTTTATTTTTGATTTGCGCATAACGCAGCCCGATTTCGTCAATTGCTTTAGGCAAGACGCCTCTTGCCTGTTCATAAAGATTAGGCAGCACATGAAGCTGATCGCTCAGCTCTGCGATTTCCTTCGCAATCTCGTTTTGCTGCTCATGTGCCTTGTCAAATTCTGACGCAAACATCCACTCCTCAAACAAAGAGAACTTCTTTTCGATCGCGTCAAAACGCTTTTCTATGTATTCATCGCTTTGATGATATGCATTACGATTATCGGCAAACAGCTTTTTGATCGCACGGAATTTTTCCTTCAGCACATTAATTTGTCCCCGCTGTTCGCTCTCCTGTTCCAGGATCTCATCCAGAACCTGATTAACGGCGTTTGCGGCATTGCTGCAAAGCTCCAGATTTTTCTGCAGAGCATTCATCTTTCTTGAAGCGGCCTTATTTTTATGTACATACAGCAGATCATCCGCTTCGGCCAAAAGAACGCCGCATTCTTTAAGTGACTCCTGCACTGAATCAAACTGCGGCTGACATTCGTTTACCTTCGCCATCATCGCTTCATTCACACGAGACAGCGCAACCGCCTTGTTGAATTTAAAGGCGAGCGGGATCCCTTTGATTTCATTATACTGACGTTCCAGATCCACCAGATTGCTCTTCAAGCCTCTTTTCTTCAGTCCCCTTAAGACAATCGTCAGCACAATGACAACGACCAGAGCTGAACCAATGTAAAGAATGAGCTCCGGCGTCATTACATTTTGCAAATTATTGATAAAAGTGCTCATGCCACTCCTCCTGACTCTCAGATAACTGTATATATTGTATCACACTTCCCTATAATTAAAAACTTTTTTAAGGGAAAAGTTTGACAGTGCCTTAATCATCTGTTATTATGATTAGGCGTAAAACTAGATAGCAGCATACAAAGTCATGTAGCAAGCGTTGATGACATGAAGAACATGGAATACTGAGTAACCCTGCTGTTAGCGGTGAAGGTATTGTAAGCATCAACACCCTGGATGAAGATTTGTACTGTTATTGTTTTATGGCCAATAAAACAATAAGGAGGACATTATGGCAAGAATTACAGGACCAGTTTGGAAAAAGTCTCGCCGTTTGGGTTTCTCAGTTTTGGAAACAGGCGAAGAACTCCAGAGACGTCAGTACGCACCAGGTCAGCACGGACCTACAAAACGTGTTAAATTAACAAACTACGGTTTACAGTTACGTGAAAAACAGAGAATTCGTTTTATGTACGGCGTAAACGAACGTCAGTTTGCTAATCTGTTCAAAAAAGCCGCTAAATCAAAAGGCGTAACAGGTGAAACATTCCTGTTCCTGTTGGAATCACGTTTGGATAACCTTGTTTACCGTATGGGATTCGCCCGCACACGCCGTGCTGCTCGTCAGCTGGTAAACCACGGACACATCCTGGTAAACGGAAAGAAAGTTGATATCCCTAGCTTCAGCGTTAAGCCTGGTTCAGTCATCGAAGTAAAAGAAAAATCAAAGAACATGACTGCAATCAACGAAGCTTTGGAAGCATGTCTGAACACAGTAGCATTTGTTGATGTTGACAAAGACGCAAAGAAAGGTACTTATCTTCGCCTGCCTGAACGCAGTGAGCTCAACAGTGAGATCAACGAGCTGCTCGTAGTCGAATTCTACAACAGATAATCAAAAAAACCGCTTGAAGCGGTTTTTTTATTTGCACTCATATCCTTTTTCCTTTAACTGATTCACAGATTGTTCCATACTTACATTCGATTCCATTGCATCGATGATGCCAAGATCATACAGTACCTTTGGGTCGGCTTTTGCGAAATCAATCGAAACATGAACCACAGCCTTTGTCCCGCTAATTTCATATTCCACGCTGACGCCCTCCATCTCTTCTGCCAGCTGCGGCATGGCCGAAACAAAGAGCGTCTCCAGATCCTCATCGGAAATTTCCATCATATCTTCATTTGTAGCTCCCATCGCGGCAAAATCAAGCGTAATCGTTTCATTCATATGAGTAACACGGTCACTGGACGCGGTAATCTCAAATGTATCGGTCATATCCTCATTTCCATAACTGCAGGATCTGGTTTCTGCGGACGAGCAGCCTCCTAGAACAATCAATCCGCAAACCGCCATGACCCCGGCTGTTTTACCTGCCTTCATTCTATACCTCCCTAATATATTGAATCCTATATAAATAGTATCACATGAAAAATGCTTTCGTAAAAAAACAGAGGTTCATTCAGTGACATTTCAATCACTTTTCACCGTTAAACAGAATATATCAAAATAGTCATAAGCTTTGATCCTCTCACAAAAAAAATGCGGTGTTAGAGATACACGTCCATGCTTCCCTGTTTCCCGCATTTTTTTAAATGTTCAATTCAAATTGTTCCTCGCTCTCCGGGCGGATCTGAACTCTTTGTACAGACACTGCACGATGTGTATGGTCATCATAGTGAACGACCATGCCGCAGAAAATACCGGGACCCTCCGCAATCGTATAGCGAGTTTTCGTATCGGTCGTAAAACGAGTTACGATCTCATTGACATCTCTTCCAAGAACACTGGTATATGCACCGCACATACCAAGATCACTGATTGCAGCCGTTCCTTTTACAATACGGTCATCTGCGGTCTGTACATGTGTATGTGTTCCGACCACTGTATGGACCCTACCGGCAAATGCATAAGTAAAGGCAATTTTTTCACTTGTTGCCTCTGCATGAAGATCAACCAGATACATGTCCGCATGATTTTCCTTCAGTACCTTCTCCATACAGCGAAAGGGAGAAGAACTGACATCATGCATGAAGACCTCACCGCAAAGATTTACTACCGCAACTTTGACGCCTTTGACATCAAAAACTTTGACGCCGCTTCCGACATCTGTAGGCTCCAGATTAAGCGGTCTTACCATTCGTTCGGCTTCATCGATGAAATTAAACAGATCATTTTTGGCAAACGTATGGTTTCCCATGGTAACCGCATCGATCCCCATCTGTACCAATTGATTGTAAATCTTTCTTGTGATCCCTTTTCCATGCGCGGCATTTTCACCGTTCGCAACGACAAAATCGATATCATATTGAGATTTTAAAAGAGGGAGATGGCGTTGTACCATTTCCCTTCCGACACTGCCAACAATATCTCCGATAAAGAGAATATTCATTGTTATTTAGCGAGCTCGCACGCTCTTGTTTCGCGGATGACGGTAACCTTGATCTGTCCCGGATAGGTTAATTCAGCCTCGATTTTATCTTTAATATCACGTGCCAGACGGTGACAAGCAAGATCATCCATCTTATCCGGCACTACCATTACACGAACCTCACGTCCGGCCTGAATAGCATAGGAAGAATCAACGCCGTCAAAGCTCTTGGAGATCTTCTCCAGTTCTTCCAGACGATTGATATAATTCTGCAACGCTTCATAACGTGCACCCGGTCGCGCCGCACTGATCGTATCAGCTGCGATGACCAGATTGCTGATCAGATATTTCGCCTCAACTTCACCGTGATGAGACTGTATTGCATTCAGAACAACATCACGTTCTCCATGTTTCTTACAGAATTTATATCCCAGCTCAATATGGCTTCCTTCCACTTCATAATCCAGCGCTTTACCGATGTCATGAAGCAGACCGGCACGTTTTGCCAGCTGCTGGTTCAATCCCAGTTCGGCAGCCATCATTCCAGCCAGATTGGCCACTTCCATGCTGTGCTGCAAAGCATTCTGTCCATAAGAGAAGCGATACTTCAAGCGGCCGATTAGTTTGATGATCTCACGGTCGATCTTACCGATACCAAGCTTGAACACCGTATCTTCTCCCACTTTCATGATATTGTTTTCAATTTCACGGCGTACTTTGTTGACCACTTCCTCAATACGACCCGGCTGAATGCGGCCGTCTTTGATCAGATGTTCCAGAGCAAGACGTGCAATTTCACGGCGAATCGGATTAAAGCAGGATACCGTAATCGTTTCCGGCGTATCATCGATGATCAGATCCACGCCGGTGGCCTGCTCGATTGCCTTGATATTACGGCCTTCGCGACCGATGATCCGTCCCTTCATTTCCTCGCTTGGCAAAGCAACAACAGATACCGTTCGCTCGGCTGCTTCATCCTGTGAAAGACGCTGAATTGCCAGTGAAATGATATTGCGGGCCGTATCGTCCGCCTTCGCCTTTGCTTCTTCTTCCTTGTCTTTGATATAAGCGATCGTTTCCTGTTCCATCCTTTTTTCTACGACGGCAAACAGTTCTTCCTTCGCCTCTGTTGAACTCATGGCTGCAACACGTTCCAGTTCACTGATCTGAACATCGATTTTTTCCTGCAGCTCTTTTTCCTTTTCATCTAGAGAAGCCATTTTCTCAGACAGCTGTGTACTCTTTTGATCAATTTGTTTTTCTTTTGCAGTCAAGGTTTCATCACGGAAATTCAAATTATCTTCACGTCGAAGAAGCTTGTTCTCCATCTTTGTGATTTCCTGTTTGCGTTCCTTAATTTCCTTTTCTGCTTCAATTTTTAATTCATGAACCTGTGTACGACCCTCCAGTATTGCCTGCTTCACAGTCGCATCGGCTTTGACCGATGCCTGTTCCAGCAGCTGGGCAGCCTTCTGCTGATCCTTATTTAATCCTGCTTTCGAATATGCGATCATGATCGCAACACCAATCACAAGACCTATAACCACTCCAGACAAAATAGAAGTCAAATCCATATCATTACCTCCATTCGTCTATGATTTCCGGTAAAAAGCCTTAAGCTTAACCTTTATTATAATAGCATAACAAACAGACAATTAACAAGAGAGTTTCCCTTTTTTATCACATAATGTACGAATTAAGGCAGTAATGTAAACGTTTTTCAATGCTCGCTTCATTTGTTTTCATTCTGCCTGTGAAGCGAAACAGGAGCATCAGAAAATCAACAGTGACATGAGCTGATAGATAAAAAATGAAGACGCATACGAGAATAATGCCATCCACAAAACTGACAGCATGGCAAGACGTTTTCCATATTGTGATGCAATTGCCGACAACGTCATGATGCAGGGGATGCTGAGGAGCACATAGATCAGATAACTGTATGCCTTCAAAGCCGCTTTCTCATCATTCCAAAGCTGCAGCGGACGGATGTGGTCCTTCTCCGCCGCATGCAGGCCGAAGGATCGAAGCATCGTCTCTTTTCCCTCTTCAACAATGGCATGCATGTCTTCCTGCCATTGCAGAGGACGTGCCTCAATTTCACGACCTTGCTGCAGAAAACCGACAATGCTTTCTTTTGCGACGATTCCCCCGGGCAAAGCAGCAACGCATTCCCACTTATCGCCAAAGCCAAGCGGTTCAAACACCACGCTGACATGCTGCGCCGCGCTGGCAAGATAGCTTTTTTCGCGCACACCATAGGGGAGATATGCAAAACACCATAAAACCATCATGACCATCAATACGGCACTGAATGCCTTACGCAAATAATTTATGCATTCCAAAACAGCGCTCTTGCCCAGTACTTTCATATTCGGAAACCGATAAGGAGGCAGTTCCATTATCCGGATCACATCTTCCCGAAAAATTTGCCGCTTGCTTAAGATAAAAGCGGACAGGAAGGCCGCAAACAATCCCATGGCATAGACCGAGGCAATGACTGCCGCTTCCTTTCCTCTGAAAAAACTGGCGCAAAACAGCAAATACAGCGGAAGCCTTGCCCCGCAGGACATGAACGGAACAAGCAGAGCAGTAAGCATGCGCTGTTTCTGCGTCTCCATCGATTTACTGGCAATTATGCCCGGAACGTTACAGCCAAAGCCAAGGATCATGGCAAAAAATGCTTTGCCGCTCAAATGAAAATATGACATGATGCGGTCACATAAAAAAGCGATTCGGGCATAATAGCCGCTCTCTTCCAAAAAGGCAATCCAAAAATACAAAGTTCCCATCAAAGGAATGAAACTGATGACACTGCCGATGCCGTTCAGCACGCCCTCGAGAAAAAAGTCCCGCAGCACCTGTGGCCAGGACTGCAGATAATACTTCATCCAGGGAAGCAGATGCTCCTGCAGCAAATACTGGATAAAATCACTCCACGGCAGGGATCCCTGAAAAACCATCTGCAAAAAAAAGAAGAAGAATGCGATGCACAACGGATATGCCAGCAGCGGATGAAGCACGATCCGATCGATAACAGTATATGCTTTTCTTTGTTTTTTTCTCTTCACCCCTCCCTCTTCCAGCTGCCGTAATACCGATTCATAACGTTGCCGGCATTCCTGGTGCGATCTGTTTTTCTGGCGCCGTTTCAGCTCATCACTCAGGACAGAGACTTCCTCTCCTCGCATATAGGCATAAATACACGCATTCCGTTCATGTTCATCCATGCTGTGCAAAGCGGCGGAAAGCTGATCCAGCAACGGCCGCAGAGAAGCATTGAACAAAGGCGTATACGTACGCTTTCCCCTGCAGTTATCTTCGATCATCTGCCATAACAGGGCTCGATGTGATTTATCATAGGCACTTAGAAAACAACATGGCACCTGCAGACAGGCGGAAAGAAAATCGACATCAATTTCAATTCCTTTCCGCTTCGCTTCATCAGCAAAGCTGCATACGACGATCATCGGAAGCTGCAGCTCACGCAGATGCATCGTTAAGTTTAGATTGCGTTTCAAGCGGATGCTGTCACATACATTGACGATCAGATCTACTTTTTCATGTTTCAGATAGGCTGCACAGATCCTTCCTTCATCCCGCTCTTCTTCCAGTGAATAAGTGCCCGGAAGATCAATCAGATGATAACAGTTTCCATGGCGGTATACACGGGCTTCCCTTTTATCGATCGTTACTCCCGGCCAGTTGCCTACCTTGAAATCAGTATCCGCAAGACGATTGATCCATGCGCTCTTGCCAACGTTCGGATTTCCCGTGAGCGCAATCACATAATGCTTCATCGTCTTTTCACCTCAATATGACAAGCATCCCTGCGGCGAACTGCCAGCAAAGTGCCATCAACCTCAAACAGCAGCGGATCATGAAACAGTGTCGTCGTGCAAAACATGATTTCCGCACCGATGCATATGCCGAAATCATACAGCCGTCCGCTTTTCTCATCGGACAGCAGAACATTCACGATCACTGCTTTTTCACCTTTGCGCAGCTCAGTGGCATTCATATCATCACCCGCCTAGATTATAGCAATCTGAAAAAACGATACCTGTCGGATTGTTTTGTATCATGAATGCTCTTTTTTCGCACGACAAATAATATATGCCGGAAAATCGGTTTTATGCACTGATTGAAAATTCATTTCAAGTATCTGAAAATATTTTGCAAAACTATTTTCTTTTTCTTTCTTATGCGTTATAATATACCTGTTTTTATTGAGGAGGGATCATTGATGGAATTATTACAAAGCACACTGGACCGTGTGATCCAGCGTAATCCAGACGACAAAGAATTTATTCAGGCTGTTACTGAAGTATTTACTTCATTGGAGCCAGTTGCGAAAAAACACCCTGAATATCTCGAAAACGGAATTTTTGAACGTATCGTTGAACCGGAACGTCAGATCATTTTCCGTGTACCTTGGGTAGATGACAATGGAAAAGTACAGGTCAACCGCGGTTACCGTGTAGAATTCAACTCAGCAATCGGCCCATACAAAGGCGGTCTGCGTTTCCATCCATCTGTAAATATCAGTATCATTAAATTTTTAGGTTTTGAACAGATTTTCAAAAATGCATTGACAACACTGCCAATGGGCGGCGGCAAAGGCGGAAGCGATTTCGATCCAAAAGGAAAAAGCGACGCTGAGATCATGCGTTTCTGTCAGAGCTTCATGACTGAACTTGCCCGTCACATCGGTCCGGATACAGACGTGCCTGCCGGAGATATCGGTGTCGGAGGTCGTGAGATCGGTTATATGTTCGGACAATACAAACGCATTCGCAATGAGTTCACAGGAACACTGACAGGCAAAGGCCTGAAATGGGGCGGATCATTGGTTCGTACAGAAGCAACCGGCTATGGTCTGTGCTATTTTACGGAAGCCATGCTGGAAGAACACGGTACTTCTTTCAAAGATAAGACAGTTGTTATCAGCGGAAGCGGAAACGTTGCAATTTATGCATGCCAGAAAGCAACACAGCTGGGTGCTAAGGTTGTAGCCATGTCTGATTCAAACGGTTATGTATACGATCCTAACGGAATCCAGCTTGATGTCGTTAAAGATATCAAAGAAGTAAAACGCGGCCGCATCAAAGAATATGCACAGCGTGTGGAAGGCGCTCAATACCATGAAGGCAAGGGTATCTGGAGCATCCCTTGTGATATTGCCCTTCCTTGTGCAACACAAAACGAATTGAACGGCGAGGATGCAAAAACACTGGCAGCCAACGGTGTGATTGCTGTTTGCGAAGGTGCAAACATGCCTTGTACTCCGGAAGCTATCGATGTCCTGATGGAAAAAGGAATCTGGTATGCTCCTGGTAAAGCAAGCAATGCCGGCGGAGTTGCGACAAGCGGTCTTGAAATGTCACAGAATTCCCTTCGCCTTTCTTGGACTTTCGAGGAAGTCGATGAGCGTTTGAAAAACATCATGAAGGAAATCTTCAAGACATGCAGCGAAACTGCAAAAGAGTATGGAATGGAAGGCAACTACATGGCTGGAGCAAATATTGCCGGATTCATTAAGGTTGCAGACAGCATGCTTGCTCAGGGAATTGTCTAATTCACATAGAATCTAAAAAAATGCGGTCAAAATCTTTGATCGCATTTTTTATATGCTGAACGTAATAAAAAAGGATGATTGCTCATCCTATACGTTTTCTTCTACATACATATGACGCTTGATGATAGAACTGATCAGCTCTGCTGCAAGCTGAGGATCCTCATTGCAGACGATATACTTATAATTGCATACCATTTTCATCTCATTTTCGGCCTTAGCTAAACGCTGCTGCACGATTTCCTCCGGTTCGCTCCGTCGTCCGCGAATCCGTTTTTCCAGTTCCTCCATGCTCGGCGGAATAATGAAGATAGACAGAGCATCCGGACATTTTGCTCGAACCTGATCTGCTCCCTGAACCTCAATTTCCAACAAAACATTCTTTCCCTCATTGCGCAGTTTTTCAACTTGTGACAACGGTGTGCCATAGTAATTACCGACAAACTCTGCCCATTCCAAAAGCTCGCCCTTGGCAATTGCTTCCTCAAACTTTTCTCTGGTCGTGAAAATATAATCAACTTTGTCGCGTTCCCCTTCACGCGGTTGACGGGTCGTCATGGAAATCGAATATGCCAGCCGCAGGCTGTCATCATTCATGAAATATTTCCGAACCGTTCCCTTTCCTACACCGCTGGGACCACTGATGATAATCAGTAAGCCTTTTTTCATGAGCCACCCTCCATTTTTATTTACTGCTAATTTTACCAGTGCAAAAACATTATGTCAAACTTTTTTTCATCTGTGCTATAATCTATTCACAAGGAGACCAGCTATGAAGATGTCAAGAGATGAATTGTAGAAAGTAAGCGATTTT